>Ga0210040_10010240_pt1 | contig 10784 bp, 5 predicted proteins | sample CryGeyCG12114_NA_FD_185462 | JGI IMG/M metagenome (GOLD analysis project Ga0210040, IMG submission 185462) | Groundwater microbial communities from aquifer - Crystal Geyser CG19_WC_8/21/14_NA (SPAdes) (version 2) | ecosystem: Environmental > Aquatic > Deep subsurface > Groundwater | place: USA... | reverse complement strand
CCTATGACCGCCACGAACATCACGTTCGTTACCGGTACGGGGCAGGCTGGTGCAACGCTGTTCAAGCTGGGCCTGTACGTCGTGAACGATAACGGCGGCTACACGTTGCTTACATCGTTCAGTGACCCCACCACCGCGAACTCGTCGGCCACGGTTTACACGAAGCCTTTCGCTACACCGCAAGCACTGGTGCGCGGCAAGCGTTACGCGATCGGTGCGCTTATCGTCGGCGCCACGACGTCACCCACCATCAAGGGCGCCACCGTCAGCGTTGCCAGCATGCTGCGCATGGCCCCGACCATCTCGCAGCAAGTCGGATCGCAGACAGACTTGCCTGCGACGATCGCCCCGACGTCGGCCACCACGACGTTCGTGAACTACTACCGCCTCACCTGAAGGGGCAGCTCTTTCGGGGTGCAACGCTCGCCCAGTGTCCTCGTGGTCGTAGTCTGGCGGCCACCGCGTGCTGCGCTCGCTTGCAGCGCATGGTGGTCGTCCCCGCGTCGATCGGCTGGTTCATGTTCGTGTACGACGATGGAGGGGGCCAGGCGTGAGCGCACGCGACCGCATCCTGACCGCGATGGGGCGTTTCGCGCTCCGCGGGTTGGAAGTCAAGGACGACGCGACGCGGCGTGCGTCTGCCAGCAAGGAGTACGTGTACGGGGGGAACTCCTACACGTCGGACTGGGACTTCGAGCGCGCCGTCCGCGACGGTTTCGAGCGGGTCATCTGGGTCGCGAAGGGACTCGACGCGAACGCGACGAAGGTCGCGGAGTGGCCCGTGAAGGTTATGGAGGGTTCCGCACCGGAGTGGCGTGAGGTGCAGGACGCGTTCGCACCCCTCATGCGGAAGTCGAAGCTCAACGAGATCGACGGGCCCGCGTACGCGTTCCTGTACAAGCTCGCGCTGCAGTTCCAGATCAGCAAGGCAGGCGTGTTCGTTGAGGTCATCCCCTCCAAGGGCGGCGGCATCGCCGCTCTGAACCTGCTCCCCCCCGGCATCACGCGGCCCATCCCCGACCCGTCCACGTTCACCGCGGGCTACGAGATCACCCTCCCCGGCGGCGACGTGATGACCCTGCCGAAGTACGACCCCCGCAAGCGCGCAGGCGTGCTGTGGATCAAGCGTCAGCACCCGTCGAACCCGTACTCGTCGTGGACCCCGTTGGAAGCCGCGGGAATCAGCATCGACCTCGACTTCTACGCCCGCGTGTACAACCGCAACTTCCTTCTCAACGACGGCCGCTCCGCGCAGGAACTGAAGGCCCGCTTCTCCCCCGGCATGGGAGGCGTCGGCCGCACCACCGTCATCGAAGCCGACTCGATCAGCGTGCAGGACACCGCCATGTCCCCCCGTGATGCGCAGTACGCAGAGCTGCGCGGCATCACGAAGGAAGACATCATGCTCGCCGTCGGCGTCCCCGAAACTGTCCTCGGGAATGCCAGCGGCAGAACCTTCGACAACGCCGACGCGGAAATCGAGGTGTGGCTCAACACCACCGTCAAGGGCCTCGCCCGCTGGATCGGGGAGGGCCTCTCGCCCCTCACCGAAGGTGGCTTCGACGACGACCGCACCGTGTGGTTCGACTGGTCCAACGAGGAAGTCCTGAAGCGGGCGCAGCGCAAGGCCGACGACGTCGCAGCCGCCCGCCAGGCCGCCGGACTCATCACGGTCGACGAGTACCGCCAGCTTGCGAAGCTCGATCCCATCGGCCGCCCCGGCTCGCAGGTGCTGTGGATCCCGGGCGGCAAGGCCGCGGTCGGTCAGGAAGCCGACGAGACCGCGGCCGGCGAGCTGAAGCCCATCGGCGGTGGCGCCCCGGCCGCACCCGGTGGCGCTTTGGGCATGGCCCCCGAGGAGTTGGCCGCGACCGCACGCGGCGGCGCCATCGCGGGCGCCACGGCCGCCCGTGAGGCTGCCGACTCCGACTCCCTGACCGATCCGGCCGGGGTGCCCCGCGCGCTGGCCGCGAAGGCGCTGCCGAAGCAGCAGCAGTGCAAGTTCTGCGACGAGCAGGCCGTGGCCCGCGTCATCCACTCCGAGGGCATGGCCTACGTGCCAGCGTGCGCGGAGCACCTGGCCAAGGCGAAGGACGCTGCCGCCCGGTCCACTCCCGACGGCTCCGTGTACCCCGGCAACATCGACGCGGTGCGCGGCATGGACGGGCGCCCCTACGAGGCCAAGGCGCTGGACCGGGTCCCGGCTGGCGACCGGTGCGTCTGCTGCTCCGGCGTCGGTGAGCACAGCACGGGGCGGGAGTGCTACCGCTGCGATGCTTCCGGCCGCGAGATCGACAACGACGGTGGTCCCGTGCCTTGCGATGGCGCGTTCCCGTCGGATCACCCGTCCCGCGGGCAGAAGGCGTTCGAGCTCGACCAGTTCCTCAACGTCCTCGACGGGCTCACCGTGGAGCTGAAGCGGTACAACCCGAAGCAGCCCCGCTACCCGAAGGGTCACCCCCTCGGCGGCCGGTGGATGAGCATGGCTGACATCGCCCTGTGGAAGCAGGGCAAGCCCCTCACGGGCGGCTACGACTCCTCCAAGGTCAAGGACCCCGAGACGGGGAAGCTGGGCAAGCCCACGGAGGGGCCGAACGCGCTCGGCGCGGACAACTCGAAGGGGCCCGCTCCGAAGAACGCGAAGCCGACCCCCAAGGCTGCCGCGTCCGCGGGGGCCCCGAAGGCGAACGCGCCTGCCGGGCACTGGTCGAACGTCCTGAACTACCCCGACGACTACCCGTACGCGAAACTGCCCGGTGGTGTGCCTGCGAACACACTGAAGGCGCCGAAGAACTTCAAGGCCGTCTCGGTGAAGAAGGGCGACGTCGTCCACATTTCTGGGCAGGACTGGACGGTGTCGGGCAACTCGAAGGTCGGCGGCAAGCAGCAGCTGTCGCTGGTCTCGAAGGACGGCACGACGCGGAAGCTGTCCGTCACCGACCCCGACACCCCGGTGCCCGTGGTCGCTCGGACCCCGCAGAACGTGCTCGTCACGAAGGCGAAGAAGGAGAAGGCCGCGGAGGAAGCCGCAGGCGGCCCGCAGACGGGTGGGGACGCCCCGGAGGCACCGACGGTCAAGAAGCCCCGCGTGAGTGCCCCTGTGGACCAGGACATGGCCGCTGCGCTGGACGCGCACGAAGCCGCGGCCCCCGCTCCGATCCAGCACTTGCAGGAAGCGCCCGCGGAGAAGCCGGAGCCGGGCGTCTACAAGGCCCCCTACGCCACGATGACCGTGCACCCCGACGGGCACGCTACGGTGAAGGACGAGGAGTCCGGGGAGTTCACTGCCACCCCAGAGCAGGCCGCTGCGTGGATCGGCAACGGCGAGTTCACGAAGACGTCCACTGCGGGGGCTCCGCCTGCGGGCGTCACTGCGGGCGTCACCTACACGAACCCCGACATGGGTTCCACGATGGTCTTCAACGAGGACGGGTCCGCGACCCTGTCGGTGCCGTTCGATGGCGACTACGTGCTGGACGCGCAGGCCGCCCTGGACAACTGGGTGGGGGACGACCCCGACGAGCCGTTCAAGTGGGATTCCCCGGTCGCCGCGGCGCCCTCCCTGGACCTCACCCCCGGCAAGGTCTACGCGCAGACCGACGACGCCACCACGGTGGCGACGATCCTGCCGAACGGGGACGTGTCTATCGACTACAACGACGGCACCAGCCCGTCAGTGTTCGACAACGCGTCGGCCGCGCAGATTCTCATGTCGGATGAGTGGATCGAAGCCGAGACGTCCGGAAAGCCCGAGTCCGCGGGCGAACTGCCGACGTACGACATCGGTGACGGCGACACCCTCACCGTGAACCCCGACGGGACCGGGGCGATGCACTGGGCTGACGGCACCGGCGCATCGCCTGTCGACGCGAACGGGGTGGACTACTGGCTGAACGACAAGAACGCCCCGCTCATCAGTGGCCCGGGCGCAGAACCGGCAGCGAAGCCGCACAGCCTTCCGGCCGGGAAGTACAGCACCACGGGCGACGGGGTAATGACAATCCACGAGGACGGCACCGGCACCCTCGATTTCGGTGGTGCCACGTCGTCGGAGTTCACTGCGCAGGAGATCGCGGACAACCAGGACGTGTTCAAGCTCATCCCGTCGGACACTTCTGCGTCGGATCCGACGACCGCGCCGCCGTTCACGGAATCTCCTAACCCGCCCGCGAAGCCCGAAGGCGGCAAGCAGTACAAGAACGAGGCCGGGACACTCACCCTGACCGTGTACCCCGATGGCACCGGGTCCCTGCACGACACCACCGTGGGTACCAACGGCGACCCCATCGACCCTGACGACGTCGAGTCGTTCATCAGCCACACCCAGTCGCCCGGACAGTTCTTCAAGCTCAACAACGTTGACCCCGTGCCCACCACCCCAGTGACGCCGGGCAAGTACGTCACGGCCCACGGCAGCACCGTGACCGTGAACGCCGACGGCACCGGCCACATGCTCACGACGTCCGGCAAGGAGGTTCCTCTCGACGCGGACGACGTGGCCGATTTCTACGACGAGTGGACCCCGGCGCCTGCACCGGAACCCACCCCCGCGACTCCGGATTTCAGCAACCTGTTCACACAGCTGACCACCCCGACGAGTTCCGCCACCCCGGTTCCGACGTACGACCCGGACGCGCCCGGTGCCCTGATCGACTACCCGGCCGATTACCCGTACCCCGTCGTCGATGGGGCACCGCCCGCGAAGACGCTGGGCACCCCGAAGTTCCAGAAGGGCACGTCGATGAAGAAGGGCGACGTCGTGTCCGTCATCATGGGCAACGCGGGGTCGCAAGAGTTCTCCGTCGTGAAGACGAAGAAGGTCGGCAACGGCGTTTCCGTCTATGGCCTCAACGCCAACGGGGACACCATCCCGCTCGGCATTTACGGTGACGGCGAAACCATCAAGGTCGTCGCGAAGACCCCGCAAAACATGCTGGTGGCGCAGGCGAAGAAGGACAAGATCGCGGCCGGGTTGTCCCCGGACCCGATCCTGCCCCACACCTACGGCACCACTCCGCCCGCGGCGCCTTCCGTGAAGGCGCCCGACGAGGGCCCCGTGTCGTCTCTGCCAGACCCGGAACCGCCGGCTGTCCCGCAGACGGGTGGGGTTGCGTTCTCCGCGACGTTGCCCGCAGAGAAGACGAGCCTCGCGTCGCAGAAGATGGTGAACTCCAAGCTCATCAAGGAGGGCTCCACCATCGTTCTGCCGGGCGGGTACACCGCCCAGGTGTCGAAGCCCTACGCGTGGGACACCGAGCAGAAAACCGGCGTCATGTGGGGTTTCCCCTCCGCGGATGCGCCCGACGCCATCAAAAATCAGATCCCGAACGCGGACGGCGCGGTGCCCGTGTGGGCGCAGAACTTCTCGCACCCTGCGCATCCCGGGTTCGGTGGCAACAAGGTTGGGCTGATCTCGAAGGCGAACATGAAGGGTGCGGGCAAGCCCGTCGCCCCGTCCACCACGCAGCAGGCACCGATCGTCCCCGACCCGACCAGCACGGCTCCTTACGTGCCGTCCGGGAACGTCAAGATTGTCGACGTCGCTGGTGGTGTACCGCGCCCGTACGACCCTGCGCAGAAGGCCACGCAGAAGGTCGACGAAGTCACCATCGACGGCAAGGATCAGTGGTTCCATACCACGTCCGTCGGTGCGAAGTCCGTCAAGCAAGGCGACGTTATCTACTTCCAGGGTGACCCGGCCGCCCCGTACCTCGTTACGAAGCAGGACAACAAGCCGGGTTCCAAAGAGATCGGCATCTGGGGCAAGCAGAACGGCACCGGGCCGGAGAAGTTCCTATTCCTGTCCGCACCCTCGTCGGGTGAGCGCCAGGTGCAGGTGCAGACGACTCCTCCGCCCGGGTGGGTTCCGCCGCCCCCGCCGCCCCCGCCGACGCCCGGCGTGAAGCTCGTCATCGACCCGTCGTCGGTGAAGTCGATCAAGGACGACGAGGGTTCGGCTGGCGCACGCCAGAAGTTTTCGCAGATGTACGACACGCTGCAGCGTCAGCAGCAGCTTGCGCAGGCGTTCAAGCTCGCGACTCCGGAGCAGAAGATCGCACTGGAGTCCGCGGGCCTCGGTACGCAGCAGGCGTTTGTGCAGCACATGGAGGGAGTGTCGGGCGATTGGGACGGCTCGTCGAACGACCACAACCCAAAGATGCTCGCGTTCCACCACGCCACCGCGACGGAGTTCGGACTGGAAGACGTTGCGCCGTGGGGGGCGGAGCAGTCCGACATGAGCCTGAAGTCGAACACGAAGAAGCACTTGGAGAAGTTTGGGCCCGCGTACCAGGCTGCGGCCCGGTTGATCTACCAGAACACGCAGAACGAGTTCAAGAAGCGCGGCATCACCCGTGTGCAGCTGTACCGGCGGAACTCGTTCAGCCCGCCCGACAACACTGGCTCCTACAGCACCCCGGCACCGCCGTGGGCGTGGCAGGAGGGCACGACCACGGACGTGTCGCTGCGGCCGTTGTCGTCGTTCGCGTGGAACCCGAAGTCCAATTTCGGGCCGTTGCAGCTCGCCGCTACGGTGCCCATCGAGATGGTGTTTTCGATGGGCAAGACTGGCCCTGGCGGTCTGAGCAAGTCGGAGAACGAGCTGGTCACGCTCGGCGTGAAGAATGTCGCATGGGAAGTGTCGTGGGAAGGCGGCGGTGATCCTGCCAAGCACATGCCGAAGCCCACGAAGGCGGGGTACACCGTGGAGGACTACCAGAAGCAGTACCCGCAGTGGCATCCCGGTACGACGAACTCCACGAAGGGGTTGCAGGTGAAGGCCGACGGTGTTCCTGCTCCGTGGTTGCGGACGTTCCCCAACGACCAGACCGAGGACTGGGCCAAGACGACCTGGCCGTACGTGGACGCCGACGGCGACGACGTCGACAACCTCGCGGACCTCTACGACTTGTACCCCGACGTCGTCCCTGAGCGGCTGCTGAACCTGCCCATCGGTCGGGTCATGCCTGCCCTGATGCGTCAGCAGCTCCTCGCTGCCATCGCGGACCCCGAAGACGACGCGTTCGAGGACACTCCGGCCATCCGGCCGGAGACGAAGACCCTGCAGGCGGTCGTGCTCGACGACGACAGCGACTGGATCGGGCTGTGATGAGGAGGGGGAACCGTGGCGTCACCGTCCGGTGAGAAGCGCGACGCGTTGAGATCCACCGCGGCAGGGCAGGTCGAGCGGTGGGAGCAGCGCCTCGCGGACAAGCTGGACGCCTTGTGGGAGCAGCAGGAGTCCGTCGTGCTCGTGCGCCTGCAGGGCCCGAAGGCCCGGCGCGGCACCCGCCACTGGGTGCCCGCGCCGGCCGAGTCGAAGGCGCTGAACCCGCGCTACATCATCGACCCTGCCAGGTGGGTGCTGCAGGCCGCCGCGGTGGCCGCGGAGGTCTTCGGGGCCCTCACGTTGGAGGTGCTGCTGCGACTGCTGGGCGGCTTCAGGGCGAAGCGCCCCTCGTGGCTCACGGAGACGTTCGTGTGGCCCGTGAGCGTCATCGTGCCGTCCCCTCCGGTTCCGTCCCTGGGTGGGGCTCCTGCACCCGCTGCGGGGGGGCCCCGGCCCGCGCCTGCGCCTGCACCCCCGCGCGAGGACGCGCCCGCGCCCGCCCGCGAGCGCCCGCCCGCGAGGCGCATCCGCGACGGCGTCCTCGACCAAGACGTCATCGCGCAGGCCATCCGAGGCCGGGCCCGCAACGTCGCCAAGGGTGTCGCGGAGGCTGTCACCGAGGTCCAGGCCGTCATCGACCGCGGCGAGGCCGAGAAGAAGCCCCTCGATGACATCGTGGCCGACGTGCAAGACGTCTACGCCACCCGCAAGAAGGTGTGGACGCAGCGCATCGTCGCAACCAACGTCGTGGGTGCTGTGAACGAGACGTCGTTGGCCGCCGCCATCGGGGCGGGGGTCGGAAAGAAGCAGTGGCTGTCCGCGCATGACCAGCGCACCCGCGACTCTCACCGGGTCGCGGACGGCCAGGTCGTCGCGGTCGACGACTCGTTCATCGTGGGCACCGCAGCCCTCGACTTCCCCGGCGACCCCACCGGGCCAGCGGAGGAGGTCATCAACTGCAGGTGCACGATGCTGTTCCCCATGCCCGAGCTCGGGCAGACCCCGTACACCCCGCCCCCCGGATTCGGAGCCACATGAGTCGTCTGCAGCTCGCCATGTCCGCGTGCGCGTGGAGCGGCCTCGCGGTCGTCGCGTTGCTCTACGCGGAGATGAACGGTCACCCCGACGGGCTCATCACGTCGTTTATCTGCTGGTGCGGCGGTGTCGCGTTCGCAGCCGTCGCGTACGGGCTGCTGGAACGGCACCGCAAGCGCAAGGCCGCGGCCACCCTCGCTGCGATCGACGCGAAGATCCCGTCCCCGCCCCCGTTCGACCAGGAGCACCCGTGAGCGATCCCCGCTGGACTGAGTACGTCGCCCTCGACGACGTCGTGGAGTCGGAGCTGAACCCGAAGGACCACGACATCGGCATGGTGAAGGCGTCGATTCGCCGGTTCGGGTTCGTCGACGGCGCCATTCACGACGGCCGCACCGGGCGCATCATCGCTGGCCACGGCCGGTTGGAGACGCTGCACGCCATGCACGACGAAGGTGAGTCCGCCCCGGACGGCATCGTGGCCCGCGAGGACGGCGGCTGGATGATGCCTGTGCAGTTCGGGTGGTCGTCACGGTCGGACGCGGAGGCCGCCGCACTGCTGGTGGTGCTGAACAAGGCGACCGAAGCTGGCGGGTGGGACCCGCAGGGGCTGCACGAGCTGCTGGACGGGCTGAAGGGGTTGGACGCGGACCCGGAGCTGTTCGAGCTGTCAGGGTTCACGGACGCGGAGTTCGCGAAGCTCGCGGCCCGGCTGGACACGGTGCCGGACTTCGACCCGGAGGCGGGCGACGGGACGCGGCTGGACCAGCGGGAGCCCACGCAGTGTCCGTCGTGCGGGCACAGGTGGCGTGTGGGGCCGCGCGGAGAGGTGCAGCCGTGCTGAAGGTTGCGCCGTGCTCGTTCGAGGCCGCGAAGTGGGCGGTGGAGCACTGGCACTACTCGAAGCGGATGCCGCGCGGGAAGGCGGTGAAGTTCGGGGTCTGGGAGGACGGGGTGTTCCGGGGGGCTGTCGTGTTCGGGTCCGGCGCGAACGGTGTGCTGGGCGACCCGTACGGGCTGGACCAGGTCGAAGTGTGCGAGCTGGTGCGGGTGGCGCTGGCACCGGACCACGCGCACCCGGTCACGCAGGTCGTGGCGCAGGCGTTGCGGACCCTGAAGGACTCCCAGCCGGGGCTGCGGCTGGTGGTGTCGTACGCGGACCCGGAGCAGGGTCACCACGGCGGCATCTACCAGGCGGGGAACTGGCTGTACGACGGGGACTCGAAGTCGCATGAGGAGTACGTGGTCCACGGGCGACGCTTTCAGGGGAAGGCGTTGCGGCAGACGAGGGCCACGCACCCGCGTGGGAAAGTGCCTGCCCGCAACGCGTTGGAGTGGGCGCGACTGGTGCTCGACTCGAACGCGACGGAAATCCGGTCGCCGGGCAAGCACCGGTACCTGATGCCGTTGGACGCGAGCATGCGGCGCGCGTTGACGAAGCGGGCGACGAAGGCGGCGTTGCGGCCCCCGGCACCCTACGATCAGGGTGCGGTGGAAGCGTCGGATGGAGACGCACCCGGCCACCGGCCGGGAGGGGCAGGTTCGATCCCTGCGCACCGCTCTACCAGCCGCTCCCCGCGCGGTGTCATCCTGACCGGCATGGCGAGAGGGGACAGCTAATGGGCAAGCTCGAAGACGTCATCGACGTCAAGGCACTGGAGCAGCTGCGCGCGTTCGCAGCGCAGAACGTCGAGGCGAAGGACGGTGCACCATCGGCGGCCAGCGCGACGGACGACACGAGTGCAGCGTCGGCGCAGGACCAGGACGCTGCCCCGGCTGCAACGTCGTCCACGGACGAGGTTCCGGGCGACCTCCCCGGTGAGGCCGACATCGTGGCCTTGTGGGACTGGGACGCGTTCCAGGCCGATTTCCCTGAGTTCGTCGACGCGAAGGCGCTGGACACCGACGCGGACCCGTCCCCGAACCGCGGCGCGGCGAAGCTCCGTGCGTACTGGACTCGTGGCCCGGGAGCCGCGAAGATCGGCTGGGGTTCCGGCGGCGATTTTCTCCGCTGCGTCGCCCAACTCGGCAAGTACGTTTCCGACCCCAAGGGCCTGTGCAACGTCTACCACACGGCCGCCACCGGGAACCCGCCCGGGAAGGGCCACAAGAACGACGACGCGAACCCCGAGGTAAAGACCGCGCCTGGTCCCGACGGGGCGTGGGACTTCGACGCCACCGCGATGGGCCTGCTGCCCTCCACCGCACCCGTAGACCTGAACGCGCCCACCGGGTCGGCCGGCGAGTACAAGGAGGTCGGCGCCCAGGTCATCGACGTCGACAAGCGCCGCGGCATCGTCACGGCCATCGTGTCCGTGACCGGCCGCGAGGACCGCGTGAAGGACGTCATCCACGCGGGCGCCTACCGACGCACCCTCGCCGAGCGAGTCCCGAAGGGCGTGTGGTCGCACAGCTGGGAGCAGCCCGTCTCCAAGACGCTGGAGTCCGCGGAGCTGCACCCCGGCGACACCCGCCTGCCGAAGGAGATGCGCGGGCCGGGCGGCACGAAGGTGCCGTGGCCGAAGGACGCCGGGGGGCTGCTCGTGAAGACGCAGTTCAACCTCCTCGGCGAGCGGGGGAAGCAGGCGTTCGCGGACGTCGTGTTCTTCGACGACCAGCAGGAGTGGTCCATCGGCTACAA
>Ga0210040_10010239_pt1 | contig 10784 bp, 6 predicted proteins | sample CryGeyCG12114_NA_FD_185462 | JGI IMG/M metagenome (GOLD analysis project Ga0210040, IMG submission 185462) | Groundwater microbial communities from aquifer - Crystal Geyser CG19_WC_8/21/14_NA (SPAdes) (version 2) | ecosystem: Environmental > Aquatic > Deep subsurface > Groundwater | place: USA... | reverse complement strand
AAGTTTTAAAAGTTAGTTAGATAGGAAATCAAGTCTGTCTTGTAAGCCATAATGCGCAGGATTGCAGCTAACGTTGCTAATTATGCTTTTCAGTGCCAACGAAACCACAAAAGACTGAATTGGTGAATTTAGTATCAGAAAAATAATGAGGACTGAAAAAATGCAACATATTGCGGTTTCGGCTCATCAATACAATGACAGTAAAAATTATTACCAAGGATTCCAGTATGGAGTGGAATGTTGTGAACACCCATTAAACTGTAAACTGGAAATAAATTCAGGTTCCTGTAGTTAAGTCGACTCAAAGTTGATGCTTGTGCGAGTAGTGAATTGAACACACAGGTAGAACGGCTATTATAATGTGTTAATGCAAATTCTTCCGGAACAAGAGTTAGCTTGTTTAGTGTCGGCAGAACCAGAGGATTTGGGCGAAAAAGGAGATAGGAATATCGCATTCCTAGTTCAAGTGCACATATAACATGCCGATAATGCCGATAAAAGTTGTCAAGAGATTTGCACATTGCTCTAAATCCTTTGGGCTTAAAGTTAAACCACTAAAGAAGATTACCAATGCAAAATAACTGGTTCCATTTTGTCTGCATTTCATTCTTGACTAGAGTTAGGCAAAACTTGTTTTTCCTTCAATGCTTGGCATATAATGTGTCTGGCTGGTCATTTTCATTTATGATGGCCATATTTTAGGAAAGAAACAATGCAAAATGGACAATCATTGAATTCATTCTTTCTTACTGTATCAAAAACTTATAGTTAGTTAGCAAGTAATCTGATACTGCATACCTATTAACTAACCAACTATGGAGCTTGTAAATTACAATTTTTCGCTCTACATTATCGATCAAATCTATAAAATCTTGACTAGTTTGTCAATCATTGTACAAGCTTGATCAGTAAATGTCAGAAAAAAATTGCATAACCGTTAGGGCTTCCTCATTAGTATTGCCATTATTATTAGTTTTATGAACTAGGCTACAGATTGATCTGAATCTACAGTATTGGATGCACACAGCACATTAGTAGTTAGTGAGTGAACCTGTTGGACCTGATTTAGTTTAACCGTATTGAATCCTCCTCACTTTATCCCCAAGTTTCTACACTACTTTACGCATTACAGCAAGTCTACAAAATTCTTCAACCCAACAAGTGTACGAATGATTGCAGATTGCACAAATTATGTATAAAAAGCGAATCTAATTTCTGCAAATGATATTAATTTAGCCGGTCCATATCATTGAGTTATTACTACTGATTGAAATGTCAGAACTTCTCAAGGGTATAATAATATAGGACAAATAATACAGATCAAGTTTACTCAATACACTCATCATTTTGTTTTCTATATCGCAGGTGTGATGGTGAGGGCAAAATTACATCATGTACAATGTCAGATCAACTAACTGACAGACCATGATTGCATACTACAAGCTAAACTTGAGAAGAAAAAAATTGGACAAGAAATTGGAATGTAAAATGAGAAGAGTTAGTTTGTTACAAAAGCAATGTGCAGCCAGTCAGTGAGTAATTTATTAGGCAAGAACCAATCATCAAGCCACACGCGTAATTATACGGGCTCAAGACACTTTGGAAAATAAGATCTCGTCTGGCCTCTCATAAATCAATGGAGTTCTCATTGAAAGCCTCTATTGACATTTGAAAAATCAATTGTCAAGCTAATCTAACTTATTGGAATATGTTCGGTCGTGTGGAAACAAGATGAGCAATTCTTATGGAATTCCGCGTGACTGACGCGCGACGCCAACACGGGATGTCAAAATCTCATATTTGTAATGGATGATACAGTTACTTAGTGAATTCATTTGGTTTGAGAATCCAATTGGAATCTTGATGGGAATCTGCACGAAATGTAAAATGACAGGATGAAAACATGGAAGATTATAAGAAGTTTGTGGTGCCAATGCCAATGAACAATTTTGAAGCCAACAAACAAGGTGAAAAATGGCATGAGCGAACTAACTAAATATCCATATGCAAAAAATTACTCGGGTGATTGCAGTGAAATGAGCAAGCTTATCTTGACGAAACATCCTATTGGAGGCTAAAATCTTCCATCATGTCTAAACTGGTGAAAACGACAATCTATCATTTTGGCTACAAAATATGACATTCACCTATGACCAGTTAGCTCTCAACTTGCTAATGCAATATGACAACTGTAAAAATGCGAAGATAATGGAGGAAAACAAGGAAATAAATTTTCCGGTAAACAACACATTTGCTTAACAAGCTGCCAAAAATTTAAAATCTAAACACTTTTGTCTTCTGTTTTGAAATATGTTAGCGTGTGCATGTATGAATCGCTTAAAAAATTGAGAGTACGTTCAAACAACTAACTGATTGTACTTGTTAGTTAATTTGAAGTTTGTAAACAAGGAGGATGAACCAAGTTCCCCCTAAAATATACACGGAAGAAAAATATTTTTCATTTCTTCGTCTCCCCAAGAAATAAATACTCATACTTGAAGGGGAAACCTATTAAATGAAAAGAGAACACTTCATCACCACAAGAAATGCGCATCCTTCCCTACCAAGTGAACTAACTAACTACACTGTGAAAGAAAGACAGAAAAATACATATACATAATCTGGACGCGTCCTATGGTAGATTGAAGGGCAGATAATTTGCCGTCAATATGTCTGGACAGCTGAGGAAACTTATGTTTCCCTCTTGGTTGTATAAACTTTGAGGCCATTAATCTTCCCGATTTTTTATGGGTGCTGCTGCTCATCAACTAACTAAAACAATGAAATGAAATCCAGTTGAAAGAATTTCTTTTCCCCCCTCTGGTCCCGTCTACTGTATTATTGTAGCAAACTACTAGCTCAGATCAACTTACATTATACGAGCCACTCGAAAAACAAAACAAATCTGTGTATGTACAATGGCTGAATCTTTTTACGACATTAGCTGCTGGTCTTGTACCTTTTACTACTGCTGGTCTACAATTACCTCACTAACTAAAGTGTCATTAGCCATTCAAGCTTGCACAATAAATAAATCTTGTGTGTGTACCATAGATTCTCAAAGTTTTTAAATCCATTTCCATTGTACTTTGGTATACAATAGCAAGTTACTAACTCAACTTGGTAAAACAATAAAGTATAATAGGGAATCGTCAAATCACTCACACAAGTTAGTGACCTCTGTTGATCGGCATCTCTTTTCTTTCCATTCATGGCGATGAGCATTAATACTAACTAACTAGCAACCACTCTTTAAAACCGGGTTGGGTGGCAATAATATAGACAAGGAGCATTACGCACTCTATTTAAAAAAGAGAGCAAAACTTTTTACCACGTAGCTTGCATATAAAAGCCATTAATTTGCTGACAACAGAGCCTTTGTGCTGCGTAACAAGTCGGTTAGTCCGTTCTTACTTAACGTTATCTCCATATGCCTAAATAACTAGCACACATTCAAATGATGATAATGGCAGGAGCTCTTTGTACCAATTCATGTAAATGGGGGGAAATGGGAAGAAAAAAAGCACACACTCTATTAAACTGTACTAAAACAAAAGGAAGCTCCTGTGCTCCTTTTTGGCACAGATTTGCAAAAATCTTTTCAAAAACAATGTGAGCACAAAAACGCACACCTATTCAACAGTTGAATGAAGAAACACCGTTGCTTTACAAGCACAAAAAAATGGTTCACCTCAGCATGAATGATGAAATGGTCTGTATTATTTGTTGTTCTCACCATTTGTTTACATCCATGTGTGTGCAACAGATTATCTTGAAAACAAATCGAGTCTCTACACAAAATTAGCTAATCTAAGTACGGAGAGAGTGCGTGCATTGACTCAAGGTAATATGAACATAAGAGATGCTCCTTGGGAGGAAAACATGAAAAAAATACTGTTACTAACTAAAAGTTTCCACCAGAGTTGTGCATACACTTTTCTCGGGAGAAGTGTACAAACAAACAAACTAACTGTGCTGGACACACGCACGCACGAATCTTATTATCGCTCTTCCGATGATCATGATTATTACTACTCTGCCTACCCTTCGCTTATGTCAAGAACTCTTTGACTAACTAACTGTGCGCTTTAAATAAAGATAACAAACAGATTAAGTAATTCATCAAACCACTGTGTTTGACCGTGTGCATAAAACGTTTGCATCATTTTTTCACAAGCGAATGAATGCATCCTCAGTTAACTCTCTGTATGTACAACACAAGATGCTGTGAATGCGATGTGAATTCAAACACGACATTTCTCCTTGTCTCCTAATAGTTCCCATTCTCAATTATTACCATATGCACAATACAATCTTTTTTCTGTACCCACTCACTCACAAACGCATCATCATGTCATCCAAAAGTTCAAAAAATAGTGTCGAGTGTGACAGTCACGAAACAATTGAGAAAGCTATACCGTATTGCAAATGAATGGGTAGGCACAATCCTACCCGTTGAACGGCACAAGTACAAATAAATATAATGTGGCCAAGTGTATACTGCCATCTTAACTAGATTCTCAAACTTAACCCTACATTATTTACCTACATGTATTGCGGGCAGGAAACATGACACTTAAAAGTGCAATGAAATTCACGGTCCATCCATGTTATTTTACTGATTCTATAATGGATTATAGTTAGTTACTAACTTACTTACTTCTATCATTATTCAGATGGCTCACACACATGAATGATTGGAGGAATGCATGCATACATTACAATTACTCTTTGTCCACCATTCGGATTTGCGCATCTTTGGCCTAACTGTCACCATTCTTTGTGAGTCTGTGAGCCACCATTTATATGTGAGCACGAACAAAAGGGGAGAAATAATAATAATGATGATGATCATCCTGAAAATAATAGTAACAACAGAGACGACATACAAGGAAAACATTTAACTTTGACACATGCACGTTAGTTACGTATGTACGAGCGAGCAGATGGATCATCGTCACGGAATTGGGAGGACGACCATGAGTACGCAAAATGACAACAACAAAGCTCAACTAACCAACAAGGATCAACGAACGGACAGCGACAAACTCAAGTTAGTTGGTTGGTTGGCTAGCTAGTTAGTAACTAAACTGCTGGACAAAAGCAAATAAGAATCGCATTCTTCCATTACAATCCCATTGAGGACATAACAAGGCAACTAAAATAACTGACTAAAGCATTCAGTTCATACAAGATTGTGCGTATAGTTATTGCAGTGTAAAGAGTAACAGAACTTTTCAAGCAGCATGTCTCCTGCTATAAAATGAGCTGCTAACGAGAGATGATGAGAATGCATCTGGAGCAAACAACATTTTCAGCCAAGTTGCGTTTGTAGTAGGAATAATAATGAATGCAGCATGACTATATTTAACGAATGAGGAAATGTAGGGAGACAGTGTCAAAAGAGACTATTGTGGTTAAACAAGGTACTACACCATACTATGTAACTATGGTGTTAGTTAATAATAAAGCCTAGTTTAGTTTCCATTTGCATCTGTCATAATAAGACAGGTAGTACAGTACTATTTCCTCATGTGGAGCTGTAAAAATTGACAGGGACAATGACTACAGAGATACGACGAGCTCTTTGAATCATAATAGAAATGTTTAGCTCCTTAAGGCGAATTAATTTACGGAATTCACGAACTAATTCTGCGTTGGTTTCAGTTTGTTAGTTACTACTATACATCTAGTTTAGCAAGTATCGTTTCTATGATTGTGTACATTAAAAGTTAACCGTAATCTATATTAGATTACATTACCTTGGGTTGCCCATTTGTTCATGATGAATTTATAGAGGTTTTGATTGTCAGCCCTGATTAAATTAATATATCCCTTTGCTTTGATTGCTACAACAGTAGACTATAAAAATATATCCTCCTGTGTATGTATGTACAAACTAAAATTTGCAAACTAGCTACCAACAAATTAACTACTGTCTGCCCATTCAAACGTAATATAATGGAAATAGGAGTAATCATAATTGTAGAATTCGTTGAATTATGACATTTTTGCTAATTGAACAAGACCCTTGAAGAACAATAATCACGAATGATGAAGATAATAATAATACAGTTTACTGTACTCCACTAACTACCGTTAAAAGAACATGCACAAAACTTGCGTAATAAAAGAGACTTGTGCATGAATGTTGACCAAATTGCATCACAATGCGCAGAATGTAAAATCATGTCCAAAGAACGCTTGTTGGTTACAATAGCTAATTTGCAAATTGTTCCCCACTCGTCCTGTTTGTTGTTCTGGTAAGCTTTCTAGAGCTTCCACCGAAGAACAATAATCCTATCCTAAAAAAATGGACACAACTGTATCTTGAATAAGAACACGAGAAAATGGGTAGGAAATCGTGGATGTCAAATTTCAAAATCTAGATCATCACAACAAACCTTAAACATGATGATGATCCATTGACCAACTATACGTAAACAAAGGAGCATAAATAACCCCTTTTTTGTGTACAAAACTCCACTTTATGACCTTCCATCAAACAATGGAATCCATAGATTCCCCGTATTTTCGTAAAAAATTCTCATGACATGTTGTTGATAACCGCTTCAAAATCATGATATGGTGGAAAATTCTCTCTCTCTGTTAGTTCCTTTTTTCACTCATGCACAAAGATTAGCTGCGATAATTTCAATGCCCTGCTGTCTTTTACAGTACTACCGTGGTTCCTTAATATTCACATTTTTTATCCCACAGGGTGTGTTCCTCCACATTATGCGTCTGCCAAGGTGAGTAAGTAAATAGTCTCACTCTACCAAACGCATGTGACGACCTGGAACTTTTCTCACAATTGACTGAGAAGCAAGGGACCGTGCTAAAAGTTTCAGTCTTTAGCTCTCAAATACAGATAGACAAAACGAAAAAATTACTTGCGGGTTCACAAACCACATCCCTTTTGTTTTTATACGCACAATGAGGATGATGAGAATTCATTCCCTCAGATACGGAATCCTCTTTTGGATCATCACTACAATTATTTGAGCAAAAGCCACAAACTTCTATAACTAAAGACTTGGTTCGTCTCACTTTCATGATTTTCATGAATGTCAGCCAGCCGCCAGCATACCAAATGACGGCAACAAATTTATGCACCAATGAAATGACTACAGAAACAACTTTTAACACACATGACATCATACATGATGATTTCAAAAGTCAAGTTAAGTCAGTGGCTGGAGTTGAGTTGATTAACAAACTAAACTCTAGTTGCAGACATATTAGCTAGTTAGTTAATGTATATTACACTCACTGACAGGTAGTTTTGAATTTCAATATTTTTGCACCACCGCAAATGAATACACACAAATGATCATGCATTCAAAAGCATGATAAAGATTAGGTATAAATTACTCACCAAAAGATAAGATTCAGTCACCAGCAGTAGTGTAATGAACTTTTTAGCCTTCCCACCTGCCGTGAGACTTTCAACAAAGGGTTTGCATAGAAAAAGCAACAGACAAGTCTTGATAGTCGACAGAACAATGAATTAAGACTTTTTGTCCACATTTTTGGAAACATCATGGAGTGAGTGATTACTAGTTCTCCTGTCATTAGGTGACTCGAGCAATTTACATATGTTGTTGTGTAATTTGAAACCATCAAATGTTGTCTGAAATCCATAGTAAAAGCTAATTGCACTTTGGAGCGTGAAAACAAATGGCACAGGCTTTTAACTTGCCCAATAAACATTGATGGAGTTTTTTTGGGGCTTTAGTGTGTGCTAGCTGCTAATCTTGCTTTCGTTACTTGTTGCTAGACTTTCATTGGAAAGCGAAAGATGCATTATTGTACCAATAAAATGTGAGTTGAGTTCCACACATTATCTTGTAGCTTATTGAGAGTTGATGGAATCCAAGTAATAACAGCAAATGACCATTACATTTGAAAGAAGATGATAAACTGTGCACTTTTGTCTTGCATATGCATATCCTGGTAAAAGTTCACGGCCGTTTATGAGAGCAGGCCATTTAGGTAATTATCTTTGTTAATGTTAAGTGAGCAACGCCCGTTTGACAATGACAACTTAAAAGAAAACCACATATTATATTATTATAAACTACTTATTATCTTCCTGTGTGACTGACTTGGAAGAATGTGCAGATTCCGCTAATGAGTTTATATGTTGTAACAGTAATATGCGTACAAGACGCTTTAGTTATTTTAATAAGGTAGTTAGTCAGTAATGACCACCCAGCAGACTGTGCATGTACTTTATTTCATGAGCCGACTCAATTACTTTGAAAACTTAAGTTTTCTAAATTTTTGCAAGCTGTTGCTTGGAAAGTAATCTATGTGATAATCAGCTAAAAGCTGAAACAAGTTCCGGTTCTTATTTTACGGTAATCGCATATTACCAAAAGACTTTAATATTTTCACCAAACCAAAGTATTTAAAAAAAAATTGTGAATTCAATAATACTCGTAATTTTGAGCAAATAAATCCGGCTTCTGCTTTCTACCAAATTCTTAAAAATTCTATACAACGAGGGGGAAATGACACGATCATTGTGAATACATCATCCTAACGAAGCAGAAAATGTTTATTAGTCTCTATTAAGCCAACAAGTTTCAATTTTGACCACTAACTAACAAACGTATACATGTTTCTACGTCCTTAATGAAAATATCGTGCTCTTGACCACCATAAAATGTCCGTTTAGGACAAAATTTGTGGGCTTTAATGGAGGCAAAACCTGTGTGCAGAAGATTTTTTGGCATAAGTCAGTCAGTTAGTTAGTTAGTTAGAACCACTATTCCATTTAAACAGTCGTCTACATCATATGTATGCTTTGCATAGCCATGCAGTTCACACAGAAACATGCTAACTTGTGCCCCTGGCAAACATAACCATAACGATTTTAAGCCGGTAACAACGATTCCAATTTCTCTCATTATTTTTCCATCTTGAGGTAAATTGAAAACTTACCTCACCTGTCCATTAGCGGGGTCTACTCATTTACAAGTTCACAGCTCTTCTCCCCTTACATAATTGTGCATATGACTACGACAATAACTCATACAAGATTTGCCCATCATTTGCATTCTCGCGCTACATGCAATCATACCTGGTAACTAACTAACACTATTATCAGGGCATAAGCGCAAACTTCCTTTTAGCTCTGCATCTTATCACCAACCATGATGAACTTGAAAAAAATACTGTTACTTGAAACTTTTTTACTTTATCATCATCCTGCCAACATCTCATCACACTAATACGTACTTATGCCCTACTCACAACATGAGTAGATAAATATTAGTCTCAAAAATTCTCCCGTAGTACAATCCGTCCACAGCCCAAGGAATTGTTCACCTATAAAAGTGTGTAATTCACCCCATTGCTTCAATCTGTACAGTAATTATACCAGGAGAGCCAAATTCTAGAGAAGAATGGAAGCTCTTCTAACCAACAATCAAAACACTTTTGAATACCCTGCATTATTTTGCAGCTAACTAACCAGCTAACAACTTTACTCTTGCATTGCTATAGTCAGTAGTACACTATCTTAGTAAGCTACTTTGGAAGCAATAAAAAAATTAACCCATCCATCATATTCAAATTAACTCACAATAGATTAGACGAGCAAAATGGAATACGCATGCAGGGATGAAATATTATTCAACCCTTCCTATAACTCATCCCATACAATATACTACATTTAATGTCGTATATGTGGTGTGCTACAATTCTAAAGCAGTAATAAGACATAAAGCAGTTAGTTAGGAGTACTGCATAGAAAATATTATATCTATGTGCAGCATTTAGTCATTCACCTTATAAAGAGGAAACAAGGGCAGTTCGAAAAGGAGCAAATTATGGACCACTAGCTACTTAACTACTGTAGCTAGCTAGTTTGCATATTATGATCCAACGAGTTCTCAAAAAAAAAACTAAAGTACAATGGATACACAGAAGGGACCATACAATAGATTCCTCATTTGTATTCAACACACTAGTAACAGAAAATTAATATGAAGGCACGATAATAGCAACCAGTATCCCATGCGTTATGTATGCACGTCTTTTAACGAACTATCTAACACTCTCTAATGAGCAATGAAGATGTTCCTGCCATAATTTACTCACTGTGCATCATATAATATTATTCAGATTCCACTTTTGGTCTCAACGAAACAAGAAACTGTCACTTTAAATGGCGTCTATGAAACAAACTTGCATAGAGTTCCAAAATTTGCCAATAGATAGAATCATGCAGCCCGATTTGTCATCATAGATATCCAATTACCCAAATGTTGTGCAATCCAAGTTGTGTGCTTAACTAACTAACCACACGATGAATAGTATTAGCTCACAATCGTGAATACAAACCAACTAAACTATTTTTGCAAGCGGCTAACTGTGTACCATACTGTTTTGGTAGCCCATTGACTGCAACTTTGACATTCGTGTTGATGCTATTTGGAGATAAAAGAGAGTACAGACAGTCACAACCTATAATATGCTTCAGGAATCAATAACTAAACAATCCTAACTAACTAACTAACCCATAGCGGTTTTGTTGTGACAATGGGTTGCACACAAAAGACAAGACATATCATTTAACTCCCCCAGTGTGTTTCAGCTATGCAAGTGGACTGGCAAAAAAAAGCTCCCACAGTGATCGGGAATGCGAAACTCAATTGTTTGTCTGCCAAAACATAACCTATCGTAACTGATTTGATATGGTGGCCACATGGCTACGGGCATTCCAACATTTTTTCGCTATTGCATGCATGGCCACTCCAAGTATTCCGATTATG
>Ga0210040_10010237_pt1 | contig 10785 bp, 6 predicted proteins | sample CryGeyCG12114_NA_FD_185462 | JGI IMG/M metagenome (GOLD analysis project Ga0210040, IMG submission 185462) | Groundwater microbial communities from aquifer - Crystal Geyser CG19_WC_8/21/14_NA (SPAdes) (version 2) | ecosystem: Environmental > Aquatic > Deep subsurface > Groundwater | place: USA... | reverse complement strand
CCTAAGAGGCGTGTACGAGATGATGCTTGCTCTCCATGCGGATGGGAACGTAAAATGTAAGAGTGCAAGTAGAGGGATGTGCTCAAGGGCATTGCCTCGATGCCGATACCGACTTCATGCTCGTGCTGAGCGGCGCCGCGCCTGTCTTGGCAGATGCGCTCAACATCTGCATCTGCTTGCGTGTGGATCTCACGGATGCTGTTCGCGAATGTTTCGTGCATACGTTGCCGTCGTGAGGAAGCGTCATCAATGTGGATGATAAGCTTTACTAGGATGTCTTTGCTGCTCAAGAGCTCTAGAGCAGCATCTCTACCAGGTGTCCGTGGCAATATGGGTATCTGGCTCTCGTCAGGATCCATGAGAGAAGTTGTGATTCCCGTAGACCCGGCAGCAAAATTGAGGTGATAGGCAGGCAGATGCCAACGTTGCGGTGTGGTCGTTAGAAGAGGTGGTGCGTTGCAGAGCTGAGCAAGGGGATGGAGGAAGCGCTACACCCATTGTTCCCGCCTGACAATAAGATTAGCGTTGGCGTGGTGATTGGATGCTCAGCAGTCTGGATTGATCTGCTGCATGTGCCGTGTTGTCGACTCGACAGGCACTTCTCAAAGACGAAGCGGTTCCCATCAACGTACGATCTAGCACATGTTCCTATGTTTGCAAGAGAATTGCGTGGTCGCTAACAAGATTACCTTGTTTGGAGATCTAGCGCTTCGAACGATTGAGAGAAGCGGAGACCCGTGCTTGGGCGGCCTACGTAATAATCTGGAAGGGGTCTAAGTGTTTGTTACGCGCTAAGCTACATGATATAGAACTACCGTCGCTACATCGATCATGATGGGCGGATCGTTCCGGTATTCGAAAGTGACTCAAGAATATTTGAATAGATCACAAAAGAGGGTCTGCTAGATATCACTTTTACTGAACTGCTACCTATCCCAATATATTATCTGTACGATGTTCAAACTATATGACGTGTGCGTAAGGAAGACCTGCATTATTACAATCGAGGAAAGAGAGGTTACTGTGTTACTCGAGGAGCACGCCGATGTGCCGTTGGCGAGCGTTGAGTCTAGACAAACTCCGACTACAGGCACGATGCCGGCTCTATTAGTCCCGCCGATCAATTAAGGTTTCGATCTTGATACGAGGCCGCTTCGAGGAGTGTAGCCTTGGGGTGTCCTCGTGAGCCACTGGACCGTACCGACCCGGTGGCCCCAATGTTCTCTTCCCATACTGAATGGGATGAATGTCCTCTATCCGTTTCAATCGCTCCACAGTCATAGCCCTGCGTTCCTTGTTCACACTCACTAAGGATGGTATCCTGACTTGGATGCTGCGCCGAGGAGCGGATGGCCCAGCAACGGTTACAGCGCCACGATGTGTGGGCGTTGCATGCTGTCCAGCCATGATATACGCTGGGATGTTGTTTAGTATATCAAGCATGTAGACTGAAGCGTCAACGAACCTGGATATGCTCCTGCGACGCCATTCTCCATCGCTTTCACTTCTTCTGTGCTCAAAGGCTTGAACACGCAGTGGTCGAAGACGACCATCTTCGCTAAGGGTTGTTTTGAAGAAACGGGTCGGACTAACGTCTGCTGCGACCATCGTTCAAAGAGCTTTTGGTGGCAGTTGTTCAAGTGCCGTACCAGTCCTCCGACACCTTCGAAATATGTTCGCTCTCCTGCTTCCCCATGTCGGTACGCATTGGCGGGTGGGTCACATCCCATACAACGGAGCTCGACCCATCTGTGATTTTCTGGATGTTGAACAAACAATGGATAAGCTTGCGTTGATGCAAAGGGAGTTCCGATCTCCGTGCTACCCGAGGCACGCACTTGGCGTTCACGTGAAGCACGTCTCTGCGTTGCGTATCCTCTGTGTTCGATGGGTATTTCCGCCGCCTCAGCACCGTTCATGTTCCTTTGATGCGGTACCGTCGTGGCGGTTGGGTTTTGAACGAGTAGCGGCGTGGTAGTATCCGGAAGCGGCCAGCGTGATGGGACGGACATGTAGAATCCTTCATTCTGTTGGTGAGCAGCCGCGTCCCCATGCTGAGTAGCTGGTCCGGGTACAGGAGAGTCGTCCACGGCTGTTGGGCCGGGGCTCAGACGGGTGAACGACTCGCCAAACTAGTTCACGGTTAGTTCGATGCATCTATCAAAATGCCTAGTAGGACTCACAGGACTGGTTCGACCGAGCTGACCGTACAATTTGGTCCATCCAGGCCCCATCCAGAGCTTGACACTCTGTTGCCGCTCCTTTCGTTCCGCCTGCGCTAATTTGATGTCGCGTTTGCGCTTTTCGTCCCGTTCATTTTGCTGTCGATCGAGGGAAGCGACGTTCTGCTGCGCAACAGCCAGCTCCCTCTTCATTCCTTCGAGGTTCTTCTCCATCACCCGGATCTGAGCACCGGCATGCGATTCGTGCTGCGCTGCGCCGCGTTTCTCTTCATCTATAGCTTCAATGTCTGCGTCTGCAGCCATGTCAATAGCCAGTTTCTTCTCCCTGTATGCAGCATTTATGCTGTCCAGTCGTGAGATGCCCATGTCATTGCATACAAGGAGTTTCTGGATGAGGTCGGTGCTGTTCAGCTCGGCGGGCGTCGCACCTCGCCTAGGTAGAGGTGATGACGGGAAGGACGGAAACGGGGCTTGTTCATCGTCCATGGCGCAGACTGTGACCAGGACGGAAAGTAGACACTGTTTGAGTGCTGGTGAAGGTGTCCAAAGGACTCGTTGACATGGAGAAACCAGCACAAACCACCGCGTAGCTAATTCGGTCAAGCTTAATGCACAACGATCAACGCTGACTGCCACAAATATACCTACATATCGTAAGTCGTTACTGAACATCGAGTCACGACACGTCACTCACCTATCAAATCTGATATTTCGATACATGGCGCAAGGTCCGTGAGTTAGTATGGCATACCTTGTTTTGTGGCCGTGCGGTGTCCGTATTCATAGGCGCTAAACCGTCAAATAAACACCCCTTAGTTGCTCATCTACACCAACTCTATAACGCTCCTTCTGTGCCCTTCGCTCCAACTCTTCATATCCGCGTTATTCAGAACAGCACAGGGCTAGGCAGCCAACTTACCCAACATGGACGCCACGCGATCATGTCTAGACCTATATCGCGACGAACAGTCCAAGGTGGAGGCGGATCTGTCCCGGATCAAGGACTCGCAAATGGAGATCGATAGCGTACAGCGCAAAATTGAGGGCGCGCGTCGTCAGATTGAAGAGGAAGAGAACTACATTAGAGAAGCTGAGAAAAGGATCGAGAAAAGGACAGAATTTCTCAAGATGCTGAAAAGCAAAATCGACACACAGCTCCGCGTACGTGCCGACTGGTAATGGGCGTCATTGGCTTGTAATTAACAACACGTAGCAAGTATCTGTCGTCCCCTCAGCCAGACTACCAGTTATCAATCGACCAACGCGACAACCAGTCACCAATCGACCAACCCGACAACCTTCGCAAGAGCCTACCTCATCCCCAGACCTGGGTGTGATGACGGTCCGTCCCGAGGATGTGGACGACCCTTCCGGATGGATAGATCTAGTTGAGGACGGCCGCTTACTCGATTGTCCGTGGTGTGGCATTAACGCCTGTATTCGGAGGAATAACGGAAGAAAGTGGGTTCAGTACTTCAAGGGCTCGTCTGGAATCATCAGTCACATGAACCAGAACCATGCCCGCGAGATAGCGAGCATTACAGAGGCCGGTGGGAAGAAGAAAGCTGTGATCCAGAATGGCAAGAGGCTGGACAAGAGGGAGCTCGAGTCTTACAACAACGGTGGGAAAGGAGTTACGTGTAAGTACCTGCTGCAAGTCGGGGTGGTGGGTACTAACAGCCTGTCAGTCGAAGCCTACGTGCCTTTCAACAATGCCTACAAAACATGGAGGCAGTCTCTCAGATCTGACTCTGCGGAGGACACCGCAGATCGCAACTCTCGGCCCGAGAAACGCCGTAGGGTCGATTACGATTCCGATAATGGGGGCGACGACGTGGTGCACCTCACAATGCCAGTCGCTCCAGTCGCAGAGAATATGACTACAAGGTACGTGGTTTTCGTGTACTACCAGTAGAAGATGGTCCCGGGCTAACGCAACACACACAGGGCGCACCCACCTCGAGCAGCGGCTGGCTACGTATCGAAGGGTTCCTCCTTCGGGAACGACTCGACCTACAACATGAATATGACGCGCTCGGAGCGACCTAGAAGAACCAGTACGAGTGCTAGGTGCTTCCAGGCTTCTCCGTCCCCCGGCGCGTTCGAGTTCTCGCAGGATTCTGTGCTGGGCTCGGAAGGTATCCTATCAGGCAACATCTGGGACCGGTAGAATTTTGTGAATCATCTCCGCGTTGCTTTTAATTCTTGTTCTTTTCTCATTCAGTAGTAAAACCGCAGTTCTGAAGAACAATGAAAATTTCCATTGCGTGCTGCCATCAGTCACGCTCATTGTACTTGGGTGTTGGTGCGAAGGGTACCATAAAGACTGACTTACAAAGAGTTGTGTAGACCATGTGCAAGTGAAGCCCCTTGATGTGATCTAAGTACTGTTGACTTGTATAAATCGCATCTTATGCATAGAATAACGCGCATTGGGCTTGGTGCACGCCCCGTGCGCTAATGCGCGTGACGGATCGGACCAGATAAGGTAAATAACCATCCGTGACAAAGGATCACGCTATGCTGTAGCCAACCGGTCTTCTTAGGTTGCCTTGATTCATCACGCGCAGGTGGCTTCGATGGAGCTGGTGTTGTGGTACACATTTAAACTCTGACATCGATGGAGTGTATGTCCGTGCGCGGTGTCTAACCGCATTCGTGCGTATCTGATTAAGAACATTTCAACACAAACTTCGCCTCTGGGCAGGCTCAACAGAGGATATTCTTGTCCGGAGCGTCCGCCCCGTAAGCGAAATACATTTTACGATTGATATATCGGATCAGGCAGCACCTTCTTTGGAAGCCTGCTGCCTTGCTGACTAGGTACCTAGGTTGCTAAGCGTCTCCACAACCCGAAATATGTCAACAGTTGCTTTCCTGTCTGGACCCTGGCTTCGTCCCTTTACACTCCGATATAGACAGGTTCTGTGCGTGCGGGTATGAGCTAGAGAGTGAAGGCAGCCATGCTTCCAAGGCTGTTCCGAGCGGCTTAGTCCAATGACCTGTAGGACCCAACGAAGACCACAAGCCCATCTTCGACATGACCCAAGGAAGAGAATGCGGGTTGCTCATCACGGTCTCAACACAGATCGAACGGCCACCATTCGTCGCCTCGGCTCCCAAAAGAAAGAGCCGCGAGGCCATCCAGCCCGCACCATCAGCAGAGAGCGTAGAGCCTCCAACTGCCTCTCACCGTGGGATTCAAGTCTACTAATGGCTCTGTTCAGCCGTGTGCACGAGCTAGGTAGATTCAGACGCGTGGCTGAGGGTGCGCAGCTACCTACCATGGTCCGACCTTGAGGTATGCGGCATGCTTGTTTATGGCATTGAATCGATGGATCACGACAGTTCTATCCGCAGCGCGTCCAAGATTTCAACCCATAGACACAAGCCACAAGACTGCCGTGCCATATCATGAGCGCTGCCCCTCCACTCGACTGACATCGCGCCAGAAAACAACACGAAGACCGTACGGAGGGTACAGCTTATATCCGAGTCAACCAAGGCCTGAAGCTACCACGCTAGTATGGTCAAGCACGTACACAGTGTTTAGCGCATACGGTTCGGTATAGTCTGAAGACCCTTGACTGTGTATGGGTAGCCGAAGTCGACCCTAGGTATCGCTCCTCCTATGCACATCCATCCGTTGCTTTCACAGCCTGCCTTTCTCCTGTACGCTTCCATTGAGTCACACGAACAAACCCTTCACCAACCCCTCCACAGCATTATACACCTCCCCGCTCTCCTGCCCCGTCGCCCTCTTCGTAATAACCGGAATCTCCTCCTTCCCAACTTTATAATTCCTCAAGTCGCTGTCCAACCCCAAATCCTTCACAAGCTTCAACACCCTATCTCCAACCTTCTCCGCATCCTTTTTCGCATCACCCGACGCCGCCTCCCCAATGAACGGCAGCAAGCGGGCAACCTGCTCAGCAGCCGCAGGATCCGCAGCCTTCAGTTTGACCACGTGCCCGAGCGTGAGGCAGCTTGTAATGCCGTGTGGAATGGAGTATGGTGAGCCCAGTGCATAGCCCAATGCGTGCGAGAGGCCGAGACCGCCTTTGATATTGTAGCCTAGGAATCCCAGGGAGGCAAAAGCCGCGAGTTGAAGTTTGGTAATGACATCTTCGTCCTTGGGGTTGGCCTTGTACTTTGGTAGGTTCTCGAAGAGCGAGGCGGCGGCTTGCAGCGTTAACCACCGTGCTGGCATCTCACTTGCAGTAGGGTGGTACAGCAGCTCGATCGCGTGGTCCATGGCGCGCAGACCCGTGCTGGTCCATAGGCGCTCAGGCGTGTGCAGGGCGAAAGTAGCGTCGTACAGTACTACGCTTGGGACGAGTTCCTTCCCCCTCACACCAGTCTTCACGCCGTCGGACTCGGTGTACCCGGCCATCATGGTGCACTCGCTCGCACTCAGGGTTGTCGGGATAGCGATGTGGTAGAGCCATTTGCCAGACTTGTCGTGCAGGCGGTAGCTGATTGCTTTCGCGGAGTCAATGGGACTGCCTCCCCCTATGGAAATGACTGTGTCGACAGAGTCGTCCTTCTTGACGATTTCCGTAGCCTCGTCGAGCTGGGCGACGGGAGCGTGCTCGCCAATCTTGGAAAAAGTGCCTGCGTGTTTCGACCCTAGGAGTTGTTCCACTTGCTTGACGAGAGGCGTTTTGGCGGCCAGGGAGGAGCCGGTTATAATAAAAGCTTTGCTGGATTGGCTGGGCAGGCAGTCGAGCAAATGTTTCTTGACCGAGTCAGATCCATAGTGGAGCTTCTGCAGTTGAGTTGGCTGCCAGAGACCGGAAAGCGGGTGGTTTGTTGCGTCCGTCATCGTGGGCTTTGTCTTGGTAGATTTGTTTCGGATGGATGAGAAAGGATCTGAGAACTGGGTCGAGACTGGCAGAGTGCTAGATGATGGAAGTGTTTGTCTAGTAAGATGAGGGTTGGACGCAGTGAAAGTGGTGAAAGAATAATCCCGAATGCCGCTTCCGCGTGCGGGAAATGCTTTGAAGGTTGCTGAAGTGCGGACCGATCGTCTCAAATATTGATGCATGGAATGTGCACGCAACAGAGTCGACTTTGAACTTCAAAACTGGACTGGGTCGGATACTGGCGGTTGGTGGTGACGTAAGGACGACTAGGAGACAGTTGGTAGTTCCGAGGTTCACTTCTCAAAGCCGAGTGGGGCAATACCTTCGTGCTTGGTCTTAAGGGCCTTAACTAAAACGTCTCACAGCACCACGGAAACAGCAGTTTGTAGATTAATGTAATTGCTTGTAGAGCGGAGATGCAACATTGGCGTAATGTCTCGCGTCTCTAACGCTAGGATAGAGTCGTGTTCATCCTCGTACGATCATGTCTTCCGTCACATATCTTCCTTTTCCACCAGAGATGACATAACTCTGGCATGGCCTGGAGAGGCCGAAAGAGAACCGAAGCGTGGTATATGTACAAGATACTCGAACACATGTAGGGAATTATACAAGTCTAGAGACCCAACCAGACCGACCGTGACCGGATGCAAGACGCCTGCTTTTTCGCGTGAAAGGACTAAATGGAGAAAGATGACAAGGCCGAGGAAGTGTGATCAGAGCTTTTACGGCTTCTTCTCACCCTCGCCCTCGCCAGGCTGCTGCTGCTGCTCGCCCGAGTTTTGGCTCTCGGAACGGGCCTTGTGCATCTGGTCAAACAAGCTCAAGCTAGCGTTTTGGAGCTCGTCGGTCTTCTCCTTGATCTCAGCAGCGGTGGCGGTGCCCTCACCAGCCTGGCTCTGAGCGATGAACTCGCGCATGCTGGTGATCTTCTCCTTGATCTTCTCGGCCTCAGCCTTGTCGAGACGGTCCTCGAACTCCTTGAGTGCCTTCTCAGTGTCGTTCACAACGCTGTCGGCACGATTGGCAGCCTCGATGGCGTTCTTGCGCTCCTTGTCCTGCTCGGCGTACTGCTCGGAGTCGCGGACCATGGATTCGATCTCAGTGTCAGAAAGACCAGAGCCGGACGCGATGGTGATGGACTGGTCCTTGTTGGTCGACTTGTCCTTGGCGTGTACATGGACAATGGAATCGGCGTCGATATCGAAAGTGACCTCAATCTGGGGCACGCCACGGTGAGCCGGAGGAATGCCAACCAGCTGGAAGTTTCCGAGCAGCTTGTTATCGCGGACAAGCTCACGCTCACCCTGGTAGACCTTGATTTCGACGGCGCTCTGGAAATCGGCAGCCGTGGAGAAGACTTGCGACTTCTTGGTGGGGATCGTGGTGTTGCGGTTGATCAGGCGGGTGAAGACACCACCGAGGGTCTCAATACCGAGGGACAGAGGAGTAACATCAAGCAGGAGAAGATCAGTGACCTCGCCGGCAAGAACAGCACCCTGAATCGCGGCACCGATCGCGACGGCCTCATCGGGGTTGACCGACTTGGCGGGGTCACGGCCAAAGATGCTCTTGACAGACTCGGTAACCTTGGGCATACGGGTCATGCCACCAACGAGGATGACCTCGGAGATGTCCTTGGGCTGGAGGTTGGCATCCTTGAGAGCCTTGCGGACAGGGTCGACGGTTCTGCTGATCAGAGGGTCCATCATCTTCTCGAGCTGCGCACGGGTGAGCTTGGTGTTGATGTGCTTGGGGCCGGAGGCATCGGCAGTGATGAAGGGCAGGTTGATGTCGGTCTGCGAAGAGGAAGACAGCTCAATCTTGGCCTTCTCAGCAGCCTCACGGATACGCTGGATGGCCATGCGGTCGCTGTTCAGGTCGAGGCCCTGCTCCTTCTTGAACTGCTGGACGAGGTGGCGGACGAGAGTGATATCGAAGTCCTCACCACCGAGGTGAGTGTCACCGTTGGTGGACTTGACCTCGAAAACACCGTTCTGGATCTCCAGGATGGAGATATCGAAAGTACCACCTCCCAAATCGTACACAGCGACGACGTTGTCAGTGGCCTTGTCGAGACCGTATGCGAGCGCGGCAGCGGTAGGCTCGTTGACGACACGGAGGACGTTCAGACCAGCAATCTGACCGGCATCCTTGGTGGCTTGACGCTGGGAGTCGTTGAAGTAGGCGGGGACGGTGACGACGGCGTTCTTGATGTTCTTGCCCATGTAGGACTCGGCGGTCTCCTTCATCTTTCCGAGGACGAAGCCACCCACCTGCGAAGGCGAGTACTTCTGACCCTGTGCCTCGAGCCAGGCATCGCCGTTGGTGTGCTGGACGATCTTGTACGGGACCTGCTGGATGTCGCGCTGGACCTCAGCATCGGTGAACTTGCGGCCGATGAGACGCTTGGTAGCGAAGAGTGTATTCTCGGGGTTGACGACGGCCTGGCGCTTGGCGGCGATACCGACGAGACGCTCGCCCTCCTTGGTGAAGCCAACGACGGATGGCGTTGTTCGGCCACCTGCGGATCCAATTAGTCGTGTGCTCCTGCTTGATTGAGACGTAGAACGCACCTTCCGAGTTCTCAATGATGCGCGGCTGCTTGCCCTCCATGACGGCGACGGCCGAGTTGGTGGTACCCAGATCGATACCAATGACGGAGCCCTTGACCTTCTCCTCGCCGCCATCAGCGTACCCTCGCACAAATTTTGAGCCCATGGGGGCCCTCATGGCGGGTGCGCGCCATGCAGCAGTTGCACGCGGCAAAAACTGTGCAGACGTCAGTATTTGTTTGGGGCGCCATGGAACGAGAAGCAAATACTCACAGTCCGTGATAATCTCGAGGACAGCATTGTGGGTGTGTGTGAGGGTGCTGTCAGGGAGATGGAGGCAACAGAGGCGTATGTGAAAAGCGTGATGCGGTGATGGGAGGGTGGGTTATATGACGGACTAGATGGAGCTTTGACGCCAGAGCAGAAATCGGAGAGAAATTTCGAGAAGGCCAGTGAGCGAGAGGGCGCTAGTTCCGAACCGCCGCCGAGGTTCCGCAGAGCGTCTGTGCTTGTGGACGGCGATGGCAATTGCTGAAGCCTGGAGCTCTTCGATGCGCAATGACGAGGCGAAAGACTTTTTTCAGTTGTTTGGGCGATGGCCAGGATGACGCGTTGAGACTGCACTGCTGGAGGACGTTGTGATGGTGGCCCGGGAGCTTGGCGCGAGCGAGTCGTGTGGGGAAGCAGCTCTACAATGCATGGCCTCGTCTGGTGTCGCCGGGGAGCATGAAGCACGACACGCGCGCTGCCACACACTCGACCCTGCCTATGCCCCTCACCCTACACAGTAATCGCCCATCTTGTAGAACGTATACGCCTATATCTCCACCTATCCGCTCCTCACCACACTGAACTGTTGTTATCCATACTCTTAGTCTGCCGCGAACAAGCTTGTGACGTAGAGCGCCTCTTGCCTTTACCATCGACGAGACTACACTAGATCGCAACCACCCAGACATGCAGCACTCGCCCACCTGACCGACGCCATGGCCGTAGACGACTTTCTGTGCGCGACCCTCCTAAACCCTCCGCTAGGGAGCAGACGACTGACTGTAGCAGGAGTCGAGACACGGACACGTTTGTGCTGCCCTCCAAGTCGTACTATCCCACCAAGATCCCTATCGCGTGAGCCAGCCAAGCGCATCATGTTTCGAGTGTATAGGCTGACAGGCGCAGCCACTA
>Ga0210040_10010236_pt1 | contig 10786 bp, 9 predicted proteins | sample CryGeyCG12114_NA_FD_185462 | JGI IMG/M metagenome (GOLD analysis project Ga0210040, IMG submission 185462) | Groundwater microbial communities from aquifer - Crystal Geyser CG19_WC_8/21/14_NA (SPAdes) (version 2) | ecosystem: Environmental > Aquatic > Deep subsurface > Groundwater | place: USA... | reverse complement strand
GTTACTGCGGCATTGCAGGCTGGGCGGGAAACCGGCAGGTGGCAGAACGTCTTTGGCAGCAAGCCGAAGTTTTGTTGCCGCAACAGAGTATTGCCCGCTACACCCAGGCGCTTATGGATATCGGCGCAACCGTCTGTCTGCGCGGCCGGCCGAAGTGTGCGCTCTGCCCTGTGCAATCTGATTGCGTTGCGTTGCAGGCCGGGCGCATCGCCGAGTTGCCCGCTCCGCGCCCGCGCAAGGCCGTACCGGAAAAGCGCGCCACTTTTTTATTGCTGATGCACGGCAATGACATCCTGCTGGAGAAACGCCCCGGCAGCGGTATTTGGGGCGGACTGTGGTGTCCGCCGCAATTTGCTGATGAAGCGGCTGCCAAGGAATGGTTTGTGCGAAACGGAATGGAAGCAACGGCAGGGGAAAGGCTGAAGCGCTTTACCCACATCTTCACGCACTTCAAGTTATACGTCACGCCCTTGAGGGTGGAGCTTGCTCATAAACCCCAACGGGGCGCGCAGACGGGTCGTGTTTGGCTGGATATGACGGAGGCATTGGGGGCGGCAATACCAACCCCGGTCAGGTGTTTGCTGCAGGAAATGTTACAGGCGCAGACCGGGGACTGAAGCTCCGCCCGCCCACTTATCTTCGCTTGCGCTGCGCGTCCAGGATTTCCCGGTACTGTTTGAGTTCCGTCTCGATTGTGGAGAGTTGGTAATAATCATTCCCGGCGAGTTTTGCCAACTCCAGCTGCTCGACCGCGCCGCGCAAATTGCCGTGCAAAATCTGAAAGTAAGCCAGTACGTGGTGCGCTTCCTGATGGCGGCCCAGTGCCGTGTAGGCGCGCGCCTGCAGTTCGTAGAGTTTGGCGTTGTTGCCATCGCGTGCGATTTCCTTGTCCAGCACATCCAGCGCTTCGGCATAGTGGTGCTGATTCAACAGCACCGTGACGTAGTCAAAAACCAGCGCCTGGTGGTTCGGGTATTGCTTGAGCGCGGAGCGGTAGAAATCGAGGATATTCTGGTCCTGCCCCTCGGTTTGCTTGATGATACCAGCCAGCGTGGTGAGGGTGGCGTTCGCTGGGGCGGTGCGGTAGAGCGTGGCGAATTCCTGCGCGGCACGTGAATTCTCCTTGTTGCGGATCAGGGCAAGCACCAGCCCGTAACGGTGCGCCAGCGGATTGCCGTATTTCTTGTCGCCGAGTGCCGACTGGAAATACTCGATCGCGTCATGCGGCGTCTTTTGTGCCGCAATCACGCGCGCACGCATCAACTGAAAATCAAGGCTGTCCTCCACCAGTTTGAACGGAATCTGCTGCACGCGATTGCCCACGTCGGCGACCCGTTCGGTGGTGAGCGGGTGAGTGCGCAAATAACTTGGGGTGTCACCCTCGACCAGTTGGGTGGCCTTTTGCAGGCGCTCGAAGAAGCTGGGCATGGCATAGGGGTCGTAGCCGGCGCGTTGCAAGAGGCCGAGACCGATGCGGTCAGCCTCCTTTTCGTACTCGCGCGTGAAGTCGAGCTGGCGTTGCACCAGTCCACCCTGCGCGCCGATGATACCGGCCTGTGCTGCCTGCGGGCTGTTGCGTGCGGCAAGAATGGCGACGGCAACCGTGGCCATGGCGGCGAGGGAATCGTATTTCTGACCGGAGACCATGCGCGCCAGATGGTGCTGAGTGACGTGCGAGATTTCATGGCTCAATACCGAGGCCAATTCGGACTCACTTTGTGCCAGCAGAATCAGTCCGGTATTGACGCCGATGAAACCGCCGGGCAAGGCAAAGGCGTTGATCGCACTGTCTTCCAGCACGAAGAATTCAAATGGCTGTCCGGATTCGCTGCTATGGGCGACCAGGCGCCTGCCCAGCCGGTTGAGATAGCCGGTCAACTCCAGATCGTCCAGATAGCGTTCGCTGGCGCGTATCTGAAACATGCTTTGCTCGCCGATCTGGCGTTCCATCAGGGGAGACACCTCGGTTTGTGACGCATCCCCCAGATCGGGCAGACCGTCCGCCGCCAGATGCAGGGGAAGCAGGAAAAGTGCGGATACAATGATTTTTCGCATGCGCGATATGATAGCACCGTGCCCGACAGGTTCCCCGCGCTGGACAGGCACCTGCCAAAACTGGAGAATGCGCATCCGTCAGCGCAATGACCAGCATGGAATCCATTGGTAAATATCAGGTTGTCAAAGAGATCGGGCGCGGTGCGACCAGCACCGTGTTTCTTGCGCTCGACCCCTTCAATCAACAGCAAGTCGCGCTCAAATTATTCAACGCGAGCGTGTTGCAGCATGGCGCCAGCAGCAAGGCTTTCAGGAAATTGTTGCTGACCGAGTCATCGCTCGCCGGCAAATTGTCCCATCCCCATATCGTGAAAATTTACGACGCGGTACTGGACGGCGATGTGAATTACATGGTGATGGAATATATCGAAGGCGAGACGCTGGAGAAATATGCCGAGGTCGATCATCTGCTGCCGCTGGGGCGCATTGCCGAAATTGTCTACAAATGTTGCAAGGCGCTCGAATATGCGCAATACCAAGGCGTGATCCACCGCGATATCAAGCCGGCGAACATTCTGCTGCGCGTGCAGAGCGACATCAAAATATCCGACTTCGGCGCCGCCTTTCTGGAAAACCAGCAGACGACACAGGTGACCGGTGTGGGATCGCCCGCCTACATGTCGCCGGAGCAGATCAAGGAACAAACTCTGACGCATCAAACCGACATCTACTCGCTTGGCGTGACGATGTATCGCATGCTGACAGGCAAACTGCCCTTCGATGCGGCCAACAACTACAGCATGATCTACCAGATCATGAACATCGAACCGCCGCCGCCAAGCAACTATCGCCCCGAGATTCCGCCCGCGCTGGATGCCATTGTGCAGCGCGCGATGTGCAAGGATGCCGCACAGCGTTATCAGACTTGGGATGAAATGGCACGCGATCTGGTCGCCTTCATCAGCACTGACGTGCCGCAACAGGAGCAGATATTCGATACCGAAAAATTCGACACGTTGCGCGCGCTGCCGTTCTTTGCGGATTTTGGCGATGTCGAATTGTGGGAAGTTTTGCGTATCAGCGAATGGCGCAAAGTGCGCAAGGATGAACAGATTTTGCGCGAAGGAGAAAGCGGGCAGACCTTCTACATTATCGCCACCGGCTCGGTGCGGGTGGTCAAGCAGGGGCGTTTGTTGAGCCTGTTGCATAAAGGGGACTGCTTCGGGGAAATGGCGCATCTCACCGGCAAGGATGCCAAGCGCAGCACTGATGTCTATGCGAAAACGGACATCAAGCTGATCGAGATCGACCCGGAGGTGCTGGCGCACGCGTCAGCCAATTGCCGCTACCAGTTCGGCGAGGCTTTTCTGCGCTTGCTGGTCAAGCGCCTGGCGCTCGCCAATACCCGCATTTCCCGGTTGTTGATTGACCATCAGAATGAATCCTAGACTAACAGGCGTGGCGAGTAGCCACCCCTGATGATCAAACTCGCCATGCCCGTTTCCCCCTATCCAACTTTCCCCCGCAAGCGGGAGAAAGGGCAAACGAAAAAGGCGATTTTTACATTAACGGAGTGGAGAGAACGCAGTGAATGAATTCAGAAACATCAGCGTCAGTGAGTTGCCGCAACTTCTTGCCGCAGGCCAGGTGCAACTGGTGGATGTGCGGGCACGACACGGTGAGGCGGAGCCTGCTGGTGCGGGAGTGCCCGCATCGCACCTCCTCCCGCAAACGGCTGGCTGGGCCAGTAACGTGTCGGAGGTGCGCACCGATGCGGAGATTGCGCGCGGGCGCATCAAGGGAGCAAACAGCCTGCCCCTGCATCTGCTGCCCTTGCGCCTGCATGAGCTGGACAGGAACAAGCCAACGGTATTCTATTGCCAGATGGGCGGACGCTCCGCCCAGGCTGCCGCTTTTGCCGCCGCGCAAGGCCACGCCAATGTATTCAACCTCCAGGGCGGCATTACGGCCTGGTATCACGCCGGCGGGGAGCTCGAGGCGTGAGCGAGACGATATTTGATGTTGAGCTGGATGTGTGCAAACTGGCGTGTCCCCTGCCGATCCTGCGCGCCAAGAAATCGCTGTCGGCGATGGGCGCCGGGCAGATACTGAAGATCGTGGCGACCGACAGGGGCGCGCCCAGAGACTTTGCGGATTTTTGTGGCAAGACCGGCAATGAATTGCTGTCCTCGACCGAGCATGACGGCGAATTCGTATTCCTGATCCGACGCGGCTGAAACCGGCCCGGCGGCTATCCCAACTTCTTGCGCTGCGCTTGTAATTGCATCCGTGTCGTCTGGAAGTCTTCCAGCCGTTTCTTTTCCTGTTCCACCACCGCCGCCGGAGCGCGCGCAACGAAGCTCTCGTTGCCGAGCTTGGCGTTGGCTTTGGTGATCTCGTTGCAGAGACGCGCGATCTCTTTGTCGAGACGTTCGCGTTCAGCCGCGACATCGATCTCCACCTTCAGCATCAGTTTGAAGTTGCCGACGATGGAAACTGGCGCGTCGCCTTCCGGCAATTCGGCAACAACCTGAACTTCGCTTAACCTGCCGAGGCTGCTGATGTACGGCGCGAGCGCGTTTAGCACGCTCGCATCACCCGCCGCGATCAACGGCACGCGTGCGGCAGGCGACAGGTTCATCTCGCTGCGCAGGCTGCGGCAGGCAGTGGTGAGTTCCTGCAACAGCGCGATCTGTGCGCTGGCGGCTGCGTCGATCTTGCTGCTGTCGGCTTTGGGATAGGCTTGCAGCATGATGCTGTCGCCCTTCCGGTTAGCCATCGGCGCGACCGATTGCCACAACTCTTCGGTGATGAACGGAATGATCGGGTGTGCCAGACGCAAAATGGTCTCCAGCACGCGCACCAGCGTGCGGCGCGTGCCACGCTGCCGCGCTGCTGAATCCTGACTCCCGACTCCTGAATCCTGAAGTTGCACCTTGGCCAGTTCCACATACCAGTCGCAGTAAGTGTTCCACACCAGTTCATACACCGTGCGTGCCGCCATGTCGAAACGGTAAGCGGCGAAGTGGGTCGCCATCTCGGCTTCAGCTTTTTGCAATTCGCCGATCATCCACTGGTCGGCGGCGGAAAATTCCAGCGGCAGAGATTCGTCCTGGCCAACGTCTTTGCCTTCACAGTTCATCAGCACAAAACGTGTGGCGTTCCATAGTTTGTTGCAAAAGTTGCGGTAGCCCTCGCAGCGCTGCATATCGAATTTGATGTCGCGACCGGGCGAGGCAAGCGAAGCGAAGGTGAAGCGCAATGCATCAGTGCCAAATGCAGTGATGCCCCCGGGGAATTCGCGGCGCGTGCGCTTCTCGATCTGTTCCGCTTGTTTCGGATTCATCAATCCCGTGGTGCGTTTCTTCACCAGTTCCTCGATGCCGATGCCGTCAATCAAATCAATCGGGTCGAGCACATTGCCCTTGGACTTGCTCATCTTCTGCCCTTCCGCGTCGCGGATCAGGCCGTGCACATACACGTCCCTGAATGGGATCTTGCCAGTGAGGTGTTTGGTCATCATCACCATGCGCGCCACCCAGAAAAAGATGATGTCGAAACCGGTGACCAGCACGGACGACGGCAGATATTTCTGCACGAATTCGTTTTGCGCGTCGAACGGCTTGTCCATTTCCCAATCCAGTGTAGAGAACGGCCACAGCGCGGACGAGAACCAGGTATCGAGCACGTCGTTATCGCGGTCGAGCTGCCCGGCGTAACCGGCTTTGTCTGCCAGCTTGCGCGCCTCGTCGGCATCACGCGCAACGAACACTTCACCGTTGGTGCCGTACCACGCCGGAATCTGGTGGCCCCACCACAGTTGGCGCGAGATGCACCAATCCTGGATATTGTTCAGCCACTGGTTGTAGGTGTTGACCCAGTTCTCGGGGTGGAACTTGATCTCGCCGGAGCTCACGCATTCCAGTGCCTGCTCGGTGATGCTCTTGCCTTCCGGGCCCGCCTTGCTCATCGCGACGAACCATTGGTCGGTGAGCATCGGCTCGATCACCACACCGGTGCGGTCGCCGCGCGGCACTTTGAGTTTGTGCTTTTCGGTCTTCTCGAACAGGCCGAGTGTCTCAAGGTCGGCCACGATCTGTTTGCGCGCTTCAAAACGATCCATGCCGCGATACTTTGCGGGAATTAAATCAACCGTCCAACTGGTTTGAAGCAGCATTTCCTTGGTGGCACGGAAATCTGGGCCTCCATCAGGCTGTGTCTTGAGTGAATCAGCTTTATGCGGAGCAAGGTTGTGTTGCTTATCAGTCCAATCATCACCTTTTGTACCTTTGATTTTCCCATCGAGCGTGAAGATGCTGATTGGCTCAAGTCCATGGCGCTGCCCTACGGCGTAGTCGTTGAAATCATGCGCCGGGGTGACTTTCACGCAACCCGTGCCGAATTCCTTGTCCACGTAGTCGTCGGCGATGACGGGAATAGTGCGGTCGCACAGCGGTAGCGTGACTTGCTTGCCGATAAGGTGTTTATAGCGCTCGTCTTCCGGATGCACCATCACCGCCACGTCGCCCAGCATGGTCTCGGGGCGAGTGGTGGCGACGGTCAGGAAACCTTCGCCGTCCGCCAGCGGATAACGGATGTGCCACATGAAACCGTCTTCTTCTTCCTGCACCACTTCCAGGTCGCTTACTGCGGTATGCAGTTTCGGGTCCCAGTTCACCAGACGCTTGCCGCGATAGATCAGGCCTTCGTTGAACAGACGCACGAAGGTCGCGGTGACGGTCTTGTTCAGGTCGGCGTCCATGGTGAAGCGTTCGCGCGACCAGTCGGGCGAGGTGCCGAGGCGGCGCATCTGGCGGGTGATGGTGTCGCCGGAATATTTTTTCCATTCCCACACCTTTTCGATGAACTTCTCGCGGCCCAAGTCGTGGCGCGAGATGCCCTGTGCATCGAGTTGGCGCTCGACCACGATCTGTGTGGCGATGCCCGCGTGGTCGGTACCCGGTTGCCACAGGGTGTTATCGCCCTTCATGCGGTGGTAGCGCGTGAGCGCGTCCATCAGCGTCTGGTTGAAGCCGTGCCCCATGTGCAGCGTGCCGGTGACATTGGGCGGCGGTAGCAGGATGCAGAAATTGTCTTGTTTTGAGGTGTCGAGTCCGGCCTTGAAGTAACCGGCGTTTTCCCAGGCGGGATACCAGCGGGCTTCGATGTCTTTCGGGTCAAAACTTTTTGCGAGTTCCATTGCGGTGTTCCGGATGCGGCGAAAAGGGCGCGATTATACCAACTCCGCGCAACGCCCGAGGCGGGCTGTCAGTCTGTGGCAGCTCGGTCTTGTGCCTCGCGGATCAGTTGCGGCAGTTCATTTTTCAATTCGGCGATGGCCGCTTCGATCGCCCATTGCTGGGCAATCACCAGGTGTGCTTTCAACTTTTCGGCCAAAACGGTCTCGATATAGGTTTCGAGAGCCTGCTGTAAGTCGGGGGCGGAATCCGGCGGGGGGGAGGCGACAGTTGGTTTGAGCGGGACGTCCTGCGCGATATCGGTCAGCAGCGGCAACTCGTCTGTTGTGTCGATGACGACCTCGGTCAGCAGCGGGATGGTTTGCGGCGGATGGCGGGTCATGTGCGCAACTTGGCGAGGTCGGTGTGGCCGAGTTCATAGCCGCGGTCGCGGTAATACTTGAAACGCAGGCGACCGCGCGCTGCCTCTTCTTCGCTGCAACCGACGATCTCGATCACGCGCTCGAAGCGGCTGAAGAAACTCGTGCATTCTTCGTGCAGGCTGATCAGCAGTTCGGCGTGGGGAAAGTTCTCGTCGCAGCCAATCACTACCGGCATGTCGGACGAATTTGCCTCGTGACTGCGGCAGTGCGGGATGAAGGCGGTTGCCGGATAGTGCCAAAGCAGCTTGTCCAGTTTGTCGGCCAACTCGTCATCCGGCACATGCAGGAGCACATGCAGCCCGCTCTGCATCGCCTTCTGGCTCAGTTGGCAGGCGGTGCGCAGCTTGTCTTCGGAGCCGGTGTAGAAGTCTATTTTGGTCACTTGGCTGCCGCGCGATTGATGAGGTACTGCGCGAGCAATGGCACCGGCCGACCGGTCGCGCCTTTCTCTTTGCCGGACTTCCACGCCGTGCCGGCGATGTCGAGGTGCGCCCAGCGGTAATCTTTGGTAAAGCGCGACAGGAAGCAAGCGGCGGTGATGGTGCCGCCGGCGCGACCGCCGATGTTCTGCATGTCGGCGAAGTTGCTGTCCAGCAACGGCTGGTAGTCTTCCCACAGCGGCAGTTGCCAGGCGCGGTCGTGCGCCTGTTCACCCGCATTGAGCAGTTCCTGGGCAAGTTTGTCGTCATTGCTGAACAGGCCGCTGGCGACATGCCCCAGCGCGATGACACAGGCGCCGGTGAGGGTGGCCAGGTCGATGACGGTATCCGGTTTGAACTTCGCCGCGTAAGTGAGCGCGTCGCACAACACCAAACGGCCCTCCGCATCCGTGTTCAGTATTTCGACAGTCTGGCCGGACATCGAAGTGACGATGTCGCCCGGCTTGGTGGCGGTGCCGGAAGGCAGGTTCTCACTGCTCGGAATGACACCGACCACGTTCAACTTCAGCCCCATCTCGGCAATGGCCTGCACGGTGCCGAGCACGCTGGCCGCACCGCACATGTCATATTTCATCTCGTCCATTTCGGCGCCGGGCTTGAGCGAGATGCCGCCGGAATCGAACGTGATGCCCTTGCCGACCAGCACGATGGGTTTCTGTTTCTTGTCCGCCCCGTGATATTCCAGCGTGATCAGCTTGGCCGGTTGTTCGCTGCCGCGCGTGACGGAGAGGAAAGCGCCCATGCCCAGCTTGCGCATATCCTTTTCTTCCAGCACGGAGGTCTTGATCTTTTTGTGCGCCTTGCCCAATGCCAGGGCTTGGGCGGCGAGGTAGGTCGGGGTGCAGATATTGCCCGGCAAATTGCCAAGAGTCTTGGCCAGTGCCATGCCATGCGCGATGGCGGCGGTCTGCGCAACGACCTCCTTCAGTTGCGCCGCCGGTTGGCCCAGCGTGGCAAAGGTGATGTGTTTCAGTTTCGCGCTGTCGGCGGGTTTGCTTTTCAGGCCGTCGGCGCGGAAAGCCTGCTCGGCGGCGATGAACACGGCTTGCCGCAACAGCCATGCCGCATCCTGCCCAAGCTCGTCTGCTGCCAGATACAGCGCAGCTTCTTTGGCCGGCGTGCCGTGCAGTGCCTTGAACAACGCTTGCAGAATCTCGATACGGGACTTGGCGGTTTGCTCGTCGGCCTTGCCCAGCCCGACCAGCAGCACGCGCTCGCTGGCGACACCGGGCAACTTGTGCAGCAGGAGCGTGGTTGCGGATTTGCCGCTCATGTCGCCTTGCGCGACCAGATCGCTCAAGGCGTTTTTGCAGGCTTTGTCCAGCGCCTGCGCCGCCTTCGATAATTTGCCGCCTTCGAACACGCCGACCACCACGCAGCCGCTCTTCAGTTTCTCCGGACCGCCTTGTTTTATGCTAAATTCCACGCGCCTCTCCTCAATTGATCTCTGAACCCATCCAGATGCCGGATTATCCGCAATCCACGCCGCAAAAGTCAAAGTTGTCTCGCACGCCCAGGATACGCGGCATTTTCTTCCGTTCGCTGATCCGCGAATTCGCCGCCACCGGACTGCTGGTGTTCTCTATTCTGCTCGGCATCGTGGTGTTCACCCAGTTGATTCGCTTTCTCGGCGAATCGGTCAGCGGCCTGCTCGCGGTGGATGGCATCCTGGTGATGCTGGGCTTCAGTGCCATGAACTACCTGCCGGTGTTGCTCTCGATCAGTTTGTTCCTCTCGATTTTGATTACGCTGACGCGTTGCTATCGCGATAGCGAGATGGTGGTGTGGTTTTCATCCGGTATTGGTCTGGTGCGCTGGACACGCCCGGTATTGGGTTACGCCATCCCGGTCACGCTGCTGATCGCCTTCATGAGCCTGGTGTTGTCGCCCTGGGCCTTGTCCAAGGCGGATGAATTCAAGCGCTCTCTGGATAGTCGCGACGATGTGTCGCATGCCACCCCCGGTGCTTTCCGCGAATCGAAACAAGCGGATCGGGTATTTTTTCTGGAAGACGTGGATGCCAACAGCAAGCGTGTCGGCAATATCTTTGTGCGTTCGGTGCAAAACGGCAAAGAGGGCACCATGGTGGCCAAGGAGGGCTACCAGGAAACGGCCGAAAACGGCGACCGTTTCCTGGTGCTGGTGAATGGGTCACGTTATGAAGGCATCCCGGGTCAGGCTGACTACAGAATCTCGCATTTCGAACGCTACGCGATGCGCATCGAGGCAGCCGAGTTGGGCAAGGCGCAGCCCAATATCAAGGCCTATTCAACGCCCTATCTATGGCAGCACCCGCATCCCCTGCACACGTCTGAACTGCACTGGCGCATTGGCTTGCCTTTGAGCGCGCTCATCCTGGCGCTACTCGCCATCCCCCTCAGCTATGTCGATCCGCGCGCGGGTCGCTCGCTCAATCTGATCATCGCGATGGTGATCTATATGTTCTACAACAACATGATCAGCGTGACCAATTCCTGGGTGGCGCTGCAGAAAATCAGTCCGCTGGCAGGTTTGTGGGGTTTGCATCTGGCCATGCTGGGGGTGTTGTTCGTCCTGTTTCGCCACCGTTCCTCGGTCGCGCCGTGGTGGAGGCTCGGGCGATGAAGCTGCTCGCACGCTATCTGGCGAGAGAAATCTACTTCAGCGTCGGTCTGGTGTTTGCCGCATTGCTGATGTTGTTTGCGCTGCTCGACCTGATCAATCAGCTCAACGAGATGGGGCGTGGCGATTA
>Ga0210040_10010235_pt1 | contig 10786 bp, 9 predicted proteins | sample CryGeyCG12114_NA_FD_185462 | JGI IMG/M metagenome (GOLD analysis project Ga0210040, IMG submission 185462) | Groundwater microbial communities from aquifer - Crystal Geyser CG19_WC_8/21/14_NA (SPAdes) (version 2) | ecosystem: Environmental > Aquatic > Deep subsurface > Groundwater | place: USA... | reverse complement strand
GCCGGGCGCCGAGCTCGAGCAGGAAGGGGTTGGAGTTCCGGCCACCGCCGTGCAGCTGCACCGCGAGGTCGAGGTGCCGGGCACGCATCCGCTCACCGAACTCCTGCGAGGCCACCGGGTCGGGCTCGCCGGGCTGCACTCCCGGTCTGGCCGGCAGCACCTGCACCGAGTCCACCGGTCCCGGCCGGTCGGCCAGCAGGGCAGCGTGCAGCGGCGTGCCCAGCAGCGTGATCTCGGCCTCCGGGTAGGCGGCGGCCAGGGCGGCGACCGCCGGCAGGGCGAAGATCAGGTCCCCCAGACCGCCGCCCCGCAGCACCGCGATCTGCCGGACGTCGGGGAAGCGGGAGCTGAGCCCGCCCACCACCGGTTGCTGCTCGTGCTGCCGCATCCCTGTCTTCCCCCTGCTCGTCCCGACCGACCCCCGGCTGCCTGCCTCCCGCGGCCGGGCCGGTGCGGGCACTGTTCTCCGGCCGGCTCGGATCCAAACACCCGGCCGGCTCGGATCCAGACACCCGGTCGGTCCGGGCCGGGTCGGCCCGAGGTGCCCGGTGCCCCGGCGGGCAGCTGAGGGGTGTGTGATCATCGGCTGGTGCAGAGCGCGTCGATCGGGCTGCGCCGGCCGGTCCGCAGCAGCACCACCACCGCCGCCGCCGCCGCTCCGAGGCACCCACCGGAGCGGCGGCGATGACGTCGTCCCGGACGAGAGCGTTCGTCCAGCGGTGAGGACCGGGGTCGAGCGGCTGCAGCAGATCCGGGTGAGAACCCGCTCCAGCCTGCGCCGGGCACTGTGGTGGGTCTGGCCCTCCTACCCCACCTCCTGGTCGGACGTCCCCGCGCGGGTCCGGCCCGCTGCGGCCCAGATCGGGCGGCTGACGGTCGCCGCCGTCGTGGCCTACGTGGTCGCCGACGCCGTCTCGCCGGGGATCCTCGACCTGACCGCCCCGCTGACCGCCCTGCTGGTGGTGCAGGCGTCCACGGTCGGCACCCTGCAGATGGGTCTGGTCCGGGTCGGGGCGGTGCTCACCGGGGTGCTGGTCGCCGTGGGGGTGTCCAGCTCGATCGGCCTGTCGTGGTGGAGCCTCGCCCTGGTCATCGCGGCCTCGTTGGTGCTGGCCAAGGTGCTGCGGCTGGGCAACCAGTCGCTGGAGACCCCGATCAGCGCCATGCTGATCCTGGCCGTCTCCTCACCCGAGCTGGCCGCCGAGGTACGCGTGGTCAACACCTTGATCGGCACGGTGGTGGGGATCGGGTTCAGCGTCTTCGTCCCGGTCTCCATCCCGAGCTCCCGGGCCACGGGGGCTGTCCGCCGGGTGGCGCACTCCCAGGCGGCTCTGCTCGACGAGGTGGCCCTGACCCTCGCGGACCGGGCGCCGCACGCCGAGGAGGTCCAGGCCTGGTTCGGCTGGAGCGGGGACATCGCCTCGAGCATCGGGGACGCATCGGTCGCGGTGGACGCGGTGGAGGAGAGCCGCCGGCTCAACCCCCGGGCGCTGGCGGCGGCCAAGGTGCACCCGGGCCTGCGCTCCGCCCTCGACCGGCTGGAGCGCTGCCTGGCCGCCGAGCGGGCCCTGCTGGTCGTGATCGGCAAGGAGTCGCCGTCCTCCGACGACGGCTGGGACCGGTCCTTCGGACTCGAGCTGCGCCGGGCCTTCGCCGTGGTGCTCGACGACGTGGCCGACGCGGTGCGCGGTTTCGGTGACCTGGTCAGCGCCGAGTTCGGGGGCGGCGACGTGGACCGCGTCGACGAGCTGCAGGAGCGGACCCTGGACAGCGTGCGGGAGACCCGGGCGGTGCTCACCGAGCTCGTCCTGCTGGACGTCAACCCCCGTGAGCAGACCGACCTCTGGATGCTGCAGGGCTCGGTGCTGGCTGCCGTCGAGGAGGTCCTGCTGCAGCTCGACCTCGAGCAGGGGGACCGCCGGGGTGCACCCTGGCTGGACCGCTACCGACCGGTCCGTGCCGCCCAGCGGCAGCCGGAGCCGGCTCGTCCCGGGCAGCCCGGCGGGGCGTCCCGGGCTCCGTGGGGCTCCCGGCGGTGGTGGCGGCACCGGCGCAGGTCGCGGACCAGTGGTTCCCGGTGGGGCTGACGCTCAGCCGAGCTCGAGGGTGATGCCGAGGTCGGTGGCGAGCTGGCGGAGCAACAGGGCCGCGTCGCCGGAGCGGCCCCGTCGGGCCTGCTCCAGCGCGAGCTGGAGGCGGCCCTCGGCAGCGTCGATCATCGGTGGGCTGATCTGGCTCACCTGGTGGTGCTGCAGCAGGGCCAGGACGGGATCGGGGGTGTCGTCGGAGGACGTGGTGCCAGCGGCCGTCGGGGCCGGGTGCTCACCGCTGCTCTGCCAGCGCGACTGGGTCTGCACCCCGGTGGAGGGACTTCGGGTCATGCTCACGCACGGGCTCCTGGTGAGGGGATGAGCCGTCCGGTCGACCGCACCTGCTCGGCCGCTGGACTCTGGTACTGCAACGTAGAGGAGTGCGGGAGGGATCGGCAGGGCTTCCGGTTGTCCTGTCCGCAACTGGACATGTCCAGTTCCGGACAGGGCCCGGACGCACACGGTCCCGGGAGCTGCGGCCTGCGCCGCGCTGCCGTCCCCAGCAGCGCGGCGCAGGCCGCGGAGGATCAGCGCCGGACGCTGATCGAGATGTCGCGCTGGCCGGTGACGGTCAGCTTCTGCAGCTTGGTGGCTGACGCGGCGGTCACCGCCTCGTCGGAGTCCTCGGACTCCAGCAGCAGCTGGGCGGCCACGGCGTCGTTGCGGGGCATCGTGGTGATCGACTTGATCACCGAGTTCAAGCTGCCGCCGTCGGTGGGGCACCCCTCACCGAAGAACATGCACTCCTCGGCGTCGAAGCCCGCCTCCTGGGCGAGGTCCACACCACCGGTGGCCAGCAGGACGCCGCTCTTGCCCCGGGCGCTCTTGGGCACGGTCATGTTGAGCGTGGTGGTGGTGGTGCTGCTGCTGCGGTAGGGGCGCAGGCTGACCCGGACCCGCAGCTTGGCGCCGACCTTGACCCGCAACGACTTGGGCGAGGTGTACTTCCGGCCGTTCACCGACACCTCCATCTTGGTGATGTGCAGCTGCTCGTACCGGGTGGCCAGCGTCGAGGCCACCACGACGGAGTCGATCATGACGTCCTCGAACTCGTTGTTCAGCAGCTGGTCGGCCGCGACGGCGATGTCGTAGGCGGGGTCGACGGTGACGTCGTAGCGAGAGGCCCATCGGTTGGACCGGGTGACCGAGAACGCCTTGCCTCCGGCGCGGGTGCCGCGGATCGTCCAGTCGCTGGTGGCCGTGCCGTCGCCCCACTCGTCGAACACCGCGTCCTCGTTGGCCCAGATCGCGCTCGGCAGCAGGCCGGGGAGAGAGGCCTGGTCGATGACCCGGGTGACGCCGGTCCGCTGCTTCCCGGTGTCCGCGTTCTTGATGACGGTGGTCACGTCCGCGGTGGCCGCCGTCTCGGACAGATCGGCACGGACACCCGTGGTCCGGTCCTGGTCGACGACACCGAAGCTGCCGCCGAGCGTGGCCATCTTGAACGAGCCCAGGGTGTCGTCCTTGATCACGGTCAGCGAGTTGGCGTCGCTGGCTCCGTACCGGGCGGGGCCGGACCTGTTCAGGGGGTGGCCGAAGGCCAGGGCCTGGTCGCCGCAGACGTAGGTGGTGGTGCCCACGCCGAACGCGCTGACGTCGCCCTCGGCCAGCGTGACGGCGAAGTTCCCCCCGGCCTCGGGCCGCGCGGCCGGCGCGGCCTGGGCGCTGCTCCGGCCGGCGGCGTAGACCAGGGCGTTCCGGCCGGCCTTGTCGAACTGGGACTGCAGCCGCTGCACCCGGGAGGGGCCGAGCCCGGTGACCCCCATGGGCGTCGGGATCTGCTGCAGGGTCCCGCGCGGGGCGGCCACGTCAGCCTTGGCACCGAGCTCGCTCCGCATGGCGGCGGACAGCTTCACCTGCTCCTTCGAAGGTGCGCGCTCGGCCTTGGCCGCTGTGGCCCCCGAGAGGTCGAGGAGGTCCAGCATGTCGGCGGCGGGGGTGAGACCGCCGATCGGCGAGGGAGCCAGCGTGAAGCCGTACCCGATGGCTCCGAGGAGCTGCCCGTTCACGTAGACCGGTGACCCGGACATCCCGGCCCAGATCCCGCCGCCCTGGTTCACGACGTCGTGTCCCGGGAGGTCGGAGACCTTGATGATGACGAGGTCCCGGCCTGCGGCCAGGCCGTCCGGCATCACGCCCAGCACCTCGACCCGGAACGGCTGCGGCGTCGTCCCGGTGGTCACGGTCAGGCCTTCGCCGACCATGCCGGCGGTGATCGAAGCCGTCGGTACCGCGGTCGGGCACTCGATCGCCGCCGCCTCCGGTCCTACCGGCGCTGCTGCGTGTGCCGGTGCGCCGAGCGACCCCGCGACCATGGCCAGCAGCAGGCCTCCGCCCACTGCTGCGGTACGGCGGCGCCGAAACCAGCTTGGTCCTGTCATCGATCAACCTTCCCGTTGGTCGACACAGTCCGTGGGGGAACGAAGTGCTCCGCGGGTCGACACCCGGAACCTAGGGCTCGGGAGGTGCGCCGCGCCAGCAACGGCCGGACACGAGTCCGTCACGGTATCGTCACAGGTCTGCACCGGCAGTGGTCGTCCGCGGAGGCCGGCTCTCGGGTCCCCTCCGGCCGGGTCTCGCGGGCCGCGGGGGTGCGCCCAGCAAGCTCCTGCTCGGGCCCTGCTGTGGTGCCGTCGTGGTCAGCCCGAGCGAGGTGAGGATGAGCGAGTACCGCTACCTGCTGGACCGCACCTGGTCCGCTTCGGCGGCGGTCGAACGGGTCGTCTGGGTGATGCTCAACCCGTCCAGCGCCGACGACCACCGCGATGACCCGACGATCCGGCGTTGCGTGGGCTTCTCGGCCCGCTACGGTGCCGCAGCCCTGACCGTGGTCAACCTCTACGCCCTCCGCTCGGCCGCGCCGGCTGCCCTCTGGGCGCATCCGGATCCCGTCGGCCCGGACAACGACGAGCAGCTGCACCACGTGCTGCAGACCGCCGCGGAGGAGGGTTGGCCGGTGGTCTGCGCCTGGGGGGTGCACGGCCGGTCGGACCGGACGCGGGTGGTGACGGACCTGATCAGGGCGGCCGGCTGCACGCCGCTCGTCCTGGGCCTGACCCGAACGGGCCGGCCGCGTCACCCGCTCTACGTGCCGGGTCGAGCCGTCCCCGTCCCGTGGCCGACGGGCGCTGAGTCCGCCGCGGTCCGCTGAGCGTGGAGGTTCCTGGCGTGCAGACCGATCTCCAGCACGAGGAGCCGGACGTCAGTCCGGTCGTCGTCCGCGCGCTCCTGCACCAGGAGGTCCCCGAGCTGGCGAGGTTGCCGCTGCACCGGCTCACCAACACCGGTTCCGACAACGTCTCGTACCGGCTGGGCACGCAGCTCGTCGTCCGCCTTCCCCGCTCGTCCGACGCCACCGTCCGGCTGGGCGACGAGCTCTCCTGGTTGCCCCGCCTCGCCGGGCTTCCCGTGGCGGTGCCCGAGGTCGTCCACCTGGGCACACCGCAGGAGGTGTTCCCGCACCCGTGGGCGGTCCTGCGGTGGCTGGACGGCGTCGACGCGTGGGCGGCCCGCCATCACGAGCACTGGTTCGGACCCGAGCTGGGACGCGACCTGGCCGACGTCGTCCGGCACCTGCGGAGGACGGGCGTCGACGGTGCCCCACCGAGAGAGCCCGGGCAGCGCGGCGGCCCGCTCCGTGCCCTGGACGCCCGGGTGCGCTGGTGGCTCGACGGTGCTGACGGCCTGGTGGACGTGCGGGCGGTGCTGCGGACGTGGCAGGAGTGCCTGGAGGGCGCCGCGGACGACGTCCAGCCCGCTCTGGTGCACGGGGACCTGATCCCGGGCAACCTGCTGGTGGCCGAGGCCCGCCTCACGGCGGTCATCGACTGGGGTGGCCTGGGCGCCGGAGATCCCGCCCAGGACCTGGACCCGGCGTGGTCGGTCCTCGACGCCGCCGGTGCCACGACCTTCCGGCAGGCCCTCGACGTCGACGAGGCGAGCTGGCTGCGGGGCCGGGGCTTCGCCCTCGAGCACGCCCTCGGGGGCGTCGTGCACTACGTACCGCGGCGCCACCCGTTGGGCGACGTCATGCTGCGCAGCCTGGACCGGCTCCTCTCCGGCCGGTGACCCGGAGCGCTGCGCTACCGGTGGTCGTGTGGCGGCCTCACCCGTCCTCGATCTCGAGCCCCGCCCACAAGCTCCGGGACCACCTCGGCCCTGCCGCCACTGGGTGGGTGCTTGCGTCGTTACACATCGCGATATATCGTGTGTGCATCTACGAAAGGAGATGTCGTTGAGAAACCACGACACGACCGGCTCCGAGCAGCCGGAACCCCAGCGCCGACGTCGTCACGGCCGCGAGGCCGAGCCGAAGGGTCGCGGCCCCGACGGGCTGCACCACCACCCGAACCACCACGAGCCTGGAGGGCCTGGAGGCCGCGAAGGTCGCGAAGGCCGCGAAGGCCGCGAAGGCCGCGAAGGCCGCGAAGGCCGCGAAGGCCGACCCGAGCGGCACGGTGGTGCCCGCGGGGCCGGGCGCGGCGAGCGACGCGGCGACGGACGCGGCCGGCGCCGGGCCCAGCGGGGTGACGTCCGTACCGCGATCCTGCGGCTGCTGGCCGAGGAGCCGATGCACGGCTACCAGCTGATGCAGGCCATCAGCGACCGGACCAACGGGGCCTGGCAGCCCAGTCCCGGTGCGGTCTACCCCACCATCGACCAGCTCGAGGACGAGGGCCTGGCCACCATCCAGCAGGAGGGCGGCCGACGGCTGGTCACGCTCACCCCGGAGGGCCGTGCCCATCTCGCTGAGCACGGCGACACGATGAACGACCCCTTCACCGCGCTGGTCGACGGGGCCGGCGGTCCGGACCTGCGGCAGCCGCTGGAGCAGCTGCACGTCGCCGCCCGGCAGATCGCCGTCAGCGGCGACGCAGCCCAGGCCGAGGCGGCCGCGCGCGTGCTGGCCTCGGCGCGACGTTCCCTGTACCTGATCCTGGCCGGGGAGCCCGAGACCGCGGAGAACGAGACGAGCTGACCTCGGCGGCGGGGCACTGGCAGGCAGGAACCCGGTGGGCTGTGCCGCCCACCCTCGTCGACCGGCTGACCTCTAGCGTGGGTCCATGGTGTCCTCGTGGGACGACGCGCGCCGGGCCTTCGCCGACGGAGCCGAGTGGTGCGTCGATCTGGCCGGGACGGTCGGGGACCGCTGGGAGCAGCCGGGGCTCGGGGACTGGGACGTGCGCGCACTGGTCGGGCACCTCAGCCGTGCCTTGCTGACCGTCGAGACCTACCTGGCCCGGCCGGCCGACGCGGTCGAGATCGCCTCGGCAGTGGACTACTACCGAGCCACCAGCTCGATCTCGGCCGGGCCCGCCGTCGCCGAGCGGGGTCGCGAGGCTGGGGCGATGCTGGGGCCCGAGCCCGCAGCCGCGGTCGCGGCGCTCACCACGCGGGTGCTGCCGCTGGTGACCGACCGGGACGGCGACGAGCTGCTGACCACCATCGCCGGCGGGATGCGGCTCCACGACTACCTGCTCACGCGCGTGTTCGAGCTCGCCGTGCACGGTGCGGACCTGGCCGTGGCCCTCGACCTGCCGCCGGAGGTCCCGGCGAGCGCCGCCGCGGTCGCCCTGGACCTGGTGGCCGGACTGGCCGTGGCCGGCGGGCTGTCCGGTCCGCTGCTCCTGGCCGCTACCGGCCGGCCCGGTCTGTCCCCCGCCTTCTCCGTGCTCTGAGCCACCCGGCCGGCCCGGTGCAGCTGCTGCTCGTCGATCGATGCCACCCGCGACCCGTCGGCTCGACGCTTTCCGGGTGCCGGCGACGATGCTGCGCTGCTCTTCGGGCGATGGTGCTGGAAGTGTGCGGGTTCCCCTGAGGTCGGCCCGGCAGAGTTCCTCTGGTCGGGGGACGAAGACGGGCACGGCGAACACCATCGGGGGATGTGACGCCGGGTCCGGGGGGAAGCAGACGCCGCCCTGGTCCGGGTCGTTCGGGGGAACACCGGGTCAGGGGCGGCTGCCTGTGCGTCCGGGCCCCCTGTACGTCAAGCCTCGGTCTGACAGCGGAGCGGACGAGCCGGATCAGCGCAGCCGCCGGGCCCGCACCACGATGTCGTCCCGGTGGTGGGCGCCGGCTCCACCGGTCACCGTCCGGGGCCGTGTCTCGTGCACCTCGAGCTGCCAGTCCTCGTCCAGCATCGCCACGACCCCGGCCGGGCTGACGTAGTCGTCGGGGTCGAAGCCGTGGGAGCGGTCGTGCTCGGCCGGGTGCTGGACGTGGTGCACCACCAGCAGCAGCCCGCCGGGAGCGACGAGGGAGAGCAGTGACCGCTCGGCTGCAGCCTCCGGGGTGCGGAGCAACGCGGGGTACTGCGCCGAGACCAGGTCGAAGGACGCGGTGGGCAGCTCGGCCTCCAACAGCCCGGCGTGCCGCCAGTCCACGACCGCACCCGCCTCCTCGGCCAGCAGGGCAGCTCGGCCCAGAGCCACCGAGGAGACGTCCAGGGCGGTCACCTGCCAGCCCTGACCGGTCAACCAGACCGCGTCCGCGCCTTCGCCGCAACCGACGTCGAGCGCACGACCCGGCGGTCGGCCGGCGAGCTCGGCGACCAGGGTCGCGTTGGGCCGGCCGCTCCACACCCGGTCCGCCTCGCCGTAGCGCTGGTCCCATTCGGCCGGGCTGTCGCTCTGGCCGCCGGCCACCGCCGGCTCCCGTGGCGTGGGCTGGCCGTGGTCGCTGCCGTCCGCAGGTCGCCTGGTCACCAGCGCAGCCTCCCGCACGCCGGACCGACGGCCAAGTCCTGTCCCTCGGAAGGCCCACGACGAACGCTGTCCCGGCTCGTCGCAGCAGAGGACACTGGCCCGATGACGCCGGTGACCGAGGCCGTCCACCGTGAGCGGCTGTCCCTTCTCGACCCGCTGAGGACGCTCACGCCGGCTGAGTGGGCTACTCCCTCCCTCTGCCAGGGCTGGATCGTCCAGGATGCCACCGCCCGCCCCCTGTCCGCGCCTGGGATCCTTTGCGCTCAGCCGAGCCCGAAGGCGGCCAGGGCGAGCTGGACAGCGATGCCGGCCAGCGCGCAGACACCGAGGGTCCGGAGCACGCTCCAGCGGCGGGCGAACAGGAGGAAGAAGCCGAGCCCGGCGATGGCCAGGGCCGGCAGCTGGAGGCTGGGCAGGTGCGGGACCTCGAAGGACAGCACTCCGGCCCGCACCCGGGTGGTCGAGTGGAACAGGGTGTGCAGGGTGAAGTAGAGGGCCAGGTTGGCGATCACGCCGACCACGGCCGCGGTGATCCCGGTCAGGGCCGAGGAGAGCAGGCGGTTGGCGCGCAGCCGCTCGACGTACGGGGCGCCGAGCAGGATGAACAGGAAGCAGGGGACGAAGGTCACCCAGGTGGTGACCAGGGCCCCGACGACCGCGGCCACCCAGGGATTCAGCTCGCCGGGGGAGCGGTAGGCGCCTACGAAGGCCACGAACTGCACGACCATCACCAGGGGCCCCGGGGTGGTCTCGGCCAGGGCCAGACCCCGCACCATCTCCCCGGGCAGCAGCCACCCGTACACGTTCACCGCCTGCTGCGCGACGTAGGCCAGCACGGCGTAGGCGCCGCCGAAGGTGACCAGGGCGGCGCCGGAGAAGAACAGGCCCTGGTCGACGAAGACACTGTGGGCGCCGAACAGCAGGGCCACGGCGGCGACCGGTGCCGCCCAGAGGGCGAGTCCGCCGACCAGGACCAGGGCGTTGCGTCGAGCCGACGGCGCAGCCGCGTGCAGGGCTGCGTCACTGATCAGGGGCTCCGGCCCGTCGCCGCTCGAGGTGGCCCGGGGTCGGCTGAGGTCCAGCCGTCTGCCCAGCAGCCAGCCGAGCAGGCCGGCCACCACGACCACCACCGGGAACGGGACGGCCAGGAAGGTCAGGGCGACGAACGTGGCTGCCGCCATCCCGACCAGGGCCGGGTGCCCCAGCCCGCGGCCGGCCACCCTGAGCACGGCCTGCACGACGATGGCGATCACCGCCGGCGCCAGGCCGAGGAACAGGCCCTCGACCAGGGTGGTGTCGCCGTAGGCGACGTAGACCGCCGAGAGCACCAGCAGCGCGACCACCCCGGGCAGCACGAACAGGATGCCCGCGACCAGGGCCCCTCGGACGCCGTTGAGCAGCCAGCCGATGTAGGTGGCGAGCTGCTGCGCCTCGGGTCCCGGCAGCAGCGTGCAGTAGCTCAGCGCGAACAGGAAGCGCTGCTGGCCGATCCAGCGCTTCTCCTCCACCAGCGTCCGCTGCATGACCGCGATCTGGCCGGCGGGTCCGCCGAAGGTCTGCAGCGAGATCAGGAACCAGGCCCGGGTGGCCTCGCGCAGCGGGATCAGGTCCGGGCCCGCGGTACCGGCTGTCCCGCCGGTGGTCGCGTCGGGGTCTGTCTGGTCGGTCATGCAGGCTCCCGTCCCGAGGCGGTGCTGGGCGCGACGTGCCCGTCCAGGCCCCGACGAGGGGTCTCGCGGCGGGCAACGGTCTGGCTCGTCGACCATCATCTACCGACCTCAGCCAGCACCCGGCAGCCGGCCGCGTGACCCGACCTCGAGACCGGGTGCCTCAGCCCGACCAGCGGGAGGGGTGGCCGGCGCGGGGGAGCGCCCGGTTCTCCCGGCGCGCGGCGACGACGCCGACGACGGCCCCCAGCAACACCGAGCCGAGCGCGTCGCTGGGCCGGTGCCACTCCAGCACGACGGTGGCCAGGCCGGTGAGTAAGACCAC
>Ga0210040_10010234_pt1 | contig 10788 bp, 9 predicted proteins | sample CryGeyCG12114_NA_FD_185462 | JGI IMG/M metagenome (GOLD analysis project Ga0210040, IMG submission 185462) | Groundwater microbial communities from aquifer - Crystal Geyser CG19_WC_8/21/14_NA (SPAdes) (version 2) | ecosystem: Environmental > Aquatic > Deep subsurface > Groundwater | place: USA... | reverse complement strand
CGAGGCATACTTGACTATGTTCAGTATGGCGCGGAAGCTACAGCTTTCTTGCTCAAGGTTGGCGCAAAGCATGAGCCTAGTGTGCGTGACCTTGCCTCACTGCTATCAAGAAACCCAGCAAGATTTTTGAACACCATTGGCCAGGACAAATATCTGGACCTGCTACGGAAGCTAGCCGAGCATGGTGAGAACATCTGGAAAGATAAGGAGCTTGTCAAACAGTTGGTCGCTTCTCGAGCTCTGCTGGGCTACCGAGACATCAAGGCAGACACTAAGAAAGTCGACGCGCATGAGGAAGACTTTGATGACCTTGACGAGCCCGTGGTGCATCGCGAGTGGTCTCTCAATAAAGCCAGCGACATTGTGATCATTGATAATGTCAACTATCTGCTTAGGTTTCGAGACTACATCATCGCAGCACCTCAAGAAGAAGCCCTCGAAGAGTTTTACTCTCGATTTGGCGTCCAGAAAGTGTCAGAGCTTGTCAAAACAGAGCAACGCATCGGCAACGTCGCGCGCGATCAGACACCAGCTCAAGATCTCCGCAAGGAAATCATGGAGCGCGTCCAGCTCTTTCTACACGAATACCAGCGTGATGCTACTTCATCCAAAGCCGTCAAGCATGATGCAAAGTGGCTTGAATCTAACCTTACCGTGCAGTGTGTCTCCGATATATCTACACGGTACTCCCTTCCTGAGCGCAACGTCGCCACGTCCTCGCGAAAGACGGCAGTCATCGTCAAGGTTCGTAGTCAAGGTTACGTGCTCAGCATTACGCCAAAGTACGATCTTTACGAAGTTTCGACAGAGCTAGTCAGGCTCCTGATCTCTCGTCCCAGGCGCAACGACGCCTTCGGCCTTGAACGGATCATGACTGAGCCTTTGCGTCGACTTCAGCAGAAGGGCATTAATGTCGAACGCATCCTGCGGAAGAAAGAGCATGAAGCTCGCATCGCGAAGCAACAAGAGCTGGAAAGAGAGTACGAAGATCAGCAGCGCGCGGCTGAGCAGGCCAAATCGGCCATGGTTAAAGCTGAGAAGGGCGAGAGTGTGCCACCAGCCACACCCGAGAAGGCCAACCAGATGCCTGGGTCTTTCGGAAGTCCGGATACAGGTATGGAGGTTGCGGACAACAACCGCCAACCCGCAGACAAGGGTCTCATCAACAACTGGGCCAAGAAACTTGGCTTCAAAACAGACTCGACACCGCGCACGGATACCAATGGCCCACAGATTAGTCGCGACGTTCAAGCGACCAGGTCTAATATCCAAAGCGCTATCAAGGACTGCCGGCCAACAGGGATGCAGAACATCAATACCAAGCATCACCAAGATCCGACTGAGCTCGATCGTGGTGGCTACTGTAACGGCGAGCAATGGGAGAACTTGCACAAAGCGTTCTCCGTACCATTCGCGGGTCGACATGTCGACGTCTACTATGGTCCTGCTGAGACGGCCTCACCGCCTGAACTACAAATCCATCTTGCTGCTTTCCTCCCACTCATCCTTGGCCTGACCTCTATCTTCGCCGTCGATCCTGCGGCAGTCAATATTTTCCTGGACCGAAAGTCTAACACCGTGGCTTTCAACTTGAACGGAAGCCTGTTCTTCAATCTCGCGTGGTTCATGGCGCTTCATAGCGAGGGCTGGGGCACGAGGGAGGGACGCTTGAGGGCTCTAGATAGCTGGTTCTGCACATACTGCCACGAGTTGGCCCATAATCTGGTAGGAGACCACAACGCGAGACACAGCTGGTATCAGCAGCAGATAATCATCGAGTACAGCCAGCAGTATCGAGCTGCGCTTGAGGGGTACACTCAAGGGTTGCTAGCACCGGCGTAGTTGCGTAATCTTAAGGAGGCTGATTTTCCAGATGGTCATGTGGAGTTCCGGGCATATCGGCATTATTGTTGCATTTAGACTCTGGATTCCGTGTTCTAGCATGTTGGTAGACGTTCATGACAGATTTATTCACTCTTTCCATTTCCGTCCACAAACTCTGCCTTTAAGATGCCTCTCAACTTTGTGCTTGGTTGTCTCCTTCCCCACTGCACGCCTCTCCCTATCACGTGCTATGCACTTTCACCGCAATCTGGAACCCGGCAAGCTTCTCAAACGCACGTCAGTTCTATTGCCCCACATGATCGCGTCCCTAATTGCGCACGCCGTTTGCTCTCAACATTTTGACGCCACTCTCACCTTCTTACCCCACAAGTGGCAGGTAAAGGCAGCCTCAACACCGCCCAAGCGCACCTGCCAATTCCAAACGCGGCATAAGAACTTCTCGTCTCAGCCCTTCCTTCCTCTTTCCACCTCACCCACGCACATCGACACCCACCTTCAAGCAGGTTCAACCTTTGCTGTCTATCCTCAACACCTTCAAGCTTTCAAGATGCGATTCTCTACGATCCTCGGTGTCGCTGGCCTCGCAGTCGGTGCGGCTATCAGCAACGACGACCCAGCCGAGACGAGCGTCCAGCGCTGGATCTCGATCATTACTGACGAGTTCCCGCCTACCTCCTCCTACGACGTCCCGGCCGAGACGGGCAAACAGCGATGGATCTCGATCATCACTGCCGCTCCGGAGGTGACGCCTGAGGCTGTGCGTGGTCGCGATGTCTCAGTCTCGCTGACCTATCCTATGACCACAACCTGCCAGAGCGGCTCTACATCAGCAGTCCAATTGGCGCAGACCAGCGTGTGTACCTCACCACAGACTCAGAGCTACGATACGCGTCCTTGCGCAGCCAGTTTCTACGCCTGGTGGGCCTGCGCGCCTATTTCCCGCCGCAAATCCAACGACTTTGGCGGCACCCGGAGCCCTCCGCGCTTTGTTGCTCAGTTCGCTCCGGCCACAGCGACTTCTACGGACGTTGCTGCTCATTACTCCTCTGACGTACCGAGCTCTAACGATACCTCGTCACCCTGGATGTCCATGCACACGACGTCTCCTACGCCCATTCACGCACGAGACGAGAGCCAACCTGGATCTAGCATTGATGGTACTCCCTCCGGTTGGCCCTACCCAACTCGCTGCCTAGGTGGACGCCACCAGTGCGGCGTTGCTGCTTTCGCTGCTCAGTCCACCCAGGACCTTGGGGGAAGTAGCCAGCGTCTCGTTGCTCGTGTCACTTCCATTCCACACTGGACCCAAACTCGCTCGAATGTTGAGTTCACCAACTCCCCGAGTCCCACTGACAACTACCCCACCCGGTCGGTCCTTGAGAACCTTGCACATTCGGTGCCAAAGTGGACTCGCACTCGCTCCAACGTCGAGTACACTAACTCACCGAGCCCTCTCGATCGACGTGCTGTGGCCGCAAATGCCGCTCTCCCTACCCCGCCGATTTGTTCCTTTAACAGGACCAAGGGTCAGTACGACTGCCCTACCCCCAAAACCGCTGTGCCCACGTGCTCTTTCAACAGGACCAAAGGCCAGTATGACTGCCCTACTCCCAAGGCTGCTGTGCCCATATGCTCTTTCAACAAGACCAAGGGCGAGTACATCTGCCCTACTCCGACACACAAAGCTGAAGGTAAGTCGTGTCCTGCATAGTCCCCTTTTCATGGATTGAGCGTGTTTGCTGACAACCTCGTAGCTCAAGGCATGGTCCCTCCCCCTGAGCACCTTACCACGAGCTGCCTGAGCGGCTTCCACAATGGCAAAAAGTGCGCTACCTCGACACCCTACATCACGGCGACTGTCACGACGATGAAGACTGTGCGCAAGGATTAGGTTCGCCTAGATCAAACCCGATTGGGAGAATGAGAGATGAGATGGGTGAGATGGGAGAGAGTAGACAAAACATGGTGCAGGTGATGTAGCAAAAGTGCTCGAGAGGCACGAAGGCCTAAGATATGGAATTTGAGATAGCTCGATTATGCAGAATCTCATGACATGACGAGTGCCACCCCTCTAACACGCACTGCTTACACACTGATGTCGATTAACACATGGAGGCGCATAAACGCAGAGAGATTGCAGATGTTGGCCGTGGAGCAGGATAGCCGCTCGGGCCACTTCTGGGGAAGTTGTTACCTCGGTTGTGCATTCTACCCCGGATGGAGTGACGTTCACAAGCCAGCGACGGAGCCGCAATGCTCAAGGCGTCTCCGCATCTGGGCAGCATCTCCCTTTCCACGCTCCTTTGACAGCTTGGATTCTTCTTGTGATTGTATACTTGTTCACCGTCAGGAGGTCGCATTGCCTGCCGCCCACCACAGCCACCAGATAGACGTACCTGCATCCCCTCCTGCTGCGCGCGTCTCCCCCACTTGGACTCTCTGCGTCGCATCCAGCCCAACACCATGTCCCAGGAAAAGACACAACAGAAGCTTGCCGAGTCGACGGCGTCAGTTCCGCAGAGCACGGCAGCGCAGCAGAGCGACAATGTTGCGCATGCGCTTGCCGGTGCTGGTGGAGGGCTGTTGTCCATGGCCCTGACGTATGCCCCTGCTTCTGCTTCACACAACCTTAATGACACACTAACGGTATGCAGCTACCCGCTCATCACACTCTCCACCCGCGCCCAAGTCGAGTCGAAACGCGCGCAATCGTCGACACTCGATGCTGCGCGCCGCATCATAAAGCGAGAAGGCATCACCGGCCTGTACGCGGGCCTCGAGTCAGCGCTGTTCGGCATCAGCGTGACAAACTTCGTGTACTATTACTGTGCGTACAACCGTCACCAGTAACCAACGACGACACTGACGCCCCCAGGGTATGAGTGGACCCGCGCGTGGTTCGAAAAGGCGGCGCTCAAGGCCGGGCGCGCCTCCAAGAAGCTCACAACCGTCGAGTCGATGATGGCAGGCGCCCTTGCCGGCAGCGCAACCGTGCTCATCACAAACCCCATCTGGGTCGTCAACACGCGCATGACCGCCCGCAAGTCCGAGTCCGACGAGCAGGTCCTGCCCGGTGCGAAGCCTGCGAAATCGCCCTCCACGGTCGGCACGCTTCTCTCCCTCCTCCGTGACGAAGGCCCAGCGCGCCTCTTTGCGGGTGTCATGCCGGCCTTGGTGCTGGTCATCAACCCGATCCTGCAGTATACCGTGTTCGAGCAGCTGAAGCAGATGCTGGAGAAGAAGAGGCGCGTCACGCCAAAGGACGCCTTCTACCTCGGTGCGCTCGGCAAGTTGCTTGCGACGAGCATCACATACCCGTACATCACCGTCAAGTCGAGGATGCATGTTGCCGGTCGTGATGGGCCGCGTGAGAACATGTTGACCACGTTCCGAAGGATCATCCGCGAGGAGGGCTACACTGGCCTGTATGGAGGCATGTTGAGCTGTCCATGCATGACTGAGGTTGTTGCTAATCGGCGTCAGGAATCGGTCCCAAGGTCACGCAAAGTGTCATCACCGCTGCCTTCCTTTTCGCCTTCAAAGACGCCCTCTACGCGTATACCATCGCCGCCCGCAAGAAGATCGCCCGCAGGTAGATCGCCGCACTACACTCGCTAGACTATGGACGAGCGGACGCCCTATAGAGGAAAAGGTAGAGGAAGCCGTGCTGGGATGCGATGCAAGGTACCGGCAGGCATGCTCCGGGCCCAACAAGGTTAGTTGAATAAGGCTGCATACCCATTTGAACACTGTATATACCCACGAATGCAAATGTGTCGTTTTGGCTTTGCGTATCAACTTGCCAATGCGGTAATTGCTCCCGCATTGCCGGTAGCATGCGGCTCATCAGCACATGCAGCCGCTGCGGGGTACTCAGGAAGGATCCCACCACTGCGTGTCAAGCACGCCCTGCAGCATCATGTTCGTGGTGGAACGAGTAATGCCCAAGACAGGACCTATAAAGCCTTTTGGGTTCGCGCAGACCTACCTGAAGCCTTCGACTCCAGTCCTTCTCCAACATGTCTTCTGAACTATTCACCCTCCGGTGGGGCATACTAGGTTAGCATCGTCCGTACCAGCTTCAAGCCTCACATGCTAACAACCATCACAGCAACTGGCGGCATAGCCAAGACCTTTACAAAAGACCTGCTCATCGACCCTTCCACCCGAGATGTCCACGATGTGCGCCATGAAGTCGTCGCAGCAGCCTCTTCAACATCCGCCTCACGAGCTCAGCAATTCCTAGATGAACTCCAAGCACCTTCCTCAGCCAAGGCATACGGCAACTACAAAGACCTCGTCAACGACCCAAATATCGATATCATCTACATCGCCACCCCGCACAGTCATCACTACCAGCACGCCCGCCTCGCCCTCGAGGCCGGGAAACACGTCCTGATCGAAAAGCCCGTCACTGTGAATGTCGAACAGTTCAAAGTCCTGCGGAACATTGCTCGCGAGAAGAAGAGGTTCATGATGGAAGCCGTGTGGACTCGGTTCTTCCCTCTCGCCCGCGAAGTCGTCTCCCTCATCTCCTCCGGCAAACTCGGCGAAATCAAACGCGTCTTCGCAGACTTCTCCTTCTGGAATGACGTGGAAAAGGATTTCGGCACGAGTCATCGCATGGTGAACATGGATCTCGCGGGCGGCGCCTTACTCGATCTCGGCGTGTATTCATTGACGTGGGTGTTCATGGCATTGTACCACGCGCAACCAGAAGAGAGGAGGGTAAAGCCAGGCGTGGTGAGCCAGGTCACCAAGTATGAAAAAACGGGCTGCGACGAACAGACGACGGTATTGTTGGATTTCGGAGGCAGCCATGCGGTTGCTACGACGAGTATCCGTGTCGCATCGACGCCGAATGCAAAGCATAATGGGCAGGATGATATCCGCATTCAGGGCATCTTGGGCGATCTAACAGTCAACTATGCGCCGCGTCCGCGCACGTATACCTTGACGCCGGCCTCCTCGTCCTCACGCGGAACTCCAGCGGAGTTCGAATTCGAGACGAAGGAGTTTGATGATAGCCCCGGTGGTGGGCACGGTATGTTCTGGGAAGCGGATGAGTGCGCGAGGTGTGTGAGGGATGGGAAAACGGAGAGCGAGATCTGCGGGTGGGGAGAGAGTGAGGAGGTGTTGAGGGTTATGGATGGGGTGCGAAGAGAGCATGGGGTGGTGTATAAAAAGGAGTTGGAGGGGGTGGAATATCCGCTGGATATGTAAGGAGCTAGAGAGACAGATGGGATTAACAGACTGAGAAGGACAGACCAGGCGTCCCATCTGAAGGGACATTCTCTTCGATTTGACATGTTTATGGACCAGTAGGATTAAGTATGGTCACCGACCACACACTTTTCTCTCCAAGAACCTCAGTGGCACATACGTCAGCGCTGATACAACGAACGCAACCTCGAACCCAATATCGCCCGTTCCCTTGCCGATCGGTCCCGTAAACCATATCTGCGCCATGCCGGGAATGACTAGGCCAAGGCACAATATTCCAGCTCCAACGGCAGCAGTGCCCAGCGGAAGTTGCTTCCCATCATCCCAACCGTTCTCATCCTTGACATACGCACTGAAGCTCCCCCGTCGAAACACCAGATGCTCAACAAGCACAATGCCAATAAACGCAGCACTCCAGTACCCAATAACCCCAAGGAAGTTCTCGAGATTAACGAAGAAAGACTTCGCCGCTTCCACCGCAACGCCAATAACAATGCCAGTAATAATGATGCTGAACACCACGCGCGGCACACGAAACAACCACGGAACGAGCATCTGCAAGTTCAGCGTGATGCTATACATCGTCGCCGCAAGGTTGCCCAGCATACTGAAGCCCAGAACGACAGTGACGAAGCGTCCAAATCCCCCGGCGGGGTGGAGCATAGCTGCCAACACTCCGCTCGCTGCGTTGACTTCATACCCGGCTTGCCATGACGGATTAGTCGGTACCGCCCCGCCCATTGCCGCGCCGAGCGTCATTAAGAGGACCGTGGGTAAAGCCAGTCCGACGTACGTGTACGCTGCGATGCGCATTGGCGGTGCTTTCGGATGCATATACGTTGAGAAGTCACTCGCCAGCGCCGCCCACGGGAGCATGAAGCCTGCTACTAGACCGCCGAAAGAAAGAATCTGTGGTACCGTGGCGGGTGCGGTGTCGGCTTGTTGGCTCAAACTCTTTGCTCCGCAGCCTGTTGCGATAACGAGCGCAATTAGAGCGGGTATCCACGCCCATCTCTCATAATGGTGCAGCACCCTGAATCCACAAAACGCAATGCCTAAAGCGAGGATTGCGATGATGACGATTCCGACCGTGGCGCTAATGGTCTCGCCGCTTTTCACTGCGGAAAGCGCCTGGCCTCCGATGATACTGTCGACGACGCAGAAACCTGTTAGGGTTGCGAGGTTCAGTAAGACGAGGATGGAGACGAGGTATTTTCCAAAGGCAAAGCGGGCGTGCACGAGCTGCCGCATTCCGGTCGCAGGGCCCCAGGTGCAGAAGTAGGCTACTGGGACCGTGGAGATGAGTGTGAAGAAGAGGATCACAAGAGAGGCATCGCGCAGACTGAGGGCGAAGCTGAGGGTGCCGACCATGCCGAAGGTTACTCTATGAGGTGGTTAGTATGATTGACATGTTCTTAGGTGAATGGATGGTACGCACGGTAATGGGTTACAGCTCATGCTGAACCAGAGCGTGAAGATGTTGAAGTAGTTCATCTCGGTGCGATCTGAGTAGGGCACGGGTGTGCAGCCTCTGAACTCGATGTTGGATCTTTTCTCGAGCATGCCCATGATGCGGCGCCATCTTTTGGGGCTGGTTAGCTTCCCTTCGCTTACTTCCAAGTTTGGCTTCGAGGGATGCATCTCTTTCTCCAAAGGCGGACGGCTGGTCTCGAGGTCGTCGATGGCGGCCATCGTCCCAGCTCTTTCTCACGAGGTTCACCTGAGGTTGAAAGGCGAACTGCGACTTGGAACTGAGATCGTGGTACAAAACCGTTGACCCACTCCACGAACCAGGTCCACTGCGATGCAAAAACTGGGGTTGGCCGAACGTCAAGTACTGACCGGTAAACCACTTTCAAATCCTGCCTCACGCTCCATATCAATTTTCCCAGACATGACTCCCATGTGACGCATCGCGAAAACTTCCCACCAGACCCTGCACTATCCGTCGGGCATGAAAAGTCGATGCCGGTCTTTAGCGATCTAGCCTTCAAAGACACGCCTTTCCACAACGGGCGAGCTAACCGACAAATCATCAAAACCAGCAAAGCGTCATCCCAACCCACCGCGGCTGCATCCATCCCTCCTCGTTCGCCGAGACTACACCGGTCAGGATCGGCTACGGCGTGCCTATCGTGCATGTGCGGCGCTCTTTACTCCGAACAAACGCTCGGGAGGCACCGTCGTAACGACCTCGGGCGGGAATATGATGGTCAAGATGTCCCGTGGTTCCTGCGCACTTCTCTACTACTTCTCATCTTCGAGTACAACTGTTGATAATGGCAGACTCGAAGCAAGAGCGGGCGGATGAAGCAGTGATGTCAGCGGCTGAGGCTGGAGAGGTCGAGATGCCGTATAGCATTTACTCGGGCAAAGAGAAGTGGTTGATTGTTGGGATGGTTGCTATGGCGGGGTTTTACAGGTACGTACCTTTGAGTTTTTCGAAGCTTTGCATCACCTGGATCTCTAAGTCTATGGGTGGGGTGGCTGTTTGGATATTTGCTGACCATGATGTAGTCCATTACCTGCGAACATCTACTTCCCAGCTATACCGACGCTTGCAAATGCGTTTGCCCAAAGCATCGATGCGATGAACCAGACTGTCACCGTGTATCTCGTCTTCCAAGGTCTGAGTCCGATGCTTTGGGGCCCGATATCCGATCGCCATGGACGAAGGCTGGTGTACCTTGTGTGTCTGAGCATCCTGGTCGCTTCGAGCATTGGCATGGCACTGTGCCCGACGAACCACTTCTGGCTGCTGCTCTTCCTACGGTGCTTCCAATCCGGCGGGAGCGCGAGCACGATAGCACTGGGTGCAGGCGTAATTGGGGACATATCAACGTCGAGCGAAAGAGGAGGATACTTTGGCATGTTCAATCTCGGACCGATGCTGGCACCCTGTATTGGCCCCGCGCTTGGAGGTGTCTTGTCGCAGGAGCTTGGATGGAGATCGATCTTCTGGACACTCGTGATCATGGTTGCGACCTGCCTTCTCTGTATCGCGCTCTTCCTTCCCGAGACCCTTCGATCTATCGCGGGCAACGGCAGCATCCCTGTCCCGAAACGCCTGCGAGCCATCGTCCCCATTGTGGGCCGTAAAGCTTCTCACGAGATCTATGATCCTGCGACCAAAGCCAAGTCGAAGCATTCGATCAATCCATTTGTCTTGTTCACGTACCCGGACGTCATCGTTCTACTCACTTTTACTGGCATGGTATACGCAGTAAACTACACCATCACCGCCACCATATCCTCTTCTTTCCACAAGATATACCCAGAACTCTCCGAGACCGTCATTGGACTCTGCTACCTACCCTCCGGAGCCGGCATGATCATCGGAAGCACAATGACGGGCAAGATGCTGGATTGGGAATACGCGCGCATCAAGAAGACAGCGGGCGAGAAGTTCACCATCGAATACGCACGCCTGCGCATCATGCCATTCTATCTGGTTCTATTCATCGTGTGTGTCATTGGTTGGGGCTGGACCATACAAGCACGCGCGCACATGGCCGTGCCGCTTGTTCTAGGAGTGTTCCTCGGATGGACATCTATCGGCATCCTGAACACCACAATGACACTCAACATCGACATTCTGCAATCACGCAGCTCGGGAGCTACAGCGTGCACGAACCTGGTGCGTTGCTCGCTTGCGGCAATCATGATCTCCATCATTGATCGCATGGCGAGCGCGTGGGGCGATGGGTGGACGTACACCTT
>Ga0210040_10010233_pt1 | contig 10788 bp, 7 predicted proteins | sample CryGeyCG12114_NA_FD_185462 | JGI IMG/M metagenome (GOLD analysis project Ga0210040, IMG submission 185462) | Groundwater microbial communities from aquifer - Crystal Geyser CG19_WC_8/21/14_NA (SPAdes) (version 2) | ecosystem: Environmental > Aquatic > Deep subsurface > Groundwater | place: USA... | reverse complement strand
CCCGGCGATTTTACTACAGCTGCTATGTCGACTATGCTTGTGTCTCAGGCAAATCGACCACAACACCGGAGAGCGACAAGCGATATATCCCATACACTTTCGGGATTCGTACAGAGAGTGCCACAAGTGGACAACGTTATGTCAAGGACTCAACATGCAGCTGGATTTCAGAACAGAATGGGTTCTCGGTCGAGGATACCTGTGAGCACACATCGCTACAGTATCACATCTGAATCCGAAATCTCTTCCCCGCCATCACGTGCTACGTCGACTCTGGGAAAGCATCCGGTCGGAGCAACGCCGCGACATACTACCAATGGAGCTCCACTGGTGCTCAAGTCGAGCAGTCCTCGCAGAAAAACACGGACACCAGTTCAAATAAGGTCTCCAGGCCGACGTGCACCAGCACCCGGTTCTGCACAGAGCCAGAAGAGCCCATCTCTGCGCGCGAACATTATCGCTCCACCTCCCAAGATATCCCCACCTCTCAGGAGTTCAAGACCTCGTCAACCAGTATCAGCGGCTACAACCGCGGCCTCGCGTGCTAAGCTGGCGGAAAAGTTCAATGCCATGCAGAAGCAAAATGACGATAGGCGGTCGACCACAAGACAGCCCTCTAGGCCGCCTGAACTTAGTGACGTTGATCTCAAGCAGCGTCGGCTCAAGATCACGCAAGCCCTGAGCAGATCGCAAGATCTGAAAGCAAACGATCTCTTCGAAAAACGTACCGATACAAGTAGGACTGGTAGTCTGTCGCCTGCTCCATCAGACAATGTACGCTCTGATGCACCGACTGACCCTGTTCAGAATGTTCCGGCTGTGGTTGTGGACGAAGCAGTTGAAGCCGGGGCGAGTGACGACGCTAGGTATGATTCAGTCGAAGAGGAGCATAAGTCAGACCGCGGTGCGACACAAACTGCGTTGCAGGCCATGGAGGGCCAGTCCTTAGCTCAAGGAGCTGATATCGATTCCCCCACATTAGGTCATAGCGAGGTTGATTATTCCAAACATTTGTCGCCATTGCGTACACATCTTCGCTCACATACGCCTGAACTTGGATCATTCTCCGCAGCCACAGATGATTCTGTGGCAACTGGCGACACAGTTATCGATCTCGAACCACAGGCAGAACCGAACGTGGCTGCACAGTCCAGTCGAACTGTCTTCAGTCAAGTAATGAGGATGCGGAGTCCAATCCCGTCCCCCGTAGACAGAAATCATTCTGTTACGGACGATGATGTGTTGGACCGTACTGACCAAATGTCTGTACAACTAGTGCTGAGAAATACAACTTACCTCGATGAGGAGGAAGCCATCAATAAAGGTTACGGAAACTTCATGTCGAACCAGCCGTTGCCTGTACCTTCCATTGGTGACCGAGAGAGAGATTCGTGGACTTCGTCTATAGCTGCGCAATCAGATCGTACGGAGCACCCACATCTGTCCGAGCCAGCCTCGCCTCGACCGCATCCCATTCAGATGGTGAACAACACAGCAGGTCGACATTCACTTGACCAATATGACAATGGAACTGGGCTGAATGAGGAAGCAATCAGACCAACCATGGCAAGCGACGCCTATACGCTGGTGAACGTGTTTTTGCAGCAGCAGGCTGAGTCAGGAGTAGTCGATCAGCAACTAGTGGATAGAGTATACCAGCGAGTCGTCGAAGACTTGCCTGGTATTAATGAAGGCCCTGTTCCCCGTCCTCAAGAGTTGCAAGAAATCTGCTCGCGTGAGATGGAAGCTCACCAGCAGAAATGGCCTGCATCTACAGAAATTCACACTGAAACAGCAGAAAAGGAAGCGGACTTCGATGGACAAGTACGTGCCGAGACCTACAGAATTCATGAGAGATCCCACAGCCCCGAGGGACCGCGTCAGTTGGATGAGGCACATGAGACAGCTCAGCATCAGCATCCCGAGGATTCTCCAGTCGAGCGACCAACATTCCGAGGCCACCGCTACAAATCTAGTCTGGACAGTGCCGAAGACTGGGCAACTACTTCACCTTCAGTCGGAGACTGGATGCAATTTGCACTGAATCGTAGGTCAAGTCACTCGCAAAGACGGGATCCATCACAACTCCGTGAGGAGCAACGTGGCACTGAGTCATCAGATCGACCATGGAGTACCGGAACATCCTCCAGCACACATGAGCGGCATCATCTTACACCACTGGCTCTAGAAGATGACTCGCGTCGCGACTGGGAGTCTATGGCCGAGATTCCGACACGCCCACCTTCTCACTCCCCACCTCCACCACCGACGACTATATACCAAAGTATAGAGCAAGCTTCATATTCTGTTCCGATCCTGGAGGAGCCGCAGCCCCCACTGCCGGAGTCGGTAGCTCGAAGCGTCACAACAGTATCCCAGTTTAGCGCTCAGGGAGACGACGATGAACTGATCTCAAATGCTCATGTCCCAAGGTCTACATCAGATTTGCAGGCAATGGCAGAGCAGCGTCGTCTAAAGCAACGAAGGAACGTCATCAAAGAGCTTGTCGACACGGAATACTCATATGAACGCGACATGAGAGTGTTGTGTGATATTTATAAGCAGACAGCAGAAGCCGCACTTAGTGATGATGACGTCAAAATCATGTTTGGCAATGTTGATCAAGTGCAAGAATTTGCAAGGGACTTCTTGACGATTCTGAAACAGGTTGTAAGACCTTTATATGTCATGGAAAAGTCTGATCGGAAAAAAGATAACAGAAGTGGTGGCTCCAGTCGTGCCTCCAACTACCACAACCCCCGAGTGTCGACAGCTGCAAGCGTGGCCCCTTCAGCCATGGACATGACTGACCTTGAGAAGGATCAACTGACGCGCATCGGTGAAGCCTTTGAAGCATCATTGAACGACATGGAGAAGGTCTACACCGATTTTATCCGTGGTCGACACACCGCCAACAAAAAGCTCGAAGTCATACAACGCTCCGCCAGCGTCCGAGAGTGGTTGAAAGAATGCAGGGATAATTCTAGCGACATCACAAATGCCTGGGATCTGGACGCCTTGCTGGTGAAGCCTATCCAGCGGATCACAAAGTATCCCCTGCTGTTGAAGCAACTCCTTGACTCTACACCAGAAAGCCATCCAGATCATCATGCAATACTCAAAGCATGCAATGGAGTGACCGAGGTAAATGTTCGCATCAATGAAGTCAAAAAACACGCGGAGCTTGTAGACCAAGCATTTGCTCGCAAACGTAAGGAATCCGATGTTCGCAATGGGCTGTCCAAAGCATTTGGAAGAAAGGCCGAGAAGTTGAGACAACATGTGGGCATCGCTGAAATGTACGAAGACGATGATTACAGGAAGATCAAGGTCGAATTTGACAACAACATTGTAGAACTGATCGTTGTCAGCAATGATTGCCAAGGCTACAACAAAGCCTTGACAGGATGGGTCGATCACATGTGCCAATTTGCTGCTGCTGCGGAGGCATGGGTCGATGTAGGCCATTCCCAGCATGCAGAGGCAGAAAGCAAGCTGCGGCAGTTCGCCATGGTCACCAAAGGAATGTTTACAATCGCCCTGCCGGATCACACAGAGAAGGTCAACAAACAGGTCATCCAGCCTATGGAAGCGACGGTGGCGATGCTCAACCGCTTCAAAAGCGACCCCAAGGGCCTCCTGGCGAAGCGGGAGAAGAGAATGATAGACTATGCGCAGATGAGGAATAAAAAGGACAAGGGCGAGAAAATTGACCGTAAGACACAGGAGCGTATGGAGCAATGGGAAGCACTCAATACGGAAGCCAAAGATCGGATGCAGAAATTGCTGAGGTCCACGAAAGATCTGGTGCGAAATTGTCAGTTGAACCTCACACAGTTGCACATGTCTTGGTTGCAACTGTGGCAACAGAAGTTTTCTGCCGCCATGGCAATCGACCTTGGCACACTTGCCGACACCGACATTGTCAAAGAATGGCAAGTCGACTTCGACTATCAAGAAGCGACAGCATTGACGCTTGGCATCTGTAACGGTGCTCTGCTTACCGAAGCCGTGAACATGATCAGCTTTCTCACACCGAGCACGACTCTGAACGGCGAGGACTCCCCTCGACAGCCGTCGTGGACAAATATGACCAAACGTTCGACTTCTCTTCACAGTGAAGTGTCGCATCCGCCTTATACCGAATATCCGAAGAGCAGCAGTGGTAGTCTGGCCAATTCTCAGAACGAGAGCGACCGCGGTTCGTTCGCCTTCGCGAACGGCCGTCTTCGAGCACAATCCGCTGCATCGGGTCGAGTTCCACGGACCCCCGAGCTGCCCCGGGCTCTTCCAACGCATGCTTCCGCTGGGGCATACTCTTCACACCCTGACACAAGTTCTGGACTCGCAGATGAATCAACGAGTCAGCCTCCACGCCTGAGCGTGGATGCACCCGGTCCTTCGCTCGGACTCATGCGACCTGACTCTCCGAACACTAGACCTGGGTCCACTTCAACGTTCTTTTCAGCCGCACCTACTCCGGAACAATCTCTACCACAGCATTTGAGCACAGCTTCAAGTGTCTTTTCATCCGCGATGCCAATGTCCGACTCCCCAGTGGCTGAAAGACAAACAAGCAGCGAGACACCTCGCCACTACGATGTGCTCTTCACGGCAGCCAGTGTCTATGAGTTCAACATCGATCGGTCCAGGCGTGAAGCTGGGTTTCCATACCTTACATATGTGGCAGGAGAGATCTTCGATGTCATCGGAGAGCGCGGAGAGCTTTGGCTTGCCAAAAACCAGGACGATCCGCAGCGACAGGTGGGATGGATTTGGAACAAACACTTTGCAAAGCTTGCTGAGTAGTGGGCATATACAAAGGAATATTGGGCGCTACGACGAAATTTCTCATTTTCCTTTCTTCATTCTTCGTCAACTTGGACAAGACCTACGGGAAGGGAGCTTTATGCATGGAGCTGGCGTTGGGAATATGGGGAACTCCATCCGAGGGTCTTGGTTGGTCCGGCATGATGGTCATTGTCCGTGTCAAAGCATAAGGGAATTATGAGTCGGAGTTTTATCACAGTCTCGAAAAGCGTTCAAGCGATTATGAACGGGTATCCCGTAAGGCTCAGGAAGGGCTTTAAGTGTAACATAGCTATGATACGAAAGATGAGCACCAACATCAAGGGGTCAAAAGGCCAGGTTCTGCTATTTCCATCGTTTCATGTGTGCTGGCCCTAGCCTTTTCGTTTGGTCGCAGATATCTAACTAACATGTCCTGCTGCTGTGCCAGTGTCCTTCTTGCCATGGACGTCCGACTTACGAGCTGCAAGTCAATTTCATCCATATAGATCTCACACTTGGGATGCAAGGAGAGGCATTTGTCTACCTACTGTGTACCGGTATCAATGAATTTGGATGTAGAACGGGGTTGTCACTTGGCATTGACAACTATGACGTACGCCATCTACATGACTGACTCGGACTCGAACTCCAAGTCCGACAGCTGCAGGCTTGCGTGGTGCCAGACCCAGACCGCGTACGACGTCCGCGATTTCCAGTCGTTCATGGTAGCGGCGATCAGAGAGCAAGGAAGTCCTTACTCCTCCCGTAGGAAGACTTAACGCACATGTCCTTGAAATACCTTCTCGTGAAGGCTCCAACTCCCAAAGCAGAGGTACAAATTACTTGACGATTAAGCATGAGCTGAGACACGAATCTGTTCACCAACGCCGACCCCGCCTCGATTGCACATTCCAACTGTTGCCCGATCCGCAAGCATAATGTCTCTACACCCGTTTGGTGGTCGGATGAGTCGTCATTTTGGGAAATCTGTGAGCCATTGTTCTCCTTTGATACGTATCGAGCCTCTCCTGCCGGTAGCCCCGTCGCAGATCTTCGGCTCTTGCATCGATCCTTCGCTTGGACACGATACAATTTCATTACACCCTATCCAGAGATCTTAAAGCTGCCCGAGTGCTAACCACTATGGACGACTTACAGTCTTCGCCTGACGCATATCTTAGCTGTAAGCTCTAGACAGTGCGGTTCGAAGTCAGAGCTAACCCTAGTGTAGACTACGACGTGCGATGTGGGTTCCTCCTCTCCTGCGACTATTGTTCTAGAGACTCATAGCAAGGCAGTAACAAGGGAAGACATAGCTGTCCTGAAGAATGATTGGCTCAATGACAACGTATGGCTGAAAGAACGAATATGGACTGCAACGTGGCTAATACAACATAGATCATCTCTTTCTGGGAGGAGTAAGACGCCGACAGGCTTGAGAGCTACCACAGAGATACCTCCTCTAACTGCAGGGTATGCGACAGATACCTCGAGCACGAATACCTTGCATCGTTTACGCACTCCAAGATTGTACTCCTCCGGCCGACCATGACCTTCATGCTCATGCAAACACCAGATCCACGTACACTGAAGGTATTTGCCGTCGAGTTGACCTACTGGCGAGTGCTTAACAAGGGGTAGGATGCGTTACCGGACTTTTCGAATGTCACGCACATATTTCTCCCGATCACTGATTGCCATTCTGCAGCTGTCGCCGAGGGCGGCACACATTGGTCGCTATTACTAGTCTCGATAGTAGATGGGGTGGCATTCCACTACGATTCTTTGCCACCCGGCAACACTGATGATGCTCACCACGTCACCCAAAAGCTCTGCAAGCTACTCAACAAGCCTCTCAAATTCATCAATCTGCACGACAGCCCACAGCAAGAGAACTTGTCGGATTGTGGTGTATTCGTATGCCTCAACATGAGACATTTACTGCTCAAAAGACTGCTCCAAGTCAGGACCCATGAGAAAGTGAGTATGAGCATGGGCGGAAGAAGAGTGGATGCAAGGGAAGGTAGAAAAGAGATCATGAGGATCATCGATGATTTCAGACGAGAGGGCGAGAGGAGGAGATCGTAAGCTCGCTCAGTGCATGATCGACATGCATGCTGACAGCTACAGAACGAGCCATTCACCACATCCTGGTGGGAAAGGAAAATCCAAGAGCCCGCCGAGGATTGAGTCACCTGTGGGACATGAAAACCTTCACGATAACACAAACATTTGAAGCACTCATCACGGGGCATATTCCGGGATGTCCGGGAACCTCCTGAAGAAGACCTGAAGCAACAGAAGTGCGTCGCGCGTTGGAAAGAGATCTCACACTGAGGATTATGGCGCTGACCTCGAGGATCACAGCACGCAAAGCGTTGGATCATGCATGGTAGGCTAGCTTGAGATCGATGCTGATTACGAGGCGAATGGGATGGCTGAAGATACGTTGTACATGAATGAACATATATTCTGCACAGCTGACTTATCTTACCGCTTGTTCCATCACCTAGCTACATACCCAAGGCCGCGTCACGCAGTTATTGATCATGCAAGGTTGAGGTGGCCCGCCCGTGGGCGGATCACACTCGGATGCCATGCGCAGTAGGTGGACTGAGAGTACATAATACAGACTGATGCTGTTACGTGGTTGTTACGGTCATACTGAGTAATTTGCTGACTCCTAGGACACCAAACGCGCGATGAAGGAGCTGAATTTAGACCAAGCTCAAGGATCAAGTAAGCTCGGTCTCTGAGCCGGAGGTTTAGTGGCAGGACCATGGCTTCGTATGTAGGTACCTAGGTAGGCATTCCAGTCCTTCTGATTCTCTATCGCATCACAACCGTGACCCTGCCCGAGGATCCAGCTCTCGTATAAGAGTGGACTGGGATGGTGTTGCGAGTCGAAATTGAAGCGCAAGCTTGTCACGGTCCCAATGAGCTTTAGGTTGGCTCACTGCACCCACTGGTAGGCTGCAGACCAACACTGGCAGGCTGCGGGTGTCAGCCTCGGACTTCGACTTTGGCAGTGACGGGCCAAGTGGAGCCTCATGTCATGCTCACTGCAGGCTGCAGGCTGCACATTGATCCCTGGACCCATCCCACGCGTTTCTAGGTAGTATGGCCGGACTACCCTTCCGCAGCCGTCATTCGTCACACCCCACTCATGGTGACCCTGAAACTTGAAGTAGCTACTCAACTTCCAAGCGTACAACTTTCACGGTTGGGAGTTTTATGCTTGATAGATCGTACTTGCCTTAGGTACAAGTATTAACCTCGAATATAACGCTGGACTCTGGACTCTGGACTCTGGACTCTGGACTCTAGGCTACCTGTGACACCAACTGACGCACATGCAACTCAAGAACAAGCTTGTGACTATCTACCTGAGGTAGGTACTACCATCTGGCTAACACTGCTGGAGCACGCTTGAATACGACATTGATCTACATTGATATTCCGGAAACACTGCATACCTCGAATCACTTCTGCAACATCAGGCCATTAATGAACAGCATGGCCACCCTGGCCAACACTGTCCAGAGGAGCATTGTTCCACAGAGCATGCGGCCATTCTTTCCAGGTCAATTGAGATCTTCACCTCTGTTGTGGGCAGCAGCGGTAGCTTCACCATTCCTCGTATACTTCATATCCAAGGCCAATGAAGACTACCGGGGCTGGAAAGGCTTGGGAGCTGGTGGTGTACCATACAATCCCGTTGGCTGGGTAATTCAATGGACGGTCAAGATGTTCTTCGCAAGCCCTGACAACACCAGCGTTGGATGCTACGATGCGCAACTGTTCAGGAAAGACATGAGCAAGGAGGAAGTGGCAAGGAACGAGCGAAGTTGGCTAGGCGAGATGCCAAAGCGAAAGGGTCAAAGACCGGAAGTCGCGCCCTGGGTCGTGCCGCATCGTCAGAAGCATTTCAAGCCGAGTCCTGACTTGATCGAGGTTTGAGCAGTCCCCAGATTGAGCGTTGCCGTTGGTTAACGTATCTACAGGATTGTGAGGAATTTGTCAAGTCCCTTGCGCGGGATAATGCTAAGACTCTTACATTTGGCACCTCAGCACTCGAACGTCACGGTACCGCACTGTTTCTCCAGCCTTCAATACAATCTCCGCCAACTACTCGACGCACGATGGGAGAGATATGCCACCTCCATACAAACTCTGACTGCAGTTCACACATCATGCTCTCTTACGCTGACGCGAGGGAGGTGGTCAATAAGCAATGGGGCGAGAGGCATCCTTTGAGTGGGGCCAAGCTGCCCTTGGGCTTTACTCTGTTGTATGCACCAAGAGACGATGCTGAATTCGAGGTCATGAAGGATATCTTCAGAGCGAGTGTGAAGTTTATGAGCGGCGAGGAGGACTTGCGATGATCCAACGGAAGTACGTGCCGAGACACGAACAAACGGGCGTGGGGGTGAAAAACGTTCCCACGTCTTAGCGCGCCGTCGTCAAGCCGGCTCCCGAATAGGAGGCCGATCCGTTGTAGGTGGGTCGAAATCATGTTTAGCAATTGCAAGCGAGCATGCGTTTGGAGTTTCCAGTGCGAAGCCTGCGCTCATCTTTGTTTTACCTTCAGAGCTACCATGTTCTATAGCAGCATAGCTTCATTGTGTCAGCACAATAACAACTACACGGTATTCTGCAGTCTTTGTTACTTACCCAGGCACCCTGTGATAACTAAAAAGTGGCCGTTATTCGCAAGCTTGGCATCACCTACGTTCCATAGGTACTAATGATTAACTACCCACTTATAACTTTACATCTCATAGTACATGAGCTTACACTAGTAGATAGCTACAGCTCATAGCTACACAGCGGTCCTATCTTTGATCCTCTACAATGAAAGCTGGAGGTGGTAGCCCTGGGGGGGTAACAGAAGTGGTGATTGAGGCATGCTTGGCAACAGCGGCCAGCTTTAGGCCGCACCGGGTGCCAGGTACTTCCGTACGAAGCAAGGCAGGAAATGCCAGAGAAGAACATACCTACCTAAGAAACCTACCTCGGCATGCAAGCGGATATTCAGAGATATTCCCAGGGCAAAGTAAGGTGGTTTGGTTGTACTAATCAACGAGCATCTCCAGTCCCGTTCGTGCTCATACTGACGGTCCACAACAACCGTCGCCATGCATTGTTCAGAAGCGTGGTAGGCGAGAAATAATAATGAGGGAAAGGAGGAAGTCGGGGATTCCAGCTTCTGGATGACGGATACACTGACATGTGATGAGCGCCTGGCACCTCTACTCGAGTAAGCGAGCTATGAGATGCTTCACGCCAAGATACTGGATGGAGCTACTCTCAGTAATTGATTGGCAGCTCAAAGACGTTGCAGCTTGAGCTTAGGATTTATACTTCCGTGAAAGACGCCCCTACCTGTTACCAGGAATTTGTTGTTATTTATTATGATGTCGGGTTCTTCACCACACTTATTCATAGGCAGATCGCGGGGTAATGATTGTTACACCGTGAACAACCCCCAAAAATGCTCACGTAGATGCGCTTGCTTGAAGGTGGTGTGACTGCCGAGAGCCGATAGGCCCTGGTGGCTCCGACCACTGAATGGCTCCGGCACAGTCACGAGCGTCAGCCCAATAATAGGCTCTCCTGTTGGAGATCATAATACACCATGCCGAAACAGGTTCGCTTAAATCGCCGATGAGGCAGACCGTGGTGTGACCACGACTTCAATGTGTGGTCTGGCGACTTCTCGAACTGTCCATCGGTTGGACGCAAGCTCGCGGAGCACTGGCATATATCTCCATGGGCGACTGCCCCAGGCTTCGTGGTTTGTCCTTCTTTACATTGACAAGAACGCAAGAAAACAGCGCGATACCACTCCGACATTGACTGCTAGCTTCAGCTATATCAGCAGCCTCGGCAAAGACCCAAATACCAAACAAGGCCCGACCCAGCGGAAGACCACCGTATTCTAACACGCTCGTCCGACGACCCAACGCAACATTACAATGGCCGAAATCAAATCCA
>Ga0210040_10010231_pt1 | contig 10789 bp, 11 predicted proteins | sample CryGeyCG12114_NA_FD_185462 | JGI IMG/M metagenome (GOLD analysis project Ga0210040, IMG submission 185462) | Groundwater microbial communities from aquifer - Crystal Geyser CG19_WC_8/21/14_NA (SPAdes) (version 2) | ecosystem: Environmental > Aquatic > Deep subsurface > Groundwater | place: USA... | reverse complement strand
CGCTTTGAATGGGTGGCATCCAGGCACGCTTTACATGGAGTGGCATCCAGGCACGCTTTAAATAGGTAGAATCCAGTCACGCTTTAAATGGGTAGCATGCAGGCACGCTTTGAATAAGTAGCATCCAGGCACGCTTTGAATTGGTAGCATCCAGGCACGCTTTGAATGGGTAGCATCCATATCCTCTCTCATTGTAACTCCGGATCCACTGTTGCATCTATGATGTCAACATTGATTGCACATCTAGGATAATGAATCCCAGGCTGGAATCTTGCAAAGCACATACTGAAGCGAGGTGATTACAGCATCCTATTGTCCTGGAACCAACTTTACATCTGCAGTACCATCCACCAATTCCCGCGACAGAATTGTCATTTGGTACATAGTGATTAGTGAATACAAAATTGATGAACTGTGCTGCCTGAAAATCTGGAATGTATTCGAAACCGAAGCAAGTTTTCTTGTTCTCTATAATATTGCAGCTCATAGTCTCCGTCCGCAGTAAAATGTTCCGCGGTGTATGATGCGGCTTGACGAAGTTGATAAACGCCGAATGTCAATTCACGGAGATCCTCCTCTACTAAGAATGGAAAATCTTGAAGCTCACCAACATCAATATTTTGCCATCTTGTAGGTGCATTGAGATTGATACGCTCGGTGATTTGTTCTTGCAGCATATAACGTACCCCAACCCGTTCAATCTTTCGCTGAGCCAACTGCAGATGCTCTGGTCGATCAGGATGTAAAGGAGGGCTGAATGCATTCAACAATGCACATACAATACGGAAATACGATTCCATCCTCGGCAAGTATGAATTTTGCACTACGTCATCAAAAAAAATTGTACTTATTTTTCAAGCGGACATTAGCAGCCTCCACAACCTAACGGACTTTGGTAATAAGCCTGGATTCATTGACTTCAGCTGTTGTGAACTGTGTCTGCCCACGTCTCATAAATAGTGGCATACAAATATCAACTACAAGATTGTGCATTAAATCCTCACAATCTCGAAATCCTCTGTCCCAAATGAAAAAGTCTCCTTCCTTGAAGTAATCCATTATGCCCTTCGGGTTCAAAGTCATGTTTTAATATACTCGCATCATTGTTCCAGCCATTTGCAAGATATGGGCTCTCCGCTTCTAAAATGTGTCCATCTGGTGATACGATCATCATGAACTTCATCAAGTTTCTGTATTTGTGGCTACTTTATGTTCGCCGCTGGGTTAAATACTGCTGTGAGTTTTGCGCATAGATGTAAGTGCCGTCCAATATTGCTACTGCAACTCCATCATTGACGTTAAACAAAGTGTAAGTCAGCTGTGCTTACCATTCTTGAATATAACGGTCACGAGAAATATGTTGATATCCAAGATGTAAATTGACAAATAATGGTCCAGCGCAGCACGAATATATTTAATGGTTTCACTAACACGAGGCTGGCTGGGGATCCCAAAAAGTTACCCTAGTTTTCTTTGAGAAAGATTCATTCTCATCTTCATCATAAACAATTCCAACAAATTTTGGGGTGAAATAAGTGCTTGTAGCACAATGGAATCGTCTTCAATATGTGAAAGCAGATTGTTAAACTGTTTCTCTGTATGTCCAATAAATGCATCGTATTCTTCATCTGTCACAGGAGCTTCATAATCAATATGAGGTTTGCTGCGGCTGTGCTCCCTAATCATAGACATGAAGTTTGCAATTTCACTGCCAGTAACAACAACTTCATTTTTCAATTTTTCTGCTAGCAAACGAATGGTGGAATCTTCATTAAATACATTTCTAGAAGTTAGATGATTCACACAGCATCTACTTCTTAATGGAATACAAACTTCCTCCTCCATCCAGAACTTAATTAATGCTTTTTTTGGAACCTCTTCTCCGAATAATTGGCCGCAAACAATGCAAGCGCTGGATCGCTTAACTGATCGAATCGGAAGAACAATGGGTCGAGCTCGAACTGTCCTTCTTCGGCGATTAACATTTTGGGATGTTCTGGGACTAAAAAGCTTGCGACCACGTACCAGATTTGACCTAGCAGATCTTGTTGGGTAATTCCGTGGAGTCGCTGGAATACTAGACAGCACACTGCTTGAAGACGGAGAGTAGTTCAGTACACCACTTGGAGCTGGACGATTGACAACTAGCACCAAAGGTTCTCGAGGAGGAAAAACAATTGGTACTTGTGCATCAACTATGGATTGTGCACTAGCTGAAGGAGCAGCAACTCGAGAAGGCAAATCAGCAGCAATAGCAGAAGGAAGCAACAATAGGAGCTGGTAATGCAGGAGGGATAACTACAGGAGGTGGCATTGCGTGATAGTTATTAATATTCCTTCTATACAGACGATGTAAAAAGGACATGCAACTGCAAAGCAAGCATTACAATAAATAAATGTCGATGAAAGCATTTGAATAATATTTACCATTACATAGACGGTTGATTGAATCTGTTTATTACGAATTGTGTTTTGTCATCACTTACGGTGAACATACAACCGATCTAGGAGTTGTCGAGGGGTGCCAATGGATGATTAATATGTTGTCCACCAATCGCCTAAACGTAGGATTTCATCCAACCCGTCTTTGATGATAACGAATATTTCTTTGGCACAGTGAAAAATCGTTTAAGCTAGATCTCGCCCCTGCACATTGAACTCTCTGTAATCTGAATTCCATCCTATTAACTATTAAACGAAAAACACAAACCCAAAAGATGTGCATTATTAGTCAATATACAAGTAAATTAAACGGGCTATGTAAACAGGGAGGAAATCCAAATCGTTGAAGACAAATAATTACAAAATATATTTACCTTTGTGAATGGGAACGCAAAATAACTTTTAAAATGTGATGGACGTGTGATAAAGTTGAGAATCTGATATGATGACTGTAAGAAATCTAAACTCTGAATGCCAGTCTTAGAGTTTGAGTAACAACGTTTGATAGAAGTTTTTTCAACCAACAATGTTTGATAATATTTTTTCAACCAACAACATTCAATTACAATAGCAAGTAGGCAATAAGGTAGTGCTTATGTTTTTGATAATATGCAAAGGGATAAAGATACTTGGCCTGACGCATGCAAAAATTCAAATTAATATAAAATCATTTTCCAACCTAAAAATTTTTCCAAGCAAGAATACCATATTTTTTTGGACAAATGATAGACACACATAGTACCTGAATCGTATAAAATTGATTTTATCGGATTTTCAACATTCAAAATTTTCTTTTATGCATTTTTAACCTCGAAAATCATGTTTTTCTTTTGTTCCAACTGACTGTTATGTCTACAGACATAAAACCCGAATCGTATGAAATTCATTTTTTTAAGGTTTTTATAATCCGAAATTGTTTGCAATGCATTATTGTACGTAGAAAATCATGTTTTTTTTATTTAAAATAAAGACTACCTAACTACCTAACTAATCATATGTTTACACATGAAATACCCGAATCGTAGAAAATTCGGGTTTTCCGGGTTTTTAACATTCGGAATCATTTTTGATGCATTTTGGTACGTAAAAAATCATGTCTCTTATTTATTTCAATTCAATATTACGTTCACACTCATAATACCCGAATCGTGGAAAATTCGGTTTTTTCGGGTTTTCAACATTTGAAATTGCTTTTAATGCATTGCTTTACCTGGAAAATCATGTCTTCTTTTTATTTCAATTCAATATCATGTTTACACCCATAATACCCGAATCGGAGATACTTCGGTTTTTCTGGTTTTAAACATTTGGATGTGTTTTTTAGATTTTTCTCAACTAATGAAACTCCATTTTATTTTATTTTATCAAATAAATATTTTTGACATTTAGTGACCCCTACCGGATGATAGAAGCCGAATTCTGAAAAAATAGTTCCGAATTTGAATTCAGCATAAAAAATGAATATTTTAAGACCTTTTAAATACATTTTTTGCGAATGTCATTTTTTTTCATGTTGCCCGTGAAAGGCCCTCTGACCAATGAATTTATGTTTTTTTCAAAACCCTATAACTTCCCCAGATGAGGGATGAAACACTTGCAAACCACTTTTAAAATATTCCTTGGAGTTTCCTTATTCCGTCAGTACTAGTTTCAGTTTGAAATTCGATAGCACATATTTCGAAAATCTCATTTAAATATTTGTCGTTGCCCTATCTCCCCAATGTATTGCAATTTAAATTTTCCCCTTTCACAGAGTTTTTTTAAATTTTTTTAAATTTTTAAATCCTGAATATGGGAAATAGGAAATTTTGCGGTAATATTGCAGGGAGAGATTGCAATATTTGGGAAATATTCAAATCGTCACCACCTCTGCCACCGGCTCAAACTCAAAACCAAAAAAAATTTAAAAGAAATTCGGTCTGAAAAAAAATCAGCATGTGAGACTGTGAGACCTGTGATTTAATTTGAGCTAAGAACTGGGACGCAAAAAGGCTCGGCCCATACTAGAGGATTAGTTCTTATATTGCCGAGGAGGAGTGAGGGAGGCTTTTCCAGCATAGGCCGGAGTGCAGAGGGAAACTGATAAGATCTTGGGTTCGTCTTCGGTGATTTCTGGTGGGCCTTCCCATGTTCCTCCAAACAAGAAGTTAAGCAAAGCAAAAGTCTTGTCAGCATCCCCTCACGATCCGTTTTACTGAATTTGTCTTTATTGTGGATGGATGTTTTTTTACGGTTTTGAGGCAGTGTTGGAGGCGATGGCGATTTGAACAATTTTCCCAATACTGCAATCTGTCCTTTTGCAGAGGTTCATTATGTTACTGTTTTTATTTATGGAAGTAGTTACACATTTTAATTCAACCCATTGGATAATTAGTGTGTTTCAGAAATTTTGGTCTATTTATGTTGACTAGCCGGGCCCACTGGCCTATGGCCCGACTCACTCTTACGAGCATGGAAAATTTTGAATGACCACTTTCTGACGCATGGAAAGTTTCTAGAATGTCATAAACAAAATTGTTGAAGGAAAGGTAAAACAAACTTGCTAGTAAGTCGTTTATGACATTCTAGAAACTTGCCATGCGTCAGAAAATTTGTGTTCACTCAAAATTTTGCATGTTCGTAAGTATGAGTCTGGCCATAGGCCGTTTAAAAAAAAGAAAGAGGGAAATAAACATTTCCATTCACTTTAATTGGCATCAATCTATCAAATCAATTAGACAGTTGCAACTAAATAACTCTCAAATTAAGGAAGTTCATGTTTAGATTGCCATCGACAAAAGCAATGGTTGGAGCTATTTAAAAATTTCAAAAAACCAATTAAATGGCGGAAAAGAATTATCTACTTTGACTCAGCTGTCAAAACTATCGATTATCAATTTTTTCTTGAGCTGATCCACGTTTCCGGATTCCGGACCTTTCCCGTGAAAAGGAGGAACACCATCACGGAGAGAAACACATTTAAAAGACAAAAACAAAAGAGAGCTACTGGAAATCAATCAATCAAGCAGCCTGAATTTCGCAAACTAGAACCGAAAAACAAACAACAACCAAAAACCAATCGGACCACCCAGGAACCAGAAGTGAAACAGCCAACCCCAGTAGCACCGGTAACACCTCCCATGGAACCCTTATCCTCACCAGCTCACCACAATGGTCCCGGAACCTTGCATTTCTCAACTATTGGTTCCGTAGGACAGGGAACAAGACGACGCCATACGCCTGTCCGACCCTTTGTTCAGGTCTGGAAGTCCGCTGATCCCGACTCATCCGGATGGCCGTCCATTGACACCAACGCCCCAAATACCAAGAGTCCGGGTACGAGATCTAACAAAGAAATCCCGGAAACCTTCCAAGAAAAATTAAGGCAATCAGATCCAAAGTAATTGACCTCTATTACTATTTTCCAATAACATTTTATTCAATGCTATACAAATAGTAGGATGATTGATGAATAATACCTAGTTATAAATGCCTAGTTTAGAAAGGGCTCTAATTCCAAGACATGTCTGATTAGAAAGTGACTAAAAATTTAAAATAAAGGAAGTCTAGCAAATTTTTCTACAATTACGTATAGTTAAAAAGTGACTGATTATAAAAGACATAATTAGGAAGTGCTTAATTATAAAAGACTTATTTAAGAAGTGCTTAATTATAAAAAACCTGAGTGCCTAAGGATAAAAGACCTATTTAAGAAGTTTAAGTTACGTCCACTAAATAGTGCATCAGTTTAAAAACTACGTCCAGTTAAGAAATTCAGAAATTTAAGAACTGCTTTAATTCATGATTTAGTTAAATATAAATGCCTTAATTAAGTGAAATAACTCATTGTTATACATTTTGAAGTACAATTAATGCATAAATATGCAATATGGATTCGAAGAACCATGTTTTCCATCTTTCTTTCTCACCTCAACATACCATGACCTTAATACACCTTTTATATCACTACAACTTCATCCTTTTCAACTAGTTCTCAATGTTAGCCATGCCTGCTCAAACCAAGGTAACTTTTCTCTCAAATTCAGTTCAGCGGGACGCTTCACACTGGGGGAAGCAATGTTACGGGCAAATAGAGCCCATTATGTAGAAAAAACTTTTTCTGCTTCTTTTCTTAAAATAAAGCGAGGCGGAGCCATGCCCCACGACTGACTTGGCACCGCCTGGAGATTTCTTAAAACAGAGCTGAACATGAAAGGTGTCAGCTACAATTAGTAAGTGACAACCTTATTTCATTGCACGATACTAATTGTGAGTACGTGCATCGTACGTTCGTGCATGTCCATGTGTGGGTTATGGGCTTCGAAATGCTTTGCTCACTTGTCTCGATATAAAAGTAGCAACAGCTGTTCTTCATAACATAGCTAAATTAAGACTTGAAGATGTATTGATTGAGTTTCCACATGTAGAAGTCATCCAGCAGGGCTTTATTTGCAGTACATCTGCCCTTGGAACTGCTTATAGGCAGAGCATAATAAACAGCCATTTCGCATAGTTTAACCTTGATTTGAGCCTTGTTTGTGTAGATTATAATGAACAGTATTGATAATTAAATCAATAGTTATATACTTAATTATTGAATACGTTTTTCAAAACGGTCACACTGATCTTATGCACTCTGTCTACTTCATCTGAATGAACAATAACTATATTTCTGATGTCCTCAGTGACACAATCTACAGATCTTAAAATAATATGATTATATCTAGTAGTCAGTCTTATTTTTGGTATGAGTTTAAATAACAAGTGTGAACAGTATAGTAGACAAAAAATTCTTTGAATAGACGGTGACTGAATTGAAAAGCTTCGCAATATCGCATATCGTCTGTGTACGTACATAATAATTCGAGAGGGCTACCTGAAAAGTGAATAACCAAATTATTCGGGCTAAAAGTCTGCATTTTACCAACTAACTAAACTTAAGAACATGAAGATCGGTCCGTTTCATAATTTTGAGCATTCAAACTAGTAAAACGATACATCTTCAGGTCCTTAAACACTTCTTTTCAAAAAAGTTCTTGCATTTCTTAATAAATACTCAAGTTGTCAAGTTGTTTTATGTCAAAAGTTATGTCAAAAGGACGCCGCTGGAGTAACTGCAGGTCCTCTTTCAGTTTTCCTTCTTTAACTTTTTTCATTTGCGACACTATAACATATCTTTAGTATAAATATTAACATTAAGTTGAACGTAAAAGTAAGAAATATTCGTAAAGTCAAAGTAATTTCACTCTAAATTATGCTCTCACATCCCGTTTGCAATTCATTTTCATGTTTTCCCATGCCTTCTTCAGTTTTTTGCTATCTCGTTTCTCTACGTTTGGCTCCGAATTAAATTCGTTTTCGATCTCCACCCATTTATCCTGCTTGGCAGAAATTGTGCTTGGGTTATTTTGTTTCGACTTTATGATGGATTTATATTTTTGAACCAAATTAATCAGTAGATTTTTTTCAAATTCTGTAAAAGGTTGTCTTTTTTTGGATACAGTGGACATTTTTACGACAAAATAGAAGCAATTTTTTTTACAAAGCTGCGCACTCAAGGGATCAAACAAGGCAAATGAAACATGGAACTGACAATGAATGGCAGGACATTGTACATCACCGATTTTGAAATTTTTGGTCTCAAATTCGAGATCAGCACGTGCGAAAACCTGGAAAATAGTTTTCGGCTCCAACGCTCCGGAATTTAGGCGCTGGAGCAAATTTTAGATCGAATTTTTTCTCCCATTGAAACTCATGCTAAACGAAAAGTTGTGTAAGCAGGACAAAATTGAGTAAAAAGGTCCTGTCCATTAAGAATGCTGTGTTAGCGTGGGGGTTGGGAATCTGAAATGGCGAGGTGCGGGCTCGAAGCTCGGCCTCGCCATAATCTTTGCTTTTTGTTTTCTGGGGGTTATTTTTTACACGTTCCAAATTTTTTCCTTTTTGCATGTTTTTTAAACATTTTTGGGCAAAAACAAGTCAAAAAATGGCATAAAATTTTGCGAAATTTTAAGTTTCCAGGGTCTGTCCTTTGCTTTTTGAGCTATAAACTTTGACGCCGTGTAGAGATTTAATGCGAGAGCGTTGGAGCCGAAAACTATTTTTCCAGGTTTTCTGACGTGCTGATCTCGAATTTGAGACCAAAAATTCCAAAATCGGTGATGTACAATGTCCCGCCATTCATTGTGAGAGTAACTGAACGCCTTTGTTTTTGCGCGCATGCTCAATACGGTTTTTGGAGTTTAGTACGAGCTAAGTATTTACTTCATTAAGTAAATTGTTAGGAATGCGTTGAGAGGCTGGCGAAAGCAAAACTCAATAAAGCATTTTGTATGTATGTATGTATGTAAATTGTTAGGAAGACCTAAAAATACGATGGACTTTACTAAACTTTTAAAGTAAAACCTAATACTTAGTAAAGTATAACCTTAGTGAAGAGTTTAGTATGAGCTACCAATCAGGGCCTAAAAATTTACACGGATGAGATAACTCTAACCTGCATGCACCGTACTTTAGCAAGGCATATTTGCTAGCAGTTTACTGAGTTCCAATCCCAAGCCTTCACATCATTCCCGTATTTTCACTAACTTTTAGAAGAAATTCCCCAAAATTATTTACAGTGTTTGTACAGTGTTTGTATCTTATTAATGCATATACAAGTCGAATGGCCCGTTAACAACGGGCTGTGCAAATATCAGGTTTGATTTTTTGAAAAGTCTGTCACTATCACCAAATTTAAGAGTTTTGTCACGGTGCTTGGTCACATTACATTTTTGTCTTACACTGGCTTTTTCAATTTAATAATAATTCATATCAACCAATATTTTTGCCTGTCTTGAGTTACCATAGTGCGGAATTTTGTTTCCTAATTTGTCAACATTGCTTCGACCCCGCTTTCCGATTGTAATCTTTTCGTATTTCAATATTTGCAGCAATATTATTACAATAACTTCGATTTCATTCATGTCATCACGGTATAATTTTTCATACAATTCAATAACTTTTTTATTATTTTGACCTCGTTTCCTTTTGAGTGACAATGCTGTTTTCTCTAATACACTGTTGCCATAGTAGTGAACGACTATGCTTAATACAATGAAGGTTCTCGTGATAAGAAGTCAATTTGCCGATTTTATATTGTTGCCTCATCGTTTAAGTTGCATTTTAAATCCCTATGGGTTACAACATTGTCAAAATCCCATGTTAGATTCCTGTAGTTTGCGACCTGGTAAAAAAACGATTTTAAATCTCTATAGGTTGCGTCGTGATCAAAAATACATTTTATATCCTAATAGGTTGCGAGCCGGTCAAAAACCCATGGAAAATCTTTATTGGTTGCGTCCTGGTCAAAAACCTATGGTAAAATCCCATAGGTTAGGTCTTGGTCCGAAACCCCTATTAAATCCCTGTAGGTTGCGTCCTGGTCAAAAATTCATTGTAAATCCCAATAGGTGAAGTTTTGGTGCAAAACCCATGTCAAATTCCTACAGGTATCGTCCTGGTCAAAAACCCATGTTGAATCCCTTTAGGTTGCGTCTTCGTCAAAATCCATGTTAAATCCCTAGAGGTTGTGTCCTCGTCAAAAACAGCAAGAGAGCTGCGATCCCTAGCTGTAATCCCTTGCCTGCAACACTTTGGCTGCAACACCTTGGCTGCAACACATTCGCTGCAACCCTTCGGCTACAACTCTTGGCTGCAATCCCAGATTGCATTGCAACCCTTTGGCTACAACCCCTGGCTGCAAGCCGTTAGCTGCAACCCCTGGTTCCCTTTGGCTGCAACTCCTGGTTCTTTATGGCTGCAACCCCTGGTTCCCTTTGGCTGCAACCCCTGGTTCCCTTTGGCTGCAACCCCTGGTTCCCTTTGGCTGCAACCCCTGGCTCCCTTTGGCTGCAACCTTTTAGCTGCAACACTTTGCTGAACCCTTTAACTGCAACACCTTGGCTGCAACCCCTGGCTGCAACCCGTTGACTGCAACCCCTGGTTCGCTTGGCTGCCACTCTTTTCTACAGCTCTTGGCTGCAACCTTCTGGCTGCAACCTTTTAGCTGCAATCCCCTGGCTGCAACACCTGGCTGCAACTTCTGGCTGAAACCCCTGGCTGCAATCCCCTGGCTGCAACACCATGGCTGCAACCCCTTGGCTGCAACCCGAGTCATAGGGTTATTGATAAAAATTGTTACTTCAGAATAATTAATTGGGATTAAAAGTTAAATGCGATTAGGATCAAAATTCGATGACCGCAAACGCAGCCTTCTCATGGGTTTAAATTGAGTAAATAAGTATATCTGCGAGATAACCTTTAATGTTTTCAGGTCTTTTATGTTTTTTTTTACCTTAATGAGTTTTACATCTTGTGCTAAATTTTT
>Ga0210040_10010230_pt1 | contig 10790 bp, 15 predicted proteins | sample CryGeyCG12114_NA_FD_185462 | JGI IMG/M metagenome (GOLD analysis project Ga0210040, IMG submission 185462) | Groundwater microbial communities from aquifer - Crystal Geyser CG19_WC_8/21/14_NA (SPAdes) (version 2) | ecosystem: Environmental > Aquatic > Deep subsurface > Groundwater | place: USA... | reverse complement strand
AGTTTGTGAGTTCGGCAAAGGGATTTCGCTAAATGATGTACGTATGTTTTTATAGCGTGCAAAAAGTGTACTTTCATCAATGCCGGTCGACAATGTAAGTATTTTTTTATTGTGAATGAATAACGATGAATAAGAATGCAAAATATTTGATAGCTGTGAATATTTATCAAGTTTCGCTGACTGTTGGTTAGTTAGTTAGTTAGGTTATGGAGTCAAAAGGTGCGATTTCTTCAGCCTGTAATTTATGATGTGGGATCAGAAACATTGCTATAGTTAGTTAATGAAAAACTGGTTGTATTATCGCCAAGTGCAAATTCGTCTGCCGTGAGTGTCAGTTGGTGTGGGGTATGTCAAAATTGGCAGCTTGGTCCATTGAGAAGTGTGACATTTGTCATTGTTTGATAGTTGTTGTGTTTGCCTGCACACAATGGACATTGTTGACAAATTGGGGATGTGCACTTTTTTAGTTAGTTGGCGTGAGTGAATCTACTTTTTGAGAAGATTCAGTGTAGGGAAATGAAGATGGGCCTCCCACAGTTGCACAAGATGTGGTTTTTTTTGTGCGAACCACAAAAAGTTGTAGTATCAGTTTTCACTGATATCTTTAAGTGAATGAAAATAATGAATGAGTGTTCTTTTTTCAACACTTTTTGCTTGCCTACTCACTCACTTGTGCTCAATTTCATTTGATTAAGCTTTGGTATGAAATCGGATGACATTCATTACTTTTGGTTAGTTTATGGATTATTGTCAGCTGTAGAAGTAAGATTAGAAAATCATTTCAAGTGCTATATTGTTAGTAAACATGAGTGTGTGACACTTGAGTTAATGAAAGGTTACAACTTTTTCCAATCAAGAGGTTGTTATTTCAGTTGGTAGTTGTATAGTTTGTTAGGTGCGTTTTTATTCACTTTTAAAGTGCTAATTATGCATTTGGTACTAGATAGTTTTGTAGTTTGTTAGGTAGGGACTGTAAACGTGAAGACATGTTTGTGTATAGTTTGGTTAGTTCAAGTCTTTTGATTTCGAGATTGTTTGAAAAACATGGGGCATGACATGACGATTTCTTTATGTTTGTGTTGAGAAATTCACACTCTAATATTTATGCAAGTTTTCGAGTAGCAAGAGTTTATCAGGTCAAATACATTTGTCTGCGTCTGAATAAAAAAGGGGATTTGGCTTGCTATGTAGGATCAGTTTGTACAAAAGTTAAATATTTATATGTATTTATATATATTTGTATGTTCAGATTGGAATTCTGTGTGGGATTTATATCATCCGATCACATAGTTAATCCACTTACTTATACACATTATTTTGTTGGGGGCTTTTTACGTTGGTAATGCTCAAGTGTAATGTTTTGGATTTAATTTTAATTTTTGTATCAGATTTGCGGTTTTAACGGTTACTAGCCGTCTAATTAATGCATTTGGATGAGTCTAAGCTGATTAATTGTGTAAATAATCTTATTTGAATATTCTTTGTACTATGCTTTTGGACTTTATGCAGTTTTTGTGACGAAAGTTCTTGTAAGTATAAAACTGTATGAGAAAAGCAACAAGTGAATTGCTACTATACAATTAATCATGATATAAGCATTAAAATTTAATATTGCTTGCAGATTTTTCAAATGAACTCGCAGAGTTTTGTTGTATTTAATCTGTAGTCCCGTTTGTTAGGTAAAAAAAAGATCACGGAAGGAATATTTTGTAAGCTCCTTTCGTGCTTTTACTGTCAGTCAGCACATGATGACCAAATTAGATAAAAATGTGAAATGAACTATTAAAACTTGAAGAATCTTGTGTTATCGGTATCATATACACTAATCATAATAGAATGTAGTTAACATATTGTTTGCCCCACGGTGCATTTCGCAGTTTTGCATACACAAAACACAATTGGGCTGATAAAAGCTTTTTTTTTTACAACTTCACGTCCCGTCGTGATCAGTTGGGTTGGGATATAATAACTAACTACTGTCACTACAAAATGTACATATTAAACTACCATGCTGATTTATTGGGCTGCAAGTTTTGTGATAAGAATGGCCTATGCAGATCTGTGTGGTTTTTTTCATTGCAATGTTTTGTCTCATAGTTTACTTTTTTTTCGGAATCCAGTCATGAATTTGCTGACAGGCGGATCCAAATGTGTGTAGGAATAGGAAGTCATGATTTTTTCTTGCGTAATTTCCCTGCTGAATCATTATGGAAATGATAAAGCTGCCTTTCATAACTATAAGTTAGTTCCATGATGATTATTATTGCTCCCATGAATGAAATACACAATTTTAGCAAAGATTTTCGTATTCATTCTGCAAGTCTGCTGGTTGATGGTATGCGAAAATGCTTATAATTTAGGCAGAAAAAGTATAGAAATGGTAGCAATGTATACATACAATTCAATAACTCTAACTTACCAGTCAGTTAAATTCTTGGAATGAAATCATTACTGACCAAATCAAGACGATTTTAAGACAATAAAGTTGAAAATGTGAGCAAAATGTTAACAACGCTTTGTTTTTTAAATTGCAGTTTTTGACCAAGCAGGTGAGCTCTATGAAAGAAGAAGTTGCCACCCGTGCCAAATTTTATGAGCAACTTGAATCAAGCATTTATGAACTGGAGAGAGATAATACACAGCTAACTAGGAAGCATGAGATTGACAAGAAGAGAATTCAAAGGTATGTGTTCGAAATGCATGGGTAAAGTGTAGCTATCTAGTGAAAGTTTCTAAATAATTTCGGGTCCTTATTGCTATTACTTTACAGTTTATGTGAAAACATTGACTATATGGAGCGCAAATGTGAGGAGATGAGTGGAACTCTGGAAGTGATTCGAAATCAGCAAAACAAACCCAGACAAAAAGTTCAAAGCCATGTTCGAAAACAACTGCAGGTCAAAACTAATAACAACAATAATGGGGGCAAGAAGATTGGATGTAGTACGTATTCCAGCTTAGGATCTGATTCATCTGAAGAAGATAATATTCATTCAGGCTTTGGGTTTGGGTATCCAATGTATGGCAGGAGAACGCACAGTCTTCAAGATTTGCGGTAAGAATTCACAGAATTTGAGTTTGGGCATAGATCTTTTCACGAATATAAAATGAATTTTTTTCTATTTCATCATTGCAGAGAGTTTTCATCCTCCCCTGACGACTTGGATTCCAATGAATCGCCCAGTCCAGATCTGAAAACATCTGAGGCGGAATTCATTGAGTCTTTGGAAACTCGTGTGTTTGAACTGGTGGCAGCAAAAAAGAAAGAATCTGAAACTATACAACGGCTTGAAACACAATTGCGACTTTTAACGCAGGTATCTACTGGCATTACATTGTTTATGTCTTCTTGTGGGATATGTTCGTTCGTTATGTTACTGAAAACTTGCTTTTTTGTTCATTCTCACTCTCCTTCTTGCAAAGTCACGCTTTTAGATAATATGCGAATGCGCCATGGTTTTCAGTTTGACATTGGCTATAATAGTATAGAACATTTAAAGTGAATTTAATTGTGCATGCATTATATTGTGTTTTTTTGTCATGTACTATGAAAAGAGACAAATTTTGCTTTTTCACGGTTTTCTCATGTGCTGCTCATCACCAGTCACGCTTTATTCAATGGAAGAAAAGATCAGCGGAATGAAAAACTTGAGTTAGTTAGTTAAGCTTTTTGAGACGGGTACGATAATTGGTGGTGATAGTGACAAAAAATAACGCTTTTTGAAGGATAAGAACTTTTTTGTCTTCACTTGTTTGTAGACAGCGTAATCATTCATCATATAGATACTTTTTGAATGGTTCAAGGTTATCTTTGTAAGTACGAACCAATTTGACACTCAGAGACTAAAACTGCTTGGTGTCCATGCTTGGATAAATATTTTATTTTTAAGTGCTAACGGCCTGGAATTTTCATGAGCAGATATAGATTTTTTTTTGCAAACAGTAACTAACTAACTTATATTTTAAGTTTTCATCTGTGTAAACCTAAGCATTATTATCGCAAATTCCTTAATCCAATTGAATGTACATTATTATTTTTAATTTTTCAGGAAAACGCAAACCTGCACCAACAAATTGTGCAAATCACAAAAGAGAAGGACGAGGAAACGCACGAGCTGAAAAAGCAACTTTTAGACTACACTTCCGATCAGTTCTGTTTCCCGACATCCCTGCTTCACAATAGCTCCGTTTCGGACAACCATCCCAAGCCCAAACACTGTTCCTCCCGTCGAAATTCCAGTGCCAACTACACCCTCTCTCCAAACACAGCACTACTAGACTCCTCTTTGTGTCCACAACTGACCCGAATGATCCTAAACACGCCACCCAGTTCAATTGAGTCACCCGCCATATGCAAAAGATGTGCAGCCGAAGTTACCCTATTGAGTATGGTGAACTCCATAGAAGTGGAAAACGGGGGTGACCAGGATTTGTCGTATTTTGGTGCAGAGAATGGGAAGGATTTTAGCTCGCTGGAGCATGAGCTAGCTCGAGCATTGAGTCTGAATATAGACTCTAGTAACAACGAATCCCCATCATTTGTAGACAATAGGATGAGTAAATTGAAAGGCAGGGATAATAGTTTTGATAATCAGTATAATAGTAGTAGTAAACGGAAAAATTCTGGGGAGGAACAAGGTAGTAGGACGGGGCCAGAGGATCGGAACAAAAAGATTTTTTGCAACAAAAGCTTTAAAAATTTGCTTCACAACAATCCCAGTCAAATTGATATTGGGGAGATTGACTATTGTGCGGATGAGGAGGATGTGAGTCTTTGTGAAGAGGAGTCTTGTGAAGAAGAAGTGGACTCTTGTTTAGCGAAAGATAGTCAACCTGAATTTGATGACAAGAGGGAACGTTTGGGTTTGGTTAGTGATAATGACGTTGCTACTAGCAGTAGTTGTAGTGGTGAGAATGGTGCTGAGATTGAAAATGGAAAGGCTCTGGGCAAGATGTGTAGTAGTGGTTTTGGAGTGACGAATTGTGGAAAGCTGGCGTTGCCAAAACGGATCCATTCGGAATCTGATTTGGAGGAAGAGGAAGAAGAGTTTGTGGATGCCAATCTAGTGAGCGAGGAGCTGACTGCTGCTGAGCTAGAATGTGCCAAAGATGTGGACATTGTAAGGACTAGTAAGCGATCTAAGGTGAGATCTTTTTTGGATTAGTGAAGATAAGGGATTTTTCAAAGCTGTATGTGTTTTAATGTTATAGTACTCATGAAAACTTATGACAACATTGTGCTGTACTTACGTACAGCAACAATAATTTGTTGCAGTCTTACGTACTGTGTTAATTAGACTCATGATGATGATCTCAATTTTTGCGATTGCCCATATGATCGAAATTGGCCACATTAAAATTATTGGGTGCAGCGGCATACCAAAGTTTGCGAAAAATATTTTGAAAATCTATTTATACAGAAAATGTTGAAATCTTCCTATGGTTGAGTTTCATTTTGTAGTTTTCATTTGACTTATCCATGTGCGTTAGAGCACTGGGATTGATTGAAAGATATTATGGTATTTACTATTTTACTCGTGCAGTTAAATTATGCTACCAAAAGTACAGTGTGTAAATATTTCTCTTCAATTGTACATGGTCTGTCTCTCTTTTCTCTTGTAGTTATGGTGGCTCGCCTGGTTCATTCTAGTGGTGTTGGGAGTTTTTCAGCTGCTCTGGGCCATGCTCTGTTTAGCATTCCATGTAGGCACGGCGGCCGTCCTGCCCAGTTCATGGCGTAGATCGGCTCCCATAAAGAATGCAAGTAGCAGTAGTAGTGTTGCCATTAGAGCCCCTGGGACACTGACTCCGGAGTCATCGTCACCGTCCAGTTGGTGTTTTTGGTCACCCTTCAGGATTTTCTCATTAACGAGTGCAGCTCGTCGAAGACTTATTCCTCCGGTCAAGATACCGTTCATATCTTCCAGTCACAAATATACAAAATGAATTTTCCAATAATACGTCTAGTTAGTTAGGTTATTTTGTTCATAATTGCCTCGCAAACAAGAACATTATTTATTGTACTTTTCGTGATGGACATATTTTTGGAATGATGGGATAATGCTGGATCTGAATAAACGGTATATGATGAGGAGCGGAGCTTTAGAATTTGAAGACTCTTTTTCGTGGTAGGTATTTTGGATGTACTATTATTGGCACTTTGGTTTGAATTTTGTAGGTAGTTGGTTAGTTTGTATGCTTTTGATTGGGGTTTTCTGTATTTTTTGGGACGCTGGAATGTAAATAGAATGCACTTATAGTACTGGTGCTGGCCTTAACTATAATGCTACTGTATGGAGTGTTGTCTCTTGCAAATTAAAATGAAAGCAACTTACTCTTCGTCAAAACACTGTTTCGATCATTGGGTATTAAATATTCACCGCAACAATTCACAAAATTATTTGCATGCGCACGATTTTTCTTTTGCATGTTGATTGATAACATTAATACAGTGCGCACTCACTTCTATAAATATGCAATGATGAGAAAGAGCATGCACGTGATATTTAATTTTTGTATTTTTGGGGAACTGTAGATGCCATACATGAAACAAGAGTCGACAAGTTCAGGATATGAGTCGGAAGATGTCATGTCATGTAAACTTGATAATGAGGCGAGGGATTTCCATGGCTCATCGTCCACTTTAGTGTCTTCCATGGACGAGCTAGATATTCCAGAAGATGAACCCAGTGCATGTGTTGTGACTACTACTGCTACAACAGTAACAAATGATGTTCCAGAGTACAAGCAGATTTTGCAAACCATGTTCAATTTGTTTGGCCAATCACGGCGAAAGTATCCTATCCCAATGATAATGTGCCCGGTCCCCGTTATACAAGGGGCCAGAAGACAATCTGAGCGCTTAAGTGTCCTTACAAGAAATCGGTGAAAATTAATCTTTAGAGTAATAACTACCTGCGCAGATGAATCGGTTAATATTATAGTTTTCAACTAAAACTATCCAACTTTCCAAATATCGTGTAGGCTCATTTAATTGATGTGTAGTTGAAAATTAGAATTTTGTTGTTTGCCATTTCGCACCGCTCGTGCCATAATCAAATGTTTTCGGATTTTGAATAAAAAAATTTTACTGTGCCAAGGAATGTTTAGTTTTTAGTACTTTCTGTTTTGTAGTTTGAATGATACAATGAATTTGTTATTGATGGAGGATTGTTGGGAAAATGTGAGTACATTGTTGGTTTGGTTGTTTTTGGGAGACACGCAGATTTAAGTGCGAATGTGAATTTCGATATACAAAGTTACCTGCCTTTATTACGCAGAAAATCATTAATCAGTTAGTAGTAATATTATTATTATTATTATTATTGTGTACAATATTTGATGAATGTGGATTTGGAAGCCAAATAAAATGTATTTTTCTGTACCGAAGTCACTATAAAGAGGGAGTTACTAAATTTATTTATTGGTTTAGTAGTGTTTTCGTGCTTTATTTCCCAGATAAAATGGTGACTAACATTTTGTCGTAATGTGTATTTGGATTCGTGATTATTATGTGAGCTACATAGCATGTTTGCTGTCAATCAATGAATACGAGATAATAGCATGATAGTGCACTTTACAAAATATCGTCCGTTTAGAGCGTTTCGAGTCCAGGTAATGTATAATAAGAGAATACTTAATTGCAGTGGTTTGCATAATTTTTTCAACTTGAATGTGCAGGGTGAATACAGTTGGAGCACACATTCAATTTTCCTATTTAATAGGATGTTTAAAATGTCACATTTTTAGTAGGCCATATAAAATATGCTACTCGGAAAAGAAAACAAGTAACACGAGATTTTTTATTGCGTAGATATTACGACCTAGGAGAACAAGAAAATTCTTGTAATGTCACATTTTTCTGAAAAAATAACTTATCTCTATCTCCTTCTCAAATGTTTTCTGCGAACTTTGTTATCTGAAAAGATATATTGCTGTACCGGCTTTAGACGGAATTTATTGTTTAAAAGAACCAGTTGAATTTATTACCAACAAACACCTCTATGCTAAGTGATTACATTTTATAAGGGTCACGCACAAGTGAAAACTTGAGGTCATAAAAATGAATCTTGTCGATGATTCTAGAAATTGCGCTCATTGTGTCAGTTCATGCTAATGGTCCACACACGAAATGTTCAACATGTATCTCCATAAAAGTGGATGTTTTAATACATAACAAGCAACTTACAATGGGATTTAATATGGTGCGTCATCTCTAGTTAGCAATTTCACTGACTCACTGACTCATTACGTTTTGCGAATTTTCCATTAGCATGCAAACTATATCTTTTAATGTTTAGTACTGACAATTTTTCATGTTAGTCTGTTTTCATTAGTGGTGGAGATAACTTGGTTGCATTCTAAACACGCAAAATTATTACAAGTTACATTATATTGTTGCATTCCATTATGGGTACTTTAAATCTTGTTGTAGGACTTTTCCTAACTATAACAATCCTCCCTATTGTATTCTGCGCAAACGGTTCAACTTTTGTTTCTCGAGCTGAAAATTTATTTTTCGTTGTTTCTGCCAGGTATTTCACATTTTTACACTGCTTTCATTCAGATTGGCATAAGTGGGCTTTTAAAACGGCGTCAATCTGTATTTGAAACTACAGGGATTTGCCGGCACGTGACTCGAACAAAAAAGTGGATCCCTTCGTAAAGGTTTACTTGGGGGATAATGGAAACACTACAGAATTGCGTTTGGTAGGGGTATCCGAAACTTTGACTGATAATGTGAATCCGGATTGGAATACGGTATTCAAAGTTCGCTGGAACAAAGGATTAAATCAGGTTGGTCATTTGCACGGAAGGTACACAATTATCACATGTCATGCAGCTTTAAAGTAGGTAATAATTTTGCATTATTTGCAGACTCTATTTTTCAAAATGAGAGATCACGATCCTTTAAGCCCAGATGATGAAATCGAGGAGCAAACAATCGATTTGGACGAATATGTGGGAAATGGGGAACATATTGAAGTTCCTTTGAGTACAGGGGGTTTACTCATTGTGAACAAAACGGAACCATTTTCATTCTTTTTGTCAATCAAGTGAGTTCAATAATATAATTTTCAAATTAGATGAGTTAATATGCAATACGGTCCATTTTTTACTTTTCTTTGTTTTCATTACAGTGATGTACCCAAATTGGACGAGTTTAATGGACTAAGTGATCCATTTGTTGACTGTTATTTCCGAGAAGGAAAAGACGGAAACGATGTGAAATTTCATTCTACACCAGTGGTTAATAATGTTGTCAGCACTAAATGGGATTATCCCATTCCTTTTGACAATTACCAATCCTCGAAGGATCAGGTAGGTCTAAGACAAAAAAGATTGTGCCCGTCAGGGTTAGTGCTATTTGGAATGCATAAGGAGTAGGGGATTATGTGATGTTTTTTTTCTGCGTTTAGCATTTTCATTTCAAGGTGTATGATCACGATTCCATTACTGCCAATGATTTGATTGGAGAAGCCTTCTTAAATGTCAAGTCCTTGATGCTTGGAAAAAAGGCTGCGATGGAGCTTCCTCTAGGAAATGGCTACAATACTACATTAATTGTTCGATACAATGAATTGAGTTAGACTAGATATGGAAGACATATACACTATTAATTATTCCTGGTTTACATCTTTACTGAGTATTTCTTAAGGCGCTAAACTACAGTGTACAAATAAATTATCAATGAACCGAGTGATAACTTTCTCTCGCATAATTTGTCTCTTATTCACGGCTGACTTGTAGAATCATTCGAATAAAACAGTTCAAAGTCAAAGTGTAGTATTGAAGAAAAAAATCCTCCGAATGCATTATTCTCATGTTACTATTGGGGCTATAGCTATACACCAAACAGTACAAGCAACGGAATTAAGTAATGAACCAGCAACTTATGCTGTAGCAAATTAAAAGATCTTGATCACTTACAAAACAAAAAAAAAACACTTGAATGAAAGCAACAAATATAACGAGCAATGATGATATTGGATGAGTACACACAATCAAAGTGTTAAGCCAAGTAAGCATAAATCACAAAATATCGGTTTTTGACTGATTGTTCTGCACGTTCAATTTTAATTCTCTCAGGTTGGGTGAATACAATGAGAATACAGGCTGTTTTTAAAATCCAGATATCCAGAACAAGGACGCGAATCTCTCACTGTTCCACACTGTTCCTAAGTGGGCAAAAAAAACTCACTTGAACAACATAGCTGTGCTACACCAGTGCTACACTACATTTAACACTCACGTGCATTTCACCTCTTCTCCAGTCTAGTTCTGTGAGTTCTGGTGAGAGTAACATACTTGAATTTATTTGTGAATTTCAAACGGTATTATTCCACAAGTTCCCCTAAATTCAAAAATGGCTGAATACAAATTGAGTTACTTTAATGTACGAGTTCTAGCAGAACCAATTCGATGGATATTACTTGCAACTGGAACGCCATTCGAGGATAATCGGGTTGAATTTGAGCAATGGCCGGCTCTTAAACAAAGTATGGTTGTTGATTCTGTTCATCTGTTCATAAATATGGATGACTGGGCTGACTGAGTGAGCCGCCAAATTAACATTTGACTATTGAATAATATTTTATTAGCCATGGGCTGGGGACAAATGCCGGTCCTGAGTTTTGAAGGGAAAGAACTTACTCAATCTGTGGCAATATCCGATTACTTAGCCAGGAAGTTACAGCTGACTGGATCTAATGATTTGGATGCTGCTCGATGTCACGAAATGGTTGGTCATATTCAGGATTTGAGAGCAAGTGAGTTAAATATTTAGTTAG
>Ga0210040_10010229_pt1 | contig 10792 bp, 7 predicted proteins | sample CryGeyCG12114_NA_FD_185462 | JGI IMG/M metagenome (GOLD analysis project Ga0210040, IMG submission 185462) | Groundwater microbial communities from aquifer - Crystal Geyser CG19_WC_8/21/14_NA (SPAdes) (version 2) | ecosystem: Environmental > Aquatic > Deep subsurface > Groundwater | place: USA... | reverse complement strand
CAGATCGCCACAATCTGCTACGAGACTTGCAAGGGTCTTGCGCATTTACATTCTCAAGACATCATTCACAGAGATATCAAGAGTGACAATGTGTTGCTTGACCGTATCGGTAATGTCAAAATCAGTAAGTCTTTCCCTGTTAAATGGTTCCACTCACAACTAACCAACATCGTCCAGCCGACTTCGGCTTCTGCGCCAAACTTACCGAATCCAAGAACAAGCGCGCCACCATGGTCGGCACCCCTTACTGGATGGCACCCGAAGTCGTCAAACAGAAAGAGTATGGTCCCAAAGTCGACATCTGGTCACTCGGTATCATGGCCATCGAGATGATCGAGTCCGAACCCCCATACCTGAACGAAGAGCCTCTCAAGGCGCTCTTCCTGATCGCAACGAACGGCACCCCGAGACTAAAAAATCCAAACAAGTTAAGTAGGGAGTTGAAGGCGTTCTTGAGCGTGTGTCTCTGCGTGGACGTAAGGAGTCGCGCGAGTGCCGACGAGCTGCTCAGGAATGAGTTCTTCAAGCAGTGTTGCAGCCTGGCAAGTCTGAGTGAGCTGTTGAGATGGAGAGAAAAGGGAAGGCAGTGAGTGGAATGGAGTGACGACGACAACGAAAGCGGACATGAAAATATGAGCATTGTGGCGGCTACCAAAAGATGACGGGCATATGCATGATGGCTTCTACGAGATATGACACGAGCTAAGACGGGACTATCATTGCATTTCGGAGGGGCCAGCTTGGACACCTGTCTTGGATGTCTTGAAAGCTAGTTACACAGCCCTATGGAGGAGGGGTAAACGTGCCGTGGTGCTCCAGCATCCATCCAGCTGGCCAAAGTCAAGCCAGGGCCTCACGGGAAACCCCTCAACTCGAGTGCCGCAGAAAAGGGTCACTGAGTCGCGTGAGCGGGCTAAACCTAGATGAGGGCTGATGCGAAGCAAAATATATTCCGTCAAATGGTGGGTGGGGTTTTTACGGAAGAGCGGGCGACAAGGGACATTGTTTGCTTGCTCAATCATGGTGGGCGGTGGCGGTGGGCGGTTCCCGGTCAGAATCAGAGTCGAGGTCGAGGTCGAGGTCGAGGTCGAGGTCAAATGAATAAAAGGATGGATGGATGAATAAAAACCCAGATCGAAAAGGAACAAAATAGAGATTTGATGCCCACCCCTCAACCCAACCCAAAAAGGAACTGCTTGTCGACTCCCGCTATGGGTTACGGCATCGAAGTCAATGCAAGGTCCGGCATCGAGTATAAGTTGATTAATTCAATTCTCTGGTGTGCCCTGGAGCCGCTCGCAAGGCCTTGCTTGCACCGCTGTTGTCCTCCGCGGAAGAAATCTCTCCCACTGTCTTTTGGGCTATGATTGAAATACAAAAAAAAGGGCTCCCAGCCGGCCTTTTTCCATCATCGAGCCAGCCCTTTTCTAAATAACTACCTACTCACGTGTGGTTTCTTACCAGGGATGAAATTGCCAATTGAGCAATTTTAGACAAGAGGAAAAGAAACAGTCATGGAAAATCTCGAGATAATCTCAGGAACGCCGCTATCGACGTTATTGTCCCTTCCTCAAAAGTCCCTTGGCTTGCAAAGACTTCTACTCATCCTCTTCAGGCTCTGCTTCAACCAAGGCTTCCTGCACCTGCTCGACATCGATATCCGCGGCTGCAGCCCCGTTGTCCACGTCCTCGTCTTCATCTTCGTCGTCGTCGGCAATAGTCCGCAGCTGCTTGCGCTTCCTCGCGGGCTGCCTAGCTTGCACTTCATCGTCTTCGTCTTCTCCGTCTAAATCTCGCATCACCTCATCGCCGTTGTCCTGCGGGGTGTCGGCATTCATCTCCGGCGTGGGCGCTGCACTCGGCTCATCGTCGTCGGAATCCACCACCACAGCCGCGGACTTGTATTTGCCCTTCTGCTCCTTGGGCAGTTGTTTCGTCGTCACCTTTCTCTCCAACTTTCTCTTCTTTTTCCGCGGCTTTTCACTTTCCCGCTTGCTCTCCCGACCTTCGCCGTCACTACTCAACGGCGTGCGGCTGGCACTCTTCTCGCTCCTCTCACCGAACAAGTCGCCATCATCCTCGATGAAGCCGTCCTCGTCATCTCTCTTCTTCCTTTTGCCGCCACGCTCCTTCCTCTTTCGCTTCACCCTATCACCAGTCTCCTCGTCATCCGTATACTCCGCCGCCTCACGTGCAGCAGCCTCGGCACGCAACGACTCAGCCATGCGCTCCGTCTCCTCGACCATCTTCTTGCGATCCTCCGCTATCTTCCTCACCCTCGCCTCTTCTGCCTCCTTCCTCGCCCTCAGCGTCTCCTCTCTCCTCCTCAATTCCTCTTCACGCTTCTCCTTCGCCGCGCGGAGTTTGTCTTTGTTCTGATCCTCGTACTTTGCCTGAGACTCTCGTGCTCGGTCAAGCTGTTTGCGCATCGTGTTCTTTGCCATCGCCGCACGCTGCTCCAATGCACTCCTCGGATACGGAGGCTGTTTGACCTTCGCCACCTCCTCAAAAGTGGTGATGGACTGCTCCAAACCTTCAGCTGCAGTGTTGAGATCCTCCAGCGTTCGCTCATGTTCCTTCTGCGAGTTTATCAACTGCGCCACCTGGAACTGCAGAAACGCCACATTGAATTGTAGATGCGCTGAATCTGGCTGCGTCGCCAGGGCACGCTTCATGTAGTCCAGCGCGGTGTTCAAGCCAGGCACAGACTTATCAGCTTTTCCTTTCATCAACCACACTCGGGACAGACAAGCGAAAAGCTGTGCGTCTTCAGACTTCGAGCTCTTCTTGAGCGCCATTTCATACGACTCAATGCTGCGTTGCCACTGCTTGAGCTCAGCATTTACGTGGCCAAGGTTGACATATACTGAAGCATCGCGGACCGTGTCCTTGATCTTTGCAAGGATGCCGATGGCTTCGGAATACATCTTTCTGTCATCGCACAATGCAACGGCGATGCCTTGTGCGGCGTATGCATTCTTCGGATCCAGTTGTAGTGCCTTGTCAAAGAATTCGTAGCCTTTTTGGTACATTTTGCTACGCTTCTCCTTTTCCGGCTCGGTGTTCCGCGGCATATCACGGGCGATTGAGAGATGCACGTTGCCCATTCCAGTAAGTGAGTAAAGATCATGCTTGTCGTATCCCTGCAGCGTGTGCTTGTAGTGGCGGTACTCGGAGTCTTCGGCGATTACGGCGGTCTTCTTCTTCGAGCCGTGGAGGTACCAGCCCATCAAAGCTCGAACTTCTGTATTGCCATAGTCGGAGGAGTAGACAGCCGTCATCTTTCTTGGGCCTTCCTCGCGTGGCGATACTTCAAGTGTCATGTAGGCGAGACGGGCCGATGCGTCTGTGTAGTCTGCATGACGGCCCAAGAGGCCTTCATAGACCTTTTGAGCCTCCTCTTTCATGTTGAGAGACTCGTAGGTCCGAGCGAGGTTGTAGGAAATTGTGGTGACAAGAGCATCAGTATCGCTTGTGTCCATGTCATCCGGGTCCATGGTATCCGAATCAGCAGCACGCTTTTCAGCTTCTTGTTTTTCTGCTAGCTTGACGCAGGCATTGAGAGCGATCTGAAAGGTTTCGCGGGCAAGGTCGTAGGACTCTACATTGTAGAGGAAGCATGCCATATTGTTAAGTAGTTGAGGGGGAATGTGTTCTCGTAGCTGCGGCATGTAGGATGCATCGTCACTTTCTAGCTCGGGTCGGTCTTCGTCTGGAATTTTCTCGATTTGCATTTGTTCGACATGTTGTAGGCATTTCATGCTTTCAACAGGTTGGTCGACTTCGTAAAGACGTGCTAGATATAGCAGGATAGTCTCATCGGGCTTCAATCGTGTCTTCTCGTCCTTCCAGGACTTCCGCACACCTTCGAGAAGGCTGATAGCTTTGCGCTTTTCTTCCCGCTTGTCTTCCTTCACTGGTGCGCGTTGTGCAGCAAAAACCCCTTCCGCAAGCAGGCAACCAAGAAGGGTAGAAGCTTCGATGCTTTTAGCAACGTCTTTACTATTCTCAAGTCTTAGCCTTGCACCAGCGAGATCTCCAGATTGTGCTAAGACTTGAATCATGCCGAATTTGGCAGGCCAGTATCCTCTGTCTTGACCACCTCTAGCTTGATCTGCTCTGTTGTAGTATTCACTCGCCTTCTGTAAATCTCCCTTGCTGTGTTCTTTCCGTGCTAGCAGGTACCACCCATCACTAGCAACCGCATTGACGTCAGTCTGTTCGATGGCTTTTCGTGCCAGAGGCTCAACTGTGTCGTACCTGCCAGTGAGAAGGAAGTAGCTCGCGAATGTTGCGCAACTCAGAGGAAAATTCTTGTCGACCGTATATGCCTTCTTCGTGTGCTCGATCATGGCTTTCTTGTAGAGGATGTTAAATTGCGGGTCGGATGCAGGATACCTCGCACTCTCTCGCAAGTAGTATACTCCCAGCAGCGCATGGGCGACTTTGGAGTCCGGATCTAACACCAAAGCTCTTTCCCATGCAGCTTTTGCGCGGTCTTCGTGCTTCATCTGCCATAGACAGCAGCCGATACCTATACGCGGGTCAGGGTCTGTCATGTTGGGCATCTTCGAAAGGACCTGTTGGTATGTGTGGAGGGCGGCCGGGTATGCCTGCATCAGGTAGAGTGCTCTTGCACGCCCCATCAAGGCCATCATATTCTTTCCCTCAGACGCCCTGTATGCGTCGTCAAACGACTTCTGTGCTTGCTTTAGTAGCTCCATTCTTTCAGCTTCAGCTGCCGGACCAATTTTCGTGGAAGTCTGTAACGATGCCTTGAGCAGGTTCAGTACGCCCCTAGTCAGATGCAACGGAGGATGGGCGGGGTTGATTCGTGAGGCATCGTTGAGCGTGGCCGTAGCTTCACGGAGGTAGTGATCTTTGGTCTTTGCTTCTGACACGAGTTGCCCTTCTGTGGGAACACGTGGAGCGTTTCTGCTCTTCAGAAGATCCAGCCATGCCACGCAGCTCAACAAACTCATGCGCTCCTTAGGTCCACTTCTAGACAAGGATACGAGACCCTTGTTTAGTATATCCACCGCATGATCAATCTGGTGTTGTTTGGCATACGCTAGAGCAATAGTGATCCATAAGTTTTTGGCAGCTTTCTCGTTCTCCAGGAGTTGACACAACTCCGTGGGATCGTCTAAGTGGTCTTCGAGGTTAACCTCGACCGCTTCTTCCGCATCCAGACCAGACACTGGGATATCGATGGCTGAAGGGATATCGGAAAAGCGTGCAGCTTGCGCATCTTCTTTGCTTTGGCTTTGCGATGCGCCGTTGTGCCTGCCATTTGGGAGGGTGGCCATTGCGAGGCCTACAGTCGTTTAATTGTTCGCTTGGTCGCTCGGGGAGGAGGAATAGTGCCGGGTTCGTCCCTCAAGGTCTCATAATGAGCTGACCCGGGGAATAGATTTTACTGAACGCAGTGATAAGCCACACCAGGCAGCGACTATGCTTCTAGTTTGGTGAGGTTTCAGTGTCGTATTGAGGAAACAATTCAGATGTCGCGCAAAGCAGCATGCAGCACGCTCGGTGGAGAAGCGCAGGTGTATGGTTGTGTTCGGAGAGACGCGTGTCACGTGACAGCAGTTGATGCTTTAAGGCATCCTTTCACTGCCTCATATACAACAAATTCTACCTTGGAAGGCCAGCTAGTGTAAAGAAATTTATTCGTGGTGTCCAAGATTTGTTTCTCTGCTCTGTGCGACTCACAAAATCTGTACCTTCGCTACGTTCTATGAAATCGAAGCGGCGACTTTATGAACCACGCCAGTGTTAGGACACCAAAACGCCATGCTGATCGAGTACAGAGCCTGTGTTGGTACGGCTCATGAGAAAATCCTGTATAGCTTTATGACGACGTTTGTGACCAAGGCAAGTGTGGCAGCACAGATGAAGATATGACCAACTTCGTACCAGTTCTGCAGCTGCACTTCTGTGTTGATATAACCACTTTCAGGTGAGTCCCCAGCAGCCGTAGACCCGTAATCAGCGGGGAATCGTCCAGTATCTTTGAATTGCTCGAGAAGCTTCTCCTTTTCCTTCCAGCGATCGTTGACCCAAACATCGAAAGCTTTCGCGTCGGCCAAGGGTAGGCTGGACACAGCATATTTGCGCCAATACATGTTCACTGACTTCGGCGGCCGACCCTGGAAGTAACATGACCGCAGCGTAAAGTAGTCTTGAGCATAGCCACCCTTTCTGCAGACAGTTAGTTGCAAAATCCTCATAGAGTGCTTGCACCACTTACGGTGTGCCTTCGTATCCAACAGTACAATCGTACACCCAGTCCACACTCCCTTGTAACTGTTGCAAGCAGAATAGCAGTCCTGTGCTTCGCGGCAAAAGTTGATGCACAAGGTCTGGGATGCCTTGTTTCTCAGCCCACTTCACACTGCCTTTGCGGGTGTTAGCTGAGAGATTGGTGCCTTCAGGATATAGCAGAAGCCACATAGGGTCTAGGCCAGCAGTTCCGGACATTGATCCACCATGGCGGGTTTGGAGCTTTTTCAATCTATGTTGCAATCGCGGCTTATCTGATGTCCATTTTCTTTTCATGAAGATGAAACCATAAAACATCATACCTTGCCCTATGAAAGGAATGTATTTTAGCGACTCTTTGAGAATGATATATAGATGGCCGTGCATCCTGGATGTGTAGGCTATCCACCACAGATAAAGCCAATCCGTGTAGATTTGGTGGTTGGCTATCAACACCATTCTTTCCGGAAAGTCTGTTTCGAGCCTGCCATCCTTGGTCTTGCGAAGTTGTCCACGAAGACTCGGATCCCAACTCACACGGACTAAAGTTGGACTGAACCATTGTGTAAGAGTGATTACCACTATACCGAACGACTGCTTGGTCAGGGCCATGTATGCGTAGAAGTAATCCTGGTTGAAGAAGTACAGTGGTGCTCCGAGGTACTGTGCTGCTGCGATGCCCAAACAGCAAACATAGAACCATGTCGCAAAGGCTAGCATTCGAATTACTTGTGCCATGAAGCCATGTTTGACCTCGCCAGCTGGGTGTGGTTCTTGCGCCACGACGGCCGTGCCTGCTCCCAGGTCATGGTGAGGTCCAGGCACCTGTTGCGGGACTCGCTTTCGAACGGTGTCGGTATTCATTCCAGGAACGTAGGAGGGAAAAGAGGGAAAGGTAGCAAGGCTTCAACTAGTTATCCGAACTTCTGCCTGTTAACAGCATAGATTCAGCGGATATCGGAAGCACTCAAGTAGTGCTGCCATGAGCATATGACAAGCAAGACTCAGCGAAGAGGGCGGAGGACCGTAAAGAGATCTTGACACGTTGTAGGAGCATAACGTTGCAGTTCGAAAAACTGCAGGTGGTATACGTGCGAGTGGGTATGGAATTATCGACAGATGGCTGCGCGAGGGGTGATGGAGGGTGAATGAGGGTGATTGGGGCCTGCCCACTCTGACGATGAAGTGCACGTGGAAGTGCTCACAGCCTGGTGGCCCGTGCTCAGCGTAGCCTTGCAGCTTGCATATTGTTCACTACCTAGTCGGGGACGACTTTCAGTCTCCTGTTCTTATCCATGGCGCCTTCCATTTTTGATACCCCACAGAGCGTACGACTTGTGCCGAAAGCTGTGGATGTGGACTGTAATTCCACGATGCGCTAACGGTCTGCACGGATATACGCTTCTCAGAAACCCTATATCGACACGTCTGTTCTGATATGTGCATTTTTTTCTAGCAATGGGTGGAACAAATCCGAAGGCCATCTACAACTGAGGCTGGTCTTCTCCTCCAATCGTTCGTGGAAAGCGTCGGCACAACCATGGTTCCGTCTCTTCTTGGGGGCCCTCCCAATATGCTTACTGCTATGTTGCGTATGGCAGAGGCGAAACTCGAAGCACTCAGCTGCCGGAGTAAAAATGTAGCTTTGCGTCACCAAGCTTTCAAGAGCAGACACAGTTCACCTTCCAAGCGTTCTTTCGCATCGAGTAGTGGCAAGAACGCCTGTCAGAGCATTGCTGATTTGCCAACTCGCCTTGCAGTGCAGTACAAGGAGGTGGCCAACAGTGAACTACTGTGTCTCAAATGGTCTCAGCCACCACGGAATCTTCTGCTTGTCAGAAAAGAGTGTTCAGAGAATGCAGACGAAGCCCTAAGAGAGTTCGCGACTCATGTCAAATCTACATATCCGGCTGTCAACATTATTCTGGAATCGCACAACGCCTTGCAAATCCACGACCAGGTCCCATTCGATGTCTTTGCTCCTTCTACTTCACATCCTCAAATAGACGAATACGCGGATAAAGTAGACTTTATTGCAACCTTCGGTGGTGATGGAACAATTCTACATGCCGCCTCTCTGTTCGCGACTTCAGCAAAAGTGCCACCGATACTATCGTTCAGCATGGGTACTCTGGGCTTTCTCGGCGAATGGAACTTCTCCGAATACAAAAGAGCCTTCCGAGAGGCTTACATGTCGGGGTCCGACTCAGAACGGAAGGCAACATTGGAAGGTTCAGAGCTCACTCAAAGTGCATCTGTATTGGAAAAGACAGGGTGGTCTTCGATCAGGGGCAAGTCCATGGGCTCCGCTAGAGGTGCCAGCGTGCTTGTTCGTCAGCGCCTGAAAGTGGGGGTGTTTGACTCCACGGGCAAGAGATTGAGCAGCAATGGCGACAGTGTCGGGGACATCCATGCCATGAACGAAGTCCTCATCCACAGAGGTAAAGATCCTCACCTTGCAATAGTGGAGGTATACGTTGGTGGCCGTTTCCTCACGGAGGCAGTCGCAGACGGGATGATCATCTCGACACCAACGGGAAGTACAGCCTACAGTCTCAGTAGTGGCGGCAGCATCATCCACCCCCTTGTCCCTTCCTTACTGCTCACTCCAGTGTGTCCTCGAAGCTTGTCCTTCCGACCACTAGTGCTTCCTGCTACGACACCCATCACCCTGAAGCTCAGTCAGAAGAACCGAGGACGTGAGGTTGAGGTCAGCATTGACGGTGTCAGAAGAAGCCATAGCGTCGGTGTTGGCACAGAAATCCGCGTTTCGGGTGAAGAAATTGTCCGAGAAAGAGGGGATTGGCAGGGTGGTATACCTTGCATCATGCGAAGGACCCGCAGTGGCGCAGAAGGAGACGACGGCTGGGTTGGAGGCCTGACTGGCTTGCTGAAATTCAACTATCCATTTGGCGAGGACGGTTGAATTCTCGAGGTATTCGTGCTTTTCCGACTGACAACAAAGGCTCGCCATACAACCCTGTTCATCACTGCCAAGCTCAGGCTCGAAGTTGTTACGATGATTACCCTGATAACAACGCGATGTTCCAACAAAATGGCCCGTAAGCAGAAATGTACTGGGGATCGGGTCAAATAGCTGTCGAGTTAGTCTGGTCCAAGTGGAGACGGATAAAGTGGCAGGAACAGAGACGCGGTTACCGACGCCTCGTGTCAGAGTACTGTTCGGATAGAAGCGTATTGGGATAAAGTCGACAAGAGGGGTTGAATGCGCGCTGGCACAGCTATGTCCGCTCGAGCTGTAGGGGACGATTTGATTGGGTGCCCCCTCGAAAATACGAGATATTTCTAACAAGCCATTTTGTTCAACGAGAAGATTGAAACATAAGGAAGGGGTGTTGCAGATCTGGTCACATGTACTTATACACTTTGGACCTGACGTTCCGACACTGAGCAACAATGTTTCAGGCGCAGCTTCGGAGTTCTGGTCTTTTGGATCATTTGAGGGCTTTTGGAACAAATCGTCTACAACACGTCTATGCTGGTTGACGTGACGCGTAATACCCTTCTGAATCCTGTTCTGATAGGCGGACGCATTACTGGCTGGGTAGATAGCGGTCTCGATCGACGATATTTCCTTCAGGACGTTGATACAGTTATTCCTACTCCACGCCAACGTCTCACGATGAGCTTGAGACACAGACTACAAGGGACAGCTATTTTCCACAACCTGGGCAACACTGAAAGCAATTACTTTTCTCTTGGAGTCAGCGAGAAGCCTTCCTGGTGGCACGACCGTGACGACAAGGCGAAGAGAATACAGTGTAATCCATGTGCCATTGATGGTTTGACGCACGATGACTGGGTTGCGCTTTTGCAAGCGGAACTATTCCCCGGTGGTCAAGACGTCAAGAAACGTGCCAGACCACAGTCAAATCGCTTGCGTCCTCATGACCAGGAAATCAAGGAGAGAAAATCAAAGATCGGCTCGCAGCCTACGACAACACTTTCTGGCCTTGGAAGCGCGACTTCATTGGGAAACCATCCACAGCTCGCAGGTCCCCACAAGCTGATAGTGCTTTCTGCTATTGCACGTCCGACTCGATGCTTGAATTCGGAGACGACAGAATCTTCTACAGCACCGCATAGGCTTTAATGGCTTTGGCTGGGAGCATACAAGCTTAGACACAAGAAAAGCAGCTTTTGATACCAAGTTATAAGGACGTAGATCATCTATTTCTATAGTAATGTCAAGAGGCAACCTGGGTGGTACAAGACATACACTGGGTTGGGCGTTGTTTGCTACAATTTAAAGTTTTTCTTGTACTCACCCTTCACCACCAATTAGGCGTGCCAGTGAGTGCTGGCGTTCGTCTTTAAATTGGACCAAGATATAGCCCCATGTATCATCGTCATTACTGGTCCCTGTAATTAGGTATTATATCACGTGACCAGTTATTCTTCTCGGCTCAGGCTGCTACCTGACAGGAAGTGTCTAGACTCTACCTAGGTACCTACTGTTGGTACCTAAGGTAGTGAATAATCCTTCCAGCCCTGCAGCAGCCGTTGA
>Ga0210040_10010228_pt1 | contig 10792 bp, 8 predicted proteins | sample CryGeyCG12114_NA_FD_185462 | JGI IMG/M metagenome (GOLD analysis project Ga0210040, IMG submission 185462) | Groundwater microbial communities from aquifer - Crystal Geyser CG19_WC_8/21/14_NA (SPAdes) (version 2) | ecosystem: Environmental > Aquatic > Deep subsurface > Groundwater | place: USA... | reverse complement strand
CGAGGCAGGGCCAGAGCAGCCGAGCCGCCAGCGGCTCGAACGACACCTCGACCACGGCGTCGTCCAGCCCGGCGGGCAGCTCCACGGTCGTGGCGGTCCCCTCCAGGCTCCCCACCCCCACCGGGGTGCCGTCCGCCGTCGCCGTGGTGCCCGGCCAGGCCGGGACGGCCAGGACGACCTCCCCCGGCTCCGGCCCCGTCGTCGCGACGAAGGTCGCGAAGGGCTCGCCGAGCACGGCGACGTCCTCCACGACCGGACCCTCGCCGCCCGCCCGCACCAGCGCACCGGGAGAGGTCCAGACCACCCGCCCGGGGAGGCCGTCGGCGCGCCGGAAGACGGCGTTGCGCCGCAGCTCGCCGGCCGGCTCCCACCGCGGTGAGGTCTCGACGTGCTCGCGCAGGGCCGCCGGGGCCTCCGGCTGCAGCACCAGGACGTCGGAGGAGACGAGGTCCACCCACGCGGCGTCCGTCCCCGGCGCCGTGGCGAGCAGCCGCCGGACGCACTCCGGCGAGGCCGTCGGGGCGCCGCGCTGGTTGGAGCACCACCGCCGGCCCCAGGCCTCGTGCGCGGCGGCGCTGTACCCGAAGCCGGTGCGCTGCCCCGCCGAGAGGCCGGCGTTGGCCGTGAAGACGCCCCACTCCCAGCCCTTGCCGGGGCCGACGGCGTACCGCGGGAGCGTGATGCTCTCCTCGGGCGCGAGCGCCTGCTCCCGGAGGTCGGCCACGTCGGTCGACCACTCCGGGAAGGTGAGCAGCTGCCGCCACAGCTCGGTCGGCTCCTCCTGCCCCGCCAGCCGCTGCCGCTCCTGGCCCAGCGACCACGTGCCCGCCAGTCCGAGCAGCGGCCCCGCCAGGCCCAGCAGCGCGAGGACGCACCCCGCGACGAGCCGCCGCGGCGCGCCGCGTCCCGGTCCGGGACGCAGGGGCGCGGGGTCGTCGGCACCGCTGCGCCGCAGCACGACCACGAGCACGAGCACGCCGAGGAGGCCGGCCGCGCCGGCGGCCAGGTGGTAGGGCCACGCGCTCGGCGCCCGCAGCAGCGCCAGGAGCACCTGCGCCCCGACGAGCCACGAGGACACCACCACCCGCCGGCGCCCGAGGGAGGGAGCACGCGCCAGACCCACCAGCGAGAGCAGGGCCACCCAGATCGCCACCGCCGCGAGGTAGCGGTAGGGGAAGCGGAACATCGCCACGTGCGTCGGCGCCTGCGTCAGCACGACGGCGGCGACGGCCACCGCCAGGGCGGTCGGCACCCCCGGGCGGGCCACGGCGCGGCGCCAGTCGACGAGCGCCAGGGCCGGGACGGCGAGCAGGAAGGTCGCCGCCAGCGGCGGCAGCAGCACGGCGCCCTCGTCGAAGACGTTCCCCGTCATGACGGGGCTGAGGGTCACGCCGCCCAGGACCACGTCGACGGCGTTGGGAATCCGCTCACCGAGGTTGCCGGCCGCCGTCTCGGGCACCGAGCGCGCCGTCGCCGGGGACATCTCCAGCGCGCCGACGAGCGCGGGCGCGCCCCCGACCAGTCCCGCCAGACCGGCGAGCAGCCGCGCGAGCACGGGCCGGCTCCGCAACGCGGCGGCACCGCTCGCGCGCGCCACCTCCCCGCCGTGGGCGAGGACGAGGACGGCCGCCAGGACGAGGGAGTAGGGGTGGCCGCTGCCGGCCAGCGCCCAGGAGGACAGCCCGACGAGCAGGACGCCGGCGCGCCCGGTGGACGTCAGCCCCAGCCACAGCCACGGCAGGAGCGCGAAACCGAGCATCGAGGGCCACCACGAGGAGCCGAACCAGAGGGAGAAGCCCGTGGAGGACGTCCCGACCGCGGCGGCCACGCACACGGCGACCGGCGCCCCGGCGCGCAGGCCGACCGCCACGACGCCGCAGCCCAGCAGCAGCACGGCGCCGATGCCGAGCGCCGCCGCGGCCACGGCGAGGTCGTCGGCCGTGCTGACGAGGACCGACAGCACCCAGTGCAGCGGGTCGAGGACGCCGGCCTGGGGATCGGCCAGGTAGTTGCCCGCCGCTCCCGAGCCGAGGTCCACGAGCGGGACGGCGCCGCGCGCCAGCAGGGCGCCGGTGGAGGCGAAGACCGGGAGGAACTGGCCCTGCTGGTCGTCGAGCCAGAAGAAGCGCGGCGAGACGCGGAGGAGGACCACGAGGAAGGCCGCCTGCAGCAGCGCGTAGGCGGCGTACGCGCCCGCCCGGCGGCGGCGCCCCGCTCCCGCCGGCGCCTGCGGGGCCGGCCCGCTCATCCGCCGGGACCCGCGCCCGACCTCGTTCCGCCCGACCTCGTTCCGCCCGACCTCGTTTGGCCCGGCCCCGTTCCCCCCGACCTCGTTTGGCCCGGCCCCGTTCCGCCCGGCCCCGTCACGCCCGGCCCCGGGCGAAGACGGCGCGGTAGCCGGTGCGGCGGACCGCCTCCGGCAGGAACCGGTAGCCGCCGCGCACCAGGACGTTGCGCGCGAAGGCCAGCGGCCCGGTGAACCCCATGCGCAGCAGCTCGCGCTGCAGCCGCAGCTCCGCGACGGCGAGGCGGGCGCCGCCGCGCCGGGCGTAGGAGCCGCCGTCGACGCGGTAGAGCACCAGCGGCTCGGCGACGTTCGCCGTCCGCGCGCCGGCGGCGACCATCCGCGCGAACAGCCAGTAGTCCTCCAGCAGCGGCAGGTCCCGGTAGCCGCCGGCGGCTGCGACGACGGAGCGCCGGTAGACGACCGTCGGGTGGTTGAAGGGGCTGTGGAAGCGCGCCCGCGCGGTGATGGCGTCGTGCGCCAGCGGCGGCGTGCGGCGGGCGACGACGCGCTCCTCCCCCGCCGTAGTGCCCTCCAGCTCGGCCAGCCCCGAGCCCACCAGGTCGGCGCCCGCCTCCACCAGCGGCAGCTGGCAGGCGAAGCGCTCGGGCAGGCAGACGTCGTCGGCGTCCATCCGCGCCACGACGTCGTGGCGGCAGGCGTCCAGGCCGTCGCGCAGGGCTGCGGCGAGCCCGCCGTTGACCGGACGCCGGACCACCTGCACGGGCACCGGGCTGGCGGCCACGAGCTCGGTGACCACGGCGGCGAGCGCGGCGTCCACCGGCCCGTCCTGCACCAGCACGACCTCGTCGGGCCGGCGGTGCTGCTCGTGCACCGCCGAGGTGAAGGCGCGGCGCAGCAGCTCGGGCCGGTCCTCCCGGTAGTAGGGCAGCAGGAGGGAGAAGGGCAGCTCCCCCGGGCCCGCGCCCGTCGGGGGCTCCGCCCCGCCGACCGCCGGTGCGGGGATGAGCCGCCGGACCGAGGGCGGGGCCCCCGCCGAGGCGAGCACCTCCGCCGTGGGCCGGGGCGCGGTGACCAGCCCGTCGCGCAGCCCGCGCAACGCGGCCGCCCGCAGGACGCCGCGGCGGCTGCTGCCGCGGTAGGTGCGCACCCAGCGGCGCAGCGTCGAGCCCCCGTAGAGGACCTTCTCCCACGGCGCGAGACCGCGGCTGCGGCCGAAGAGCCAGAGCTTGTTGCGGACCTCGACGTAGAACCGCTCCCCCGGGTCGGCCGCCGTGTCGCCGAACAGGCGCGTGCGGTGCTCGACGACGCTGCGCCGGCTCGCCAGGCCGGTGCGGCCCCGCAGCACGCGCGTCGTGAACTCGAAGTCGTCGTTCCACAGGAAGTAGGCCGCCAGCGGGAGCCCGACCTCGCGCACGCGCTCGGCGCGCACGAGCACCGAGACGAAGGAGGCCGAGCGCACCGGCACGGCGTCGACGTCCGCCGCCGCCGCCACCTGCGCGCGGGGGGCGCCCGGTCGCGCCCGGGGGGTGTTCATGGGGTGCTCGCGGCCGTCGGTCCACACCACGCGGCTCGCGACGAGGTCCGGCCGCAGCGGGGAGCCGGCGCAGCGGAGCAGCTCCGCGAGCGCCGTCGGCGAGGGGACCGTGTCGTCGTCGAGCAGCCACACCCAGCCCGCGTCGTGGGCGGTCAGCGCCCGGGCGAGGCCGACGGCGAAGCCCCCCGCGCCCCCGGTGTTCTGCGGCAGCTCGACCAGGTCGGCGTCCGGGTGGTGCTGCCGCACCCAGGCCGACGTGCCGTCCGCGCTCGCGTTGTCGACGACGACCACGGCGTCGGGGCGCCGATCCTGGGTGGCCACGGCCGGCAGCGCGGCGCGCAGCAGCGCCAGCCGGTCGTGGGTGACGACGACGGCGACGACCCTCTCCTCGCCCGCGCGCACCCCCCGACCGTAGACGAACGGGACGCCGGGCCCGGGGCGCGACGCCCCGGTGCGACACCCCCGGTGCGGCGCGGGCCGACGTCCAGGACCGCGCCGTATCCTCCCGCGCATGCCCAGCGACCCCGGGCCCCGGCGGGCCGACCCCGTCGACGGCGAGGAGCCGCGCTGGGGCCCCTCGACGACCTACCGCGCCCGTCCTCGCCTGCGCGGCGGCGACGCCCGCGGCGGCGGAGCCGTCCCGAGCGCGCGCGGCGACGGCGTCCCGGCCGGGCGCCGCCCCGGCGGAGCCCGGCCCGGCGAGCACCGCCCCGCGTCGGGACGCCCGGCACCGGAGGGCCGACCGGCCCCGCGGCCGGCGGCGGACCGGCGCGTGGCCGGCCCTCCCGCGCGGAGCGGCGCCGGCAGCGCTCCGGTCGGCACCACCTACGGCCGCTCCCGCCGCGCCTCGGCGGTGCGACGCCGCCGCGCGGTGGCCGCCGTCGCGCTCCTGCTCGTCGCGGCCCTCGTCGTCTACCCCGTGGCGCTGGGGCTGACGGCCCTCGGGGCGCTGGGGCGCGTCGACGCCCTCGGGGCCTCGACCGTGGCCGAGACGCCCGGCAGCACCTACCTCCTCGTCGGCTCGGACAGCCGCGAGGGCACCGACATCGGCGGGGACGCCGAGGGCGCCCGCACCGACTCGATCCTGCTGCTGCACGTCCCCGGCGGCGGCGGCCCGAGCGTCCTCGTGAGCATCCCCCGCGACTCCTACGTCGAGGTGCCGGGCTACTACGAGACCAAGATCAACGCCGCCTACGCCCTCGGAGGGGCCCCGCTGCTCGTCGACACCGTGGAGGGCGCCACCGGCCTGCACGTGGACGACTACGTCGAGACCGGGTTCGAGGGCTTCGCGGGCGTCGTCGACGCGGTCGGCGGGGTCGAGATGTGCCCGCCGTCGGCCATCGTCGACCCCAAGGCGGACCTCGACATCCCGGCGGGCTGCCAGGAGATGGACGGCCTGACGGCGCTCGGCTACGCGCGCACCCGCTACGAGGACCCCCGCGGCGACCTCGGGCGCGCCGACCGCCAGCGCGAGCTCATGGCCGCGATCGCCGCCGAGGGCTCCTCTCCCGGCCTGCTGCTCAACCCGTTCCGCGCGTTCCCGACGGCGCGCGCCGGGGGCTCCGCCCTCACGGTGGACGAGTCCACCGGCCTGTGGGACCTCCTGACGTTCGCCCGGGGCATGCGCGGCGCCTCCTCCGCCGACGGGATCTCCATGGCGGTGCCCGTGGCCTCGACGGACCGCGTCACGAACTCGGGGCAGGTCGTCGACTGGGACCCCGAGCAGGCCGAGGCGCTGTGGTCGGCGCTGCGCGAGGACGACACGGAGGCGGTGCGGTCGATCGCCGAGGCGCAGGAGGCCGCGGCCGGCGGCTGACGCCGCGGCGCAGCCCGCTCCCGGTCGGCCGGCGTCCCTCCGGCGCCGGGCGCAGCGCCGGACGGGTGCTCCGCCCCGCCAGCGGGCACCATCGCGGCATGACCCTCGACGCGCCCACCGCCTCCCGCAACGACCCCGAGGTGGTCCGCCGCCTGCTCACCGAGCCCGGCCGCTGGGCCGTCGTGGGGCTGTCGGACAACAGCGACCGTCCGGCCTACGGGGTGGCGCGGTTCCTCCAGGAGCGGCTGGGGGCGGAGGTCGTGCCCGTGCACCCGCGCGCCGTCGACGTGCACGGGGAGCGCGGCTTCCCCGACCTCGCCGCGGCCGACGAGCACGGCCAGATCGACGTGGTCGACTGCTTCGTCAACAGCGAGCGGGTGGGAGCGGTCGTCGACGACGCCATCCGCGTCGGCGCCCGCGCCGTCTGGATGCAGCTGGGCGTGGTGGACGAGGCGGCCGCGGCCCGCGCGCGCGAGGCCGGGCTCGACGTCGTCATGGACGCCTGCCCCGCGATCGAGGCCCCGAGGCTCGGGATCGTCTGAACGTCCCCCTCGTCGCCCTCGTCGCCCTCGTCCTCCTCGCCGACGAGGAGGTGCGGACCGCGCGCGGCGGCACCCCCGGCCGGCGCGGGCTGGGCGAGGGAGCCCCGGCCGTCTCGTGCGGTAGCGCGCCCGCATGCCGGCGCACGGCACCGGGCTGGGGCCGGTCCGGCTCGGACGGTCTACGGGCCCAGCCGGGTCCCGCCCGGCTCCAGGTGGGCCAGCACCCGGGCGAGGCAGGTGCTGAGGTCCTGGGTGCTGTCCACGACCAGCCTGTCGTCGCGGCGCGGCTGGTACTCGGCAGCCCGGGCCTGCACCCAGGACCAGTCCGGGACCTCGAAGCCCTCCAGGTCGCTGCGTCGCTCCTCCACCCTCCGCCGGTGCTCGACCGGGTCCGGGCAGACGACCTCCACCACGAGGAGCGGCACCCCCGCGGCGGCCGCGGTGCCCACCCACCCCGCACGAGCGGGCTCGACCGCGCTGACCGCGTCGGCCACCACGGTCATCCCCCGCTCCAGGTGCGGTGCCGCGAGGGCGTGGGCCACCGAGTACGCCGCGATCCCCGTCTGCGCCGGAGTCAGCCCGTTGCGCCGCAGGGCGGCGTCGATGGCGTCGATGCGCAGCCACACCACCGGCCGGGCGTCGGCCAGGGCGGCCGAGAGCGTGCTCTTGCCCGAGCCCGGCAGACCGCACACCTGCACCAGCACGACGGCCTCCTCCGACCCGACGACGGGACTCGACACTGCACGGTGGGGGCGGCGAGAGGCGGTCCCGCGCCGCGCTCAGGCTCCGGAGACCCGGTCGCGCAGGGCGGCGCCCTTCGCCTCGGCGGCGGCGCGCAGCTCGTCCTGGAAGCGCGCCATCCGCGCGCGCAGGTCCGCCCCCCGCGCGTCGTCGCCCGCGGCGAGGACGCGCACGGCGAGCAGGCCCGCGTTGCGCGCCCCGCCGACGGAGACCGTGGCCACCGGGACGCCCGCCGGCATCTGCACGATCGACAGGAGCGAGTCCATCCCGTCCAGGTGCGCCAGCGGCACGGGCACGCCGACGACCGGCAGCGGCGTCAGCGCCGCGAGCATCCCCGGCAGGTGGGCCGCTCCCCCGGCGCCCGCCACGAGCACGCGGAGCCCCCGGCCGGCGGCGGTGCGGCCGTAGTCGACCATCCGCTCGGGCATCCGGTGCGCCGAGACGACGTCCACCGCGTGCGGGACGTCGAACTCGGCCAGCGCCGTCGAGACGGCCTCCATCACGCCCCAGTCGGAGTCCGAGCCCATGACGACGCCGACCACCGGGTCGCCGTCGCCGACGAGGGCGCCGAGGGGCTCACTCATCGACGTCCCCCGCCACGAAGTCGGCGGCGTGGCGCGCCCGGGCGCGCACGTCCTCGAGGTCGTCCCCCCAGGCGGTCACGTGGCCGAGCTTGCGTCCGGGCCGGACGCCCTTGCCGTACAGGTGCACCTTGACCTCCGGGTCGCGCGCCATCACGTGCAGGTAGGAGCGGTACATCTGCGCCGGGTCCTCCGCGGCGCGGTCCGGCCTCGAGGAGCCCAGCACGTTGACCATCACCGTCCAGGGCGCCCGCGCCCGCGGGGAGCCCAGCGGCAGGTCCAGGACCGCGCGCAGGTGCTGCTCGAACTGGGAGGTCACCGCGCCGTCCTGGGTCCAGTGGCCGGAGTTGTGCGGGCGCATGGCCAGCTCGTTGACGAGGACGCGCCCGTCGGCCGTCTCGAAGCACTCGACGGCGAGGACGCCGGTCACCCCGAGCTCCCCGGCCACGCGCAGGGCCGCCCCGACCGCTGCGGCGGCCACCTCGTCGTCGAGACCCGGTGCGGGAGCTGTCACCTCGCGGCACACCCCGTGGACCTGGACCGTCTCGACGACGGGCCACGCGACGGCCTGCCCGCTCGGGCTGCGGGCCACGAGCACCGCGAGCTCGCGGACGAAGTCGACGTGCTCCTCGGCGAGCAGCGGCCCGTCCGCGGCGTCGAACCAGTCCTGCGCCGCGCGGGCTGCGCCGGCGTCGGCCAGGACGCGGACGCCCTTGCCGTCGTAGCCGCCGCGCGGGGTCTTGAGCACGACCGGCCACCCGGCGTCCTCGCCGAACGCGACCACGGCCCCGGCGTCCGCCACGGCCGCCCACCGCGGGCACGCCACGCCGAGGTCGGTGAGCCGGCGGCGCATGACGAGCTTGTCCTGCGCGTGCACCAGGGCGGCCGGCCCGGGACGGACCGCCACCCCCTCGGCCTCCAGGGCCCGCAGGTGCTCGGGGGGCACGTGCTCGTGGTCGAACGTCAGGGCCGCCGCCCCGTCGGCGACCGACCGCAGGGCGTCGAGGTCCGTGTGGGCCCCGAGGCGGACGTCCGGCACCGCGAGCGCCGCGCTCTCCTCGGCGCCGGTCGCGAGCAGGCGCAGGCCGACCCCGAGCTCGACGGCGGCGGGCTGCATCATCCGGGCCAGCTGCCCGCCGCCGACGACGGCGACGACGGGGAAGCCCGGGCCCGCCCCCGTGCGGTCCTCGGGCGCCGGGGAACCCGCGTCCCTCGAGGGGCTCGCGGCCGCCGAGGGGCTCACGCCGGACCCCTCGGATGCGTGACGAGGGGGGCTGCGACGCAGGCGCGACCGGGCCGCGCCGAGGAGGGGTGGAGGAGGCGCACGCGGGGAGGCTACCGACGCGGCCCACCCCGCACCCCCCGCCCGGCGCGGCGTCCGCGGGCGCTCCGGCGGCGCCGGCTCCAGGTCCGTCCCGCGGGTGCCGACGCAGGACGGGGCGGTCCGGGAGGGCGCGCCCGGCCCGGTTAGATTGCCGACGACGGCCGCTGCCCGGCCGCGCGCACCCGGGCGGCGGGAGGAGGACCGATGGCACCACGCACCTGGCTCGAGGTCCTCCGTCGCCGCCCCCGCGGCGTCACCGAGGAGCTGTGGCGCTTCCTGCTCGTCGGCGGCGCGGGCTTCGTGACCGACGTCGGGGCCTTCGCCCTGCTGCGCACCGGGACGCTCGGGCTGCTCGACGAGCACCCCCTGACCGCCAAGGTCGTCTCGACGGCCGCCGCCGTCGTCGTGACCTGGCTGGGGAACCGGTGGTGGACCTGGGGCCACCGCACCACCGCCTCCACCCGCCGCGAGCTGCTGCTCTTCGTGCTCGTCAACGGGGTGGGCATGGGCATCGCCCTGGCGTGCCTGGCCGTCTCGCACTACGTCCTCGGGTTCACCAGCCTGCTGGCGGACCAGCTGTCCGCCAACGGCGTCGGGCTGGTCCTCGGCACCGCGTTCCGCTTCGTGGCCTACCGCAGCCTCGTCTTCCGCGACGTCGACCGCGGGCCCGGGGGTCGGCCCGCGCCCCCCTCGCAGGACGTGCTCGTCGCCGACGACGCGCGCGGGCGCCGCGCGTGAGCCCGAGGGCGCTCGTCGTCGTCCCCGTCTACGACGAGGCGGCGACCATCGGCCCCCTCCTGGACGGGGTCCTGGCCGCCGCGCCGGACGTGGACGTCCTCGTGGTCGACGACGCCAGCCCCGACGGCACCGGGGACCTCGTCGCCTCCCGGCCCGAGCCCCGCGTCCACCTCCTGCGGCGGACCGGCAAGGACGGGCTCGGCGCGGCCTACCGCGCCGGCTTCGCGTGGGCGCGCGAGCGGGGCTACGACGTCGTCGTCGAGATGGACGCGGACCTCTCCCACCCCGCCGACCGGCTGCCGGCCCTCCTGGGCGCCGTGGGCGGGGGCGGGGCCGACCTCGCCATCGGCTCGCGCTACGTCCGGGGCGGCGGCACGCGCGGCTGGCCGCTGCGTCGGCGCCTGCTCTCGCGCGGCGGCAACGCCTACATCCGCGTGGCGCTGCGGCTCGGCGTGCACGACGCGACGGCCGGGTTCCGCGCCTTCCGCGCCCCGCTGCTCGAGCGCATCGGCGTGGCCGGGATGCGCTCGACCGGGTACTGCTTCCAGGTCGAGACCACCCTGCGGGCCGTCACCGAGGGCGCCCGCGTCGTCGAGGTGCCCATCACCTTCGTCGAGCGCGCGGCCGGGCGCTCGAAGATGGGCCCGGCCATCGTCGGCGAGGCGGTGCTGCGGGTCACCTGGTGGGCGCTGCTGGACCTGCGGCGCCGGCTCGCGGCCCGGCGCTGAGGCGAGCCTGTCCCGGCGTCGGGGGGCTCAGGCGCGCGGGCGGGCCGGGCGGTCCCCCAGCCCGTCCAGGCGCACGAGCTCCCCGTCGTCGCGCAGCGCCGCGGCGCCCTCCACGTCCTCGGCCCCGCCGCGGGCGCCGGCGCGCCGCAGCAGCCAGGGCCGCACGGGCCCGAGCCCGCGCAGCTCGCGCTCGCGCAGCGGCTGCAGGTCCAGGCCCGGCGTGCCCACGAGCAGGTGCGCCGTGGCGCCGTCGAGCAGGACCGTGCCCGGCCTCGCGATGGCCGTCAGCCGGGACGCGCGGTTGACCGGCGTGCCGAAGAGGTCGCCGAGGCGGGCGACGACCTTGCCGGTCGCCACGCCGACGCGCACCGGCGGCAGCAGCGGGTCCTCGCTCATCGCCTCCGCCAGGTCGAGGGCGATGCCCGCCGCCGGCTGCCCCGGCGCGCAGGCGAACAGCACCTCGTCACCGATCATGGTGATGACGCGGCCGCCGTGGCGGGCGACGACGTCCGCGGCCGTCGTCGCGAAGCGCTGCACGAG
>Ga0210040_10010226_pt1 | contig 10793 bp, 9 predicted proteins | sample CryGeyCG12114_NA_FD_185462 | JGI IMG/M metagenome (GOLD analysis project Ga0210040, IMG submission 185462) | Groundwater microbial communities from aquifer - Crystal Geyser CG19_WC_8/21/14_NA (SPAdes) (version 2) | ecosystem: Environmental > Aquatic > Deep subsurface > Groundwater | place: USA... | reverse complement strand
AGGGTTGCGCGGAACGTCGTAATGCGGATTGAGCCCGAGACCGGAATAAGCGAACTCGGTCATGTTGGTGCGGCCGACGATCACCGCGCCGGCCGCACGCAGGCGCTTGACCACCGTCGCATCGGCGGTTGCGGCGGGCTCACCTTCGCGCGCAACCGACCCGGCCATGGTGACCTCGCCGGCAACGTCGAACAGATCCTTGATCGAGACGGCAAGACCATCGATCGGCGAGCGCACCAGCCCTGCCGTGCGCAGGATGTCAGATGCCTGAGCGGCACCGCGCGCGGCTTCCGGATAAAGCTTGGTGAAAACCCGCGCACCCTCCCCGGCCGGATCGGATGCGCGGGCAAGCGCTTCCTCAGCCAAGGCAAGAGAAGTGGTGCGGCCTTGCGCCAGCGCCTGCTGCTGTTTCTCGACCGTCGACATCATGACCCGCTTCCCATCAAACCCGCTGCGCCCGACCTGCCTCAAGCAATTTCCGGCAGAACCTCGATCTCATAGCTGTGCTTCAGTGTGCGGTTGCGGCGCGGGTCGAACAGCTCCATGGCAAAAGCCGATGCAGGACGAATGCCGCCGATCGCTCCAACCGTTCCGCAGATCATGCCGGTGCCCTCAGGAAGAACCGTTGCACCGCCTCCGAAGCCGGCAATCAGGTCCAGCGGCGAGCGCAGCGATGCCAGCGTGCCTTCCTGGTACAGCACGCGTTCGCCATTTTCCTGAATGAAGGAGCGAATAACCAGGTCGTCCCAGTACTCGGCAACATCGCTGAACAACCAGGCGCGCGCGGCGACCGGTTTGGCGCAAACCTGCTTCGACAAGGCAACGCTGTGGGTCTCAAGCTTTCGGTCGGTGTGATCGGAGGCAAGGCTGACATAAAGCTCGCCATTGGCCTGAAACACGAAGGTTTCCACCTCTCCCGAGCTTTGATCGCCGACGACCTGGATCTGCGAGGCCTGCGTCAGCTGGTTTTCCGCCACGCGATAATAAAGCGGCACCGAGCTTGGACGCGGAACGCCGATCGCAAACAGTTCCTCGATGTGGTGCTCGATGGCGTGCTGGTCGCGGCCCGCCCATCCGGCGACCACAAGCGCGGAAAACGCCACATCCAGCACCTGCGAGCCCGCGCCGGTTTCGATTTCAAATGTAAGTTGCATGACTGGTCCTAGAAGAATGAGGTTCGGTCGTCAGGCGATCGCCTAACCAAAAAGGGTTGGAAGCCACAAGGCCAGCCCGGGGAAAAAGGCCAGCAATGCCAGGAGCACGAACATGGAGGCGACAAAGGGCAGCGCCCCGATGATCACGGCTCCCATCGAGCCGCTGGTGCGCAGGCTTTGCACAACGAACAGGTTGAGCCCCACGGGCGGCGTGATCAGGGCCGCTTCCACCAGAATGATGATGATGATGCCGAGCCAGATCGGATCATAGCCGAGAGCGAGCATGATCGGTGCGACAATCGGGATCGTGGTGATCATCATGGACAAAGTTTCCATGAAGCAGCCAAGCACCAGGTAAAAGATGATGATGATCAGCAGCATCCATCCGGGCGACAGTCCAAGCCCGGTGATCGAGCTCGTGATCGCATCGGTCAGACCGGTGGCCGACATGATGAAGTTGAGGAATGCGGCTGCGATCACAATCAGCATGATCATGGCCGTGGCCTTCATCGTGCCTTCGATGGCCTCGCGCAGCATCGAGAATGTCAGCCGTCGAAACCATGCAGCAAGGATCAAGGCACCCAGCACGCCAAGGGCTGCAGCTTCCGTCGGCGTGGCAAGACCGGCATAGATCGAACCGACAACAAGGAAAAAGATCCCCAGCGGTGGCGCAAGATGGATCAGGCTATGGAACCGCTCGCCCCAGGTGGCGTGAATCTTGTGGCCGCTCCAGGAAGGCTTCACGATGCAGCTGATGATGATCACGAGCATAAACAAGGCAGCCAACAGGAAGCCCGGAATGATGCCTGCGAGATAAAGCTTGGGAACGGAGGAATTGGTTAGAACCCCGTAGATCACCAGGTTGATCGACGGCGGAATGAGGATGCCGAGCGTGCCGCCGGCCGCGAGGCTGCCGAGGAACAGCGGTTCATTATAGCCGTAGCGCTTGATTTGCGGGATCGCGACGGTTCCAACCGTGGCAGCGGTTGCAACGCTCGATCCGGAGGTGGCGGAAAACAGCGTCGAAGCGCCGATATTGGCGTGCATAAGCCCGCCCGGCAGCCAGGATAGCCAAAGGCTCATGGCGCTGTACATGCGTTCTGCAAATCCGGCGCGCAGAAGAACTTCACCAAGCAGAATGAAGAGCGGGACCGCCACCAACAGGAATTCATTGTTGGTGCTCCAAGCCAGTTCGCCGATCGCACGCGTCAGCGGAAGCATGGAATAAAGTGGATCGAGAATGAGGCCGAGCACGCCGAGCGCCGCGCCAACGGGGATGCTCAATCCGACCAGAACAAGAAGAACAACGAGTGCGGTGGCGATCATACTGCTTGTCCCCTCACCAACCGTTCGCCGGCGGCGGCTTCTTCTGCGGCTTCTTCCTGCGTCGAGCGGACGCCCGCGATGGCCTTGACCTCGTCGATCCGGCCCGTGACCAGCGCAACGGACGCGCGCAAAAGCATCAAGGTGAGCACGAGGCACATCCAGACCAGTCCGAGCAGCCAAAGCCCCTGGGGGATGTACAAGGGGGTCGCAAGAAGCGAGTTGGCGGTCGAGTTCTGGGCCCAGGACGTCGCAACCACGTCGTAAGCGTAGAAGGTCAGCACCACCATGAAGGCGCCAAGCGCCACAATGGAAAGCCAGTCCAGGACAGCCGACACGCGAACGGGCAGATATTGATACAGCACGTCGACGCGAACATTCGCGCGCTGGATCGTCGCAAAAGCGAGCGACCAGGAGGTGCTGATTGCAAAGGCATAGCTCGACAGCTCATCGGAACCGCCGACGCTGAAGCCGAACTTCCGGACAATCACATCGAAGCAGATCACCAGCACGCTGGCGATGGTGAGCGCGCCGCCGAAGTAAACGGCCCATCGCGACAACCGCTCAGCCGTGCGGTTCAAGCCGCTCAGAAAGAAGGGACGGGTTGCTGGAACCATGAAAATACCACCTGTGGCAGCGCCGTTTCGCGCAGCATGAGCCGAAGGTCATTGCGAAGATCAAAGGCGCCGGACCGACAAGCGATCCGGCGCCTTTTGCTTGTTTACTTGGAAGCGGTGACGTCCAGCGTCTTGCCTACCGTGTTGTTGAAGCTTTCAACGCACTCGGCCGAACAACGCGCTGCCCATTTCGGCAGAATGGATTCGCTCAAAACCTTCTTGAGAAGGTCACGATCGGCATCGGTCGGCTCAACGAGCGTCATGCTGCCCTTGACCGGCAGCGTGCAGGCATCAGCACCGGTGTTGCAGTCATAACCCTGCTGCGTCTGCTCGCCGGCAGCCTTCCAGATGTCGTCCACCATCGTGTCGATGTTGGTTTGCAGGAACGCCTGGACCTTGGGATCCAGCTTGTCCCAGGTTGCCTGGTTCACGGCGTGGATCTGCTGATTCCAGTTGATCGGCAGAGCGTAAAGATGGGTCGAAACTTCGTACCACTTGGCGGAATAGCCCGACAGCGAGCCGGTGATGGCGCAATCGACCACCTTGTTCTGCAAAGCAGGAACCACTTCGCCGAACGCCATGGTCACGCTGGATCCACCAAACGCTTCAACGAATTCGGCCTGTGTACGGCTGCTCGTGCGAACTTTCTTGCCTTGCAGATCAGCAAGGCCATTCATCTCGGCATTACAAAACAGCACCTGCGCCGGATAGGTCGAGATCCCCAGAAGCTTGACGCGCGAGCCCTCGCTGTAGAACTTTTCGTATTCCGGCTCGAAAGCCTCCGTTACAGCGCGCGCGGTTTCCACATCCGGCGACAGGCCGGCGAGATCGATGGCTTCGTTGATCGGATTGTCGCTCGCGAAGTAGGAAAGCGTTGCCGTGCCGAACTCGACTACGCCTTGCGACATCAAACGCAACAGTTCCGGGCCCTTGAGGCCCATCTCGTTGAAGCCCTTGATGTCTGCGGTGATCTGACCGTTGGAACGCTCAGGAACGGTCTTCGTCCAGAACGGCTTTTCGAAATCATTGAAGGCGGTAAGATTGCTGAGGCCGCCAACGATCCGCAGTTCGGTTTTCGGAAGGTCCTGCGCCAACGCTGCACCAGAAAGGCTCAGCAGAGCTGCGGCAGCATAAAGAATTCTTTTCATGTTTGTTCATCCTCTGGTTCAGGTTCGCTGCTGAATGAAGATCCTTGCAGGATGGAGCGCACCGCTCCAACCCACAATCCACGTCCAGATTTCAGGGACTTACCCCCAAATTTCCGGTTGTCCCGGGCGCCGTTCTCGCTAGTCACCCGGCCGTCATTCTTCAGCTTGGCCATATTGCAGCCCAGGAACGTTTCCCTTGTCTAGTCGTATGTTTTGATGGGGGGTATAAATCCGATTTATGCGTTCTCACCGCGCCCCTTGGCACCCGCGGCGATCTCCTGCGCCAGTTCAGCAAGCGGCCGGACCGACCCGTTTTCCGATCCGTCGATCCAGGTGGCGGTGAAGTTCAAGTCCGGCAGCGGATCACTTTGAACATCGAGGACCTGCAGCTCGCCGGTCGCCAGCTCCTGATCCAGAAAGAACGGTGTGATCACGGCGGTGCCAATCCCGCCCATTGCCATGCGCACGATCATCGAAACCGACGCACTTCCATACATTCGCGGGGTTTTCACCCCGGCCCGCATCAGCATGTCGCGCACCAGGCGGTAGGGCCGGCTGTTCGACGAGTGCGTGATGATGGGGCGGCTGGCGATATCGTTCAACGTCACGGATATTTCGCCAAAGCCCAAGGCCGGGCTGGCAACCCAGGCAAGCGGATAGGTGCAAAGCGGCAGGTTTTCCATGCGCTCTTCAAGCACCGGCCCCATCAGAAATGCGAGGTCGATCTGCCGCGACATCAGATGCGAGCGCAGCACGGTCGTGCTGTCGACCTCGATTTCCAGCACAAGGGAGGGGTAAACGCTGTGCACTTTCTCGATGAAGGTCGACAGCCAGGTTTGCACGATCGTTTCGGCGACACCGATCCGCACCGTACCGCTCATCACGTTCTGGTCTTGCGCCGCGCGCAGCATGTCCCCGCGCGCTTGAACCATGCGCTCGGCATGCGACAGCATTTCCTGCCCTTTCGCGGTTAGCTTGACGCCGCGAACGTCGCGCTCGAATAAGCGCACGCCGAGCGTCGCTTCCAATGAAGCAATGCGCTGCGACACGGCCGGCTGCGTTGTTCCAAGCTTTTCGGAGGCAGCCCTCAAGCTGCCCAGTGCCGCTGCCCAGAAAAAGGTCTCGAGATTCTTGAAATCAATCATCGTCTGGCACTTTGGTTGATTAGGCATGATGTCGGCAATGGGGTGAGGAGGCTACGGCCACTCTGCGGCCGTACCTATCGTTCTTTTATCCCTTGATGCGGCCCCCGCCCCGTTCAAAGTCAGCCATTCGTCTGCGAAGGAGAGGATTGCGCGATCGGACTGGTTTTGATGATCGCGCTTGGATAGAAACACTCCTACCTGTTCCACCAATCGGGAAGCGACACGACAATGAAGGGTATCATTCTTGCTGGAGGCAGCGGCACGCGCTTGCACCCGATGACCTTGACGGCTTCCAAGCAGTTGCTGCCCGTTTACGACAAGCCGATGATTTATTATCCGCTGTCGACGCTGATGCTGGCGGGCATCCGTGACATCCTGATCATTTCCACCCCGCATGACCTGCCGCGGTTCGAAACCCTGCTTGGATCGGGAGCGCAGTGGGGCGTGAACTTCACTTATGCCGAGCAGCCGAGCCCCGACGGTCTGGCGCAAGCCTATCTGATTGGCGAAGACTTCATTGCCGGCGAACCGTCCGCGCTGATCCTGGGCGATAATCTCTTTTACGGTCACGGCCTGCCGGAACTCTTGGCCGGGGCCGGCGAGCGCACGCAAGGCGCTTCGGTGTTCGCCTACCACGTCAACGATCCCGAGCGTTACGGCGTGGTGTCGTTCGACAAAACCGGGCGCGCCGTTTCCATTGAAGAGAAGCCAGCCGTGCCGGCGTCGAACTGGGCGGTCACAGGACTGTACTTCTACGATGGACGGGCATCGCAGATCGCACGCGGCTTGAAGCCTTCGCCGCGTGGAGAACTCGAGATCACCGATCTCAACAAGGTTTATCTCGAAGAAGGCAGTTTGAACGTCGCGACCATGGGGCGCGGGTTTGCTTGGCTGGATACGGGCACGCCCGATTCGCTGCTGGAAGCGGCTGAATTCGTGCGCACGCTGGAGCATCGCCAAGGTTTCAAGATCGCTTGCCCGGAGGAGATCGCCTTCAATCTCGGCTTCATTGACGCACAAGCGTTGTCCGCGCTCGGTGATGCGCTGGGTAAAAGCAATTACGGCAAATATCTTCAGAAAATGGCGCGGCAAGCAGTCTGAGTCTGCCGACCGCTTCTCGCCACGCAATGTGACCGTTGCAGCCGGCTTCTAGAGCTTCGCTCGGAAGTCGGCGAACATGCCGGCATACATATCGGCGATCGTTGCCACAGTATCGTCTTCGCGGAAGCCCTCGTAAATCCGCTTCCGCGCGGCCGCGCCCATGCGCAAAACGTCGGCGCGGTTTGCGGCGAGTTGGATCAGCGCGTCCGCCAGTGCCGCCGCGCTGTTCGGCTCCACCACCAGGCCTTCCCTCTCGTTTCGAACGAAGTGGCGGCAGCCCGGCACATCCGTGGTGACGAGCGCGCGGCCGCAAGACGCCGCTTCCAGCAGTGTGCGCGGCAAACCCTCACCACCGCGCGATGGCAAACAAGCGACGTGGTGATCACGCCAGATATCACGAACATCGCGCACGAAGCCGCGCCACTCGATGCCTTCCTCCGTCGCCCACTGTTGAAGAAGCGAGCGCTCGATCGAACGCGGATTGGCCGGGTCTGGATCGCCACAAAGGGTCAGTCGCACGTCAAAGCCGCGTGCGCGTGCGATCTTGGTGGCTTCCACCGCAAGATCGATCCCTTTCGACCAAAGCATGCGCGCAACAACAGCCACCCGCAGGGTCGCCCCCTCCGGCATCGGCAGCTCGCTGAAATGATCGGGATCAACGCCCGCGCCACCGACTAGCGTGACATTGGCATCATCGGGCGAAAGACCGAACTGGCGAGGATCATCCTCGTTTTCAAAGAGATAGCGGGTGTTCCTGCTCTGGATCACACGCCGGACATGCAAGCGCAGCGCTGCTTCCGCCACCCGGCCGGCAAGATCCTTTTTGGCGCTCAGCAGCCCGCCTCCGGTGACTGCAAAGACGCGACGGTCAATACCCGCCAACATCGCCGCCGGTCCGCCGATGATGATCGAACGCAGCGCGATGCAATGCACGGCACTGATGCGTTCCCGCCGCAGGATGCGCGCCAGCCTCTTAACCGTGGAGCCGAGCGCCAGCGGGTTCAGACTACGACGATCCGCATCCAGTGCAATGACCCGCCCGCCGGCGGCTTCGATGATCTCGGCATGGTCGCGCACGCGCGTGATGACCACCGGCTCAACCCCAGCCTGCCGCGCAGCGCGCAGCATCGGCAGGAAATGCGACGCGAAGAACCAGTCCTCCGTGACCACGAAGGCGATTTTTGGCCCTGTCGGGGGAGCAAGAAGCATGGATGGTCACAAGCCGAGTTGAACAGAATTGTTTGTCATCGGGCTGCTAGTCCCCGACCTCATCAGCTGGCACGCCGTTTGCGCGCTTTGGCTGATCTCAAGCATAGAGCTTACGTGGGGTGCATTAACATGTTGCACTACAGCTGGCCATATCAAGCGGTAGCCGGAGCCAACCGGTTCACTTGCCGCTAGCCCCTTACCGCTCGGAAGGACGTCGCACTCAGCGCGCCCTCACACGGCATTCCCGGAAGCGCGAACCCTCTCGTAAGGGAAGCATCATCGCCTTCGATGCGCAGGCGACGAACAATTCACAAGCTTGTCAAATCTCTTCGAAAGGTCGCTTGACACCCCCCGATGAACTTCGTAATTGACCCCCACGTTGCGACCAACTGGTTCGCGACACGAGATGCGCGGGTGTAGCTCAGTTGGTTAGAGTGCCGGCCTGTCACGCCGGAGGTCGCGGGTTCGAGCCCCGTCACTCGCGCCATTCTCGTCAAAGGGTTAGCCAGCGCCCTTCAAGTAGAAGATCGTTATTTCTTCGATTGTAAGCTGGCATTGGACTTAGAACTACACGATCCACAAGTCGTGCTTAGGGCGATTAGCTCAGTTGGTAGAGCGCCTCGTTTACACCGAGGATGTCGGGAGTTCGAGTCTCTCATCGCCCACCAGTTTCTCAATGTCTTAAACGCCTCTCCTCATCCGGTTAACACGTGACCCGCCGCCTGCCCGTTCCAGGCGGGCAGCGTGATCCCACATTCTTGCCTTATCTTTTCAAAGGCGAAAACTTGATGCCGAGCTGGTGACATCAGGGGTGGTTCGACTGACATCTCGGCCTCGCCACCGCCAAGCAAGTCGTCACCAACGAAACAGGGTTGTTGACGAAGATGGCTTGCCTCCACGGCCCTATTTAAACCACGCGCCGGTGCCGGACTGGCGGGCCTCTGGAGATGGAGGAAGCCGGCGTCGATTTGGCAATCCTTCTTGCCCTGCCGTCGCGTCTTCAACCTCCGTCGCGCTCGCCGCCGACGGAATAGGCCACTGGTTTGCTGCGCTTGGAGATGACGCGAAACAAGCTGGACGTGCTCTCGCCCCACGCTTCAGCAAAGATCGCTTCTACGATTTCACGGGCAAGTAAGCGAACGCCCATTCATTGTAGCTGCCTTGGCCCCGGTACCACAGCACTTCGTCATTCAAGCTTTCGCCGTGGTTCCAGCGTGGTGCAGGATGGTCGGCATAGCTGTCCAGGATCAGCCGGCGCCGTCGCTGGCTCAAAAAGATCTGCTCCGTCAGCGCCTCGCTGTTCCAATGCTCAAGCACTTCAATCTCGAAGGCGCTAACGACGGAGTGATGCTCGGGATCGTCAGCGAGATTGTGTCGTTCGTCCGGATCTTGCGCAACGTTGAACAACAGCGGCTTGTCGGCTTGCGAAGCGATATATTTGAAGGCGCCACGCCGGATCATGAACATCGGCGCGGGCGTGGTTTCAGCGAGATATTCCGCCAAGACAACGCGTTCGGGCTGTGTTCGCCCATCAAGCACCGGCATCAGGTTCTGGCCGTCCAGAGACTCAACGGGCGAGCTCCAATCGTCATCAAGCGCCAAGCCCATGAAGGTGGGTAGAAGATCAACCAGCGACACGAGTTCGCGCGAGCGTTGCGGCTTGATCCAGGGTGCGGTGATGGTCAGGGGAACGCGCATGGACGGTTCAAAGAAATGTTTCTTGAACCACATGCCGCGTTCGCCGAGCATTTCACCATGGTCGGACGCAAACACGATAACCGTGTTGTCGGCGGCACCCGTGGCTTCCAGCGTTTCGAGGATACGCCCCACCATGCTGTCGATATAGCTGATCGACCCAAAATACGCGCGCCGCGCCCGCCGTACATCCTCATCGGCAAAGCGCCGGTCCAACAGCTTGAAATCGTTCAGCAGGCGCACGGAATGCGCGTCGTGCTCGCTTTCTTGCAGCGGGCCTACATCCGGCAGCGGGATTTCGACATCCTCATACAAATCCCAGAACTCCTTGCGGCAAAGATAGGGATCGTGGGGATGCGTGTATGACACCTGCAGGAAGAACGGCCGCTTATCGCTTGACCGCGCCATGTTGTAGAGGTGCTGGATCGCCTGATAGGTGGCAGCCTCATCATAATCGATCTGCACGCTGCGTTCGCACACACCCGAAATTAGAACCGCGCGTTCGTCATTGGTGTCGCGCTCACCTTCGAAGCTCCAGTTTGGCACCCAGCTGAAGTCCGCGGGGTAAAGGTCGGCCGTCAGCCGCTTTTCAAAACCATGCAGCTGGTCGGGTCCAATGAAGTGCATCTTGCCCGACAGCGCAGTCTGGTAGCCTGCTTCGCGCAGATAATGCGCATAGGTCGGCACGGATGCCGGCATCTCCGCGGCATTGTCGTAAGCGCCGATGCGCGAGCAAAGCTGCCCCGTCGCCATGGAAAAGCGCGACGGAGCACAAAGCGGGAAGTTGCAATAAGCGGTTTCAAACACCACCCCCCGCTCGGCCAAGCGGTCGAGATTGGGGGAGATGCAAACCGTATTGCCGTAGGCCCGCAGCGACTTGGCCGCCAATTGGTCAACCTGGATGAATAGAATGTTCGGCTTGTCGCGCACGGGATAGTCCTTCAGATCAGTTCAAGTCGCGGTTCAAGGATTACTTGCTTCCGCAACCCATTTGTCAAAATCCGCCTGGTGTTCGGCTACATAGGCTTCGGCCTGAGCGCGGATTTCTTCCGGTGAATCCCTGCCGTCGCGCAAAGCGAGCTGTGCGTCGTTGACGGCGGCGATCGGGATTTTCACCAGACCGAAGAATTTGGCGGCCGCCGGATTTTCTTCCGCAAACGCCTTGTTGGCCACAACGTAGATATCGTTGGTCGGGAAACCGGGATTGCTTCCGTCCGGCAAGGTCGTGTCCGCCTCCGGATCGTCAGGCAGCGCCGAAGACGGCACGTTGAGTTGCACCACATCCTTGCCCGGCACCATCATGGTGCTGATCCAGTTGGGCGTCCAAGTGTAATACAGAATTGGATTGCCGGCTTCGTGGCGCGCAAAGGCGTCCGCCATCAGGGCGAAGTAGCTGCCTTG
>Ga0210040_10010225_pt1 | contig 10793 bp, 10 predicted proteins | sample CryGeyCG12114_NA_FD_185462 | JGI IMG/M metagenome (GOLD analysis project Ga0210040, IMG submission 185462) | Groundwater microbial communities from aquifer - Crystal Geyser CG19_WC_8/21/14_NA (SPAdes) (version 2) | ecosystem: Environmental > Aquatic > Deep subsurface > Groundwater | place: USA... | reverse complement strand
CCACCGGCAACTGGATCAAGGTGGTTCAGCGGCTGCCGGTGCGGATCCTGCTCGATCCGCAGGAACTGAAGGCGCATCCGTTGCGCGTCGGCCTGTCGATGGAAGCCACGGTGGACGTCTCCGCCCGATGAGCGGAGCGGCAGCCGCGCCGGCGAGCCCCGAGGCAGCGACCGCGGAGCCTGCTCCGCTTTCGGGCGGGCGGCTTGCGCTGGCCGCGCTTGCGCTGGGCCTGGCCAACTTCCTGGTGCTGCTCGACACCACCATCGCCAATGTCAGCCTGGCGCATATCTCGGGCAGCCTCGGCGTGTCGGTCAGCCAGGGCACCTGGATCATCACCTCCTACGCCGTGGCCGAGGCAATCTGCGTACCGCTGACCGGCTGGCTGGCGGGGCGCTTCGGAACCTATCGCACCTTCCTCTGGGCACTGACGGGCTTCAGCGCCTTCTCCTGCCTTTGCGGCCTTTCCTCGACCCTGGGCATGCTGATCGCCTGCCGCATCGGACAGGGCCTGTGCGGCGGGCCGCTGATGCCGCTGTCGCAAGCGCTGCTGCTCCGCATCTTCCCCCGCACCAAGGCCGGGCTGGCGATGTCGGTCGCCGCGATGACGACGATCATCGCGCCAATCCTCGGGCCGATCTTGGGCGGCACGATCAGCGACGACTATTCCTGGCCCTGGATTTTCTTCATCAACCTGCCCGCAGCGGGCTTGTGCATCTTCGGCGTCATGCGGCTGCTCAAGCCCTACGAGACGGAGACGCGGAAGCTGCCGATCGACCGCGTGGGCCTGTTCATGCTGATCTTCTGGGTCGGCTCCTTCCAGCTGATGCTCGATCTGGGCCGGGAGCATGACTGGTTCGGATCATCCCTGATCGTGGGGTTGGCGGTCGCCGCGGCGGTCGGCTTCATCGCCTTCCTGATCTGGGAGTTCACCGAGGATCACCCGATCGTCGATTTGCGGGTCCTGCGGCATCGCGGCTTCTCCGCGGCGACAGCGGCGCTGGCGGTGGGCTTCTCGACGATCTACTGCTCCATCGTCATCGTACCGCTCTTCCTGCAGGCGGTGCCGGGCTACACCTCGACCTGGTCGGGCTACGCGATGTCGGCGATGGGCCTGTTTGCGATTATTCTCGCTCCGGTGGCCGGGCGGTCAGGGCAATGGATCGACATGCGCATCACCGTATGCCTGGGCCTCGTCTGGCTTGGCGTGGTGTCCTTCCTGCGCTCCCGCTGGACGGCCGATCTCGATTTCTGGTCCTACGCGATGCCGCAATTGCTGCAGGGGCTGGGCACGCCGTTCTTCATGATCGGGCTGATGACGCTCGGCCTCGGCGCCGTACCACCAAAGGAAACCGCGTCGGCCGCAGGGTTGATGGCGTTTGTCCGAACTCTGGCGACAGCCTTGGGCACCTCGATCGTCACCACCCAATGGGCCGACGGCACCGAGCAGGCGCGCGCGCAGATGGCCGGCACGATCAACGGCGGCCAGGCCTATATGGACACGCTGACCTCGGCCGGCTTCTCGCTGGAGCAGGCGCGTGCGATGCTCGCGCAGCTGGTCGAGTTGCAGGGCGCGACGATCTCGGCCAGCCACCTCTTCATGTTGATCGGCGTGCTGTGCATCCTGGCCGGACAACTGGCCTGGATCATCCCCAAGGCTCGGCCGGGCGCCAGACCGGCCAGCGCCCATTAAGCCGGGCACAGAGAAACTGGCGCGCCTCCACGAAGATGTTTCGAACCGCTTATTCCGGACTCCTGAGAAGGCGGAGCCTCTATGAGCAAGACCACGAACAAGCTCTCGCCTGAGGTGCGGGAGCGCGCGATGCGGATGGTGCTGAAACACGAGAAGAATCATCAGTCGCGCCGGGCGGCGGTGATGTCGATCGCGGCGGAGATCGGCTGTGCCCGGACGCTGCACGAGTGGTGAAGAAAGCCGTGGTCGAGCGCGGTGTGTGTGCTGGCGTGCCGAGCGATCTCGCCGCCCGGATGAAGGTGCAGGAGCGGGAGAACCGGGAACTACGCGCGACCAATGAGTTCCTGCGCAAGGCTTTCGCGTACTTTGCGAGGACGGACCTCGACCGCTCACTGAAGCGATGATCGCCTTCATCGACGTGCATTGCGGGGCTCACGGGGTTGAGCCAATCATGTGGTCGGCTCGAGCTCGGCCAGATCATGCGCTCCGGCCGGAGGTTCGCCGCGTGTTCGAGGAGAACTCCCCTTCTATGGCGTGGGCAAGGTCTGGCGGCAGATGATGCGGGAGATGGACTTACAGGGTCTCGTTCGCGGGAAGCCGACGCTTACCACCGTCAGCGACAGGGCAGCACCATGCCCACTCGCTCGGGTGAACACGCAGTTCCGCGCCCGCGCCGAACGTGCAGTCAGAATCGGACTTTACCTATGGCGGCCGAAGGATGCAGCCGCCATTGGTTCCACCCGACTTCCAACCGATTAGAATCGCACGTTCGCTCCAAGGTAGAAGCGCTTTCCCTGGGTGTCGTAAAATGCGCCATTGATGACGCCGCTGGCCAGCAAACCGATTCCCGGGTCATTGCCGGGGTCCGCACTGGTCAGCGGCGGACGCTTGTTGAACAGGTTATCTACCCCCAGCAGCAGACTCACGTCCTCGGACAGCTGGTAACCGACATTCAAATCGAACAAGTTGTACGATGGGGCACCCAGCTGTGGCGAATCCGGGTCGAGAACGCTTGCGGTTGCATCGATTGAGGGACGATGCTCCCATTGCAGCGCTGCGCGCGCCGCGCCCAGCGAATAGCCCAGCGTGCTGAACACCCGGTACTCGAACACGCCTTCGTTAAGGCCGTTCTCCGTTGTCCCGAACGTGCCAGCATAGGCGACGAGCGGATTGGCCGGCAAATCGGAGGATCTGAATTCGAGCATGTAGTTGAACACCGAATTCAGCGTCACCCGGCCCGGTCCGACCGGCATGGACCAGTCGAGCGTCGCATCGATGCCCGACAGGCGGAAGCGCCCGTTGTTGACGTAAGTCGATCAAAATTGTCGATGTTGCCGGTGAATCCCGACACGCCCGGCACGCCCGCGACGTCAAAGCCCGAAAATGCATTGCCGGCGAAATCGGTGTAGATCACCGTGTTGCTTGGTGGCGTGGTGAAGGTCGCTCCGTCGATCACGCTGTTGAGGACAGCGGGATTGGGCAGATTGGCGAAACCCGTCAGGACCCCCGCATAAGGGGAAAGAGCTGCGATCCGCCGACGGTCGGATCGGCCCAAAGCTCGCGATACGCTCCCCGGTCGGCCTGCCGCGCCGATTCCCGCACGTTGGTTGACATGCTGAGGCTGACGTTGCCGCGTCCGTCAGCAAAGTCGGAACCCATGATGCCGCTCAGCTGGTACTCGAAATTGTCGGCTTCCTGAGTGATGCCCGCGCGTCCATCGAGTTCGAGTCCCTGAAAGTCCTCTTTCAGGATGAAATTGACCACGCCGCCCACGGCATCTGCGCCATAGGTCGAGGATGCGCCGCCGGAGATGATCTCCACCCGATCGATGGCTGCCGCCGGGATGGTGTTGATGTCCACCACGCCCGAGGCATTCGCGGGGGTCGCTCGGCGCCCGTCGATCAGCACCAGGTTGCGGTTCGAACCGATCCCGCGCAACGAGATCGTCGCCGAGCCCGGCGTGTTCTGTGCGTTGGGCTGGATGTCGCCCCCCTGCGTCGGGGTCTTGTCGGGCACGAACTGCGGCAGCCTGTTGAGATTGGCTTCGAGAGCCGATGTGCTCGACTGCTCGAACAGCGCCTCATCGACAGAGACAATCGGACTGTTTGCCTCGAAATCGCTCCGGGATATGCGAGAGCCAGTAACGACGATTCGGTTTGCGGTGTCTGCAGTCTCGTCTCCCGCGACGCTATCTACAGGCACGGCGTCCTGCGCGTAGGCGGTGTTCGCAAGGAGTGCCGTTGCTGCAACACCCGACCAGAGCGAAAGCTTCCCCGTGCGGGACAACTGAACGAGCGACATGGCAGAATCCTCCCCCTAGGCCGGTCTAACCATGCCGGCTTCTATGAACTAGGAAGAGCAATCCCACTGCGCCGTAGCAACAGAGCAGCAACTTATCTGAGTATAGGCCGATCCTTATCGCGTTGAAACTTGTCCGCGCAGAACGGACGCTCTCCTTCATTGTCAATGGTCCGCCGAGGCTTGCTAATGCAATCAGTGGCTTTGCAAGCGCGACCGGGCGGTGTTTGCCGGGGCACTATCGTCTTCGCGGCATGGATGTGATTGCGCTTGCGAACCAGCCACGCGATGAATGCGCGTCTCGCAGCCGTTTTTGGCTCGCCATCAGGGGCTGAGCTTACAGTTAGATGGCGGTAAATGGGAGCGGCGGGCTCAAATCATGGGGCCCGTGCCGAGGTAATCGTTCGCGGCAAGTGGATCGACTTGTATGAGAATTCGTGTGCATCGTGCTCGATGCCCGAGCCTTCCAAGAAGCAGCCGCAAGCGATTCGCGGGAGACGCGCCGTTTTGCCGAAGGGACCAGGGCGATGACCGCCAATCGCGAGGAGTTCATCCGTCGTCAGAGCGCACTCGCCGATTTCGGTGAGCTCGCGCTTCGCTGCGAGGACCTTCAGGAGATCTTGGAGGAAGGTTGCCGGCTCGTCGCGGAAGCACTGGGAACCGACATGGCGAAGATCCTTGAGATCGAACACCATCAGAACACTGGATTGGTCCGGGCCGGCCTTGGGTGGCGGCCGGGTATCGTCGGGCAGCAGCGCATCTCGCTCGACGATAGATCGTCCGAGGCCTTTGCTGTTGCGGAGAGCAAGCCGGTCGTCACGCAGGATATCGCCACGGAGGATCGCTACGACTTTCCCGAGTTCATGCACGAGCACGGCGTCGTGGGCCTCGTGAACGTGCCGATCTTTCTGCCCGGCGGCCGACCCTATGGCCTTCTGGAGGTTGACTCGCGAGAGCCGCGTAACTTTCGCGACGAGGACATCGAGTTCCTGAGAACCTACGCTGCGGTGCTGGGCCCGGTGATCGACCGCCTGTTCAAGATTGCGGACCTGGAGCACAGCAACGAGCGCTTCCGCCTCGTGGTCGAGAATGCGCGCGACTTCGCGATCATGCTCAGCGATCCCGACGACATCATCACCGACTGGTTCCCCGGCGCGGTGGAGACGTTCGGCTGGAGCGAGGAGGAGATGGTCGGTCGCCCAATCGCGACCCTTTTCACCCCCGAAGACCAGGAGAACGATGTTCCTGAATGGGAAACCGGGACCGCCTTGGCAAACGGCAAGGCGCCGGACGTGCGATGGCATGCCACCAGGGGCGGCGGGCGCGTCTATCTGGACGGGCAGACGATCGCCCTTCGCAATCCGGACGGCACGGTACGCGGCTTCCTCAAGATCGCGCAGAACCTCACAGAGCGAAAGCGGAACGAGGAACGCCAGAACGTCCTGCTGGCGGAATTACAGCACCGCGTCCGCAACGTGTTGGCCATGGTTGCGGCAGTGGTCCAGCGGGGCGACCTGAGCGGGACCACGCAGGACTTCCGCGATCGCCTCAGCGGCAGGATCGCCGCCATGGCGCGGACGCAGGCGCTGCTGACGCGCGGCGCCGGAGTGGGCGTCGACCTCCAGGGCATGGTGCGGGACGAACTGCTGACCCAGGCGGCAACGGAGAATCGGTTCAGGATCGAAGGGCCTCCAATTACGCTCGCGCCAAAGGCGGCCGAGGTGCTCACGCTGGCGGTGCACGAGCTTGCCACCAACGCCACCAAGTACGGCGCGCTTTCGCAGGCGACCGGCACCGTGGACGTGCAGTGGCGTGTTCAGACCCGTGGTAACGAGGACCGCCTGGAGTTCGCCTGGTCGGAAAGCGGTGTGGAACTTGGCCCGGAGCCGCCGCGAAGGAAGGGCTTCGGCACCGAACTCATCACCCGGCGCGTGCCATACGAGCTCCGTGGCACGGGAGAGTTGAAGCTCAACGGGGACGGGCTAGAGTGCCGGATCGCCTTTCCGCTCATTCCCGGGGAGAGCATCTTGCAGCAGGACGCCCCGCCAGCGTCGCCACTTAGGGCACGTGGATCATGAACGACGAAACCCCTCTGGCCCATCGACTGGTCCTCGTCGTCGATGACGACTTCTATCTTGCGGAGGACACGCGCGAGACGCTGATGGAGGCGGGAGCAACCGTCCTCGGCCCCTACGGCCGAGCCGACGAGGCACTGGCTTCGCTGGAGACGACGCTCCCAAACTGTGCGGTTCTCGACCTGAACCTTGGCTCTGGCCCGGAATTCGGCATCGCCCGGGCTCTCATGGAGCTGCATATTCCGATGGTTCTCGTGACTGGCTATGATCACGACATCATTCCACCAGACCTCGCCGGAATGGCCTCTCTCCAGAAGCCGGTCAGCAGGGACAAGCTTGTCGCGACCGTTCGAGACCTGGTCCGGAAGACCGGCCGCTTTTTGACAGAAGAATGATGCCGAAGCTGTCCGCCCGAAACGGAGAGAAACTGCCTGGCGCGACATTGGTGAGTACAGCGCTGCCACTCTCATGTGAGCCTCCGAGCCCGCCGGTGTCGAGATGAACAAGGCGCTCATGAACTGGGTGCGGGCGAGCTGGGACGCGGTGAGGACCAGCTTGTGGCTCGTTCCCGGGATGTTTTTCCTTGCCGGAATCGCGCTCGCGGTGGTGATGCTTGAGTTGAAGCGCGACTGGGCCGCTGGGCCGGAGGTGCTGCAAGCCTGGATCCGAACTGGAGACGGCGAGGATGCGCGCGCACTTCTGTCGACGCTCCTGACCGCGATCATTACCATGGCCAGCATGGCCTTCTCTGTGACGGTCGTCGCGCTGTCGTTAGCCGCGAACACGTTCGGGCCCCGGCTGATCCGGACTTTTCGAGCCAACTTGCGCACGCAATTGGTCCTTGGCATGTTCGTGCTGACGATCGTCTATCTGCTGCTCGTGCTGCGTGCGGTGGAGGGCGCTTCCGAGCCGCCGGAGGTTCCGCAGGCCGCGGTCGCACTCGGCAGCCTGCTCGCGTTGCTCAGCGTTCTGGCGCTGCTTGCCTTTATCCAGGGCGTGGCAACCTCCATCGTCGCGGACGAGGTGGTTCGGCGCGTGCGCAGCGAGTTGGATGCGGGCGTGGCGAAGCTGCCGGATCTGCATCGTCACGCGGAGCCTGCACCCGAATATTTTCCGCCCGACTTCGACGATGGTGCCGGGCGCGTTCCGCTTCCCAGGGAGGGTTACGTCCAGTCTGTTCAGTTCGACGAAATCCTGGCCTGGGCGGAGAGGCACGACGCTGTGGTCCGGTTGGACTTTCGCCCCGGTGACTTCGTAGTCGACGGGGACACGAAGGTGCTCGTCCATCCGCGCCCCGAGAATCCGGAAGGGGTCAGGACGCAGCTCGGCAGGTTTATCGCCAGCGGTCGGGCTCGCACGCCAACCCAGGATCTCGAATTTGCCATCCGGCACCTGGTCGAAGTGGCCGTCCGCGCGCTGTCGCCCGGCATCAACGATCCCTTCACTGCGCTGGCTGTGATCGACCGACTACGCGGCGCGCTCAGCAGACTGTGCGCCAAGCAGTTCCCGCCGAGCACGCTGGCCGATCCCAACAGCAGGGTGCGAGTGATGCGTCGCGTTCCGACCTATGCAGGCACCGTGGATGCCGCTTTCAACCAGATCAGGCAGGCGGGATCGGCCAAGCCCGCGGTCCTCATTCACATGCTGGAAGCCATCGGCGAGGTCGCAGAGCACGCGAAAACGGATGAGCAGCGCGCCGCTCTCTCTCGCCACGCCTCGATGATAAGAGCGGCGGGAAGGCGGGATGTGGCAGAACCTGACGATCAAGAGGATGTCGAGCGAGCCTTCGGCCGAGCCATGCGCGCCCTGCACTGACAGGGCGGACCGCCTTGCTGGCCCAAAGAGTGGCTCCTGCATGGCTGGAAGGATCGCGCGAAGGCTCACCCGCGGACGGAGCATTCCAGCAACTGAGCTCGTCGCTTGCCAAACTTCGGTATTCATCCGCGGCGCTAACATAAGATAGGGCCGATTTTCGAAAGGATGATAAAGGCTCAGCCATCGCCAGCATCTTAATGCGCGCTGGTGCTTGAGAGATCCGACACGCTCCCGCGCTTTTCAATTCGGCGGGAGTTGCAATTTGCTCGAACACCCTGTTTTACATCGTATGGTGCGCAAGCTTGAGAAGCGCGCGCCTCTCGACGATTTCGACAGAGAAGCACTTGCCTCGCTGAGCTTCAGGCGGAAGATCTACGAGCCGAGCAGCTACCTTGTTCGCGAGGGCACGCTCGCCGAGGAAATCACGCTCATCCTGGAGGGCCTCGTCTATAGGCAGAAGCTGACGCAAGAGGGCAGCCGGCAGATTGTCAGCGTTCATATGCCCGGCGACTTCGTGGACTTGGAAAACTCGCTGCTGAGGGTTGCGGATCATAACGTGCAGGCATTGACCCGCTGCGAAGTCGCGGCGATCCCCGTCCGTGAGATCATCGCGCTGATCGACACGCACCCGCGCGTCGGGCGCGCGTTGTGGGTCGACACGCTGATCGACGCCTCGATCTACCGCGAGTGGATCATGAACGTGGGCCGCAGACCGGCCAAGCAACGCTTGGCCCATCTCTTGTGCGAGTTCGCCGCGCGGCTACGAGTGGCGGGCCTCACCCGAGAGGACGGATACAGGCTGCCGATGACGCAGGAGCAGCTTGGCGATGCGACGGGCCTCACGTCCGTCCACGTCAATCGCAGCCTCAAGGCGCTAGAGGCCGATAATCTCATCGTTCGGAGGCGCCAGTTCGTCAGCATTCCCGATTGGGAGCGGCTCCGGCAAGCCTCCGGTTTTAGCGGGCTGTATCTGCATCTGGACCAGGAAGCGTAAGACGCACTCATTCGGCCATTCCATGGTTCCGCTTCCACCCATCAAATGGAACGGATCTCCCAGTAATCTTCAGCCGTGCGCTTGATGGTGCATAGCTTCCGCCCGTCGCACCAGAGTTCCGCCGATCGGTTGCTCGCCTCTTTGTGAGCGATTGCGAGCGCCGTCGCGGCGTCCTGCGCCTCGAACTCGACGTCTTTCTGTGGCCCTCGGCCATCTTCCATGAACTTCATCCGGTAGGTCTTGATCGATGTGCTATTCGGCTTTTCGCCGAAGAGCGACAGGCGGCTCTTCTGGTGCATTCGCCCTCTCCGCTGGAAGTGCTGCTCGGACGAATGCAGATTGAAAGCCTGACGGGCCACTCAAAATGTTAAGAAAGCGGAACGGCGGGTGCAAAAATCTTGTCAATTTGCGGGGCAGGCCCTGAAGTCACACCAAGTTCCTGAGATGGGGAGCGACTACGAAAGTCCGGACGTCCGTCGATCCGGCATTGGCTCCCTTGCAGGACTCCCCGATTTCTTGCCTTCGCGATTCTCTCGGCGGCATGATGCTGCTCTTCATCATGGAGGAAGCTGCGCTACGACTTCATCGCTGTCCTGGCGCTGCTGCACCGTTGCGCTGCGGACGCATGGCGCATGCCTGACCTCTGCGGGTCAAGACACATCGGTCTTCGCAGCCTTGGGCGAAAGGCAGGATCCTATCGCAAGGGTTGCAAGATTTCGTTCAGTCGCTGGCGACGGCCCGGAATGGGTTCCAGGTGCGGATATCGGTGCCCCTTCAATCCGTCGAGCCGCACCTCCCGTTGCCGTTTGCCCACCTTGACGAGAAGCTCGACGGGTTCTCCCTCGGCAGAGCAGGCCACCGCGCGCTTCAGCTTCTTGGAACTGAAGGTGCGCCCGTTCACCTCAATGATCTCTGATCCCGCGATCAGCCCGCAATGAAAGGCTGGGCCGTTCCACAGCACTTCGCCGATGCGGCCATCCTGGTTGTGCGAAAGGCCGATAGAGAACAGCAGGTTGGTCGTGCCGTACACCGTCTCCTTGCTCGTCTGGTAGGCGCTTGGTTCATCGCGATAGACCAGCCGGTACCCTCCCCGCTCGAGACCCTCGAGAGGGGCGGCGCCGGACGTTTGATGCAGCTTCTCCTCGAAATACTCCTTCCAGGCGAAAGGTACCACGTCGTCCAGCGCGGCAAGGACGTCTTCCAAAACGTAGGTGCTGGTGACCCACACGCCATTCTCCTGCCCGAAGAACGCGCGGGCGAAATCGTCGAGCGAGCGGCTGTCGCCGGACATCTCGCGAATGTGTGTGTCGACGTCGAGCCACATCAGTGAGCCTTCGGTGTAGTAATCCTCGCTCCGCTGCCAGCTCGGCCAGGGCAGCGGGCTGCGCGCGGCGATGATCGGGTCGCGAGTGGTGTCGCTCATCGGTCGCCACTGGCTTCCTTCGCGGACCTGCTGGGTTGCTGCGGTTTCGGCGAGTGCCTGGAGTGCATGGTCCGCGCTCCACAATCCCGAGCGGGCGGCGAGGATGCGATCCCAATACTGGGTCTGCCCCTCGTACACCCACATCAAACTGTTGCGGATCGGCTGATCGAAAGACGGCGCCCACGAGTCGGCGCCCCGGCGGTACTTCCCGTTCCAGCTATGGACGTATTCGTGTGCGATCGTGTCCCGGCGTGCGAAGGTGGTGTCCCATTCGGTGAAGTAGCCGGGAATGCTGACGGCCTCGCACGATCGGTGATGCTCAACTCCGGTCGAGCCGATCTCGTCGCTCAGCGCCAACAGCACGTCATAGTGGTCGAAATGGCGAGCGCCGCCGAACAGGAGGTCAGCCTGACGGACCAGTTCGCGGTGCGGCTCGATCTGCGCGTCGGTCGCAGCGAGCAATTCGGGCCGGTCGGCAACGATGTTGAGCCGCACCGC
>Ga0210040_10010224_pt1 | contig 10794 bp, 10 predicted proteins | sample CryGeyCG12114_NA_FD_185462 | JGI IMG/M metagenome (GOLD analysis project Ga0210040, IMG submission 185462) | Groundwater microbial communities from aquifer - Crystal Geyser CG19_WC_8/21/14_NA (SPAdes) (version 2) | ecosystem: Environmental > Aquatic > Deep subsurface > Groundwater | place: USA... | reverse complement strand
AAGATTACGAAAAGTCACAGGGAGCCCTCGCTCAGCATGCAACACGTTTTGCGACACTGCAGGAAGAAGCTCTTAAGATACAGGCGTTTGCCATTGTACAACCAGTGTTTGCTCAAGCTTCCGCATTGGTGATAGTTGAGGCTCTTGCTGTCGTAAGAAATCGTAACGGTAAGCCGTACGGTGCGGCTGCGGTTATTGCAGCGGTCGTGGCTCACAACGGTTCATTGATTTCGAACACACAAGCCCAGCAGCAGATCGATGCGTTTCTCCGCGAGGACCTCCAGAGCCTGCTTTCGTCGCCATCGTCCACGCATCTGGTCGACATTTTGTACGCGAACTCTGGTAGTGCTACCTTCACAGACGTGTGGAGTGGCGCGCTCAAGGCAATATTGAACGAGCCCGAATCACCGACTAGCACAAAGACCTTAGAAGCTCTTCTTACTTCGACTCGGATACCGGTCGACTTTGACCTCGCCGCGAGTGACGCTGAGCTGCAGTCCTTCATCAAGGCTAGCGTCCGGGAGTCGGTCGAGGGGTCTCTTGAATGGGATACATTTAATCGTGTTTTGCAGTCGCCGGCCAAGGTCTTAGCTCCTGAGACCACTGAGGATATCCTGGCCTACCTGACGGAGTCGCTGACCATTTCTCAACGTGCTCCCTACTCCTTGCAGGGGCTCCGTCAGATCGTCAAGTCCAGTCCGTCGCTGCTCAGAGAATTTATCGCAACACCCCAAGGATCAAAGCTTCTGCAGGGCCTACTGCTGGCTTCGGAGTCGCCTAGCGACGAGGTTGCACAGAGCGCTTCCGCAGTCAATGCGACCATACAAACCCTCCTATCATCTGGCTCGGATACAAAGCAGTCAATCTTCGAACTCATTCAGCAGGGTCTCCGTAAAGCGAGCCAGACGTCTGTATCTGTCGAGACACTCGTCGATCTAGCCAAACACTCAGTCAAGCCGGGACATGAATGGGAAGCGTTGCAGCACGTGTTTCCGACAGTGCAAGATTGGGATCTAGCTTTGGCGCCGTTTCTCCAAGCTCCGCCAAAGTTGTCTCTCGCTATCACAAACCCTCTCGGTGGTGCCGTATATCTAGTCAACCATGACCCCTCAGCCCACCAGGCAAAAAAGGTTGCACGAGATGCTGACGGATACTCGGCCGCCTACCGCATGACGCAATATGTTACAAGGTTACTAAAAGGGTCAGAATCATTTCCAGTGGATAGTATACCACGAGAAATTCGAGAGTCATATCTTCGCAACATTGCGCTTACGATACAGCTCACAGACGACAACCTTGGGCTTGCAGGAGCGAACGGACTCTGGACGGACTACAACTCAGAAGCTGAGAACGATGCGATAACCTTCATCTCGGACGCGCAGCAATTCGTTACGCAAGAGTTGAGGCATTTGTCGTCATCTGGAGGGTCTGAACTGGTACCGTGGGCCAGTGCACTGCTTGGCCGTGTCGGAAGTACTACCTCTGCCCAAGCCTACTATGCAGCAAGAACCTATAGTGTTCTCGTCTCAGACGCCCTCGAGATGGCAGGCTGGCGCACCTCGCAGACGCCTCCGCTACTGGAGACTCTCAAGGCGATGCGTAAAAGCAAAGCCACCTTGCCCTTATTAGGATTCCTGAATGCCTTCAGGGATCCGTTAGCTGCATCCAAATCGTGCGAGCGCATGTGCAACGAACTTATTGCCGACTTGACAGGGCTGGATATCGATGACAAATCTGATGACGCCCTACGGCAACTTCTGTTGCTCAACGCCTTGCTCTCGGGGCAAGACGGCATTACCGAGAGTATCGCGAAACAGCGACTCGTATTCTTTGTCAAACACGTGGTCTCTTGGCTACAAGACACTGCGATTGCAAAGCCGATAAGGGCCGAACTCTGTCGCGTACTTGCCACACTTCTTCCCTTGATGGGTGATATGTACGGAGATCACTGGACGAATATCCTCAGTTCACTCGCCGCTACCTGGATGGCTACAACCGAGCTGGAAGAGAACGAGTCAGGAATGGATAGTACCATCCCGTTTGTACATGCATCGTTGAAACTCTACGCTCAGCTGCGAGGTTTGACCCAAGCCGAAGAGCCAAATGACGATCTGGTAGATGCTTGGAAGGAAACTGAACAGGCAGTTGCAAATGGCCTCATCAATCTCCTCAAGCACTCTCAGCACTTCCCCGACGAGTTCCACCAGCCGTTAAAGATGGTCAACGATGTACTGGCTCGACAGATTGCGAAAGTGTCGCTCAAACACCTAGAATCTACTGAGGAGCTGTTCCCGTTGCTGTACGTTGAGTCGCAGCCGGTTCAGCAAACCGCGTTCGATATCCTGCATAAACAGATCCCTGTAGCTCAGGAGCAAATCTCCATCGACTCGGCCTTGGAGAAGACGACAGCACGCTTGCCGGAAGAGTTGCTGTCGCTCATCATCGACGCTCCCACGGTCGCCGCCCTAGCTGAGGCCAACTTTGAGCGCAGCATACCACTGCCGCTGCGAGGCTATCTTTTAAGTTGGCTACTAGTGTTTGATCACCTAGAGCACGCGTCATTCAAGGTCAAGAACGACTACGTCGAACATGTTAAGGAGGGCGAATACCTTCCGGGCCTACTGAATTTCACATTCGACTTTCTTGGCCATGCGCATAATAAACCGGTCGATGTATCGAAGCTCGACGTTACCGCGTACGAGCCTGACATTGAGCCGCCGAGACGCGACCTGCAGTGGCTACTAACCCATTTGTACTTCCTATGCTTGCGGCACGTGCCTTCACTCACAAAATCGTGGTTCATTGATTGCAAGTCCCGTGCTACGGTGGTCACGCTCGAGCCGTGGACCGAGAAATACGTAAGTTGGCGCTCTCGGTGTAGGCTGAATGGCTTCGCATATTTTTGTCGACGTCGATCGTCAAGCACAAAAGTCTGCGAAGCCATCCAGCCTACCCTATCCAATTCATCATCCTCACTAATATGCGACAGATCTCTCCACCAGTCATCACCGCGGCCCTGCAATCCGTGGCCACCTGGTCCGAGCAGCAACAAGAAACCGACTCCGACTCCCCATTTACCGTCAAAGTCGCCCCCCGCGCCCGCGAAATCACCGCCTCCTACCTCGTCGACGAGCAAACAATGAGCATGCGCATTTCCCTCCCCGCCGCGTTTCCGCTCGCAAACGCACACATCGAAGGCCTCGCACGCGTCGCGGTAAACGAACAGAAATGGCAATCCTGGCTTCGTACCTCGCTCGGCGCTATCACGATCTTTAACGGCTCGTTGATCGACGCGCTAACGACGTTCAAGCGCAATGTTGACGGTGCTATGAAGGGCCAAACAGAGTGCGCGATTTGTTATAGTATCGTCGGCGCGGATAAGAAATTGCCGGATAAGCGATGCCAGACGTGTAAGAATTTGTTCCATGGCGGCTGCTTGTTCAAGTGGTTCCGGACGAGTGGGAGTTCGAGCTGTCCGCTTTGTAGGAATCCGTTTAATTATGGGTAGGGCTGGAGGGATGCGGTGGGGGTTGGGGATGGGGATTTTGAGGGGCGATTTGGGGTGAGGATAGACAGGAGTGTGCATTGTAGGTGGCATTAATGGGAATGTATATGCTGGTAATGTCTATTGGTGTCATGTGGAGCACGTGATCGGCCCCCTTCGAAGGGGAACGGACGGGCGTGGATATAGACCTCATGCAGTGCGCTAGGAAAAAGGGCGCTATGTTGAGCTAAGGTACGTCTCCTGTCACCTGATCATGTACCGATTCCTGGAGCTTGATCCCAATGGCAGAATATCCTCGTGGCATCGACGCTATAACAATTCGGCATGATGTCGGGGGTGAAATAACAAGTTCCAACGCGCTGCTGAGATTCTTCAGGCTGTCACTTCGAAGCACTGTCAGCCGCCGTAATTGGTAGGCGCCTCACCGGAGTGAGATCGTTGCCGTGCAGGAAGGTAAAGACAACTCCGTTTGCTTTACGTTTCTCTTACCGCCGGTCGTTGGTACAGTTCCCTCGCGTGAACCGACTCACGTTTGCACCTTCCTTTACTTCAACAGCCCTTATCTCCCCTCTCTCTTATAATCCTACTTCCAACCACACACCCTACACTCCGATCAACCAACTACATACCCACGCTACACTAACTAACACCATTACCAGCTCACAATGCTCTCCCTCAACTCCAAGTCTCTCGCCCTCCTCCTTCTCCTCTCCATCTTCCTCACCCTCATCTCCGCCGCCCTCGACAAACCCACTCTCACCCCACCTGTCACAAACCTCGACTGGTAAGCAACCTCCCCATGAAGCTCAACCCAACACACTCTAACAATCGCAGGCACCTCACGCGCCTCCTCCGCGGCCCCCTCAACGACGTCGTGCTTTGGGATAATGACAAGATCAATCATCACTGCAAGAAGGTGTTTGAGCATGAGGGCTACAACACCTCCACCATACAAATGTTCAGCGCCACGTACTCCGACTGCCCCACACCCTGGATAATGTGCCGCCACCCCGCCGCGTTCTACATCCCACAACTCCTCGCCCTCAACATCGGCCTCATACCGCCCAACATGCGCCAATACATACGACACGTCGTCGCGCTGCCAGGTAATGGCGAGGTGTACGACCAGGACGATACTATTGTCGTGAAGGGAAATGCGGGTTTGCATGATATACTCGCCGCGGCAGGGAAGGGGTTGGGGAAGTGGGGAATGCAGGATGGGAATGGGTATTGGGGTACTTATCTTCCTTCCCGTCTTCCTCCCCCTCACATCATCTAACAATTCCCTCCCTAGATACCCAACCCTGGCTCTCCGCATATGCCAACTCCACCGCCGTTCTCAATCCCATCAGCCAACTCAACCAAGCCGAGAACTTTGCGCAGATGAGCGTCGTTGCGCTTGCGGAGTACGAAAACCCAGGATGCTGGGACTCCGTGATTCCCAATCTACATCAAGTGGAGGCCCAGATAAGGCAGGTTCAAAAGGATTTGGGCAGGCATTTTAATGTGAGCGATGGTGTGACGTGTGTAAGGAGGGGGTTGGAAGATAGTCTGGTTATTGGGAGAGTAGAGGAGCTACCTCTAGTCTGAACAATGGCTGACACTGGTGTCAAGGCACCGGGTACATCAAGGTGGACTGTTTCTGAGGACTCATGGCTACCTTTACCACCACCTATCTATCTTTCATGATGAATCGACCATGCAAAATGCTTGTCAAATAACTACGCATACACCTATTTAGGCCGCCCTACATTATACACAACCTCTCCTTCCCTCCTAGTCTTACTTCCACCCCCTTCCCCTTCCCTCTCCTTCTTCTTCCCCCTCTCCTTAACACAAATCCACCCAATCAACCCCGCCAGTCCCAGTAACACAGCGCACACGCCGCCAATCGCGATACCAGTTCTTGCGCCGTTGCTGAGAGACGGTTCGCCGGACGACGGTGTTGTGGGTATGGGTGTTGAAGTGGACGTGGATGTGGTGAGTGGATAATAGGGAGATGTTAGGAGGGTGGGTGTAGGTGAGGTTGGGAAAGGGGCGGGAGTCCATCTGGTGAATAGGCCGAAGGTGATGGTGTTGATATCAAAAGACGTCAGAGTGAGGGTAGGAGTTGGCGTTGATGAACGGAGGGTTGTAGGGGTTGGGATTGATGGTGAGCCTAGAGGGACGGTGAAGAGGATGTCGCTGGTTGGTGGGGAAAGTATTGCATTAAGGGCGAAAGTTGTCGGAGTTGAGGTTGGAGTTGAGGTTGTGAAAGTAGGAGTTGTGGTTGAGATGGCGGGGAGACTTAATCGCACGGTGAAGCTGAAGTCGTCTGGCAACACTGAAGGGCCTCTGCTCGTCTTAACTGAGGTTGGTGATTCGGATGCAACATGTTGCCCACTGAACGTGATCGAGCGTGTGCTCGTCGGCTTCTCGAGCCCTGTTTCGGGGTCCATAAGACGGCGGTGAACATTCATCCTGATCGCGAGCGATAACATCGTCGCGGAATTGTTTTTCTAAAAAGATACATCGCGCTGAGTTCGGGCTCTTTAGCTAACGAGACGGACTGAAGTGTTCCCAGCAGGTGTGTTGGCTGGTGATGCGTGAGTCACGCCGCTGAGCTGTCGTCGCCCGACAGTGCGCCAGCGAAGCTGGTGAGCCGCCAACACCGAAAAGCCCTCTTCCAACAGATCTTGTCAGAGTAGAGTGTCGCTTGATGATGGTCGAGCTGGGTTTTCTGGTGTTCATGTTGTTTGACTCGCATCTTGGACGCACGGAAGTATTTACAAGCGACCGTAACGACAGCCGCAGTCTTCTTTCCTACACCATTCATGTCCGCAGAATATTGAGCTTCCCATGACGTTGCCGGTCGATCGGTCGATTCGTGTGATTAAGATGTATGGAAATCATTCCCTGTTCCAGTGGTCAGCGTCCGTTCCATTATCATGTGAAACCCGTTACCCACCCCTTGAGATGTCTGATCTTAAAGAAGCGTCCGCGACCTCTCCTTCCCCTTGGTCCGGCTTTACCGAGTCAAGCTCAGGTATAGGGCCATCGACACCCAACTCCGGAAGGCGCACGACATTATTGGGCAGCTCATGGACCGGGATACGACCCCTGAAGCCATCTAGCTCTTTTCTTTCTGTAAACTCATGGCCCCGTCCGTTACTTCTGGCTGTTCGCTGATATATCGATCTCCACAACCACCATGTGATGCCCAAGATTATGGCTATCCCGACAGTCGTGGCTGCTGCTGCTATTCCGCCCGTTTCTGGAGAGCTTAGTCTGGATGCAGAGTTTGGTGGAGGATTGGATGATTGCGTAGAAGATGTGGAGGTCGAGAAAGAGGCTGTCGATGAAGTGGTCGAGATGGCGACGGTCGGCGCGGAGGTTGGGAGGGATGATGTGGTTGTTGACGACAAAGATGGTGGATCTGTGGATATGGGTGGCGTATGCGTGGGAGTCTGAGACGTTGATATTTCCGTGTTCGATGGAGGGGGAGAAGTTGTAGACGTTGCCAGCGTCGTTGTCGTGCGGCTGAGGACTGTAGTGCCCGCCGTTGTCGCCACTGCGAATGACGTCCACGCACCTCCGCCCGCTCCTGTCTCGGTATGCGGCACGAAAAGGGCGAGGAGCGGATTTGTAGCCTCGAAAATGGTTCTGATGTCCACGCCCTGCGATTCGCAAGACGCCGAAAGACTGAAGACGAAAGCTGAGGCATAATCAGTGCCATTTTACTATCCTTGAATTTGATCATACATGACCGTGCACTCCTGTCGCAAGACGCCGTCAAGCATGCTTTCGGTGAGCCGTTCAAGAGAGAGCCTAGCAGCGGTACTTCACCGCACAGGCACACGAAATCGCCTCCATGGCAAGTGGACCCTGGCCCCTGCGAAGGGGCAATGGTGATGGTGTCGAGACATACTCGCTGTTCAGTTAGCTTTCATTCCCCCAACTTGCATATAAAGCTCACCGTGCAAGGAGCAAAATCTAGAGTGGCCATAGCATACATAACAGCGTGAAGTGATGAGAGCAAGCCTTGCTTTCCACCAAGGCTGTGAACATTTCGAAAACGCAGGGCCTCTGCTCATTTGGCTGCATCTTCGCCGTCGTGCCACTGATGTGATTCGCTTCGACTTGCATTCTCATTGGCATTACTTGTCGCACGGTCAATTGTGCCTTCGTTGCACTGCCGCCCACTGAAGTTAGATCCATGCGGAGTGACAATGTTGGTGGAAGATACGAAATAAGTTGCGCCACGATTGCTGCTGACAGTTGCCGGCATGATTTTAGTTCAGTAGAACTCAGATTTGCTCTGACGTCGAAGATGATCTCTTTCTCTGTGTGATCTTGTCGTTGGAGTGAAAGAACGGATAAAGCCGGTTTGACCTAAGAAAGTCCCTTCGGGCTGACGTAATCGCCGATTTCCGATCCCAACTTCCAACCATGGGCAGTAAGTAACGCGCGTGCTCTGGATCAGTTCCATGTGAGCTTGTCGCTAAACTTTGGGTATACTTTAGTGCGGTTCCAACCATGGGCGAAATGAACTGTCCACCTCTCGATGAACTGGGCTTCTCCAATGGTTCTACTACCACGTTCAGGTTCTAATCACGCCGTCTTGCAACCACTATATGAGATCTCCTGTACACTGACTGTATGTTGACGTCCTGTCGGTCGCCCAGAATCGTTATATCTTCGTTCCAACTACCAGATATAGCCACCGTCCGCATAATCGAAATAAGCTCGCGCTCTACATGCAGCGTAACTTCGACAGCCTCCAGGTTCGTTGACACGACTGGATCTCGTCCATCATCATCATCCCGAGCGCAGACCCTCGCTACCCAGCCTCATCCTCAGAGACTTGCGGTAGCGGCGGCGAGACGCTGTTCGAAGTGCGAGTAGACGACCAGCGCCCCTGCTTCACCTCGCCTGAACCCAGTTCCGAGATCGCACAAATGGAATCTAGCTCTGACAGCCGCGGGCTGGTCGTTGCAGTGGAAGGGTCATCTCCAGGAATCTCCAGCACCTGGCCGTCCGTGCAGAGTTCTGGTTTGCCATTGTCTTTCACTTCTATACCCCTTCGGCCTTGATCCGATGTCCTGTTTTTCTGTCTTCTCCGCATGTGTAGCCAAGCTAGGCCCGCGATGATAGCCACGGCGATGAGGGTGGCTGCAGCAGCGATGCCGCCCGTAGCGGCTGAGCGGAGACCCGGTTGATGGTCTTTTTCTGGCGACTCCAAGTATGTGATTACAGTGTAGATAGAGGGGTCAGGGCTGTGGGTCGATTCGATCGAGGTCGTGAGGGTCGAGAAAAGCGTCGTGCCAGCGGTAGGTACAAAGGTTGTTGACGATAATGAGGTGCTAAGAGACGGTAGCAGCGTCGAAGCAACCGAAACATAAAGAGATGGTATTTGTGTCGAAGAGGGTGGCGAGATTTCCACAGGTGCCGGCGGCAAGGATCCTGGTTGCTGATCCGTTGTCGACAAAGGTAATGGGATGGCTGTGGAATTAAAAATCGAGATTGTCAGTACACCAGGAGCGGTGGTAATCGCGAGTGTGGTTTTTGATGGCCACTTCCAGAACGATGCCATGCTTCGGGACACTTCGCCCGGTCTCGCCCTAATCCCAACCATCTCTGCGGAAAGGCGGCGCGGTGCACGAGTCATGCGCTAGTTGGCAACTTTTGAAATATGATGGGCGTATACGATGGACAACGATGAAATTTCGTGGGAGTACCAGCGAGTGGGAAGCTCGAGATTCGAGGATGGGAACAATGCGCCATCGAGATGGCTAACGAGAACATGCCTAAGATACCCAGAGCGAGCGCAAAATGTGATGGGCATTTTGGTACAGTGCTGTAATCACGAATGGTGCTACAAGATACCAGGGCCATTTTATCCCAGGTCCCGCGGGCTCACGTGCAGCACGGAAAGTCTGAGCAGGAGGAACTTGACGTGAGATACGTCCGTAACGTTGAACCGCAGGAAGCGAAAGATAAAGCAATATCTCTTCTCCAGGCTGATGACGTCGCGAACCCACAATTCGACTAACAACATCACACATAGATTTCTTCACCCATTGAGCTTAAGATACCCAGGCACGCTATCGACTGTCGGTCCACCACATTTTTGAGACCTTTGGAATGTCCATCGTGCGCGACCCGTCACGACATATTCTGCACAACAACCAACATCGCTACGTACAACCAAACACGCGGTCCCTGCGCCCTTTCTGGTCTGACCGGACCATCACACCCGTTGTCTGCCGTCTTGGCAACATTGCTCGACTGGTCGCTTTAAGGTAGAGCACGAAGTTTCCGCGCCACAATAAGCATGTCCCGGAAATGCTCAGCAATTGAAGGATCAGTTCTTGCATTTGCAGTGAAAGACCTCGACGATTAGGTGGGTCTAGAGAGATCTTTCTAATCAAGTAAGTAACGCGCGTGCTCTGGATCAGTTTCAGGGGAGCTTGGTTGCCGAACTTTAGGTATACTTTAGTGCGGAAGGTTTAGTGCAACTTTGGGTTACGATAGCTTGTGGTTGATGTCTTAGTCGAGTGCTTGAAGAATGTGGTAATATATCGAATTAGACATTAACACCTCCTAGGCACATTATCGTACATTTTCTCGTCCATTACTCTCTTCCTTTCCCTTCATTTTCCGCTAGAAGTTCTGCGCCACCCCTCCACCTCCACCACCTCCATTACTAGCATAATACCTTGGCTTCACCTGCCTCTCCCCACCAGCATCCATCTCCGCATACCCACCTCCTCCCCTTCCATTCCCATCACCCAACTCCACCGCACCCCCAGCCATGTCAACTCCGCCCATCCTCGGCACAACCCCCATTCCTCCCAACTCACTAACCGGACTGCCCACACTCTGCGTATGCAACTCACTAACCGGACTACCCACAGTGTCTGTATGTAACTCACTCGCCGGTGAATTATACACCGACATAGGCGGCGGCGAGCGCGTCTCGAGTTCCGGGTACGGAGAATCTTTGAAGCGCATTTCGGTATGACTCGAATGTCTCGTCGGATGAGGATGCTGATTGTGGTGATGTTTGACCATTGGTACAGGCGGAACATTACTGTTGTAGCGATTTGGCATCGCCTCGCCATGCACTTCTGCCTCTGCCTTCTCCATACCCCTCCCCACAATCCCTCCCGACCCAACCGCCGAATGCCCTTCAACATCCGGCAGCGTCGGCTTCCCATGTCCACCGTGACTCGGATCCCACCTCTCGGGCGTACTTGCCAGCGAGCGACTTCGCTTTCTGCGACGCAGGATGTAGAACACGGATCCGA
>Ga0210040_10010223_pt1 | contig 10794 bp, 11 predicted proteins | sample CryGeyCG12114_NA_FD_185462 | JGI IMG/M metagenome (GOLD analysis project Ga0210040, IMG submission 185462) | Groundwater microbial communities from aquifer - Crystal Geyser CG19_WC_8/21/14_NA (SPAdes) (version 2) | ecosystem: Environmental > Aquatic > Deep subsurface > Groundwater | place: USA... | reverse complement strand
TTTTAAAGATAACAAAGCTGCAAGTTAGAGAAGAAAAGAGAATGATTTTTTATCAGAAGTTGATTATAGGTTGATCTCTAATACTGTTTGTTTATCACCAATTTGTTCTAATGGCCTTTTTATTAGTGCGACATTTAAAAGTCAAAGAAAAGCTGCAATTAAGGGCATTACGAACAAATTATCCCTACATAAACTTCCTGCAATAATCCAGCTTATTAATATAAATATTTAGAAAGTCTTACAACAACGAATTATAGGTGGAGGCGTTAGCATCATGTTTGCAATTGATAATACCGTTAAAATTTATAGCAATGGATTTACAGGATTGTATTATTGTAGGTGGTGGACCCGCCGGGTTAAATGCAGCAGTTGTTTTGGGCAGGTGTAGAAGAAAAGTAATTCTTTTTTGATACAGAAGAATACCGAAACAGGTACTCACATGGTATGCATAACTACCTTACCAGGGATGATGTCAGCCCGGCAGAATTTATAAAAATATGTAAAGGGGAAATAGACAAATACGGTATCTCTTTAATAAAAGAAAAGGTTATACAGGCATTCAAAAATGATGAAGGAATATTCGTGGTAAAAACTGAAAAAGGTGAACCCTACTATGCTAAAAAACTATTGATTGCAACCGGACTCAAAGACCCGTTACCAGAGATTGAAGGGTTTGAAGAAATGTATGGAAAATCAGTGTTTCATTGTCCCTATTGTGATGGGTGGGAAGTGAGAGATAAAAAACTGGGTGTTTATGCGCGAAACAAAAATGGCTTTGAAGTCGCTATTAAATTAAAAGGATGGAGTGAACAGGTCATATTGTTTACAGATGGAATAAACAAATTCAAACCCTTTGAGAAAGAAGAATTAGCTGCTAATGATATTCCTGTTATCAATACCCGAATTGCAAAATTACAAGGTAATGAAGGCCTGTTAGAAAAAATTGTTTTCCAAAACGGGCAGGAGTATGAATGTGACGCACTGTTTTTTGTAAACGGATTTGCGCAGCAATGTAACCTGGGAGAAACTTTTAATTGCGAAATTAGCAAAAGAGGAAAGGTTATTACTAATCAGTATCAACAAACTAACGTCCCGGGATTATATGTTGCCGGAGATGCAGATAAGGACATGCAATTTGTCGTAGTCGCAGCAGCAGAAGGCGCAAAAGCTGCAGTTACCATAAATACTGAACTGCAAAAAGAAATAAGCAGCCAACGGGTGGAAGCTGCAAAACAAAAAACAATAGTTGTATAATAAAAGGAACGGTTTTATCATTTATCCTGATTTTATTTTCTTTCACCCTGCTTTCTGAAAGTAGTTAATAAGAGAAATTAAAGAACTAAAATGGCAGGGAAAACAATACTTAATTGAAGAGGCCTCAGAATTTAAATGCTTCACAATAAAAAAGACGGGTCACGCGGTCTCCTGAATTAACTTTCTTACTTCGATAAATGGCTTCTTAAACCTTGTGAGCCTTTAACCTACAATTTTAAAGACCTAAATGTCTTCTTTGTAGATTCGTTTACCCTTTTAACACCTGCTGCAAGGTTTAATTGTAATGATTTTAGTGGAAGAGTAAACCTACAAGCTGGCAGGAATTTGGTTTAATTAATTAAATTAAAAAGATACATACAATGGCTGAATTGAAAGCGATATTATTTGATCTTGATGGAACACTATTAGACAATAATGAAGTGCATTACAATGCATGGAAAAAATATCTTAAAGATAATGGCAAGGAGATATCAGATGAAGACTTTAAAGAAAACATTAGCGGCCGCACTAACCAGGATGCGGTAGAGCATATCTATAACAAAAAAATGAGCCAGGAAGAAGCGGAAAAGTATTACCTGAAAAAAGAAGAAATTTACCGCGAGATGTTCGAACCTGATATTAAAGCAATTTCAGGCCTTGAAAAGTTTCTGGAAGACTTACAAAAGCATAATATTACAATGGCAATCGCTACATCCGGAATACAGGTTAATATTGATTTTATGTTTGAGCATGTTCCGATAAAAAAGTATTTTGAAAAGGTTATTAATGCAAACGATATAGAAAATGGTAAACCTGATCCGGAAATATTTTTAAAGACTGCTGAAGAGTTAGATGTACCGGCAGAGAACTGTATTGTATTTGAGGATTCTATTGCAGGAGTGCAGGCTGGCAAAGCTGCCGGAATGAAAGTCGTGGCGTTAACTACTACGCACACAAACGAGGAGTTGAGCGAGGCTGATCTTGTTATTAAAGACTATACCGAAATAAATTATGAAAAGTTAACTTCTATAATTTAGTTGAATTGTTATCCCATCCAAGGCAACATTAATTTTCATGCAACAAGTTAAACTTATCGCGTAAAGTCACCCATTCGTTTAATAGCCTATGGGGAAAATCACGTTTCTTTATAAGAGTATCAATTGGAATTGCAAATAGTTGTGGAATACTATTAATGCTATTTGCTTCCATAAATTTATGAAGTTCACGGCTACAAAAAAGAAGTCTCGAATTAGTCATCTTACAAGTATTTGCAATCTTTAACGCAGCCATCCCAGGGATTATTGTAGTTGTACAAGTAAGAATTTCTTAAGAATGTTATTGACCTAAACACTGACAGCACTATTATTTGAAATAATAAACCTTCGCCTGCGGCTATACTTTGAAGACATAAGCTTACTCTTCAGTGTTATGTTTCATACCTGTTATTCAAGCAAACGAAAACCTTCTGCAGGAGTTCCCTCCAGTTTACTTTCCCATCTTTTTAGTATCGGTGCTTCCAGCATTGGTTGCCGATATTCGTCAGGCGACATAATAGGAACGCCGTAAACTATGGGATAGTATCGTTTGCAATACTTACAGGTCAGCATACCTTCGTTGATGTTGCCTTCTGTATCCTGGAGAAAGATTTTTAGTTTAAGGTCCTGCTTGTCAAAAGGACAACATAGCTTATCGATTAATGAGTGCTTCATTTCCGGTTGTTTTAATTGTTTTTAATTTTTCTTTAAAAGCCTTGGTTGTTGTTTGTGCATTATCGGCTTTCATTATAGCGGATATTAATGCAATACCATTCATGCCTGTGTCTGTAAGTTCATTTATATTGTTCAAAGTGATTCCTCCTGCAAGAAAGATGGGCAACGACGTTAATTGCCTTGCCCGGGTTACTGTTTCTTTGCTTACTATTTCGCAAATACCTGCAGACGGAGAAGGGAACATAGAGCAGAATGAAATATAATCAAGCATATTATCAGTCGCCCATTCGATACGGCTAAGATCGTTTCCACAGGTAATGCCACAAATAAAAGGTCTCGCTATTTTTTGCCGGATAGTGTTAATATCTACGGGAATATTATCGAAATGAACACCATCTAACGGAGCTGATTGCATCAACTTCCATTCCTCATTTATCAATACTGGAATATTATGGGCATGAGCAGCTTCGCAAATGGCAGTTATAAACTCTTGCTTATTACTTGTATTGCTCCAGTTATTCCAAATCTGCATAACATCTATTCCACCTGCAATTGCCTGCTTAATCTTAGACAATATATGGCTAAGTCCTAAAACAGGATCTACTACTAAATAAACACCCCCTTGTATTTTTCTTTCATTTTTCATGATAGACTTATTTTAATCCCTTAGAGAAGGCTGTATAAAAGGCTTTCCAGTAAGGGTCAGTTCCCGGATGCTTTAATGGTTTTTTATTACCATTTCGTGAAATTATTAAGCCTTGTTCTTTAGCCGTAAATTTGCCTACTGCAGTTGCCTTTATACCTGCATCTTGTAAGGTCTCTATCAACAGTTGCTCTTTTCCGTTTTTTACAGCTATTATCATTGAGCCGGCGCCGATACAATAATTTGGATCCAAATCAAAAAGGCCACAAATAGCTTTCTGAACATTCCCTGAAGGCAATGTTTCCTCGTCTATATCAACACCACATCCTGCTGCAAGTGCCATTTCATAGATAGCTCCAAGTATTCCGCCTTCGGTAACATCATGCATAGCTGTTACTGTCTTGCTTTCCGGTGTGTTTAGTGATGCAGCGATAATTCCTGCTTTTAATGAACTGGTTTCATAAAAAAGGTCTGCTGCTTGTTTCTGTACCTCTGTTCCACATTTATTCCTTACCATTTCCGGAAAGCTAAGCGCCAGGATAGATGTAGCTATAAGTGCAGAGTCTTTTGTTGCAATAATTACATCACCGTCATTTGCACCTTTGCTGGTAAGCAATTCACCTTTTGGTGCAATGGCTATCATCGTTCCACCACCTGCGACTGTTGAATTTTGCCCTTCAAAACGTCCGGTGTGTCCGCCTGTAATAGCTGTTCCCATTTCTTTGCAGTAGTTGTGTATATGCTTCCAGTAAACATCAAAATCTGCAGAAGTAAAATGAGCAGGCAGGTTAAGAACAAATTGAGCATACATAGGAGCTTTGCCGGTAGTCGCCATATCATTCGCCATTAGCTGAACCGACAACCAGGCAGATTCCTGTAAACCCATAGATGGAAGGAGTGAAAGCGGATCGCTGGTTAGTGCCATGTCAAAACCATTCAAAAGACTTATGACAGATACATCAACGCCATATTGAGAAGGTGTAATTACTTCAACTCGCGGGCTACCACAAAAAGGATATATGAGAGATTTGAAGAACTCATCATTTATTTTACCGGTTTCTGGAAAGTGTGTGTTCATACCCGAATCCCTAAAGGGGCTTTAAGACAAGCGTATGGATTAAGTTTACTGTACAACGAAACTTAAAACCGCCTGCTGTTAATTAATATTATTATTTACCTACAAGCCCAAGCCCACAAAGGGGCTCTTAAAAACCAATAAAATGAATTGTTGATTTTTATGATGGTGTACAAGGGTGCGACGCAACTGTGCTTAATAGAAATGCGGCGCCGACCGCCAAGAAATTCAAACAAATACGTACAGACTCTGTTAATTCTTATTGCTGTAAATTGACGTACGACATTTTTTTACTGCACCTAATCAGTAAACCCCTTTAGCAGTTCCGGTTGTCATGCAACTTCACATACAGTCCAAAAAAATCTCCATATGGTATACTCCATTGCTGCACTGGAAACCACTTAGGTAAACCGGTGCATGTCCATTCGATTGAATAGTTTCTTCCGTCAAGTGCTGTATCTATTTTTTCTATCAGCATCTCAGGTGTATAAAAAGTTGCAGTGACGTAAAAGGGGTTTTTGCCAAACATTTGCTGTACTCTTCGGCGTACCACTTTAGGTGAGTTGCGGTTCATCATGCCAAACACAATTCCGTGTTTTCCTACGCGGGCTGCTTCGCGGATTACCTGTATTGGGTCGCGATAATATTCAAAGGTGGTTATAAAGGCGACGGCATCAAAAGTGTGATTTTTAAAAGGCATGAAATGAGAGTCAGCTAAAACAAGGTCGCCTTTAAATAAATGAACGCCCTGACCAAGCATAAAAGGGGAGAGGTCACCACCGGTAGCTTCGATGTCAATGTCTTTCCACCACCGGGTAAAGCGAGTGGTACCGCAGCCGAACTCAAGCAGTTGTTTTACCCGTGTATCTTTTTTTACAAGACTAGCAATGACCTTCTTTTGCCAAACTTCGGCACGCTTGTATCGTCCCTCGTACCATTGCTCGTAAGTATCGGTATGCTCCCGGTTGAAGAACCACTCCTGTCGACCCTGCCAGTTTGTAAGCTCTTTAGTAATGAGTTCAAAGCCCATATTTGTTAGTTGTTAGGTAAAAAATAAAGCAGCATTCCCGGCAATAGAAAATGCTGCTTCACCTTTGAATTAACAAATATGAGACATTGCATTTCCTACGCTGGTATTACCCAAATCAGGTACACGGGTACAATCTCAGTCTTGCAAATGCAAAACGCCCCGATGCAACTTTGAAAAACAAAAGTAGGGAAACCTGTTATTAAAAAATAAATTATTGTCGCCGTGACTTTATTAAGGTTATAAAAAAAGAAGAGAAGATATGGCAAGCCGAAGGAGAGAAAAAGAAGTTTACTTTTACAAATGAGTTTTTGGAAAACCTTGTTTAGTAAAGAGGATACTGTTAAACCTGCTACTAATCAATTAACCCTCAGGGAACGTCTTTCTGCATTAAGAAATCTGCCACGCTTTTTTAAACTCGTTTGGGAGACCAACAAGTGGATGACGATTGTCAATGCAATTTTACGCATAGTAAAGGCAGCTACGCCTTTGGCTATTTTATATGTTGGCAAATTGATTGTCGATCAGGTTATTTTATTAAGCCAAAGCAAAGGCGGTTTTACAACCAATTATCTATGGGTGTTAGTGGCAACAGAGTTTGGGCTGGCTGTCTTGTCTGATGGTCTTAGCCGGTCCATTACCTTAATAGATAGTTTGTTGGGAGACCGATTTTCTAATCATACTTCTATAAAGATTATGAGCCATGCTGCTACCCTTGACCTCGACCAGTTTGAGACCTCTACCTTTTATGATAAACTGGAGCGGGCAAGACAACAAACTGTTGGACGAACAGTTTTACTTTCGCAGGTATTAAGCCAGCTGCAGGATCTGATAACGATGGTTTTTCTTGCCATTGGCTTATTGGCTTTTAATCCATGGCTCATTATACTATTGCTGGTAGCAATTATACCAGCATTTTTAGGCGAAGCCTATTTCAACGACAAGACTTATGCTCTTAGCAGAAGACAAACGCCCGAAAGAAGGGAGTTGGACTATATCAGGTTTTTAGGTGCGAGTGACGAAACGGCAAAAGAGGTTAAGATTTTTAATTTGTCTGGTTTTATTATTAAACGATTCAAGCAGTTATCTGACAGCTTTTATTTAGATAATAAACGACTCGCTATCCGCCGTACAGTATGGGGAGCCTTGTTTACTATTTTAGGTAGTGCAGGCTATTACGGCGCTTATGTTTTTATGATTTTTGAGGCAGTTAATGGAGCCATAACCATTGGTACACTTACCTTTCTTGCAGGCTCATTCCGGCAATTAAGAAGTTTGCTTGAAGGTATCTTAATTCGTTTTACCAGTGTATCACAGGGGGCAGTATACCTACAGGACTTTTTTGATTTCTTCGAAATTCAACCAAAGATTGTATTGTCATCGAGACCACTGCCATTTCCAAAGAAAATTAAGCAAGGATTTACTTTTGAAAATGTAGGATTTAAATATTCAAATTCTGAACGTTGGGCTAACCGTCATTTAAACTTCACACTTTATCCAGGAGAAAAAATTGCACTGGTCGGTGAAAATGGTGCAGGCAAAACAACCCTTGTAAAATTATTGGCAAGACTGTACGACCCAACAGAAGGACGGATACTGCTCGATGGAATTGATTTGCGTGAATATGACCTGGATGAATTAAGAACGGAGATAGGCGTTATTTTCCAGGACTTTATTCGATACCAGATGAGCGTAAATCAGAATATTGCTGTCGGTAATATTGCTGAAGTAGCTAATACTGATCTTATTCAAACATCTTCAAGGCAAAGCCTTGCTCATCCTTTAATTGAGCAGTTGCCGGATAAGTATGAGCAAATGCTTGGCAGGCGTTTCAATAACGGTATTGACTTATCAGGAGGCGAGTGGCAAAAAATTGCTTTGGCAAGAGCGTACATGAAAAATGCACAGTTGCTGATATTAGATGAACCAACAGCAGCATTGGATGCAAGGGCTGAATATGAAGTGTTTCAAAGATTCGCAGATCTTACCAAGGGAAAATCTGCAGTATTGATATCGCATAGGTTTTCTACCGTAAGAATGGCGGATAGAATATTAGTGCTCGATAAAGGGCAACTAATCGAAATAGGAAGTCATGAAGAGTTGCTGCTAAAAGATGGCCGTTACGCAGAGTTATTCAAACTGCAGGCAATGGGCTATCAGTAAAATATGAAATTGGAATTGAGAAATATGAAGTTAGTTATAAGGGAATTGCTGGCTTAAACCTTGCAGCTTAAATATAAAAAATAAAATATGCGGGAAATACTTTGGTCTTTCCTGTTTCTATTGATTGGTTGTACTGCTTCGGCTCAATATGAAACTACTATTTACTTTCAGTTTGACCGGTATAATCTAACTAATGATGCAAAGCTGACACTTGACTCTGTTGTAGCTAATCATGCTATTGTTGCTATTAATATTAGCGGGCATTGTGACCAGTTGGGAAGCAAAGAATATAATTACCGCTTGTCAGATAAAAGAGCATTCGTGGTTAGAGATTATTTGGTCTCTAAAGGACTTACTGCAGAAAATATAAAGACGATTAGAGGTTTTGGTGAAGATCGACCTGTAATAGATAAGCTGGATGAAAATTCACGGGGAGCTAATCGTAGGGTGACGATTGCAGGAGTGTACAATACCTCTTCCAAAGACAGTATTTCTCCAACTGCGACTGTCAAATCAGATACGCCTAAAGTTGCTCATACAACTCCACAGGGTAGCTCCCAAGACAAAGAAAAACTCTTAGATGAAATAAATGACAGCAGTACAAAGGCCGGGCAAAATATTATTTTAAATAATATTAATTTTTATGGAGGGAGTCACCGCTTTTTGCCGACTTCATTTAATGCATTGGAGGAACTGTTAGATGTTATGCAAAGAATACCATCACTTGAAATTGAGATACAAGGTCATATCTGCTGCATACAGGGTGAAGGAGATGGGCAGGATAATGACAATTTTAAACCTTATTTATCTTTGAACCGTGCAAAAGTCGTCTATGGATATTTGTTAAGAAACGGCATTGACAAAAAACGCATGTCATATAAAGGTTATGGGCACAAATTTCCGATCTATAAGATAGAGCAAACAGAAGCAGAAAGAACTGCTAACAGGCGTGTGGAGATTAAGATAATTAAGAAGTGAGGGATGAGTTATAATGTTTTAAGAATACTGAACGGGTAAGGCATTTTTAACTATTTGCTCGAAAGAAATGGAGCTGTAGAGATATTTATGATGAAGTCGTACATATGATCAGCATCAGCGGTAAATAAATAATTATTTGCAATCAGAAAGCCGACCATTGCTAACATGCCTGTCCTTTTATTGCCATCTGCAAATGGATGATTTATAATCAGGCTTTGGCCAAGAGCAGCAGCTTTTTCAAAAATTGTAGGATATAAATCTTCACCTCAAAAGTTTGAAAAGGACGTGAAATTGCAGATTTTAATAAGCCAATATCTCTAATACCATAAGAGCCGCCAAAATCATCAATTGACCTTTCATGCAATTCTAAAATGTCATTAATTTCTATCATTGAGCAAGTTTTTGCAATACATCATTATACTGTTCTTTGACTGTATCATATGTACTGCTGATTTTGACAGAACCTTCTTTTGTCTCTTTGGTTGAAAGTAATGTAAAAACGTGCCTTAAGAGTTCCTCGTTATTGATATTAGTAATTCTGTTTATCACTTCTAATTTCATTTCTGCTACACTCATAACAAATACATTTACTTCTTCAAATTTACTGACTATTTATAATTAATCTCTTAACTTCTTTTCAAAATACTTATGAAACTATTGCCGGGGTACCAGTATTCAATACAAAGAATGTTTGAATACAGCAATTTAACTTGTGCATAAAAACAAGAAACCCGCTTTATAAGCGGGCTTCTATCTTCTTCCTCCCTCTCCTTTGCCAGGAGAGGGTCGTGGTGAGGTTAATATCTGTACATCTCAGGCTTAAAAGGACCGGTCTTGCTGATACCTAAATACTCAGATTGAGTATCAGTTAACTCATCTAACACAACACCAATTTTAGCAAGGTGCAAACGAGCAACTTTCTCATCAAGATGCTTAGGAAGTACATAAACTTTGTTCTCGTAGTTCTGGTGGTTAGTCCATAATTCTATCTGGGCCAAAGTTTGGTTAGAGAATGAATTACTCATTACAAAAGATGGGTGACCTGTAGCACAACCAAGGTTAACCAAACGACCTTCAGCTAATAAGATAATGTCTTTACCCTCTACATTGTAGATATCAACTTGCGGTTTAACAGTATCTTTAGTATGGCCATAGTTTTCATTTAACCATGCAACGTCTATCTCGATGTCGAAGTGACCAATGTTACAAACGATAGCTTTATCCTTCATCAGTTTGAAGTGAGCACCGGTAATCAAATCACGACAACCAGAAGCGGTAACGATAATATCAGCTTCCTTAACTGCATCAATCATTTTTTTAACTTCAAAACCATCCATTGCTGCTTGTAAGGCACAGATAGGATCAATCTCGGTAACGATAACACGGCAACCTGCACCAGCCAATGAAGCTGCAGAACCTTTACCCACATCACCATAACCACCAACAACAGCTACCTTACCGGCAAGCATAACGTCAGTAGCACGACGGATAGAGTCAACCAAAGATTCTTTACAACCGTATTTGTTATCAAATTTAGATTTGGTAACACTGTCGTTTACATTAATTGCAGGAATAGGAAGAGTGCCTTTTTCCATACGCTCATATAGTCGGTGAACACCGGTTGTAGTCTCTTCGCTAAGACCTTTAACGTGTTGTATTAACTCCGGATATTTATCAAATACTATGTTAGTTAAATCTCCACCATCGTCCAAAATCATATTTAAGGGACGATCTGCACCACCAAAAAACAGGGTTTGCTCTATACACCAGTCAGCATCCTGCTGGCTTTGACCTTTCCAGGCAAATACACCGACACCTGCAGCAGCAATTGCAGCAGCAGCATGATCTTGAGTAGAGAAGATATTACAAGAACTCCATTTAACCTCAGCACCCAGTGCAACCAAAGTCTCGATAAGCACAGCAGTTTGAATGGTCATGTGCAAAC
>Ga0210040_10010222_pt1 | contig 10795 bp, 6 predicted proteins | sample CryGeyCG12114_NA_FD_185462 | JGI IMG/M metagenome (GOLD analysis project Ga0210040, IMG submission 185462) | Groundwater microbial communities from aquifer - Crystal Geyser CG19_WC_8/21/14_NA (SPAdes) (version 2) | ecosystem: Environmental > Aquatic > Deep subsurface > Groundwater | place: USA... | reverse complement strand
CTTTTGGGTGAAAGCCAAGCTGCAATGTATTTCAATGTACCTTCCCACTCTGCGCTTCTTTCTCTCTCTCTCTCACTTTCTCTTTTGTAGCTGTTCTCAATAACTTTACTAAAGCAAAGTTAATAATGATCAATGGTATACATATTGAATACACGCACGTTTGAGCATCCGGTGATTTGTTCCCTTTTGAAATACGTGCCAGAGACAGAAAAGTGGGCTATGAATTTTAATCGCTCGCGTTGCCTTGAGTCCCAAAAATTATTACAATGATCCTCAATCTGTGCCATGGATAATAAAGTTAAGAATTCCCATATTTACAGTACTGTGAAATTATAATTTCTTTCTCGCCAAACTGCGCTTTCACTTTGCCATATCTACTTCCATTGTACACACAGGTAAGGTAACATTAGTATGGATTGAATTTATAATTCAGATTATGGCTGCCCTACTCCCCAGCTGCTGGTTGTGTTAGTTGGCAATAATCTGACTTCCTTAATTGGAGAAAAGTTTGTACTGTGAACTCAAGAGAACAAGACCACTTTCCTTTTCTAATTCATTTTCCAATAGAGGAGGAAGACCAAACTATCTGGTCCGTCTGTCTTTGCGGTAGTGGATGGCTACATTCTTACCTATTCTGAGTGGCTGACTGGGAAAATGGAAACCAACGTGTAGAAAGAAAGAGCAAACTTCATTCTGCATACACATTCTGTAATCTTATCCAAACTCCCCGGTACAAAAGCAATGTACAAGGTACAACGGCCAGTCTCGTCCGCCAAAGGACTATTAAGGATGTGTTGGTTGACAATTAAATGCATCTAAAAGTTGATCATTGTTCATTGTATACGTAATCGTAGTCAGCAGTTTTGGTCTAGTTGAAATTTTTTGAACCCCTAACCGGAAAGGAACGAAAAAGGTGTTTTTCACAGTAATTATTGGGGTTGGTCTCGGTTTTTGGTCTGCCTGGGATGCACTTACTAACTAACCAACTAACTAACTACAAGTAGTTACATAGTTAGTGTATCTAGTCTTTATGTGTGAGTGGCAAAGTGTGCAAAAGTCTGAAAGAAGGAGAAAGAGTAAGAAAGGAAGGAATGGAAATGGGAGAGAAAGTTTTCATACGGTAGATCTACATGCGAAGCTCAAGAAAAAAGGGACGAAAAGAAAAGTGTGTGTCTATGTAGAACACGATTTCCACATTTGAGTCATCTAAATTTTCTCACGCTTTAGTGACTCCAATTCTTGAGGGTGAAATAAAGCCTTAAACCACAGGTCTTTAGTTGGTTGAAACCCACTACACTGCTGCCTCCTGCCTACCTTGTGCTCCCTACTCCAGTCAGTCTTGTAATGTACTCTCGCTCAGAGTCAGTAGTCTGTCTGTGTGTATACAGAACCAAAAGAGAGTTGGAATGAAATTCCGGGTTGCCACATTAATTTACTTGTGTCAGTTTCATCCAAATCCAATTAAATGTGCCAGCAAATTATTCATTAACATTACATTGTGTGTCTGGAGACGGGCTTGTCAGTTGAGACTGGAAAAACAAAGTTGCCAATTTGAAATGTACACTAATTGGGGAGAAATTGGTAGCCACAGGTAAATGGGTAGAAGAGACCGTCTTATTGAGTTTACACACGAGCTCATTTCAGCGTCAATCATGGTATCCCCTATTTTATTGCCTTACGGGCTCCTCTCGGCAGGGCAAGAAAAAAACAAACAAATGCCATCACATTTTGTACAAGACAGTTAGTTTTGAAACAATTCCCTATTTTTTATCACTTCCTTGCTTTCATTATTTTTTTGCACATGAAAATTGTCTGGAACTGGGTCTTTCACTTGCGTGTCTGAAATTTCCAATGTTTCAGCTCGTGTAGATTTTTATTCAATATTTTTGTTCAGCATTTCATTTTGTACAGCTAAATGTGATGACAACATTATAGCTTGAATTTCGCTAAAATGTACCGTGCTGGACTACTTATTTATAGACTAATATGGATGGTGTTATATGGTGTATATTTACAAAGAGTTGGTGGACGAGAAAAAATGGTTTTAAAAATATGAGAAGAAAGGTTTGGGTACACCCTGGAGAAGAAGATTGTAGTTTTGGGTGCTAATAGGTAAAGTTTGACGATAAAAATAAATGGATGTTGGAATGGGAAGAAAAAAATGGTGGTCTCGTCTTTTACTTGCGCTTAACATGAGACAAAGTGGGTGGTGAAAACAATTGCTATTTATTATAGAGATCGATACTTTGCTTTCCAATGCCCTCCTTTTGGCCCAAAATTCGGTACATGCCATCATCATCTCATTCATGGGACTCACAACTTTTCATCCTTTTCTTTGTCGAAACAAAATTATATGGTCTCATAATTTGGGAGCCATTTTTCCAAGCAAACGATTATTGTCATGGTAATGATAATTCTTTGGGGCTGTTAATATGTTGAAGTAAAAAAGATTGATTCTAACTAAATCCGACAATGTATGTGAAGACTTAAATGTTTCATTAAAACTGGCTTCATGATCAATGGGAGAAAATGTGCTCAAAATAATTAAACAGACATAATTATTGGCATAGTATATTGTGAATACAAGTTTTTTATCCCAACTCTCAGTCAGTCAGTCAGTTCAAATTAGATAGACATTTGGTCATTTCTTGGTCAAACGGCCAAGGCATTTTTTTCGTTTCATATCGCAGTTTTGAGCAGCACATAGAATTTTATGGTTGCTTCAATGTGTGTGCCCACTCCTTGGGGATAATTTTTTTCCCGTTTTTTAGCAACTTGGGACATGAGATTTTATGAGAATGATAATGAGGAAAATGGAGAATTCCTTTGGGATATTATATATAGGTTCTATATTGTTAACCAATGCACACTCTTTTGCTTTATTGCTAATAAGAACGCATTTTTTATTGTGTCTGCACAATGTTTTTGAAAATGGGACCCTTTACCATGAGAAGGACTCGCATAATATATATTTGATAGAGATTGAATTTCTTTGTATTTATTTTCAGTGGGCAGCCTGGGAGTGGCAGAAGGGATGCGATGCTACCAATGTGGCAACTTTATAGTCACTTCGGTTGCGCCATGTCACAACTCCACAGTGACCCGGGACCACATCAAAGAGTGTGCGGACCGAGAAGCAGCACATTGCTCCAAACATGTTGGCCCTGGCATGGTCGTCTATGGTTGTCTCAAGGACTGCGAAGAACGAAGTGAGTACCAATACCAAACTTATTCCTTTTCCCCTTTTACCTATCAAAATCCGTGATTAATAATTAATATATTATTATGATGGCAACTCTAACGTTGGAAAAAACCAATTTACAAGTTAGGAAGCAGTAGCCATATCAACAGCTTTGTACACTATTTGGGGCTGGGCAGCCTCAGTTCATAATTAGTTCGTTTTCTAATTGATAATTCAAAATTGAATACAAAAAATCGATTTGTCAGCTACAGTGCTTTGTTTTGTGCTATCATTTCATTGATTTAAATCTTCAGCTCAGAGTTTTAGATTCTATAAAGTTAGAATTTCTGGACTACTATAAAATAGCACATTATTCGTGCTATTCAAGATTTTAGGAGTGGAAAACTCAATTTCGTTGAATATTTGTTCACAGCTCATATGACATGAAAGTGGCCATAAAACGGTTCACGAGCTGGCACATTATCATTGATTTTTGAATTCTATCTACCCTACTTTCATCCCATATCTTCTTTAATGGATTCCGAATACTAACTAGGAAACTTATGTAGTATCACATAGCTGCAACTACAAAATTGCACAAAAGTAGTAAATATTCCAGTCACAATCTGAAATTATGCAAACCTCATATATTTTAGTGTCAATATTCAATGTAACGAAAGCTCCTACTATAAGATATATGGACTGAAATGGAAAAAAGATTCACCAAATTCGCACACATGGAATTTTTTATGGAAACTAAAGATGTGATGGGGATACGTAAAACTAGACAAATGCATGATCACATTTTCTATTTGTCGGATGCTATAAGTCAAACTCGTGGTTTGTGGATGTGATCAAAGTGGTCTCATAACTCAACATGCTATTTGTTCCGCTGCATTGGAATTTCAGAAATTCACGCTCCAACGTTTACTTACTCTCCCAGTTCCACGGACGGAGCATATTGAATGCACTAGATAGGGAAAGGATACTAAACGTTTGGTGAATTGGAGGGAAATTTTGAAACACGAATATAATGCGTAGTGACAACTGTGCATGAAAAATGTAGACAGAGTCAAATGGTTGGCGAATGGGAGTTGCTGAAAAATTGATGGCACTTTTTGAGCTCCCATCTGGTGCTGTCCATTTTGTGGCCACTGAAATCTCTGGGTGAGTCTCGTAATTGAAAGCTCACTTTTCAAGTGAAAGTGAGTTGAGCCAATAGTTCTCTAGTGCCATCTCAAATTCCTTCCACCACATTTACATCCTCTCCTATATAGGTCGCATCCAGGTCTCCATCAAACTTTTTCTCATCTCCATAACCAATGGACTTGATAGTTTTAGCAAATCTATGTCTTTTGCCTGAGAACCCAAAGGGAGCTACTTTCAATCGGTGACTATTTATATTTATGGACGGTATTCTCCGTCAGTTGGACGGGATCATTCTGAGCTCCATCGAAATGAGTTGGAAGGACGGAGATATGAGAGATGCCGTCCTCTGTCTGACTCACTGACTGACAAAGCGAAATTCCTATTCATTTGGTGGATGCAACACTGGGTGCACCATTCCTCTCTGTCTTCAGTCACAAATCTCAAATCAGTTTTAACTTACAAACTAAAATGCTCTCTCAGTCAGTGCACCTCACTGCTTGTGCATTGCGCATAGTATAGTTTGGTCCGTTGAGAGTGATTTGGAGCCAAAAAAAAGTTATAATGCCCGTACAAAAAGCTCACATGTTGGAGAGGAACATATCTTATGGAAGTCTATATTTTCATGGGAAATTCCGCTGGGAATGCAACTTGAAAGGGTGATAGACTTTATGCACACCACTCAAAGTCTCAAAGTTGATTCGATTGTCAACCAACTTTTGACGGTGGCTCCCTTTCCCGGTCCGCATTGCCATTTTAATGTAGACATTCTTGAGAATATCTCCCATTCTGTCACAAAAGTCACTTTTGTAATTACAAGCGCTCTCCTAATAGCATATACTAATGAGATCACTGCAAGGTTGCATTGTGTCGGGCGGGATCTCATCTCTTTTTGTGCATCATCAGTTGTTTGTTGCCTCCAGTCAACTTTCCACCGGGGGCATAAATTTTCATGAGGAATTTAACATGTGACAGCAAGTTTTTGTGAAATCAAGTGAAGTACCACAGTAGTGAACTCTCAAAATAGACACGGGAATCGGAATGTGGCATAAAAAGAGAATATTTTTTAGTCAGCAAGGAATGTGACCGCTAAAAGTTTTGTGTGATTTTTCTTATCCTTTTTTAGCACTAAAGTTTTAACTATTCTCTTGTTTTTTTGTTACAGTCCTAAATGTTGGAATCTGGGAATTCTGTACAGATACAGGATGACAAATTTTTTGAGGAATGACAACTAAAGTGTGGAACAAATTTGTTCTTTTGTTTCAGCACAAGGAGCATTTGACACGTACTGTTGCAACCATGATGAATGCAACGGAGCTGGGAAATTGGATGGGAGGTCAGTTTTGGGGAAAAGTGTTGGACTAGCCCTGCTGTGCACGATGACTGTGAAAGCCATGCTCAGTGGTTTGCACTGATGAGCAGGCTTCAGTATTCAAATTCACACCCATCACGATCACAATAAGTCAACTCATTCGGAATCCCCATCAAAAACTGACTACCATTTCAAAATGTACACATACATCAATTCGCATTGAGAAACTAACTACAATTGGCACTATACTGCTGCTCTAATAATTTGTAAATTTAATCAATTCATAATGTTGTCAAAGCATAGCCAGTTTTCTCACTCTCTTGATCTTAGCCTGGACTTGATGCAACTATTTACAAAGGTGGTGGATATTGCAACTACTACTTACTATAACTAATAAAAGTAAGCTATATATGACTATGGAATCAACTCCAGAATGCTTCCATTGTGACACTAAATTTCCTGATTTCATTTGCACTGTCACAGTTTTTCCAAATAAACACAAAAGACAAAAAAGTTTTAAAAAGTTGGATCAAAATGAAAAAGAAAAACTGCTTTTTTGGTCTTACTCTCTAATCATAAGATAAATATAATATCAATAAAGTATGGATGTGACCATCAACTTTGAGCGAATGAGCAAAACAATATGGATTCAAATTTTCCCCTATAAACGCTGACTGAGAGTGAACATTAACTTACTATAATTATCTCAACAAGCCTTGTTCTTTTCTTTTCACATTCTATACTATAGCATTGGGAATGAGTGAGCAGGTGACAAAAGTATCAATTTCTGGTCGCCCTTCTAATCTTGTTCATATTTAGTCCTGTAATTGTCACCAGCATTGATGCAATTACATTTATTATCATTGTTCATTAAATGATGAGAAAATTTACTAACTAACTATCCTGAACTCAAACCAACTTTTAGTTAGCTACTACATAGTAAATAGTGGTCACGGATCGCATGTACATACTACATTATGTAAGTTTTAGTAAGTATATACAGATGGATGTCAATGAAGAGTTGTCGTGTGCGTGCTCTAGGAATTAATTTAAAGTCATCAAATTAGTGTTTGTCTAAATGATTTTACCACAGCTCCAAAAATGCCTTAATCTTACGCAAAAAAAGATGATTGAACTCGTAGGTTTATAATTTGCACGGTATCAAAGGATAATTAACTAGTGAGCGAAAGAGCTATGCTAACAAAGTAATTTAACTTAATATACACGGGTTGCTTCTCAAATGAACCCATTACTTCATTTCATGTAGAAAAAATAATTAGTAAACTTTTTGCGCTTCAAGTTGATGTTTGCACAGGAAAAAAAGACCTTTTTGTCCCCATTTCTATACTTGCATGAGGAATGAATGACTCTGGTATGATGATGGTGCTTTTAAAAAATATGGGAACTATTGCAACCAAACCAATTAGTGTGGATAAACTACTTGACTAGCTATTTAGCTACCTCTCTCTATGTGTGTATGCAGTGCAGCTAACTACCAGTAATCAATTAATACGAGTATATAATAGTAAGTGAGTAAGCTAAACTTAACCTACAATAAGTAAGTAATAGGCTTGAACGATTTTTAAGAAAATCTGCACCTTTTGTCTCTTTTGTGTGGCACAGTTCAATTCACAGTCTCAATCTATATAATTCACTTTCATTCATTCTGTAACAGTCCTCCTTACAACGCCCATTAGCCATTATGTTCACTTTACTATTTCTTTTTCAAGTGTAAAAAATAAACTCTTTAAGAATTTCTTTCAGCATGGGTCCATTGTGAACCCAAATGCACACTTCCCAAACAAATCTATTGGGAACGTAAATTAGAAATCATCTTGTTTGTCAGTCAACAGAGTCACAGCAGAGCAGCTTGCAGTATTCAAAAAGTTTGACTTTCTGGAGCATTTAACTATAACTAACTAACTAACAAACTGGAAGCAAATGTATAGTTTTACCCATTTGACCCGTTTGAGTTGAAGAGACCACTATTCACTACTGACTGCTTTATTTAGTCCTCTTTTAGTTGGAAACTTGGTTCCAGTAAATAAACTGCGGACTCTAGTCAAACATTATGTCATAGTTGTTGATTAGCTATTTTTTGAGTTTCTTCTGCTACAATATTCTTTTCAATTACTATGTATGGGCGTCCAAAATAGGAGAAGAAATGTGTATATGAGAGTTTGACAGATTATTTATTTCAGTTTGGTCCCATTTGACAAGAACATGGACTTGGGATATGGGACAAGTTTGCGTTCCTGTGTAACCCTTATGAACTATACTATGTTATGTGACTATGTACCATCTAATGCTATAGTTGAACGAACGTGTGTACTCTTGTATTGGTATGCTTGTTTATGTTTGTTTCTTTCTTTGTTTGTTTCTTTCTTTGTGCTACTGAACGATATTTCCTAAATAAGAAGCAATAAATCCATACCTTTTTCTGTTCACTAAAATATTTGTCAAGCATCAACTTATTTTCATGTGCTCATAGTTAGAACAGTTCACCATTTGCGTCAAACTTCCGTAGCTAAATGAATACTGTGGGACACCATTAGAACCAAATGAAAAGAAATAAGTCAGAAACCTGTAAATAGCAATGCCGAGCTTCATAACGTACCGCAGCCTCTCAAAAATGGAGAAATCTCACACTTTGCATACATTTATGAACTCAAGAAATTTCAGAAACTACAACATGTCCTGGTATATAGCTGTACGTTTTCATATTGTTGGTTGTGAACCAATTAGGACTTTGTAGGATTGCCCCAGAGAAGAGAAAACTGGTATTTTGCAAGCAGACAATGTTCACTGGGACCGACTGAGAGTGCATTGAAAAAACATCCACGAGAATGATCATTTGTTTTCATTGGAAAAGTAACCAGTAATTGGCACTGTAGTATCTAATTGTTGAGCTGTTTGGGTGCGCGCTCCCATCCCAATAATTACTACTGAAACGTGATCAAGAACCATGTAAGCGCAAAAAGTAAAAGTTTCCGATCCTCTTGTTCCTACAATATACCAGACGTTCCTCGCCAAAACATCGCACACAGTCCACAGTAAACATGACCCGTAGTAAGTCAGTAATATTTTTTCACGCTGGGATGCAACCATGACTGCTAAATTTTTGCTAATCTCAAAATCCTATGCAGATTTCATATTTCCTTTTAGCTAGAACACCAAAATGGTTAGATTGAAGTGCAAATAATATAATACATAGTAAAAAAAATCTGCATCTATATTTGACGATGTTTTTCCCATTGGCCATTGCAATGTTTGTTGAAACGAAGAACAAAGAGGAGAAATGACGATGGCCCATGGCCCATGAGAATGAATGGATGGATGGATGGACGGATGGATGGACGGATGGATGGACGGATGGATGGACTGCACCCAAAAAACAGGTTCAACGAACACGTGTGTCTCACTCGGCAAATCAGAATTGGAAGGACCCAATCACTTTCTACATGCACAAACCAACTGACTTTTGCTAATAACAATAACCTACAGAGAGAGATGAGAGTCACCTACTTTGAATAATGCACACCTGCACTGACTACAAGAAAATTCCACCCTCGAGTCATATTTGTTGGACCAATCATTATTGTCTTCAATAATATATAGGCTAATATCCGTTTCCAAGCTAACTAACTAACTAACTTAACTATACTTTTCAGCCATGCAGCCATGAGTTTGGTGCAACTAACTACTAATCATTGCTGTCGCTGCACCATTATTATTATTGTGGGTACTACGTCGGGAAAGATGCCGAAACTAACTATGTTGAACAAATTTACACTGGTCTAACATGTAAAACAAATATGCCAAAGGTGTAAAAAAGTGAAAACAAAGCATCCGCATCTACAACCCTTTGCTATAATAATGGAACAATTCTGTGCATTTGTCACAACAAACGCCTTTTCAAAAACATAGTCTCGCTATATAACGCAACTATTGCAGTTGAATGATATTTTTCTATAAAGAAACCTTAGATTGCAATTACAATTTACTATAACAGTCTTTCCGAATGAATTCAACTTTTTTAATTGGCATCTCCCTACATCATCGAAAAAAATGTTGATCTGTATCAAATATACAAAATTCTTTTCAGTAGAACAAAAATGTTTCATCGAATCAGCACCTACCTACTGACTGTATAAAATTGTGCATTGGGAACACAATATATGTGAATGTTTTTTATTCACAAACTGAAGGAATGCTGAACGCTAAATGGCTACTGCAACATGCAGTAATAAGTAACTATAGAATAAAAGTTGATCCTCATTTATATGCAGAGCCAGTAGTTAGTTGTATATTATAATGTTGAGGGTGTGGACAATGGAAAAAAAACTCGGACTCCACTCGAGCTGTGAGGAGGATTTTGAGCGCAATGCAGATTGAATTGGTACATTATGTACATGAGCATAATTTTTCATTTCCCATTTCATCTTTTTTTTTACTTGCATGGGAAACAATGGTCAGGATTACTAGCCATTGGTAGCTTTAAGGGTGGAAACCAAACGTAGCAATTAATGCGAGATACTAAACCATGGCGTTAGTTAGTTAGTTAGTTTTAAAGTTGATTATTGAAGAAATTTAACTCATCTTTTAGTTAGTTTGTTAGTAGCTCCCCTCTGTATACCTACTATGCTGCATTACATACCCAATGTTATTGCTGCGAATGCTACTGTCAAATGAAAAACAGAGCCCAATTGCTAATCACGGGATATGGGATGCCAATAACATTTTGTGGGCCAACTTTACACTCCGTATTCACTCTGTGTGACAATGTTATACCTACAAGTTCATCCTTACATTCAACAAAACAGTTGAAACTTTTAACATGGGCATCCCCACTGTGAACATAATAAGGCAGCAAAAAGATAAAAAAAAATCACTTAATCTATTTTCCCACATACACTCTGTCCGAAAAAAAAGTTTACACCTAGATTTTTGGGATATACAAATAACTAGGAGGGCAGAGATAGTAATTTTCATGTATTCTGTTACTACTAACAAGCAATGCATACATGTCAAGTTTCATCCCGATCGGATCAAGGGTTGGCGAGAAATTCTCAAAAAACTATTTTTTGGTGTCCGAAAAAAAAGTTTACACGTGTTAATTCCCATAAGGGGCGAAGTGAGAATCAGCGGTTTTTTCG
>Ga0210040_10010221_pt1 | contig 10796 bp, 15 predicted proteins | sample CryGeyCG12114_NA_FD_185462 | JGI IMG/M metagenome (GOLD analysis project Ga0210040, IMG submission 185462) | Groundwater microbial communities from aquifer - Crystal Geyser CG19_WC_8/21/14_NA (SPAdes) (version 2) | ecosystem: Environmental > Aquatic > Deep subsurface > Groundwater | place: USA... | reverse complement strand
ATGGTAAGTATGGGGGCTGTTGAACTGTTCGCGTAGTATAGTGGGTGTGTGGATAAGCCGGCCAGCACCGCATGATGGTCACTGGGTCGGGAGCTTGGACAAGTCGGGTGCGTGCCATTTGTCTCGCGCTGGCCGAAAGCTTGATCAAGCGAAAGTATGGGTACATCATCCTAGTTCACAATATTCTGGCGGGCGCGCGACCTCAGCAGCAATCTATCTACGCGACGACATTGCAAGAAACCTCCTTGCGCTTCCACACACCAAATCTCATCTCCACCTCCCCGTAGCTTGCCATTCCTCCCAAACAATTAGTAAGACGCAAGATTTCGCAAGGCTCAATCGCGCTGGCGTGTGCGGGAGGCAAGGCAATTTATCTCGGAGCCTTAAGCTCATCTCATCCCGGGTATTATAAACAAGATTTTCCCGCACGCTGCATGCTGTGCGTAAGACATGCGCAAACGAAGCGGAAGCAAGGACGCGTTGGGGATGTTGTTAATATGGAAGGTATGCGTGTCGGCGATATTATGTGGATCTTGATAAGGGGTTTGGTAATGGTGATGGAGAGATAGAGAGCTGGAGCGGGAGCGGAAATATTGAATAAACATGGGCATTGCGAAGATGAAAGTGAGAAGTGTAACTTGAAGAAATTTACATAATAAGGCAATAATACTATAACTTGTTGGGTGCGCGCTGCAATTTCGCAAATGCAGTCGAAAATGCTCGCAAGACTTGCGCAACACATTGCTAGCGACCAACGTCCACCAGCAATGTCATACTTCCACGCACGCGTCACAACCGCTCTTCTCGAACTAACCTTACCACGGCATATGCGATCCCCATCCCCATCTCCATTCTCAAAACCTGTCATTCCCATCTCAAGATCCACTGTTTGCAATGCCGCTCGCGTGATGCTCTTTTCCATGCATTTGCTCGCGTGCCACCGCACCTTCACACACGCACACATACCTGAGGCAACTCCAAACCAACCCACAACACCTGCCAGCCCTACCCTCACCAAACCAACGTCGCGGAGTATATACCCGCCGTTCGCATCCGAGACACGTTCAACGTCGCGGTTTCAGATCGTCCCATGCCCGCGTCTCAGATCCGTGCATGCGCATAACGCGGGCACATAATGCTGACGACATCGTCTGGAAAGTATACCTAGACTTTGACGAATTATGTAATTATGTTAAAGAGGGGGAATTTGAGATTCTGTAATGTGGGTGGGTGATATGCCACGTAGTAAGTTTTGCGGATTGTTTGAGATATAGACGAGGTCCGGCATAGCGACGTGGAGAGATTTTGAATACGCTGTAGAGTGCGGGACTTGCGGATTTGTAATGTAGTGTAAGATATTATGCCGAGAAGTAAGGACGTTATGCCATACGGAATATGAGTGTTATGCCAGACGGATTAAGTTTTGATGGGTGTATTACAATTTGTGTAGATCTAAAGAAGCTTGCTTGTAGAAGAAAGAGAAGCGCATGCGAGATCTCGGTATTATCAAGACATTTGACGTAGGAAAATGTGCGTTTTGCGGGTATGATAAGGACAAAAAGATGCATGATTTCTCAAAAAGAAAAACGGCGCGAGATGATACCGCCTATGATGTGTACAAGTGTGGAAGGCTTACAAAGGAAGGAGTAGGAAATGGCAAATGCAAGACAAGCTGAAACACAAAAAGACTCTTCCTCGTTGCGCCCATTGGGTATCTAGATCCTCCTCTCTCTCCACGCCGCATCATGCGAACACGCGTTCGCCAAGCTGATGTCCCATCTTTTCCCTGAATCGCAGACCGCCGCTGTTGTAGATGCTCCTCCGACCCCCTCTCAATGCCGTCTCTTGTAATGCCGGCCCAAAATCTCAAATCCCAACACCCCCAAATGATGTGTTCCGAACCTTGTCCAGAGTGTTCCAACGCCGCCGCAATGCTGTGCCAGGCCTCTCGTTGCGCCGCCTCGCCAAAGTTGTAGATGTTTCGATAGGAGATCGGATTGGTTCCGTATGCGATAGCAGTTGTTGTTGCTTTAAGCGAGTGTGTATGATTGAAGGGTATACCATGAGCAATTCGTTGATAGCTTCGTGAAGTAAAGGGGAGGAAGAAGAAAAGCGCGCGTGATTAAATGCATGTAGCCCCGAAAGAAGTGTGTGCCTCGCAATTAAAACGTGGGATCCACGGATCGTGACCAGCACAACCCCGCAATATCCCATCTCGTACTCCCACAAAATCTCTGCGATCTCTCACCACGCACGGAGCCCCTCGAATTGGCCAGCAAGTCCGTCGCACTGTTGGTCGGCCAGTCACTGGTAACTTGCGCCGGGGTCGCTGGGGCCGGCGCCCAGCTGGGACGATGTGTAGGCGCTTTGGTGTTGCTCTTGCTCTTGTTCTTCCTCTTCTTCGACGGCCTCGACCGCGTCGAGTTCCGAGGCCTTGTCTCTGCATGCAGCCGGCGAAAAGCCACTACCGACTTTGGAGGAAATGATGCGCCAACGATCGTTCTCGTACTCCTGCATGGCGTTGCGAAGCTTAAGGACCTGTTGTGCCATTTGCGGTTAGCATGTCCGAGGTTGTGGCTGGCAACGCACGACGTCGTGCGTTTCAAGACTTCGCTACAGCGGGTGAACTCACCATCTCATCTGTCCAGACCGTAGTCTTTGCTTTCAGCTTTGTGCAATAGCGAACCTGCAGGGTGCCTGAGCTGCGCCCGGGAAAGAAGTCGGCGATTTGCTTCCAAGTGAGATTCTTCTTCTCCTTCAAGTCGACAAGTAGCTGGTCGTCTTCGGGCGTAAACTTGAGCTTGGGTCCCCGCGGTCGCTGCGCTGGTGGAGGCATTCCCTCCTGTCCTACGACGCTGGGAGGGCCATGGTGTTGAGCGGGAGAGGGAGGAGCGCCTTCCATCGGTTGATGTCGCTTATTGCGGTGTTGGTTGGGCATGTGATGGTGATGAGTAGGAGGGAGAGCAGATTGCGGGGTTTGCGGCGGAGGGTACTGCTGTAGGGAATATCCCTGGCCAGGGTGTCCGAGTGAGACGCTTCCTGTTGCTTGTGCGTACGGATTGGTAAGATGCTCTAGAGTCGGTAGCTCTTGTTGCATGTGCTGCTCCTCTTGATGACTGCGCTTGCGCGGTACCGACTGGTGCGAAGCTTGTGGGTAGCCCACGTCGTAGGAGGATGGAGACGGATGGGACATTGAGGGATGGCGCAACAGGTGGGGTTGATGTAGTGAGGGATGCGTCTCGATGTCTGTGTATGCGGGATGATGGGCAGCACCAGCATGGTGGAGCGTTTGAGGATGGTGTGGCTGCAGGTAGGAGTGGTGGTAACCCGGAGGCAGTCCGCCATGGGGATGGAGTACATTTTGATGTTCGACGTTTGACGTCGGAATGTGATGTTCTTCCCCGGCATCGCCTGGTACGCTGTAGTCGAGGAAAGGGCCTCGATAGGGACTCGCCAGTGTTGCGAATACGCATGGAGACTACCAGAGCTAGCTTGCTCTGGCAGGCCGCCGCAGTGAGACCTGAGCCAGAAAAAGAATGCCTAGTTTGAGTTGGTGTGTCGAACGAAGGTGGTTGTATCGCACGTGTTTGGGATATCTCGAATTTTGTTATATTGACAAATGTTGGAGCAAGCAGAGCCTGGAGGAACGCGCCATCGGTCGAAGTCTTATCGCGTGTGCTAAGCGTTGGGATGTGCGGATATAGCCTTGTAAAAACCAAACTAAAAAGGTACGTTCGGCTGGGAGCGTTGGATGGGATATAAGATGTTCACGCCTGATGGATGAAGGCATTAAAATTTCGGGCAGTACATCCCTTCAAAAAGCTCGGTCTTGTGCGATTGCCACACGGACACAGACTCCAAGCACGGTGAGCTATGGGTCATCCCCACGAGACGGACTCTGTTCCTGAAGAGTACGGAACGAGCTTAGTAGGGAAGGCCCGGGAACGAATTCTACGTCAAGCATAATGCGGTGATCAATGACAAGGAGGGGTCCCCCGGCACAAGATCTGGATGAGTATCCAGGTCATTTCGCCAGCGCAATGCTGTGGGCTCGTGTTGTGAGTGGCTGCTGATGCAAAATGAGATGGGCATGAGGTACATTGCCCTGCCTCCAATGGTCAGCGACTCAGTGGGCGGCGGGGTGGGTGGCCCATGCCATCGTGGGCCTATTTCTAGAATGCCGCCAGAAAGATCTCCAGCGCCGTTGCAGCCTCTGCAGGAAGAATCCTGGCGAAGCGTGGTGGCCAGGAGATGTGCATGAGCATGCGCTGAACAGGCTAGGACAGGCGCGGCGAGACGGCCAGGGCAGGATGGACAAGTGCCAAAAGCGGTCGCGCCACCAGGTCAAGCAGCATGCCAGATTGATGAGCAGCTTTAGCAGATGTGGAGCCAGGACCGCGGACAGAGCAGCTCGGCTCCTGCTTCGAGGACGCGTGAGGTGAGCGTGCCTGAAGCCAGGTCTGCGCACCACTGATGCGTCTTATGGCATACGGCGCCATGTGCCTCAGCCGGGCGCGTTCATGCCTGGAAGAGCCTTACCCGTTGGCGGTCCCTCATGGAGCATGACGCTGCTGGTTCTGGCGCGGTACTCGGATCAGGGCAGTGTAAATGCCGGCAGAGGATGGCTGTCTTGCCGTAGCACCCGCCTTGTAAGCAGTGGCCCGGGAGCACGCAGGCCTCAATCATGGTTCTCTAACGCATAGGCATGACGGCCTCAGATTGGCTCATGCATGGGCCGTTTCAAGGTATACACCAGAACCTGGCCTATATGCGGTTCGCCATCCCCATGAGAGAGGATCGACCAGCCACAGGAATCTCCCGAGCCCTGTGTGGATGACGCAGCAGCGCGCACCGCAGAGGCAGCGGGCGTACGGAGGCAGCGCGCAGACGCGGTGGCGAATGCGTGATGTGCGCTGCAGGAATTGTTGACGGGTATACCTGAGACAGTGGTGGACTGGAGGATGTTGGCGAGCGTCGCGATGTGGAGGAGGGAAGCAAGCGAGCCCTCAATCGATTCGAGCGTGAACGCTAACTCGGGAGGCCCACGGCGCGATAGCGACAGCTTGGCACCGCCTAGCCACGCGCCTGTGAAATGGATCCGATCTGCCCGCCCCGAGCCTCGCATTCATCTCATCTCTCGACTGCAGGCGATGTGGGCGGGTGTTGCAGGTGGCGCATCGCATCGCATCGCCATCGTACCGTCTGATGTTGGTTAGGCGGACTCCAGCATGCATGCCATCACCGGCTGCGCTGCCGCCGAACATCAGTCCAACCTCAACACCAAGACGCCTTGCACGTGACTGGTACAGATGGCGCACAGCTGGCCAGGGCGCAGGGATGTCCCTGCGAGCGTCGCACTCGCTATGACCTCACGTCGTTGAGGCGCGACTTCGCCAGCCCTCGCGACTAGCCATGCGCGTGTGGCAATCCTCGAGTACCTACCTACTCGACTAACCTTAGTATTAGCCTGAATAACGGCTGGTGGGCAACGCGCCTCGCCTCCATAGGCCTGGCAGGTCGTGAGATGCCGCCATGCTCCATGCCCCTCACAGAGCCACCGCGCAATCACACGTACACTGTGACCTGCTGTTCCTTCGTGAGCCAGGCGCATGCTGGGTACAGCGAGGGGACAACCACCGCAGCATCGCACCGTGCCGTCGACCACGAACAGACTCGAGTCTCACGGTTTCTGCCACATTCAGCGACATCACGTCAACCTCTAGCTCGTTTCAGGTACCGACTGCGCCCATCGAACTGGTTCGGTACAGTAGCCGGATGGTTCTCTGGTACCCTAACTTTGCCGTTGCACGAGGGGATCTGGGTTGAGATGCGCTAACGCACGAGGAAAAGGGTCGATCCTCTCCAACGTGTCGCGCTCTGGACTCGCTACACAAGCGGCAGGCGGCCTGGGAGTGCCACGAGAAAGATGCTGCTCGCCGAAGGAGATCTGCGCCGGAAACATGGAGCGACGTGTTTGGAGGGTGGCAAGTCGATGAAACATTTTGGTGCGAACTGCTGCAGACGCCCGAAACAGAAGCGTGAAACGGCGTCAAAGCTAGCTCGGTCAATACCTGTCGATCATTACCCGTCTCCCCACAGCTGTCAAAATGCACATGTCATGGGTGCGATGCCGGATGTGGATACGTAACGGATAGTCCATATTAGGCCCACGATGGGACTTCACCCACGCCGATTACCATTCCACCGGAGAAAGAAGATCGAAAAATGTCTGTCGACAAGATGAAACACCAAAGAATCCTGCCAGCATGGCTGGTAGCCCGAGCATTTTGATAAAATCCAGAGCCCCGCATATACCTTGTACTCCACTGCCGAGAACCTGGCGAAAACTCCAAGAGGGACGAACGGATGCCGGCAGAAGCTCTGCAATGCTCGATCGAGAAAGGAAAGCTGTGGTATCATAAAGCGGGCGCACCGCGCTAAATCCGGAAAGGTGCAGGGCTGTGTTCATAAGTCGTTCAGTACTTCCCACCGAAATGCTCCTTCGCATACTGCTCACATGCCTGGTGCTCGTTAGCTCGAAGCGCTCACCGACACCTCGGGACACAGAGACGTGTTGAGACGTACCTTTGCAGGCTTGCCAACCTTCTGGCCGATGACCTTCCATTTGTTGGCGTCGTACTCTTTGATTGCGGCGAGCAGCGCAGCGCTCTTCTAAGTCATCAGCTTGCGTGCGTACTAAAGAGACAGCAGATGCTCACTTCATCCTCGGCAAACTCTGCGTAGTGCATATCCTATGCAGACCACTGTCAGTCATCACCTTGCGAGTTGGTCAGCTTCCGTCTACCTTGTACCAGTGTTTCTTCACGCTTCCTTCAGTCCGTTGTGGGAACGTCTACAAAGCGTAGTGAGTCAGCGACTGCAGCCATGGCGCTTTGATACCCTGGAATTGCCTTCAACTTCAGGCTTCGAGAGTCCGTACCTTCGCGATCTCGCTCCAGCTATTCCCCGCATCTCTCATTTGTTTCAGCCTTAACTCCTCGGCCGGCGTCCATGGTGTATTTGTCCGACTCTTTTTAGCCTTCGGCTCTTGCGCTGAAGTATCAACATCAGCAGCCTGGGGCGCCGCGCTGCTTGCTTGCGCTTCGGCGCCGCCCGTGGAGCTCGCCATAGTATCTGGAGGCTGGTTCAGAGTCACAGACTTGCGCTTTCGGTTCGCAGTAGGCGTCAGTGGTGGCAGGGCACTGGCGTGCGACTCCTGGCCTGCCGTGGTGACGGGCGCTGCTGGCTGCAGACTTGGAAGCTCAGTGGTCGCAGGGTAATGAGAGCTATGCGGAGTAGTCGCTGCGATGGGCGAAGGTTTCAGGCTGCGTTTGGTCGAGGGTGAAGAGCTGTGAAACGGGAGGTACAACGTTAGCGGGTAGGGCTGGGCAAGAGCGACTCAGAGCGCCGGGCGAGGTAGAGGTAAAGGTAGACACCTCGGAGACACTCACGACATGGCGGCAGAAGGGGCGTTTTAGACGTGAGCCGGGCGGACAGCGACACGAAGCAGCTTCACTGGTAAGATTGGATGCAGCTATACAGCGTGGTGTCATGCTCGTATATTGCAGGCTTCAGGATCGCACTCCAGAGGTACGACGGCCAGAGCAGAGGCGGTAGATCATCATGATATTCAAGTAGGCAGATCGCCTGTCGGTGCCAGCGCTGATCAAGTACAAGGGATACAAAGAGGGTCAGGTTCGCAGGCTGGCGAGCGAATGGGAGGATTACAGCGGCACGAGTGTGGAGGACGACCGACATGCTGTGAGGTTAAGCGGCCGAGTGCTAGCGGGGGTGCAAGTACCGGTACCTCGTGGTGGTGACATGGCCGTAGACGTAGGCACTGTGAAGGAGGTAGTGACAGGTACCCGGTACATGCGGGCCATGCAGTCAAGAAGCGGGGTAATAGGCTAGGTGGCTTCAAGATTATGGGGACGACAAGAGGTTCAATCGAGGTCCAGTGCGCGTGACAGCTCCATGCATGACTACTGTGCACGCATGAAAGCTGAGGATGCAGCGTCCCTAAAGCAGCTATGACGGAAGAGCCGTAGGTAGGGCTATGTCATGACTACAAGCGTACCAACTCTTCCAGATACGACTCGCAACAAGGCAGGCTCGTCGAGAGGGATCCGTAGAAGCCAGAGGCGTGATGCTGGCGGTGCTGCAGAGTCGAGACACGATGTGCTGTTGTGTGGTGGTGGTGACGATGGTGGTGACGGCGGGGCGGGCACTGACCGGGCGCTCTTTCCTCTGTGGTCGCTCGTGCCTTCCGCCATGTCCCTGACCGATGATGTCGTCGGAAGTCGCGACTACCATCGCCAGCCTGAAGCCATTGTGCTACGCAGAGTGACCACGTCGCCAGCGCTCGTCAATCTATCTCACTACTTTTCGCCGCGCCCACCAATGGCCACGCCTCAGCGTAAATTGTCTCCTATTTAGCCCTCTTCTGATGTTGCGGGCAAGCTCGTCATCCCTGCTCCTTCCCCGCGAAGGTTGCATACACGGCCGGCGGCTGACAACAAAACCGCATAACTCGCAAACTCTGAAGGCCATCATCGACAGCTCGGCGCGGGGAAGACAGCGGTTCGTGGTGATGCTCTGGCTTCGTCATGGGGCGCGATAGCCTTTTCAACCCAGCTTTGCCGCCAAGAGGCACTCCCCGCCTCACCTGTCTCCAGAGCTGATGCAGCGCTGGTATCAGGGCCAGCCTCATGCGTTTGGGAGAGCCGCCTACCACAGACCGCCTAGTAGCAGCGTCCATGAACCGCCAAGTTCTCGGCCTGAGAAGCGCCTTATCAGGTTGATGCTGTCGGCGGATCACAACCGTTCCGAGTGTACTCGGTTTCGACCGTCTCACAGCGTCAACGATTACCTGGTCACCCGCCGCCTGCATTGCGCGTCCTCTCACGGCGTTTTCTCGATCGCGCAGCTGTTCTTTGCTCGTCAGATTGGGGTGTTGTTGATTTTGCGCGCTGATGGCATGCGGCGCAATTCACTGTGGGCTGTGCCGGTTGCCGAATGAGGAGAAAACCGATGCACTGTCCTCTCCGCAGCCTGTCATCACATGTTTCCAGTTAGCGCCCGCCGTCTCTGGCGCTCTGGGCTGAGCTTGTTTCCAGGCTCTCCAAACACTGTCAAACCTCTCGCTTCGTCAAGTCTGAGGCACGTTCCGTTCTGTGACGCCCCCAGTTTTGAAACTGGCTCCGTAGCTCCCAGAACGGCTGCAAAACTCATGCGTCCCGCTCCAGATCACCAAGATGGCGGCCTCCAGATCGTATTCAAACTAACGTCCCATCCCCTTCCGGCTTAACATGTCTCGTGTCAGGGTTCTTCTAAACAATTTGGCTTCGAACGCCGCCGTTAACCATGACGACCATCACAATCCAAGCTGCAGGATTGACGGTTTGAAAACGCTGCCGACACCAAATTCTGCCACTCCAATCAGCCATGCTGTGCGGCCGAGTGAACGACCCGTTTCTTGTCATTGACCAAACCCTATAACTGTCCGGATGCCCCAAGTTTCGAGGCTTCAACCGCTCCTGTTCAATCGGCACCAGTCTTTTGTTTTCTTAGCAGCCTTGTAATACTTTCTTTTACTTCCCACTGGTTTGGGCTGCCTTACATTCTTTAATTGACATTGCTGAGCAATTACTTGTGTACACCAACACACTCCATTAATACATTCTTTCACGAGCCAGCCTCGAAGACGACCGACGAACATCCCTAGCGGACACGATCTGACGACACTTGACGCCAACACTACAACGAACTCAACAACCCAACAACAACAACCTCATCAGTTAACAACACCTTTCACAATGCTTCATCATCAGCCCCAGATCTTGTCTCCTCTTCCGGAGATGAACTCGCAGTCTCCCGATCCTGCCACCCTTCGTGCTCGGAAGATGTCTGCAGGTGGAAACCGGTCTTGGTCTGAAGAAGAGGTAAGGGTTATCCATAGTTGAATCAAATGCTTGTGCTAATAAACATCAAGGAGAACTACCTCCTCCAGACCCGCATGCAGAAGATGCCCTACAAGCACATTGCTGCACACCTCAAGAAGACCGAGCTTGCCTGCCGCTTGCACTTCCATCAACTGTCGCACGGTAGCCACCGTCGCAAGCGCACCTCTTCTGTGTCCTCCTCGACCTCTTGCAGCTCCGCGGGTACATCCCCGGCTTATGCAATGGCAGTAGACCATGATGCCTATTCGCAGTCTTCGCGCCACAGCTCGCCGATGAGCTATAATGGCAGCCCCCACATCCGCTCTACTTCAATCAACACCTCCCCTGGACGAGCTCAGCACAAGATCCTCCTGCCCAAGCCTCGCACTCTCACTCCTCAGGGTTCCCCAGAACCATTCAACGGTCTTCGCATCAACACCGAAGTGGCTCACCAGCCCAAGGTGGTTGACACCGACCGCCTTCGCTCCATCTACGAAGCTCGCCGCAACCAATTCTGGGCCACCATTGCCGCCGACTACGGCGCAGATGTTTCACCTGCTCAGCTCGAGGAGATTTGGCGCCACGGCTCCGGCGCAGTCCGTCCTCCTACTCCTGACGCTTCCCCAGACGGCAGCATCATGCACAACCCTGTGCTCAAGCCCTCGCCGTTCCCATACATATCGCCTGCCCACAGCGAGCCAGCCAAGCATTACAGCCCCATGAACCCAATGCAGATCACCGCTGTTTCGGCTTCTGAGCGCTTGCCGTATATGCTGCCAATGCCAGTGCCATCTACTGGTCGTCAGCGCTCCGGTACCTGGAGCTCGGCGCCTCGCGACAACATGCCAATCGCCA
>Ga0210040_10010219_pt1 | contig 10796 bp, 6 predicted proteins | sample CryGeyCG12114_NA_FD_185462 | JGI IMG/M metagenome (GOLD analysis project Ga0210040, IMG submission 185462) | Groundwater microbial communities from aquifer - Crystal Geyser CG19_WC_8/21/14_NA (SPAdes) (version 2) | ecosystem: Environmental > Aquatic > Deep subsurface > Groundwater | place: USA... | reverse complement strand
TGGAGAGGTCCATGATGGGTGAAACCTTGAAATCACCTTCGATACTGAGAAAGTAAGGGATGTAGGTAGAAAGCCGCTTCAAAGTAGAACCAAGAGGAGAGGTGTTATATCAAACCAGTATGACTTCCGAGGATGCGACATAATCGCAGAAGCAAGTGATCGGCTATGGTGCATGAAACCTACCCCAGCCGGAGAGACGTGCTCGCCGGGAACAAGGACAACATAAACCAATCGGCTATTGCCCCACACATCTCCATGATTAGCCCTTTTCACACGTTGTCCTACGAGTTGACCGCCCCACCACCATGTCGAACCAACACACGCTAGCCGCTCGAGTACATGCCAACAGCTACAAGCGGCAGGTGAACGTGATTCAATCTCGATCCGGGGACTATCAAAAGCCCCTGTATTCTCCTCAGGACTGAGCTGTCAATAAAGCACGGGCATCAAAGCATACATACTCATGGGTCTTCGGGATTATGCTCACATGTACTACCAGCTTTTGACTGTTAAGAATTGAGTTCTATTGGCTGGCCGCCAGTCAGGTCTGAAAGCCGATGCTGAACCGCACGACTGCGTGTCGATTACGCATGCCCGTGAACAACTGGGTCTGGCACCGGGATATACTTCCGTACTTTGCATTGCACCGGATGCACTCAAGTTTAGTATCATATTGCCCTCAAATCTTGAGGGGTGGAGAAAAATACCATGGCGTAAATGGGCCAATGGCACACATCTTCTGCGAGTTCTATTTCCGCGACATCAGCATAGCAGAAATGCAGTCGCTTGAACACTGAGTGAAGGCAAGTGATACAATTTAAGAGACACAAATTGGCCATGGTCTATTTCTTCGCCACGGCGTATTGATTGATCATAGAGAGATATCCTTGTACATCAAGCCATCAGACCATGATAATTCTCACTCCCTTGGAATCAATTCTAGGAAGCGGGACCACAAAGTCATGCGCATGTTTGACGTCCGATTCGTCAGTTTCGTATAGCTGAAACTTAGGACCGCGTTCGTGAAAGAGGACGGCCAGCGCATGGTTCATTTCCGCGATTGCAAGACTTCAAATTTTCGTCAGCGAAATAGGGTTAACACGGTGCTCAAACTCACTTCATGCCGAGGCAGCTACGTGAGCCTTTGGTGAATGGTATGAAATTTCGATACATGAGTGCGTTGACATTGCCGGGTAGCCATCGTTCAGGGTGGAACTTGAACGGTTCAGGGTATACATTGGGATCAGAATGCTGCATGTACGCAGACATTCCTACCGGCGTCTATCAACGGGTCAGCGATTGGTATGAATCATATGCGTAAGTACAAGAGAGCTTACACCAGCGGGTATGGTCCATTCACGGAACTGGATTGAAGCCTTCGGCGAGATGCGGGGCAGGCGTCGCATGACTCCATAACTGAGCCTATGAGTAGTGTCAGTTATAAGGTACAGTGCTACATTATGTGCCGTAGATCATACCGGAGACCCTCCTTGACTACTGCCTGGAAGTACGGTAGCTTTTCGAGCTCGGCCCAGGTTGGTTTCCTCGCTGGCCAATTCTGCATTGGTTCAAGTAGCTCTTGCGCGATTTTCCGATGAATACTTGGGTTGGCAAGTATGTAAAAGGCTGTGAGATTGAGAACGCGGGCTGTTCCAATGGTTCCTGCTCCCAACAAGACTTGTGCTTCGTCGACCAATCGTGGAATCGAAAGCTCGCTTTCGGGTAGATCGCTGTTAACGAGAGAACGGAGAAGAGTCATACGCTTTCCCTTAAGCTGCGCATCGACGTTGGGTGTGGTTCTCTTTTCTTTCTTTATTTTGACGATGTATCTCTCCGCCATCTGGTCTGAGGCTTAGTACGTCTATTCATAATGGCGATACCTGAGCGATGACACCTACATCTTTCCAGTCGTTGAACAGCTGACTCCTGGGATCTATCCAAAGCAGAACCGAGCTTGGAATGTATCGGATTAGTTTGATCATCCAAGGAAATCCTTCGAAAAGCGGCATGGACTTGATGATCGTGTGCAAGGACTCATACCTACGTTGTATTAGCATATGTCTGAATGAAGATTTTCGTTACTCACCAATCCGCATTAAAGTCTTTGCCGTCCAGAAGAAATGTCGGGTCCTCACAGCATACGTGACTGATCATGTCCCCAGTGTAACACACCAAGGCATGGTCAAGACGTACCACCGTGTTCGTACCCTCCAGCTCATGAAGTCTCTTAGCAAATTTCTCGGCGAGGCTTTGGATGACGGGCTCGAACTGAGTGATCCCCATCCTTGAGAAATATGGCTCCAGCGGTTTACGCCGGGTACGATGAAGATCGTGCGAGATTGTCATGAAATGCGATCCTTTGGCGTTCAATAACTTAGTCAAATGAGCAGCGAAGGGTCCAAACCTTTGAAATCGACTCCATCCACATAGTGATTGTAAATTTCTGTCGGTCGCACACTGGCAGTGACATATATCTTGTCATGAAAATCCGCATCCCGGATACTCAGCTCGTGAGGAGTAACTCGAACAATGGGGCCTCCTAACATTAACCAGAGTATTATCAAAAGGCGCTCGGGAGACCTCACTCACCGTAAATGTTGTGCAGTCGCTCAATTTCGAACACGTACTTGCCGTTCTTTACGAAGTTGAAGTAGAATTCGTACAGCCCTGTCGCGGCAGCAAGCTTCGGGCCTGGAAACTTCGCCAGAGGGGAAAAGAACAGACGATAGCAAGCAATCATGAGTTGACGGATTATAGCGACACATAGGAGTAGAACAAACACAGTAGTCCGTGGCGATTCGCGCATTGAAGTCCAGTAACTGCTCGTGTGGTTCGAATATTCATACATCTTTGCGAGGATTCGTTTCTCAGAACAACGCAGGAGAAGATGTGGCAGTAGTATGTGTTACTGTCTTAGCAGGTGCGAATGTGAGGAGTGCCCAAGTGCTGGTGGGGTAGGCCCCACAAAGTTTCTCAAGCGTTTGGGTTCAGCTCGCAGGTGGGCACGTTGTGCTACATCATTATTCCTGAAGGTGTGGTCATAAATCAGCTCACCGGTGTATTGCGGCGTGGACAAATGCAGGTGTGGTGTTCCCAGGATGGCGGAAACGGCCCGCGCCTCGGTGCGTTCCTTCCGTCCAACGCCTCTCTGCGTTTGAGAAACGATCATGCAGACAGGGTATCGCTTTTGACTCCATATCAGTCGCCATAACGATGCAGCTGCAGCTCGCCTCTGCCATGCATTTAGCCAGCCCTCCACGATATGGCACTAGAACGATTCACAAACATCCCGCTTTATTGCGGCACAGCCCGTCTCTCACATTCGTGCAGGCCGCGTTGGGTGATTTCTTCTCGGGGAGTACAGGCGATATTGTGAAGTCAACGAGGCCAAAGCCGAAGCAGCTTTCGCATGAAGCTAGGCATGGGGGCGGCCGCCGGCGTGCGTTCACGAGCTGGCTATGCTCACCGGTGCGAGGCTTAGAGAGCAGGGAACTGGCGTTGCCGTACCTCGTTGATCATGGGCTAAAAGTCTGCTTTGGGAGTCGCCATACAAGATCTTTTACTTTGCTTCAAATCTACATATTTTTTCATGCCAGACGCCAGACGCCCGAAGCTTTCCACAACATATCTTACTGAACCATAGAGTACAGGTTCTCCACCATCCTCCCACAAGAGACCTATTCCACCGATGGCCTGTGCGATGGTTTGCCTGTTCGTGTTCACGGTTGGGCGGCCGCGGAAACCTCGGGTACCTTATGATGATAATAATAATATTAGTTTAACATCCTATTTAAAACCTCCTATAGGGTATATTAGATAAGTAGAGCTCTAGGCTTATAGTAGTTATATATTACTAAATATACTTATTTAAAAGTTATATAAATTTTAAGTAATATAACTTCTACTAGATAAAGAAATAGTACTTTATATTATAGATAGCTACTAAGAAGTATATATTAATACCTAAAAAGACTAAGTAAAGAAATAACTATATAAATATAGTAAATATTAAAGAAAGAAATTAAAAGATAGGTAGCTTTAGGCTACTTATTTCTATACCTAAAAATACTAAGAAATTAGTATTTATAGATAGTAGTATAGAAGTTTATAACTTTAAGTAGAGCTTTAAAGTTACTAGAGTTACTAAGTAACTTAGCTAAGTAGTAAATACCTTCTTAGCTATTACTAAGAGGCTATAGTAGTTATAGTAGCTATTTATTAAAAAGAGTATATATTTTTTAGTAGTAGATAATATATTTTAGAGTTTTAGAGTAGCTATAAGTATACTTAAAAGTAGCTTTATTATAGTTAAATTTTATATAATACTATATAAAGTTACTATATTTTAATTAGATTACTAGTAGTTAGATAAGTATAGAGTATAAGAGCTTAAGTTCTAGTAGTATTTTTATTATTTAGTAAAGGAGTTTCTACTATTTATACTAGCTAAAGAGCTTAACCTCTTTTATAGCTTACTAATTTTACTTAACTATATTAAGTAGAGTTTTTACTATAAAGTATATACTTAAAGCTATTAGTTTATTAGCTACTCTTATAGAGTAGCTAAAGTTTTTTACTTTATTATTAGTAAGAGTATTTACTATCTTATTACTAATAATTCTAGTATAGTCTAGTAACTAGTGTACTTATATATTATAAGCTTCTATAACTTACTAGTAATTAAAGAAAGCCTATTAAAAAGAAACTAGTATATTACTTTATAAGTACTAAATAACTAAAGTACTATTAATATATATCTTAATTCTTTAGTAGCTTATAGAGTCTAGTTATATAATATATTATAGTCTATACTAGGTACTTATAGCTTTAGTATTAAAAATATATAATTAAAAGTTAAGAGACCTACTTCTAGATACTATTAGTATCTAAGTCTAGTATATAGTATACTTATAAGTTACTACTTTTATACTTTCTAATACTTATTCTAAGCTATTTAAGAAAATAGTTAGTACTACTAAAGAGAGTTCTTTTTATTACTTATTAAACTACTTAGTAGCTTTAGCCTTATTAAAGCTCTTTATTAAGTTTTCTTAGCTTTTCTTAAAATAGTATAGCGCTATAAGAGATAGCCTAAAAGTTACTAGTAAAATTATTTTAAGTTTTTAAACTTTAAAGTAAGGCTACTATAGTTCTCTAGCCTTTTTACTTTTACTAATAAGTAAGATTTTAGTCTTATAAGTTAGTAGATAGTTTAAGTCTATTATTTATAGATATATAGTAAAGTAAAGCTTAGTCTTTTCTAGAGTAATAGTAGCTAATAGTAAGCTAGCTTTCTTAAAAAGAATAGTATTTAGTATTATTTTCTAGACTAGTAAAACTATACGTACTAAGCTAATAAGTATCTAATTAAGTAGAATAATATACTAGCCTATTTAAGTACTAATAGTAGAATTTTAGAAGAAATATATAATCCTTAGATTTTTAGAGTAGCTTTTATACTATACCTTAGTACTATAAAGTAATAATAGTAGAATATAAGTTATAATAGCTTTATAAAGAGTAGTAGCTAGTAGCCTATAAGTAGTATTTATAAGTCTATAAAGATAGTTTAATATTTTTTAGACTTTCTTAAAGTAAGTAGCTATATATTTCTTAAATATTAGCTTTTAGTTAAACTAAACGCTTAGCTAGCGTAGAGCTACTTAAGTACTATTAGCTAGCTCTTTAACTAGTATAATAGTTAGATTACCTACTTAGTATACTAGTAAGTAATTACTATATTATCTTATTAAGTATATTATTTCTAACTTTTCTAGTATAAATACTACTTTATTTTAATTACTTTACTTATTAATAGTACTAATATTAGATATAAGTAATATTATATTCTTATCTAGAGAGTAAGAAGCTTAAAGTAAGTAGATATTATCTATATAGCTAAAGTATAACTTTTAATCTTAATTTAATAGCTTTACTAGGTAAAGAGTATAAAGTACTAGTAAAAGAGGTAATCTTTATAAAGTCTTATAAGTAACTTAGTATCTAAAAGTAGTTTCTTTACTTAGTTAAACGTAGATATAGTAGTTACTAAGAAATAAGTTAATAAAGTTAATCTAAGAGAAGCCTTAACTTTAAGCCTTTATTCTATAAAGTAAGTAATTCTTTAGTAAGGTATTAAACGTACTCTAAATATTTATAGTAACTATAGTAATATATATACCTAGTACTTATATACTTTTAATATTATAAGTAAAAGAGGTAATAAGATCTATAGCTAATTATTTAGGTAAAGCCTCTCTATACTAAAAGCTTAAAATATTATTTACTATTATAATATATATAATCTAGTAGGTAATAATATAGTCTAAGCCTTTACTTAGGTATAAAATTAAGGTAATAGAGTATATAGAGTAGTATAAAGTTTTATCTTTTTTACTAACCTTAAGAATTATAGCTACTTTAATAGTCTTCTAAGTAGTAGAGTAGTATTTAAGTTTAATATACTTAAAGTAAATAGCGTAAATATAGTACTTTACTATATCTTAAACTACTATTAATAGCTATATAGTAATTTAGTTAATACCTAAAGAGGTACTAGATACTCTAATTATATTATATTTAACTTCCTCTATTAAAATATAGTAGTCTTATAGAAATTATTTATTATTTAGCGTATTAGATATATCTAGTAGTTCTAGTAAGTTATCTTCTATAGTAAAATAGTCTAAGATCTTATAATAGAAAGCTTTAGCCTTTTTAAGTAGGTCTATAATAGTTTAATTATTAATAATAAGTAAAGAGTTAGTATACTTAAAAGAGAGTTTATACTAGTTAACTAGCTTATATAATAACTTATTATTTTTATAACTATTAATCTAGTTATACTAATAGTCTTTTTTAGATTTTTAAATAATAGCTAGGAATTCTCTTATAGCTTTAGAGAAATATTTATTAAAGATAGCCTATAAGTAAGTATACTAGTAATAGGCTTCTTAATATTTCTCTATCTACTATAGTACTAAATAGCTTAACTCTTAGTTTAGCTTACCTAAAGTCTTAATTATAATATTAAAAACTTCTATAAAGGTCTTAATATAGATTTCTAGCTTAGCTTTTATATAGGCTTTAAGAAGATCTATAAGGCTTTATATACTAAGTTTAACTAAGCTAGTAAATTTACTTAAGTTCTTTATAAGTACTTAGTAATAAAACTAGTTTAGTAAGACTTAGCCTCTAGTAGGTATATCTATAACTAGTAAGCTATAGTCTAAGCTATAGTATAAATTATTATAGATAGTAGTTATAGTAAAAGAGATATTTAAAAAAGAGATATCTAAGATATATTCTACTTAGTAAGTTAGTATACTAGTTTCTCTAATAAACTTTAGATTATTTTTAGTAAGCTAGTAAATAATTTCTACGCTACTATATATAGAGATAAAGCCTAGCTTAAAGTAGTTATAGTAAGTATTTAAGTTACTACTTATTAATAAATTATTTAGAGGTATTAGCTAAAGTAAGTAGTATAGAATAGCGTTATTTAGTAGCTATTAATAAAAGTTAAGAATAAGATAGCTATTAACTTTTACTTATAGTAAGTTATAAGTAAGTCTTAGGTAGATTATATTTACTTTTAAGCTAGCGTTTTTATAGATATATATTAAGACTCTAAAGTATTATAGTTTCTATTCTACTAGTTTAGTACTTTTCTAACTAATAACTAAGGAGAAGTAAGAGTACTCTAAGTAAGTAGAAGTAATAGTTCTAAAGTAAGTAAATAGTTCTTAAATATAGATTATATTAATTTCTATATCTTATATAAGTTATAAAACTAAAATATAGTAAAGTAAGCTTTTACTAATATTTATCTAATATACTTTAATACTAGGCTATTATTATAAGTAACTTCTATATTAGGTTCTATTAAAGTAGCTTCTTATTATAACGTAGTACTATTACTTATATTAATATCTATATATTTACTTAAAGATAAGTTAGTATATTTATTAAGCTAGAAGCTTTTTATAGAAATACGTACTAAGTTATAATCTTTAGCCTTTATAGATACTCTTTATAGCTATTAACTACTATTAAAGTAAGTAGAGAATATACTAGAAGTAGTAGTACTTCCTTATATAGCTAGAACCTACCTTATATTAGCTTAGCTACGCTTCTATAATAGCCTAAGTATACTTACTAAAATTACTTCTATTTTAGCTATTATTTAGATAAGACTTAGTTAAGTCTAGTCTAATTTAATTAGGGCTTTAAAGAGTTATCTAAGAGGAGTTATAACTTTAAAGTTATTTACTTATTTATAGGTAGTAGCTAGTACTTTTAAAGACTTAATACTAATATAGTAGATAGTAGTTAATTCTTTATAAGTTAAGTAGATTAATTTTCTACTTACTTTTACTAAAGTAGCTAAGTAGTTCTTATACCCTACTTTAAATAGCTTATAGTAGTTTAGGTAATTCTCTTCTTATATATACTTATTATTAATAAGACTTTTATAATTAGTAATTATATTACTATAAGTATTATAATATATAGTATAAGTATATTTTATAAAGTTATAATACCCTTAATAGCTAGGGTTATATAAAGTAATTAGAGTATTCTTCTTAATCTCTTTAGTAAAATTACTAGTACTAAAAAAGCTAAATAAGTATATAGATTATTAAAAAGATATAATCTAAGTAGTAAGTCTTATTTTATTTAGCCTATACTAAGAGGGCTTATAGCTAATAAGATCCTCTTTAGTCTATATAATAACTTTATACTTAATAAGAGTAGCTATTATTAGAATTCTAGTACCTAAGAGTATAGTATATAAGTCTTTAACGCCTTAAATAGTATAGTTAATCTAGTATTTAAGTAGCTAAGTATTATTACTATCTACTACTTAAATTATAAGTTCTTAGTTTTCTTAGCTTATAAGTAATATTTTAATATTATTATTTACTAAAGTAATAGCCTAGCTAGTTTTTATTATAGATACTTTAGAAATATCTATAAGAGTAATTCCTATTATAGTAGTATAAATAGCTTATCTAATAGTAAAAAGTAAGAGCTACTTAAGTTATACTTTTATATATACTATAATTAGAATATAGTTATTAGTAGCCTAGTAAGTATTTTTAGCTAGTACTAGTATATTTTAAGTAGCTTTACTACTATTTACTTTAGTATAACCTCTACTAGTTATTAGTAGATTTTTTAAGATTTAAGTAACTACTACGTATAAGTATTAAGAAGATCTAGAGTTACTTACTAGAGGTATTAAATTTAGAGAGTACTCTAAAGATAAGCTTAATACCTAAATAATATACTACTAAAGCTCTTTTATAATAGTAGCTTTAGCTAGGCTAGTATATCTTTCTATATAATAGTTAATAGTAGTTATAAAGTTTAAAATAATATTATAGTAAGCTTTAGTTACCTTCTATACTACTTAAATTATCTAATTTATAGCGCCTACTACTAAGTTATTTTATAAGCCTCTACTAGTAAGAAGTAGAATTAAAATAGAGTTTCTATTTAGTAATCTCTACTATCTCTTAGAAGTATATAAGTTTTAGTAACTAAGTAATACTAGTTTATCTAAATATATTTTAGATACGTTAAAGTTATAAATATAACTAAGAGTTATATCTACTATACTAACTAACTCTCTATAAAGTAGGGTATTAGATAGTTAGAAGTAGCTTTTACTACGTATAGCGCTTAATTTAAGAAGAGAATTAAGAGTTTTTAGAGTAATCTAAATTCCTATAAAGTTAGTATTTAGTAAGCTCCTTAGGTACCTTAGAGGCTTAGAATAACTAGAAAAGATTTGTGTCTCTACTCTAACACTACTATAGGGGCCTTAGTCTAAGTTTTGGTTTCATAATAGTCTTAATGCCCGAATGCTTACCTAAGAGGTATAAGCTTGTTTCGTACGCTAATAAGTTCACCTTTCTTTACGACGGTACAGTTCTAGTCCACCTATACCTTCTTTGAACAAGAGCTAACGGACGTAGCTATAGAGAATAAAGTAAGTCTCTGCACAATATCAAAACTGTTGCTCTTCTACTAGTACAGTTTAGATTAAACGATATAACGACTCTCTGTTCAAAGCTTTTAATAAAGGAACATAAGGACGGCCCGTTCCTATTAAGGGTGGCAAAAGCTAGATCTAAGCCAAGATTATGAGCCGCATGATGGAAATTGATCGACTAGCTGCTTTGACTGCCATGAAGGCATGGGCCCAATTCGTTCAAGATTCCTCTGCACGAGAGCACCTCAAGAGCTTTAGTACACTTGCAGAGTTTCTTCCCTATCGCTGTAAGGATGTTGGCCATATGTACGTACTTCACATGCTTCTTGAATCGAATCAGTCGACTAAGAATACCAGGTTTTGGCACGCCTTGGTAACATTCGGCTGCAATCTCACAATCCCAGATCATGAGTTCGAAGCAGTATCGGAGTTGGTCATGCCCGCAGTGAAGGCTGCAAGTCTGACGAATGATCTGTATTCTTATCAGAAAGAGTATGTCGCTGCACAGAAAGCCGGAAAACGCGAAGTCCCAAACGGCGTTTGGGTACTCATGAAGGAACATCGGATATCCGAAAGCGAAGCAAAGACTCTTTGCAAAAATTTGATCAAAGCAGAAGTTCAGGCGTTTGTTCGAATTGTCAGAACTATCCACGAACGCACAGACCTTTCTGAAGATGCACGCAAGTACATTGAGCTCATGCAGTACAGTGTAAGCGGGAACGCACTTTGGAGTCGTCAATGTCCGCGTTATAACCAAAGCTCCGAAGCGTCATTCAATCTTCGTGAAGATGTCCTG
>Ga0210040_10010218_pt1 | contig 10798 bp, 7 predicted proteins | sample CryGeyCG12114_NA_FD_185462 | JGI IMG/M metagenome (GOLD analysis project Ga0210040, IMG submission 185462) | Groundwater microbial communities from aquifer - Crystal Geyser CG19_WC_8/21/14_NA (SPAdes) (version 2) | ecosystem: Environmental > Aquatic > Deep subsurface > Groundwater | place: USA... | reverse complement strand
TTCGTAGCGCGGCAGGCCCAGCCGGTCACTCATTTGCAGCACCTCTCTCAGGCGTGCTGCACTGAAGTTAGAGGCGCCAACCGCGCGGACTTTTCCTTCCTTTATCAACTCCCCATAGGCCTCCAGCGTTTCCTCCATCGGCGTGTCGGGGTCATCGTAGTGCGATTGGTACAGGTCTATATAATCCGTCTGTAGTCGTTTCAGGCTTTCTTCCACCTCCCGCTTTATATAGGCTTTTGCCAGACCTTTCCTGCTATCGCCCATCTGCGCGCCAACTTTAGTGGCAATAATGACCTGCTCCCTGTTTCCACGTTTCTTCAGCCACTGGCCGATTATACACTCTGATTCTCCCCCTTTATGGCCTGGCACCCATGTGGAATATACATCGGCAGTATCGATCAGGTTAAAGCCGGCATCCGTGAATGCATCTAGTAGTCTAAAGGAAGTGGCCTCGTCTGCCGTCCAACCGAATACGTTCCCGCCGAAGGCCAGCGGGGCCACTTCCAAACCCGAATTTCCTAAAGTTCTTTTCTCCATGATGGTTTGTTTATATAGAGCTGGGTGAAAGCGAACTCCCCTGCAGCATGCTCACATTGCTTATCAGCTGATCTTCCTGCTAAGTATATACTCCATAATAAGTTTCTCGAAGGCAGCCCGGTAAGCCTTTTTAGTGATGACGTCAGTTTTATAAGATAAACTCTCTGCTTTCCGGGATTAGCAGGCGAACTTCTAAGAATAGCATCTAAGCAGCACATCTCTTATCCTGACCAGGAGCTATCTCATAGCATGCGCTGCCTGCCGTGCAGGTTGTTACCCCCTAAAGAAGAAGTTGTAGGCAGCCAAGTGTAACGCCATCGCTTCATTATCGTTTTACCACTAAATAACCTGCCTGTTTTCAAGCTGATAAACTGAAAGAAGATGCCATTCAAACAACTGCCAGTGCTTTACAATGCGAAGGGTGAGCTCAGAAAAGTAGGGTTCGAGCTTGAATTTGCAAACGTGGATATAGAAAAGTCGGTCCGGATCATACAGGATTTGTATGGGGGCAGCGAAGTAATGGAGCACCGCTTCTCCAGAAAGGTAGTAAATACCGGCATAGGGGATTTCTCAGTGAAGATAGACCTGAAGCTCCTCAACGAGAAAACATACAAGGAGCCGCTTGATAAGCTGAACATCAATTTGCATGATATACAGTTCGGGAAAGACACGCTGGAGGATGGCGTGGAGGCTGTGCTGGAGAGCGTGGTGAATAAAGTTATTCCCTACGAGATCACCACGCCGCCATTGCCTGTCGCTGAACTGGAACAGTTCGAAAAACTGCGGCAGGCCCTGTATGAGCACCACGCGAAGGGAACGGAGGCCTTTATCACCAATGCCTTCGCTACGCATATCAACCCGGAGGTTCCCGCCACGGATGCGGCAACTATCCTGCGGTACCTCCAGGCATTCCTGCTGCTCTACCCCTGGCTCGTGAAGAAAGGCGAGACGGACTTTGCACGCAGAATGACTTCTTTCATCAATCCGTACCCGGCTGAATACAATGTGCTGGCGCTGGCCCCCGCTTACCACCCGGATATGGATACGCTGATCGAGGATTACCACCGCCTGAACCCGGACCGGAACCGACCGCTGGACCTGTACCCGCTGTTTGCGGCGCTGCGGCCAGACAAAGTGAACGGCTATACCGACCTGGGCAATGTGAAGCCAAGGGAGACTTTCCATTACCGGCTGCCGAACAGCTGGGTATCGAAGCCCGACTGGACTTTGGCACAGGAATGGGATAACTGGGTGCTACTGGAAGAGCTGGCCAATGACCCGGAGCGGCTCGCGCAGATGAGCCAGCAGTACCTCGCCCTGAAGCAGGACACCCTGATCGGGTTTGACAGTAAATGGACAAAACAGACAGAACAGTGGCTTTAATTACCAAGAAATACAAGATTAACCGCGGCAGGCCCACCATCGGCATAACCGGCCCCAACAAAGGCGGCGGCGTAGCCTGGCTTTTTACCTCGCTTGGGGTTTGGATGGCGGGAGGCAAACCTGTTCGTATCACGCCTGCCAACCCCCGTACCGCCGACGGCCTGCAGGGCCTGATCGTTGGCGGCGGCGCTGATGTGGACCCCAGTACTTACCAACAGGACAGTGTGCTGGAAGAATACCTGGCCCGGACGATACAGCAGCCTCACCGTAATATTTTTCAGCGCATCGGCCGCTTTACCCGCTGGCTTTACTACCCGGCCCTTTTCTTTGTGCGCAAGCTCTTTAGCCGCAAAAAAGGCTGGAACCTGGATCGGGAGCGCGACCACCTGGAGTTCCAGTTGATAGACCAGGCCGTAAAGAAGAACTTACCGATTATGGGCATATGCCGCGGCTCGCAGCTCCTGAACGTGTACTTCCGCGGCACCCTGTACGAAGACATCAACACGTTTTACCTGGAGGAGCCCAACCCGAGCAGTATTTTCCCGGTGAAGCGGGTCAACATCAAACCCGATAGTAAACTGGCGCAGATTCTGGGTGTGCAGCATCTGCGGGTAAACGCGCTGCACCACCAGGCGGTGAACAAACCAGGCAAAGGCATAGAGGTTGTTGCCCGCGAGCGCAATCATGTGGTACAGGGCATTGAAAGCGTGGAGCAGGATTATATATTAGGCGTGCAGTGGCACCCCGAATACCTGCCACAGCACAGAAACCAGCGCCGCCTCTTCCAGGCCCTCGTACAGCGCGCCCGGCACGTAAGCCGCCAGATAGAAGACGATGACATGCTGGAAGCACTGGCTAGCCCACGGGCTGAAGCACTCGAAGTAATGGAGCGGCAGGAAGAGGAACAGATGATCAGCGAATTGAACAAGAACCTGTTATAGCCTAAGATTATAGTAAAGGGCTTTCCGTTGCTATATGGCATTCTCCAAGACCCGGCTTATGCTTGAAACTTAAATAGGTTCTCTGGCAAAGCGGGTTCAAATAACAGCAAGCCTGCAATCGAAACAGAATGTAGCTTGATCCCCATATCGAAAGCCTATATATGTGTCGGTGCTTCAAAGTTCATATCTTCTGTAGTTCCAGCTTATCGGCTGCCATCACTCCTTTCCAGCTTCAAAGTTAGTCCCGTACCAGAAGTACCGCTTGTATAGCTATTTTTCAGGTTTCCCATTGCCTGCATATAACGGGTTTTCTTTGCGGTATTTTTGATGCTGAACTTATCGGTCACCGCCACTTCTTTACCCCAGGCTTCGAGGCCTTCGTACTGCGCTTTCCTGGTGTCGCTGGTCATGTCCATGAGTTTGCAGTCGCCGTTGTCTACGAGCCCCCACGACCACGCCATCCAGCCGATGCTGTATTGCTGGCACTGCTCCATGATGGTTTTATAGTCGATGGACCGGGCACATCCCACACCCATGGGTGCAAATTCTCCCACAATCAGTGGCAGTTCCTGCTCCACAGATTCCCTGAGTTCGTTTTTGATCCGTTCGGTGGCACCGTCCGGAGCCGTCCACCACATATGCACCGAAAAGAGCAGGTTCTGTAACGGGTCTTTCCCGATCAGGTAAGGGCCGTTGGCCTGCAAAATATCGATGCTCTGGCCCCAGTTGGCTCCGTCAACCACCAATGGGCACCGGATACCGGCTTTGCGGATGCGCGATACAGCCTGCTCATATCCCTCCCGGAACTGCCTGTCGGTTACGTTCCTGTCGCCTGCTTCGTTTGCAATGTTCAGCAGCAGGTAGGCTTCATGCTTTTTAAGCACCTGCACCACCTCCGGCGACACCCAATAATCCACCTGCTGCTGTAGCTTGCTCCAGTCGCCGGTGGCGCCGTGCAGCTCAGGCATCGGGATTAAGCCATTTTTCACACAGTTCGTAATAACTGCATCTAAGTTAGCGGCCGAACCATTAGGGTTTTCAACTGAACTCAGCCAGGCAATACGAACAACGTTGGCTCCTGTTTTGGCGATCTCGGGGAACGTCTTCTCCCCTGTCAGATCACTTCCGGACCAGATGAACATTTCATTCACGCCCCGCAGCATAACCTTATCGCCATTCGGGTCATACAAAAAGCGCCCTTTCACCTGAAAAGTTTGCTGGCAGAATGCCTGGAAATGAAATGTGCAGAGATGAGCGGCAATAAACAGTAAGCGTTGCTTCATGTGCAGTGATAAAATATGTAAGGGTGATACATTGCAATTTAAAAGTCGGGCGGTGAAATTTCAAAATAATAAACCTGATGGCATCATTCAATCAGTTTCAGGATCTCCAAAAAGATTGAAGCAGCCTGTCAGTTCATGATTTATATCTTAAATCAGGAACAACCGGCAACTCTTACCTAAGAAATGGGCCACTATAAATGAACTGCATTGCCTTCCCCTACCGGTGCTGTTCATATTGGTTAGGTTGAGCAATTTGTTTCAGTGTATCTACGGCAGTTTGAGGTAGAGCCGCGGCACCTGCGACCTGAAGCGCATCCTGGAGTTGGGCAGCTGTGCGGATACCCAGCACGGCAGTAGTTACAGCCGGATGCTGCAGCACAAACCTGGCCGCCACCTCCGCTGCCGTGCGATTGCTTGCTGATGCCAGCCGGTTCACTGCTTCAGCGGCCGCCGCGACTTCTTCTTTGGAGCGGTTCAGGTAAGGCTTTGGCGGCTTGCCCAGTAAAAGGCCCTGGGCATAGCTGCCTCTTGCCAGCACACCAATCTCATGCTCTTGCAGAAGCCCGAAGCAGGTTTCTTCCGGGCGGCGGTCCAGCAGGCTATACTGCATCATCACAGAGGAGATGTTCGACCTGTTTACATATTCCCGGATTACGTTGGGGCGGATGGAGGAAATGCCATAGGCGCGAATTTTCCCCTGCTGCCGGAGCAGCTCAAACGCTTCTATGGTTTCCGCTATAGGGTCTTCGATGGTGCCGCCGTGCAGCTGGTACAGGTCAATATAATCTGTTTGCAAGCGCTTCAAACTATCTTCTACAGCGCGCAGAATATACGCTTTGGATGGATTCCAGTCCCAGCCGCTGCCATCCGGCCGCCACTGGTTGCCCACTTTTGTGGCTAAAATGACACTAGTGCGCATGCCCCTGAAGGCCTTCCCTACCGTCACTTCGTTCTCCCCTTTCTGGTAAAGATCCGCCGTGTCGAAGAAGGTAATGCCTTTGTCCAGCGCCCGGTGCAACAGCGCAGTATTTGCTCCCTGGTCATCGCCCAAAGACATGCACCCAAAGCTCACTTCACTTACTTCTAACCCGGACTTGCCTAATTTTTTGTACTTCATATATGAATGAATTTGCAGGAGCGCCGTTTTTGCCCTCCTGAAGAGAGAGATGGATCAGACTTTCGTGGCGTTGGTGGTATATAGCTGTTCGTTTTTGAAAGGCACCAGTGCCAGCACCACGGCCTGCGCGTAGAGTTGTTTACGGTCCAGCACGTTGTCTGTTAGGATACCGATGGCACCACCAGCCTGTTTGGAGTTGGTGCGGCTGAAAACCATATCATCGGCTGTACCCAATTCTATGCCTTGCTCCACAAGTTCAGTGACAGCCTTTGGCAAGAAGAAAGTGCCGGACCTGGCCTTGCCCAGTAACCCTGCAGACTGTATTACTACCCAGGCAAACGCAGTCAGTTCACTTCCCATGGCCGCCACGCCACCTTCAATCCCGATCCAGAAATCGGCACCAGGCTTTGCCGTCCGGGCATTTTTTACCCTGTTCAAAGCTCCAGCCAGCGTCTCCTCATCCGTCATCGGCTGGTCTGCCACCCCGGATGGTACCGAAGCCGTCTCTAGTTCGAACTGGTACTGTGGGAACATGCGCTGCAGCCCCTCCAAAGCTGCCTGCACCTTCACCGGGTTCAGAGAGGACACAACTACTTTCTTAATCGTCATTTTTCTAACTATATATCTAACGGTTTATATACCTCATCAAGGTGTGTAGATCTTCGGAGGCAAGCAAATCTCATTTCATGTGCCGCTCTTAACATGACGGCACATGAAATGAAAATAAAGCTGTAAGCTAAAGCAGGCAGCATCTGCCTGTGCTGCTACCACAGCGCGTGCACGCTTGGCTTGATATACTTTGCGTAAACTTCCTCCACGCCCTGCATTTGCTCAGCAGACAAAGCAGGCAGTTCTGAAGCTTTGATGTTGGACGTCACCTGCTCGGGTTTAGAGGCACCGGGTATAACAGTGCTCACCTCATCAGCCATCAGCACCCAGCGTATGGCCCAGGCCGCCAGGGGCTCCTGCCCCGGAAACAGCTTTTTGAGTTCTGCCACAGCCTCGAGACCAAGCTCATAACCCACGCCTGAGAAAGTCTCCCCTTTGTCGAAGGCCTCTCCGTTTCGGTTAAAGTTACGATGATCATCGGGGCTGAAAGTGGTATTTCTGTTCATTTTACCAGTGAGCAGGCCGCTTGCCAGTGGCACGCGCACAATAATGCCGACGTTGTTTTCCTTCGCTTTCGCAAAGAACTCCTCGCTCGGTTTTAGGCGGAACATGTTATAGATGATCTGTACCGTCGTCACGTTCGGGTACTGCATCGCCATCAGTGCCTCGTCCACCAACTCCACACTCACCCCCAGGTTGCGGATTTTGCCCTGCTCCTTCAGCCGCTCGAAAGCCCCGAATATTTCGGGGCGCGCATAGATCTCGGTGGGCGGGCAGTGCAGCTGAATCAGATCGATCGTGTCGGTTTTCATATTGCGCAGGCTCTCTTCCACATAGCCGGTCAGGCGCTCGGCAGTATAGCCTGCGGGCGTGTGCGGCTGAATCTGACGTCCGCATTTCGTTGCGATATAAACCTGTTCGGAACGGCTTTTCACCACCTTCGCGACAGCGGCCTCACTTTCACCTTCGCTGTACACATCGGCGGTATCGATGAAATTAACACCGGCATCTATCGCCTGGTTGATAATCTTTTCCGCGTTCTGCTCGTTAAAAGGCTCGCCCCAGCCGCCGCCTACCTGCCAGGTGCCCAGCGACACCTCTGATACCTTAAATCCTGTTTTCCCTAATGTTCTGTGTTGCATCTGTTTTATTTTGAAGTGGTGCCGCTGCTTAAGGTAAGCTGTGGCTATATAAAGTTACTGCCAGTTATATATAAAGACTGTGGCCAAAGCGACCATGTCAGGTTGTTGCCTCCTGCTGCTGGTTTTGCAGATACAGCATGCGCGTTGGGTAAGCAAACTCGATCCCGCGCTGCTGGAACTCCTCAAATATACGCAGGTTAATGGCCTGTTGCGTATCCATATAGGCCGTGTAATCAGAGCTTAGCACGTAATATACTGTTTCGAATTCGAGGCTGGAGTCGGCATAGGACGAGAAATGGGAGCGGTCAAACTCCGTCTGTTGCTGCGCCTGCACAATGGATTTGATGATCACCGGTATCTCTTTCACGTGTTTCAGGGAAGTTTGGTAAGTAACGTTGATCTTAAAGACCACCCTGCGGCGCTGCATCCGCTTGTAGTTGTGAAGGCGGGAGCCGGTCAGGTCGCTGTTGGAAAACACGAGTTGTTCGCCGGATAGGCTCTTGATGCGCGTGGTTTTGATACCGACGTATTCCACTGTTCCCATTTTGTCATCCACCACAATATAATCCCCCACCTCAAACGGCCTGTCAAAGAAAATCACGAAGTAGTTGAAGAGGTCACCCAGGATATTCTGCGCAGCGAGGGCAATGGCAATACCTCCTATTCCCAAACCCGCTATCACCGTGGTGACATCGTAACCCATGTTATCGAACAGGAAAACGAGCCCGATAAACCAGATCATCACATTGATGAGCAGCATCAGGCCTCCCAGCTGCTTCACTTTTTCCTCGCCGTGCGTCTGCTTGCTCACATACGACCGGAGCATGAATAGTATAACCTCAGAGATAAAGCGCAGCACCAGCACCGTTACAGCAATGGTGAGGGCAATGTTCAGCACGTTCTGTACCTTGTTGGTTAGGTAGAGGTAATTAAGGCCTATATAGAAGGTAGTTATATAGAGTGCGGGAACTCCAAAACGCTCCACGCCTTCCACCACATAATTATCTACCGAGGTACTGGTGTTCGATGTCCACTTTTTGAGGCGGGCTAAGATAGTGCGTTTGAAGAAAGCCAAGAGAATAAAACCGAGCAGGATAATGCCAAGCGCTATCAAGTAATCCAGCACGGTGTTATGCAGATAAGTTCTTCCTAATATTTCACTCATATATAAATTTCAAGTTTATTCGCTGAAACCGAGTCAGGCAGCCCCTGCTACCATCCCTGCAGGAAGGACAGTGCCTGTGCGTCTGTTTCGATTGGTGTCTTCGTACATCTTTTACCTCATTTAGCAATTAGTGTTTACAAGCCCCGCCGGTTTTTAGCGAAAGCAGGAAGGTAATCTGGATTCTATCGGGTTTGAAGGAGAAAGGCCAGCGAAGTCAGATGAATTGCTTCAGCAGGTTGAGGTTCACCAAGAGGTGGGCCAAAGCAACCAGACAACGTGATTCCTGAACCTCTAAATGCAGGTTTCCGGAAGCATTAAAAAAGGCGCTCCTGCTGACCTAGCAGCTGGAGCGCCCTGTTAAACAGGTTAGAATAATGTGCCTTGGAAAGCCTCTTTACAAGTGGATTCTACTTATCCAGCACCAGCTTTACGGTCTGCACGCCCTGTTGTGTCTCGAGGCGGGCCAGGTAAATGCCTTGCGCCAGGCTGGTTCCGTCTATTTCTACGGAGACATTGGCTTTTGCTGTAGCAGTACCCTGCTTTACCTGTCGCACCAGCGTTCCCTTCAGGTCATATAAAGTAACGGTGTAATCGCCTGCCTGCTCCAGTGCAAAAGCGATGGTGGTTTTGGAGGTGAACGGGTTCGGGTACGCGACGATTTCGCTGAGCGGTGCATTGCCATCCTGTGCCTGCTGGAGGTACTGTGCAAACAACGGATCGAGCTGTTTGTGGTTGATGAGCACCTGACCGCCTCCAATGCCCGGCAATTGCTGTGTCAGGCTCAGCCGTTGACTTGTGGAGGCAGCATTGTCGTACACTAACGCGCCGTACGCGTCCAGATCCCAGACCTGGACGCGTATCTGATCTCCCAGGTCATTCAGGCCTCCTCCTTTGCCGTCTTCAACAGTGGCTACAAATTTATACCTTCCCCGTCCGTTCACAGTGCCCGTTCCCTGCAGGGCCGCCCTGTTACCTTTTATCACCAGCCAGTTGAGGGAGTTGCTGAAGAGCACATGGCGGCTGTTGAGTACCAGCAGGGCGGCACCGGTGGGTTTCGCATTGGCGTCGTTTCGGGCGTAGCGTACTGCAAACGCATAAGCCGACGTGCCCGCTTCCTGCATCATGGCCAGGGGTGCCACCGGTGAAGGAAAATACCCCGCACCTGAAGCGTTGCCGGCGGCCGGATCGAATATAATCATCTCCTGTCCGTACTCCTCTGACTCAGGTTGCAGGCAGCTTTGCGAAAAGTCGAGGCTGATGGGATAGATCCCGGCTTCTGCGTACCTGTGCTGCCCTGTGATGCGGGGGTTGCCGGGCAAGGTATAGGAGATGGAGGTGCTGTCATCCCCCCAACGCCACCGGACGTTTGCATCGATCAGCGCGGTAAAATCGCCAAAATCGGCGGTGGTGCGTACCTGCTCCCCTGCTTTTATGGCGTAAGGGGGTAGGTAAAGCTTTACATCAACGGGTGTCTGGCAGGTCTTTTCGCTGTACTTAATTACAAATGGCTTTCCGCTGGCAGCTGTCGGGGTTTGCGCTGTTCCTGTCACATATAAATTACCCGTGGCGTCAAATACCACGTCCCGGCCATATGTGCTGCCCTCCTGCGCTGTTTCCAGCGCCTGCTCCCAGAGCTTTCGCCCATCCGGGGCATATAACCGCGACACAAGCGTGGGATGCTCCAGGTACTCTGGCTCCGCCACCTGCGACGAGGGTGCTTTGAATAGGGCCTGGTGCCCTGTCAGGGCAATGGCACCTGCTTTGCTCAGGGCGATGGCGCCTGGGGCCACTTCCCTGATCGTATCACCGGTATAGGTGTTGAAGGTGTTGTAGAAGATCCGTGCACCGGAAGAGCTGTATTTCGTCAGAAAATAATCGAATGTTTGCCGGTACTTCAGCTCCCTGCCCAGAAACACCACGTTACCGTCTGCGGTAAAGGCCGCATCCCAATAGCCAGAGACGTTTGTTTCGCCCATGTATGTATGCCATTGCTCGTTGCCGTCACGGTCTGTTTTCATCAGCGCCACGTTAAATACATAGGTAGCCCCCGACATGGTGGAAGGAACCACCACAGTAATTTCACCTTCCGGGGTAACATGTAAAGCGGCAGGCACCTCGTAAGCATCGAAGGAATTGAGGGTGTGGTTGTAGCTTTTGGCAAACAGCAAGCCCCCATTGCTTGCTTCGTATCGCAACAGCAACACATCGGTGGTCGCATACGGGAGGTTATTGTTTGAGACCGCACCGGCCAGCACGATGTGGTGCTGCCCGTCTGCGGCAAGTTTAGCTGCGGAAGCCCCTGCATACTGTTTCTCCCACAGCACCTGGCCACCGGCCGGGTTGAGCTTTCGAAAAAGGATGTGTGAGCCGTTATTTTCAGTTCCGGTGCCAGCTATATACACAGCACCTTCCGTTAATAGCAGATCTGCCACCGAAGCCATCCTGGCTGTAGCGCCCTCCATCACTGATGACCACAGTTGCGCACCATCGGGCGAAAATTTAGCGAGAGCGCCTCCTGCAGGATAGTTATTTTCCTCCAACTGCACAAGGACATAAATATTATTAGCAGCATCAATTTTAAGCACCTCCGGCTCCTCGCCCAGGCCTGGGCTTCCACTACA
>Ga0210040_10010217_pt1 | contig 10798 bp, 7 predicted proteins | sample CryGeyCG12114_NA_FD_185462 | JGI IMG/M metagenome (GOLD analysis project Ga0210040, IMG submission 185462) | Groundwater microbial communities from aquifer - Crystal Geyser CG19_WC_8/21/14_NA (SPAdes) (version 2) | ecosystem: Environmental > Aquatic > Deep subsurface > Groundwater | place: USA... | reverse complement strand
GGCGCCTAAGCTACGCAACGAGCTTTAAAAACTACATTTATACTATGCAAATACGATTATTTAGTTGAAAACTAAATTTTAAGTAAATAACCAAGATAAAAAGGCTTTAAATTATTGAAAAAATCAATGAATTTCAAAATCCCGAAAACCCGGGATCCAAAGCTGAATCCCGGGATTAGAATCCCGGACAAAATCCGTCCAATCCCGGGATTCCAGTCCCGGGGAATCCCGAATTATCATCTCTAGTCCATACTAATATGAAATGATTTTTCCATAGCGAAAATCATTTGGAGAGGTGAGATACTCTCACGCTCGCCCATCCATAGAAAAATCCGTGTAAAAACAAAGCCAGACAATACCGTTTAGATTTAAAACTGCGCCAAAAATAAAAACTTACCCAGCCAGACACAGTTCCGATAGCTGCAAAAAATCAATCAAAATGACATGATGAGATTGGCTAACAATTTTACCTTGTTACTAACTAGTTTTAGTCAGATAGTCTGTGATCGTAAGCTATACTTACTTCCAGCGGGTGCAATGTGTCCGTATTCCTTGAGAGCGATGGGTTGCACCAAGTCATCCAAAACCATGGGTGCACTCAATCGCATGAGGGCAATATCATTGGGGAATGCGCCCGAAACATAATCGGGATGAGGTACGATTCTATTAACATTGTACTTGCGCTCGTCACCTTCTGCTGTGTTTTTGTTGTATTGGTTGGCCACAACTGTGTACGACGAGGCTGCATTCTCGGCACAATGGGCTGCGGTTACCTAATACGAAAAATACATTTAATCTTACTCCGCATCGTTTCTGTCGTGTTGTTAATTAAAGGTAGAAACTACATGTAATTAAACATAGACGCTTTATATCGCAATAATATTGCAAGCTTTGATAGCTTTGTTACTCGCTGACAGTAGAAATTAGTAGGGGAAAATGAAACTGACTTCAATATGAATTGCACATAGGATGTGCAATAAAACTGATTTTTAAAATTATTTTTTTTTATTCAAAAATGACTGATTTTTTAAAGAAGATTATTTTCTTACTATAGGGGACAAGAAAAAACAATTGAATCAGCCAATCAGCAATAAATATCTGTCTAAATACAAAATTTAACTCAGAACCATGTTGTGTTAATCGACGCTCCATTCACAATAAAAAATGGCGAATTGAGCGCGAAAATTTGAATTCAAAATATCTATAGTTTGCTCTTGCACAGTTTTGTGTTAGGGTTTTTTTTTACTTTTTAGTAAAATGCATCATTTTAAGTTAATTGATTAATACTTACAATCCACCATTGATTGACTACAGAACCACCACAATAATGACCCAAGAAAAGTTGCAATTGCACTTGGTACGGGAATTGACCTCGGGCTGCTTGTTGACCTCCGACGATTAAAACTGGGTAGTCCCTAACGTGCATAGGCCGAACAGGGAGAGTTGATCCTGAAATGCGCACAAAAATTAGAAAAATGCCATCCAAAAACAGTCTCGGCGAAAAAAAACACAGTAAACTGAAGTATACCTGAGGCAACGGCAACAAGTGCCAATGCGACTACTGCAATGAGTTTGGACATCTTGGTTAGGTTGCGTTTGAAACTTTAACTTTACGACAAATTACAGCATTCCAGACTAAACTCGAGAATCAGTTCCAAGAGTATTTATACGCTTTGATGGCCATGGGAAGTCCAGTTTGGGGACACAAACAAGATTAGCCCAGTGAGGGACATATTGGTTAATGGACAATCTTTGATGTGATTCCAATAGTTTTATCAGGATTGAATCATTGGTTAAAATTTAAATAAATGTAGTGCGGTCTTGCAAACAAGTTACACAATACTTTAGTAGATAGGAAATCAGTGGCGTAAAAGAGGTTTTAATCAAATTAACTTATATTTTCAGCAACTATAACTTTTCATAATTTTATCGCATACAGTTCATACGGAAAATTCCCGCATCCTTCCGTGTGTATATTTATGTATGCAACAAATTAAAAAATATGAAGAAACTTATGAAAATACATGCAGACGAAAAAGGGAAAAGCAAGCAAAAGCCTGATTTAGCATTATGTCCACCAAACTTTACGAATGGAGGTGAACGGAGCTCGGTTGAATTGAATGGATGTTGTTACAATGTATAAACAGCTAGCAATGAAATGAAAATTTACAGATACAGCGTCCTGGAATTTCCTCATTCAGTTCAAGAACATGGTTTTTCACTTAATAGCTCTATAAGTATATGTTAAATTGTTTCGCTTATTGTATAATCTTTGGATTTCATTAACAATGAATCGAGTAAAGGAAAATGAAAAATGTATTTCCCATTTGTGTTCATTCAAAACAACTGATTCTTGAAATCGTCTAAAAATAAGTGGCTGGAGTCTTTTGAGCAATTATTTGTATTATGGAATATGAATACTATGAATTCAAATCTAATAACGTACCACAGTGGAAGTGTGTGTAGAACACATTTTTTATTTCCATAAATCATAAGATTATAGTAAAAAGTCCCGGGAGACACATTCAGTCATATGTTAACGAAGTATCATTATAAAATGAACATAAAACCAACTGATTAGAATCAAAAGTACAGCAAACTTTGTCAACTCCAGCTAATTTTTGTGCTTCTGGAGGAAGTCTCAAAACTCTAACTGAATTGAACAAAAAAGTACTGTCTTTTGCTAACTTTAATTGGTTTTTACTATTGATACTTTATTTAATAAGCTTAGACAATAATATTTATGACAATAAACTTTTCAACTAACTAACTAAGCAACTGGAAATGGGATAATGAGTATGATACGTAGCTAGTTAACTTGCAAACAACAATACCATTATGTACAGAGAAATGAACACTGAAATACACGGTTCTGTTGTGAGTTCGTTACCCAGTTAGTAGAGATGGATACTCAAAGTGGAGATTTATTTGCCCAATACTGCAGCATAGCCACTGTCATCATCATCATCCAAATATCGACCGGACAACGCAGCCGAATTTCCAGTACGTCTTTTGCTTTTAGGTTTGGCCCCGTGACTGGCTCGGATTCCAGCAGATGAGGCCGAAGCTGAGCCAGTTCCGAAGAGATTATCAAACATGTTTTGAGGCTCAGGAGCTGGCTCAGGGGCAGGCTGAGGAGCGGGCTCTGGTGCTGGGGCAGCTGAAATTGACTTCAAATCACTACATACCAGTATGGCAATAATGACGAGAAATCCAATTCTGAGTACAGCTGATGTATTCACCATACTGAACATAAAATATGTTATAGTTAGTTTCTGTTGTTTGTGAGAAAATGATATTAAACGAAGGATTGATTAATTTCTACCTTGAAAACTTGAAAAATCGAAAAGACTTGGGATTTGTTTTTAAACAGTTTGGTCGTTTAAAATTGTATTTCGGGTTGTAAGAATTCAGGGGCTTGAATAATTTGAAAACACGACTTGAGCTTCTTTATATAGGGAAGAATTTGGTGGTGTGTCCGTTTTACGAAATTATATGCAAGGCGCTAATAAATATAGGAGCTTTGAGTGTGAGGTTTTAGACACAATATGCTGGAAGCTGGACTATGATGAAGATGGACGATGAATTTATTAAAGTTGTTGACTGGTAACCAATTTGACTCTTTTTATCCTTGAGATTTGGCAAATTGCGCCCTGTTGGAACCCAAAATATGCAGCGAATTTATTCTTCAAATAAAACCCTTTGTTACACCTGTGCTTGAAAAAGCAAAAAAAAAAAGAAAAAAAAAACAAGTGGAAAAAAATTTATACTTCTGAAATGCAGACCAATTTCGTGCTTAGACAATAATATTACTGATTCAATTGTTGTCTCTGTCCCCTATAAAAAAACTTCATCTGAGAAGCATGAAATGTATACATTCTGAATTCTCAACCAAGAATTTATTGCTATTTGCATACAAAATTTGGAGCTGCATCCATTGCATGGCTGGTACAAATTGACTCCTAAAAACATTTTTTGCCACCTGCAATTTTCATGCATTCATATGGCTCCAGGAGTATTGTGTATTTTAATTTTAATTATATAAATGAACGAAAAGCCCACCTTGAAGAATTCCGAACTTATTTGTGAAAATATTATTGGCGCGTATGCCAGAATTGCGCATCAGTTAGCAAATGAAAAACAAAATGATGGCCGGTCAGTGTCACGTAGTCATTTTTTTTTGCTTCACCTCATGTAGTAGTAGTGTACATCAAAATACAATCCATTTCCTATAGTGTATGATGGTTGGTATGACTGAAGGGTATTTCATTGTAAGTCTTGTTAAAAATTTTATGGAATGGAAAACTACTAGCCAGGCTGGGCAAAAAATTGCATTAATACAGTGCTAATTTTTGTATTCAGACAATTGAAAGTACACAGAAATTGGGACCTGGGATAAATGAGTTTGTTAGTGGCCAAGGTCTAATTGAAATCTTGTCTGAAATAAAATGCCCACTATGGATGCACAAATCACGGGTTTTCGATTTCGAAATATGTGAATTGTTTACTAGCTAACCGGATTTTTTTTTCAAGGGAACCCATTTTTACAGCGCCTTGTAATCCAGATAAGGCTATGTCAGTGTATGGTATAAAATATGAAAAATTGAGGCAATACAAAAACAATTCCGCTCGATTACGTATGTTTTGTTTTCACCTTGCGTAAAGTCACAAAATTTTTCCGCTAAAAATTAACAAGTCATATTTTTATTTTCATTCATCGTTAAATGCACATACATTTACAGTATGTGTTCAAAAGGGGGCGTTTTAGTGCTAACTAAAAACGTGAGTAAAAATAGGAAAATAATTTTCATAACATGGTAATAAATAACGTATTCGAGTATCAAGTTTTGTTTTCAAGGAGAAATTTTCATCATCCCAATATGGCTGCGTACCCATTTCTATCCACATCGTCTAAGTAGCGATCTTGCCTAGGATAATTAAACACCGAGGGTTGATTTCCGATCACATTCCTCCTCGTATAATAGTTGTTGTTGAGCCAATTGTTTCTATTTCTGTATCGATATCTGGCCGCATTGCTCGTTCGCCGACTTGTTACCGAAGAAATAGTCAATGTAATGGAGAGGATCAATAGGATTGCGAAAAGTGTAGAATTCTTCATGTTCACTGGCTTGGGCAGTTAGCTGTTTTTGAAAATCTGCAAGGTTAGTTTGGAACAAAACTAATCATTAAACACTACCTAACTAATGACTACAGTATACAACGTCCTCGTCCATTGTCATAATTTGATTTCTAACCTGTTATGAAAAAAATTATCAACTTCTTATCAGATACGTCGATCGGCGTCTAAATACTACAAACTACAAACACAATTTTTACTCCAAGCCTCAACAATACATGTTAGATTACTAACAACTCAATGTCTAATATCTAAATCTCCAAAATTGACTAACGATTGTTTTAGTTTGTGGACAAGCTCAAAATGACTTAAATTTGACCAGTGACGGTAGCTATTTAAAAGAAATCGATATGTTGCTGTCCATGTAAATTGTCTGATACAGTTAATGTCTTGTTCTGTATCTTTTATTGCATGTAGTAGAGAATAAGTTTTGTCAACTTTCCTCCATTGTATTCTAATTAGAGTTTGTGCACAGAATACTTAAACCACAAGGTTTAGCTTTAATTAGGGTGACCATTTGTAACGTCAGATTTGATGAACTCGTGGTCTGGTAACCAAATATAGACAGTAACAAACTACAAGTTGTTGGTTATGAGGCGTACTAACTATAGCTACCACCACCACACTACAATATTTGCAAATAGGCTAAATCATGTTTGCATTTTCCTAGAATTTGAAATATTCAATGCGATGTAAGACTAATGGTGAGTTCAAATGTTGGAGAAGTAAAAATACCGTCTGTGATTAATTGGTAATTTTCAAACCTAAAAAGAGGACCAATGCCGGGAAACGACAATTTTGTCTCAATATTTTAATGAAACTATATGCAAATCACTTTTCTAATTTAAAAATGAGGCTAATTTTATAAGTCCCATAAGTTAATAACAGGATGGCATGTGGGGAAAACAAATTGGTCAATAGAGCTGACTAACTAGAATTGACTGGTCTTCAAATGGTGTTTATATTTTTAAATGGCACGGGCACGTGAGCACAATAAGTTTAAGTTAGTAACTTATTGTCAAATTGTGCGTTGTAATAAATTACTATATAGTTGTAATATTGTTACAAATTAAAAGCAACACTATGATCACATCCATTGGTAAATCAATTATACATTTTTAAATTCCCGCTCCCAGCTAAAAGAAATGTGAAATGAAACGTGTACGCAATTCATTCGACTTATTGACATAAAAATCTATACTTTATTAATAGCGTTAGTTGGTTGGATAATTTTTTAAAAATTGCCTTTACTGTTCAAGATGGTAAAATAGGAATAATACACTATTGAGGTAAAGTGAGTCTTTTCAGGTTAAATTTCTATATACGCGTATTATGTAAGTAAGAATACACCTTAACTGATAATTAGCTTATTAGCTAGAAATTACAATAATTAGTATTGATATTTGCTATCATCTGTGTATAGTCACATGCTTAACCAACTAACTTAAGTAATAAATCACACGAGTTAAAACTAATACTATTATTATAAGAGCAGTGAGTCTTTATATCAAACGCTGTATAAGCATCAATGTCATGAATAATATTAGTTAGTCAAAAAAACGTTAAGACCTAAAAAAAATTGACAAGGTATACGATTTGGGCAGTACAGTAATTCAATAAAAATGATGACCTTCCAAGTTAGCATACAAACTTTTTCACATACAATTTGATGGGCTGAAAAAATACAAAAAAATTTTGTGGTCCTAACTAACAAACTATCCAACTATGTGAATTAGTTTTTGGCCACCTAAAAGTTGGTTACTACTTTCATTTCCAATCATGATAACAAACAGCTTGCATACGGAATGATGACAAAATTGTATATAAAGTCTTTTTTTAGGGACGAAAAACGACAAGTTGTCAATAAAATTGCCGTTTCAACTGTACTAATATGTGTAGCTACTTGCTGTTATGATTTACTCGTAGTTGATTCAGAAACTTTTGAATTTTTTATCCCAAACTGTTCAATCAAATGGCTCAATGCTTTCGAATTGTCTTGAAAAACTGGGGCTCCATTCCGGGCTGCCATGTCGGACAAATAGGAGCGACCTCTATTGTAGTCCTTAACTGCCACTTTTGATAGCTAAAATTGAAGAAATTAATTATCAATTCACTGCATATCTATCTTACATAGAAACATGATTTGACAAGCTACCTTCTCGCCATCTATGACTGCATTTTCACCCAGAGGTTCACTTGAAATTATGAGATTTGTACCAGCCCCAGCATGATAACATGCCTGCATCAAAATCACACGCTAGTTAAACCTAACTATTTCCTTTTTTAAAAATTCTTTATATAACCCTTGTTCGTACCATAATCATACTCTGGAGGGATCGAGCTGAAGAAGTGATGTGAAAAAATGCTAATTGACATCTGCTAATGAGCTCATTAGTATTCGAAAAGTAGTTACTACTCTTTTTACTGGAACAAGGTTCAACTTCAGGTGCTAAATATGTTATCCCGTGCTCACTATACAAGCAAATGATAGTTTTATTTTGATCTTTATATTCAAATATTCATTCTTCTCAAATTTTTTACTCACTGTAATAAGGGAATAGCAACTTGAGATAACCATTCTTTGTCCAATGTGGCGATATACACATCTTTTTTGTCATTTGACTCTTTCTCACTATTTTTACTCGTACTGCTTTGCTGTCTTGATGATTTATCCTCCATTTGGATTTCACTGGTTGAATCTTTCCCGTCAGGAATTATATCTGCACAAATTACAAATGAATAAAAGTTGAGCTTTCAGTTTGAGGGAGGGAGTAAGCGTTAGTTTGTCAATTTTATAGTTTACCTAATAATTTGTCTAAAGTGGAGCAAACCGATTTGAGAGCACCATTGGTAGTCGATTTGTAAGCATTCGGTTGCAATAAATAGTTCATAATAGCAAAGAACTGCTCGGGATTCAATGTCACACCCTTAAGTCCGTTTTTATAAGATTCTCGGTCATCCCCATTGATATCACTATTCTGGTTTGTAGACTGGATTCGAACACTTTGCAATTTACTTCTAGTCAGTTCCTCGTTGGTTGTCATGCGGTATGCCCACGCTACCTGAATAAAAAGGACGAAAACAAAAAAATAAGCATTTTACGTCATATCCTTAGAGTCTTGTTGACAAATTTTCACAACATCCGTGAAAACAAAAGTGAGTTGATATAAATAACTTACATCGGATAAACAAATCTCTCCTTTCCTGTAGACGTCTAAAATTTCAAAAGTTTTTTTGATATTTCTGTATGGGAAAAAGTTGTATCATTTACAATCCCAGTTTTGACATATTGTATAAACTTGCTTTGGGTGAAAACTCACATTAACTTATTTCCTATTTGCAAGTGGCCGTCATAATTTATGTCGTTGAGACGTAGATCTGTAGGCTTCACCTTTTCTTGTATAACCTGCAACAAGTTTAAAGCAATTTTTCAAAACAGTTAATTTCCCATGTGCATCCCATTAACTTATTTTCTCACAAGTGCCTTATGATCCCACTCAATGTTGTTGATGAAACTAACCTTGGCAGTGCATTTGACAGCAGTTTGGATATCATTGAAAACGGGGACGCCATGAAACTCGACTAATTCCTCGAGTACTTTCTGTCCGCCCATCAGCTCTTCATATTCCCTGTGTCAAAATAAATTCAACTTGTACAATAACACAGAAAAACAAATGTTCAACCACAAACTACTCGTGGGTCCCCAATTTCACACGCTTGGAGTACTTTGCATTCAATTTGGAAAAACTTTTAAAAATATTACGATTCTAATGCCGCATGGTGAATTATATAAAAACAGATTTAGTACAAAGAAAGTTTTGTAATAAGTTGAATAAAGTTATAGTAAGAGTAAGTAGTAAAAGCAAAAAATAATTTCTAACCTAGTAACTAACTAAACTAACTAACTGCACACTTTTGGCTAGCTCACCAGTTGCCAAAATAGCGCCGGCATATAGTACTTCCTGGCCATTCTTGAACTTGGCCCAAGAACATAATAATATGAACTCCAAGGAAAAAATATACGACTAACTACAAGCAATTAGAACCCACTTACAAAAAACCGACTGGAGTCAGTCAGGTCTTTACATAACAGTAGGAATTTACCTACGCAAGCTAATTTTTCCACGCTACGGGTTTTTTCGCAGATCTTTATCAATAAGTTGGCCCTCTTGAAGACTTGTGAAAGACATTCTTTTCAGGATTTTCACATCTAACCCACGCACGTACTTGACAGAAATCAAATCACGTACTCTGTTCCCTTTTAGGTTTTAAGTTACCTGCTAATTTTACTTATCTAACTAACTAACGTCATTGTTAGCGGCAAATAATGTGTTCTGAATAAATATTGCAATTGCAACTTACGTAATGGACAGCGGCTCATTATAAATTGGAGAGCCAGGGCCCTTGAATCCAGTAATGACGAGCACAAGGGGAATATTCTTGGGAAGCATGAATGCCACTTCATTCATAACAGCTATGGAACGGGTCATGCTATCCAGCACGTAGAACATCACTTGCGCATTCTGTTTCGCCGTGTGCTCTAGCTCCATTAAACTGGGATGCCAGTCTGATACTTGCTGCATGATAAAAATAATTCAAAATCAATAATCCAAACCCACGTTTAAACACTTTTTTATTCAACTGCACTTACCGGGTTAAAATAAGTTACACCTAAATTCTCCAACATGGGGATCGCTATATCCTGTCTCCATGTTGTAGGATTGCACGATCCGCCCAAAAACACTTCAGCACATGTGGAACCCGAACCTGTATAGAAAAATAAGCTTTAAAACTCAATATTTTTACAAAAAAAGTCACCAAAATTGATGAATCGTAAAACTGACCTGTGCTAGATTTTTTAGACTCCACACAGGGGTTGCTCTGATGAGCAACTTTTGAGGCCCGAGTCGGGGCCTCGGTCAAAGAGGCTCCACGTTTCATTTCACCACACAGCAATGGATTATTGTTATTGTTGTTAGAAAAGAGAGACGGAATCTCTGAAATAGTTAGATGAGGATGATGGTAGGAACCACTACTGCTATTGCTACTACTGTTATCAGTCTTGAGCTTTTCACATGGACCGTTGCTGAATTTGCCCGCACAACATAGCCTCTCGTGTACTATACATTCAACAATATCATGTAAATGTGTTAAAAATTAACAAAAATCATTCAATCGTTTTGTTATTAGCATATTCCATTCATTATTGCTTATAGACTCACTCTGTGCATTATTAGTCGTGCACAAATCCATATCACCACAACAAAAAGTTGTTGTGTGCCTTAAATTTTTGGGATCACGGGTAAGTTTCCTTTAGTTTCCGGATTTTACAACAGTTCCATGAATTTTCTGAACAAAATAACAACAAAAATAGGTTAGTTTTTAAGTAGAATAAATAGCTAGTGCAAGAGTGCATATGAGTTTCATTGGACGCGAAATGCAATGCATTTATACAGGGTGACAATTTAAGAATGCACGCCTTGGTTACGGTGTATCATGTGAACAAACAATTATAGACTTAAGGTCAGGTCATCAAAATGATGTCAGTAATACAAGTATTCCGTCGGTTATTTCAGTTTTCTGTTGCGTTTAATATTTTTAAAGTTATGGCGTTTACAAAGTCACAGCGTCTTTTCATGTTAAATGCCTACTTTGAATGCA
>Ga0210040_10010216_pt1 | contig 10799 bp, 8 predicted proteins | sample CryGeyCG12114_NA_FD_185462 | JGI IMG/M metagenome (GOLD analysis project Ga0210040, IMG submission 185462) | Groundwater microbial communities from aquifer - Crystal Geyser CG19_WC_8/21/14_NA (SPAdes) (version 2) | ecosystem: Environmental > Aquatic > Deep subsurface > Groundwater | place: USA... | reverse complement strand
GGACGGCGCCTGGATCACGTCTCGTTGCGTGGTGCTCGGCGGCTCCCACGTCGGGAGGTCCGCCCTGGTGTCCCCCCTGACCGTCGTGCGGGGTGACGTGCCGGCGAACACCATCATCTCCTCCCCTGCGCCCGTCGTCGTCGGCGAGCGGTTCCCCTCGGGAGAGGTCACGTGAAGATCGCCCACGTGCTGACGTACGTCTCCCGGGACGGGGCCTACGGTGGGCCGCTCGCCGTGATGGTGGCCCAGGCCTCGGAGCTGGCTCGTCGTGGTCACGAGGTCGAGATCTTCGCCGGCTGGGACGGTGCCGCCGAGCTCGAGGTCCCGGGGGTGACGGTCCGCCTGTTCGAGGTCCGGCGCCTCCTGGGACGAGGCTTCAGCACCATGGTGGCGCCACGGCTCGCCCGGGAGCTCCGCCGCCGGCGGCGGGAGTTCGACGTGGTGCACGTCCACCTCGGTCGCGACCTCATCGCCCTGCCCGCCGCTCTCGCCGTCGGAGGGCGAGGGGGCCGGCCTCGCCTCTTCGTGCAGACGCACGGGATGGTGAAGCCGGACGGCCGTCGGTCGGCCCAGCTCGTCGACGTCGCCGTCCGCCTCGTGCTGCGGCGGTCGACGGCCTCGTTCGCCCTGAACAGCGTGGACGCCGAGCGGATCACCACCGTCGCGCGCGGAGCGGTCGACGTGGTGGACCTGCCCAACGGGGTGCCCGAGCAGACGACCCCGCCCTCGGCCGACCAGGGCAGCACGCCCGAGTTCCTGTTCCTGGCGCGCCTGCAGGCGCGGAAGAACGTGATGACCTTCGCGCAGGCGGCCAAGATGCTGGTGGATGACGGGGTGGACGCACGGTTCACGGTCGTCGGCCCGGACGAGGGCGACCTGCCGGCGCTGCTGGCGTTCATCGACGAGCACGGTCTCGACCACCACCTCACCTACGGTGGCAGCGTCCCACCGGGAGCCGGACCTGAGCGGTTGAGCCAGGCGGACGTGTACGTGCTGCCGAGTCTCGACGAGCCGTTCCCGATGACCGTCCTCGAAGCCCTCTCGGTCGGGAGGCCCTGCATCATCGCGTCGAGCTGCCACATCGCCGAGGACCTCGAGCGCGGCGGAGGTGTCCTGCTGTTCGACGGCAGCGTCGCCGGCCTGGCCGCGTCGATGGCACGGCTCGCGGGCGACAGCACGCTCCGGGCTGAGCGCGGTGCGCGAGCACTGGAGGACGTCCGCACGAACTACAGCTCGGCCGCGGTCGTCGACCGGCTCCTGACCCACTACGACGGCGACCTCCCCCTCACGGACGCCGCCCCGCTCACCGCGGGTTCACATGCCTGAGCCGCTGACGACGGAGCCGGGCTTCCGCGGACGCTTCGTCGCCCTGCGGAGGGCGCAGAAGCGGCGTCGGGGCGTGCCCCTCTACACGTTGTACGTCAACAGGCCTGCCGGCCGGGTCATCGCCGCTGCGTCACCCGCGTCGGTGACACCGGACCACCTCACCCTCCTGGGAGCCGCGCTCACCTACGGCTCGCTGGTCGCGCTGCTCTTCTGGGCGGAGCCGGGACCCGCTGCGGTCCTCGTCGGTGTCGCGCTGGTGCTCGGCTTCTTCCTCGACTCGGCTGACGGGCAGCTCGCGCGGCTGCGCGGGACCGGGTCCCTGCGGGGCGAGTGGCTGGACCACGTCCTCGACAGCGGTCGCATCGTCCTGCTGCACCTGGCCACCCTGTGGTTCATCACCCGGAACGCACTCCTCCCGGCCACCGCCGGCGCCGCTCTCTGCAGCGCGTTCGCCGTCTCCGCCATCCTGATCTTCTTCGGCGGGATCCTCTTCGACAAGCTCGTGGCGGAGGACCCGGCGACGTCACCGGCACCCGCGACCTCCGGCCCGCCGGCGACGAGCGCGGGCCCGGCCACCACCCTGCGCTCGGTCCTCATGCTCCCGCTCGACTACGGCTTCACCTGCCTCATCTTCCTGCTCCTGCCCTTCCCGAGGGTGTTCGTCGTGGCCTACGTGCTCCTCGCTGCGGCGAAGGTGCTGGCCTGCGGAGCGTTCCTCGCCAAGTGGTTCCGGGCCCTGGGCGCTCTGGACCAGCGACGGCTGAGCGCCCGCCGTGCCGACCACGCTCGATGAGGGGGTCGCCCGGTCGGTACGTCACGGTCCTGGACCAGGTGGTCAGCAGTGCGTCCAACTTCTCCCTGGTCGCCCTCGCGGCCCGGGTCTCCTCACCCACCGACTTCGGGCGGTTCTCGCTCGCGTACGTGGTGCTCATCTTCGTCCTGGGGTTCCAGCGCGCTCTGATCGGTGAGGTGCTGCTGGTCAAGTTCTCCGGCAGTGCCGCAGAACCGGCCAACTCGCGTGCGGCACTCGGACTCGGTCTCCTGGTGGGCCTCGTCGCCGGTCTCGGCCTGGTGGTCGGTGGCTTCGTCGTCCCGCCGGGGAGAGCGATCTGGTTCTCCCTGGCCGTGGCCACCCCCGTGGTGGTGCTCCAGGACGTGCAGCGCTACATCTTCATCACCCTGCGGCGGCCAGCCCTGGCACTGCTCCTCGACTGCATCTGGCTGGGTCTCAGCCTGGTGCTGATGGTGGTCGCCGCCCAGCGCGGCCTCCCGGTCACCTGGGTCGTCGGCGGTTGGGCTCTCGGCGCCCTCGCCTCGGCGCTCACGGGGCTGGCCCTCAGCCGGACTCCCCCGCGCGTGGGCCTGGGCGTCCGGTGGGTGCGGCAGAACCGCGGCCTCGCGGTCCGCTTCTCCGCCGAGTTCGCCAGCCTGAACGCGTCGACGGCCCTCGTGTGGTTCGTCCTGGCGGGCACCCTGAACGCGGCCGGCGTGGCCGCCCTCCGGGGGGCGTCGCTCCTCTTCGCCCCGCTCAACACGGCCTTCAACGCCGTCCGCATCGCCATGATCCCCGAGCTCGTCCGGGCGTGGGGGAAACCGCGGTACCGGCGCTCCCTCGCGGAGACCGGGGTGATCCTGCTCCTCCTGGGCGCCGCGTGGGGCTCGACGGTGCTGCTCCTCCCCGACCGCTGGGGCCGGTCGCTGCTCGGGGCGAGCTGGGCCAGCGCGGAACCACTGCGCCTGCCGAACTTCGCCCAGGCCATGGCCATGGTCGGGTACACCGTCGCCCTCGCCTACTACCGGTCCTCGGGCCTGCACGCCCACTCGAGCATCATGAGGGGCGCTCTGGCCGTGCTGACGCTGGCCGTGCCCCTGACGGCGGCGATCGTGTTCGGAGTCCCGGGTGCCGCGTGGGGTTTCGCGGTCGCGGTGGCTCTCGCCGTGCTGATCGGGGCCTTCTGGACCCGCAGGGCCGGCGGTCACGAGCGAGAGGGGCAGCCCGGATGAGCACGACCGGAGACGTCAGCACGGGCACGGTGGCGCAGGACAGGGGGATCGTGGGCCTGGCGCTCGGGTTCGCGGCGTTTGCAGCGCTCGGCCTCGTCGTGCCCTTCCTGATCCTCGCCCGCGCGGACCAGGGACGCAGCGTGGGCTGGGTCGTCACCCTCGTCATCCTCCTGATGTCCGCGACGCGGCTCTCGGTCCTGGTCAGCAGAGGCGAGCGCCGTCTGTTCGAGTTCATCTTCTGGCTGTTCTGCTACGTCTTCTTCGGTCTGGCTCCGACGGTGCAGATGCGGCTGGACCAGATGCCCACCACCACACCGGACCTCGACCCGTTCCTGGACCTCCCGACGGCGCTGCTCGCGCTGGTCGGGGTGCTGGCCATCGCAGGCGGGTTCGCCTACAGCAACCGGGTGGTGCGCGAGCACGAGAAGCTGCTCGACTTCGACATCTCGGTGGTGCGCCTGGTCCTGCTGTCGGCACTGGGCCTGCTGTTCGCGGCCTACTACGCGCTCAAGGTCGGACCCGGCACGCTCTTCTCGAGCCGGGCGGCGTCCTCCGAGATCGAGGACCAGCTGTGGCCCGACCCCAGCGTGGCCAGCATCGTCCGGGCGGGTTCGTCCTTCCCGGTGCTGATCGCCGCCCACGCGTGGTGGAACGTGGCCGCCCGCCGTTCGCGCAAGGGCGGCGCCCGGGTCATCGCAGCCGTCCTCACCGTGGTGAGCCTGCTGATCACGAACCCGATCTCGAGCTCGCGGTACGGCTCAGGGGTCGTCTGGGGCAGCTTCCTCGGCGTGCTCGGGGGGTTCCGGACCCGACGCCGGACGTCGGTCAGCATGCTCGGCATCGTGGCCGGCCTGCTCTTCGTCTTCCCGGTGGCCGACTACTTCCGCCGGGTCACGCAGGTGAGCGTCTCCCGCGGCGGCTTCCTCGCCGAGTACGCGGGGAACGGCGACTACGACGCCTTCGGCCAGCTGTCCAACGCCCTGCTGTACGACCGGACCATGCCGCTCCAGTTCGGCCGGCAGCTCCTGGGTCTCGCCTTCTTCTGGGTGCCCCGGAGCATCTGGTCCGACAAGCCCGTGGGCTCGGGCGTGGTGCTGGCCCAGTTCCGGGGCTACGACTTCACCAACCTCTCGGCACCGATCTGGGCGGAGATGCTGCTCAACTTCGGCATCATCGGCGTCGTGGTCGCGTCGTTCCTCGTCGGGAACCTCCTGGGTCGCCTCGACCAGGCCTTCCGCGGCGCCGGCGGAGGCGGGCCGGTCGACATCGCCGCCGCGGTGCTGCCCTTCTACCTCCTCATCCTGCTGCGCGGTTCACTCCTGCAGGCGACGGGGACGCTGTTCGTCATCATCGCCTCGTTGGTGCTCGTCGCCGGTCGCCGTCGGACGCCCCAGGAGGACCCGCTGTGACCCGAACCGGACGAAGCGCCACCGGCACCCATCCCCGACCCCTGAGCGGAAACCCGTGACGACCCAGCACCCCCGGCTCTCCCGCCGATCGCTCCTCGGCGCTGGAGGCGCGGCACTCCTCCTCAGCGGCTGCGACGCCCCCTGGTCGCGGACCGGGCCGCAGAGCAGCCCGGGAGACCCGCTCGAGCCGGCGACCCGCCAGCAGCTGCTCTCCCGCACGCCGTTCTACATCGCCCACCGGGGCTCGTACGACAACTGGCCCGAGCACACGATGGAGGCGTACCGGAAGTCGGTCGAAGGAGGAGCGCTCGCGCTGGAGGTCTCGGTGAACGCGACCTCCGACGGTGTCCTGGTGTGCAACCACGACCGGACCACCAAGAGGCTGGGCACCGCCGCGGTCACCATCGCCGACGTCACCGCCGCCGAGCTCGCGAGGATCTCGGTCGACGAGCGGCCCTGGCTGGGACCGAGCGCAGCCCTGCAACCCATCCCCGCGCTCCGGGACGTCCTGGACGCCTACGCGACCTCGCGGGTCATCTTCATCGAGGACAAGCAGGGCACCAACACGGTCCGCCTGCTCGACCTCATGGACTCCTACGCCAGCTCCCGGGACCACTTCGTGTGGAAGCAGTGGGCGGCGAGCAACCAGTACCGCGAGGCTGCGGGACGCGGGTACTCCCGGTGGGGCTACTTCACCCCGGAGATCCTCGACAGGCTCGACGAGCTCGCCCCGCGCTTCGACATCCTCGGGGTCCCGGTCAGCGCCACCGACCGGCAGGTCAAGGCCTTCGTCGCCACGGGCAAGCCCGTGATCGCCTGGGAGGTGCACACCCGTCACGAGCGCGACCGCCTCCAGGCGCTCGGCGTGGTCGGGATGATGTGCTCCAACCTGCCCTACGTGCAGCCCTCCGCGGTGACCCGCAGCGCCGACGAGTTCGCGACCGGTCTCCGGGCACCCGGCGACCTGCCCTGGACCACCGGGCGTGGACCCTCCTACCAGCCCGAGTTCGACGTGCTGAACTCAGCCGTCACCGTGCTCAAGCCGGGACCGCAGAGCTACTGCATGGGCTCGATGGCGCCGATCACCGCGGACTCCTACAGCCTGCAGTGGCAGCTCCGGTGGCCCGGAGCCCTGCCCCAGGACGTCCAGCACGCCGGCATCGCGTTCGGGCAGCCCGACGACCGCCCCTACCGGGTGCGGGTGCCGAGTGCGGTTCCCGGCTACCACGTGATCGTCCGGGCGAAGGGCGTCGTCGAGCTCTTCTACCGTCCCGCGGGCACCGTGGACGGCATCTCCCTGGGCGCCGTCCCCACCCGCACGATCGAGGCGGGCCAGTGGATCTCGATGCGGGTGGACGTCACCCCGGAGACGATCACGGTCCGGCGCGAGGGCCTGGACACCTGGACCTTCACCGTCGAGGACTCCCGGTACCGGGGCGGGTACTTCTCGCTGACCAAGAACTACGCCTCAGGCCCACCCGTCCAGTTCCGCGCCGTCACCGTGAGCTGACCCTGCGTGGGTCCGGCCGGTCCCCGGCGCCGCCGGGGACCGGTCACCCGGCCTGACCGCTGACCGCCACGTACTGGTAGTCGAGGGTCAGCGGCGTCGCCGTGACGACGAAGGGCGACCTCGCGGTGAGCAGCGGGGCACCGTCGCGGGTCAGGCTGGCGGACACGACGCCGGTGCGCAGCGGGACCAGGACGGTGGAGAGCCCCGCTGGCGCGTCGACCTCCTGGGTGCTGCTCCCGACCGACACCCGCAGCCTCGCCGGCGCCTTCAGCATGGTGAGCACCTCCACGGTGTCCCGAGGCGGCGTCTTGGACCCGCCGAGGTTCGGCAACATCGCGATGCCGCCCAGCAGCGCCGTCGCCGCGGAGAGCTGCTGCCGGTGGGTGACGTAGAGGCCGTCCCCGGTGATGCGGGGGGTCGCACCGCTCTTGAAACGCGTGGCGTAGTAGGCGCTGATGTCCAAGAAGCTGCGGCCGTGGTGGGTGGACGGTGCGAAGGAGGTGGTCTCGCTGTAGTCGTTCCAGGTGACCATCTGCACCAGGTCGGCACCGTCGTCGATCGCACGTGACCAGGTCGCGCGCAGGGTCTCGGTGTTGCTCGCCTCCGCGTACTTCCCCTGGGCCGGGCGTTCGTCCTGAACCGCCACCGGAGCCATCCACCTCACCCCGAGGTCGTGGGCCTTGGCCGCGTTGTTCGCACCGTTGCGAGCAGCCAGCGCCGAACGGCTGCCCCAGTTGCTCAAGGCGTAGCTGATGGGGGCGAAAGCCCGCATGTTCGTGTCGCTGGAGTTCAGCAGGACCGCCACGAACGCGACCCGCATCCCGTAGGTGCCCTGCAGGTCGCCCATCACCTCTGACCACCAGGCCGGTGAGCGTCCCTCGGCCTTGAACGAGGAGAGCACGTAGCGCCCGTCGGCCAGCCGGTAGGCGGCCGAGGAACGGAACAGCTCCGCGAGCTTGCTCGCCACGACGTCCGGTGCTGCTGCTGCGCCTGCCCCGTTGGTGTCCAGGTTCGGGACGACGGTGAAGTTCTCACCGGAGGTCTCGGCGGCGCGCATGAGCCGGACCGTCGTGTCCCAGTTCCTGCCGGTGGTGCCGAGCACGTCGACGGTGAAGCCGTCGATGCCCGCAGCCGCAGCCTGGTGGACCTCGGTCTGCAGGTCCGCGAGCCGCCAGTCGCCACCGAGGGGCGAGCGGCCGGCCGGCCGGTCACGCAGGAGTCCGCCGACGGCGGCGTACTTCCCGCCCTCACCGTCCGGGGCGAGGTAGTTGCGCGTGTAGTAGTCCGAGTCGGCCGGCTGGTTGTCCAGCGAGATCGGGTAGGGCGGGAAGTAGTGCGCGAACACCTTCTTCGCCGACGTCCCCGGACCGGCGACGGTGAAGGGGAGGTCCGTCGTCGACGCCGGGGCCGGCACCGGCGCGCCAGCGGCCGGGCTCGTGGACAGCGAGAGCTTCAGCTGCACCGTCTTCGCGAGGCGGGTCCTGGCTCCCGAGACCGAGTAGCGCACCTGCAGCGAGGTGGTGGGGCGCTGCACGAGCGACCCGGCGGAGCGGAGCGGGAGTGACACCGGCCCGACGGCAGCGCGGGTGTTGGTGTCCTGCACCTCCGAGGTCTCCTGCGGGCGGTTCCGGTCGGTCAGGGTGGCGGCCGACCAGTCGGAGGACGCGGCGTAGACCTGCAGGTAGCCGCTCTGGGCGGAGGTGCTGGTGACGTCGAGCTCCAGCGACGCCGCGGTGACCGTGCTGCCCGTCGGGATCGCGGACGTGTCGAACTTCACGTAGGTCTTGTCGGTCGTCCGCGTGGCCGACAGGTAGCCCAGTCCCCCCTGCGGGACGTCGGGCTGGGCTCCGGAGGCGAAGGTCGCCTCGGTCGCGGTGAGGACCAGCTCGGTCTCCGCGGCCGAAGCCGGGGCAGGAGCGACCGCGACCGCCCCGCCGCCGACGAGAGCGGCCAGCAGGACGGCCACCAGACCAGGTGTGCGAGCCTGGCGGCGCTGGGCGGACGGGAGCAGAGCGGCGCGGGGGCCAGTCATCGAGATTCCTCCGGGTGCTGAACACGAACTCGCGCCGAGCGGCCGTCCCCCGAGTCGTTATGGGACCGTTATACGACGAGCGCGCTCACCGTAGCAGCACTTCCGACCGTGCCGAACCACGAAACTTTTCTGCGGTCACAGCGCCGGGCGCTCCCGGGCTGGGGATGCCCGGCCCGGGACCCACCGACCCGTCACCGGCGCACGGACTCCCGGTGCTCCTGGAACCACGCCGCCGTGGCTGCGACGCCGTCGCGCAGGTCCACCGTGGGCTGCCAACCCGTCGCGGCCAGCTTTCCCACGTCGAGCAGCTTGCGGGGAGTTCCGTCCGGTTTCGAGGTGTCCCAGCGGACCTCGCCCTCGTAGCCCACGGCCCCGGCGACCATCTCGGCCAGCTCGGCGATGGTCACGTCGGACCCGGTGCCCACGTTGACCTGGTCGGGACCGTCGTACGTCTGCAGCAGGTGCAGGCAGGCCGAGGCCATGTCGTCGACGTGCAGGAACTCGCGTCGCGGGGTGCCGCTCCCCCAGTTCGTGATCTCCGACGAGCCCTCGCGCACGGCCTCGTCGTAGCGGCGGATCAGGCTGGGGAGCACGTGCGACCCGGCGGCGTTGAAGTTGTCCCCCGGCCCGTACAGGTTGGTGGGCATCGCCGAGATCCACGGGAGCCCGTACTGGCGGCGGACGGCCTGGACCTGCAGGATGCCGGCGATCTTCGCGATCGCGTAGGCGTCGTTGGTGGGCTCGAGGTGCCCCGTCAGGAGGTACTCCTCCTTGATCGGCTGCGGCGCCATCTTGGGGTAGATGCAGGAGGAGCCCAGGAACAGCAGCCGGGGCACGCGCTGCTGCACCGCTGCGTCCATCACGTTGACCTGGATGCGCAGGTTGTCGCTCAGGAAGTCCACGGGGTAGGTGCTGTTGCCGCCGATCCCCCCCACCTTGGCTGCCGCCAGGACCACGCACGTGGGCCGGGTGGCCTCGAAGAAGGCTGCGGTGGCCTCCCGGTCCCGCAGGTCCAGCTCGGCCGAGGTTGCACCGACGAGGTCGTGGAACCCCTGCGCCTCGAGGGCTCGCCAGATCGCGGACCCCACGAGACCCCGGTGCCCGGCGACGAAGATGCGGCTGTCCGGCTGCAGCGGCGACCACGGCTGCACGGTGGAGGCGCTCACGAGACCCACGACTCCAGGTTCACGTCGTCGACCCAGTGCCGACCGGCGTGGGTGAGGGCCTCGCGGTCCGCGTCGACCATCAGCCGGGCGAGGTCGCGCGGGTCGACGGTGGCCTTCCAGCCGAGGTCCGCGTGCGCCTTGCTGGCGTCACCGATCAACGAGTCCACCTCGGTCGGGCGGAGGTAGCGCTCGTCGAAGCGGACGTGGTCCTCCCAGTTCAGCCCCGCGTGCTCGAACGCGGTGACCAGGAAGTCGCGGACGGAGATGCCCGTGCCGGTGGCCAGCACGTAGTCGGCCGGCTCGTCGACCTGCAGCATGCGCCACATGCCCTCCACGTACTCCGCGGCGTAGCCCCAGTCGCGGATGGCGTCGAGGTTGCCCATGTAGAGCTCGTCCTGCTGCCCGGCCTTGATGGCCGCAACGGCGCGGGTGATCTTGCGGGTGACGAAGGTCTCGCCGCGCCGGGGCGACTCGTGGTTGAACAGGATGCCGTTGACTGCGAACAGCCCGTAGGCCTCGCGGTAGTTGCGGGTGACCCAGTAGGAGTAGACCTTCGCGGCCCCGTAGGGCGAGCGGGGGTAGAACGGGGTCGACTCGTCCTGCGGGGGCGGCGAGGCGCCGAACATCTCCGAGGAGGACGCCTGGTAGAAGCGGCACTGGACGCCGGACAGCCGCACCGCCTCGAGCAGCCGCATCGTGCCCATGCCGGTGGTGTCGCCGGTGTGCTCGGGCTCGTCGAAGGACACCCGCACGTGGGACTGGGCGGCGAGGTTGTAGACCTCGTCGGGCTTGATGCTGGCGAGCAACGTGCTCAGGCGCACGCCGTCGCTCAGGTCGCCGTAGTAGAGGAACAGCCGCGCCCGCGGGTCGTGGGAGTCCAGCAGCAGGTGGTCGATCCGGACCGTGTTGAAGGTCGAGGCGCGCCGGATCAGGCCGTGCACCTCGTAGCCCTTCTTCAGCAGCAGCTCGGCGAGGTAGGAGCCGTCCTGCCCCGTGATCCCCGTGATGAACGCGCGCTTCGTCATGTCTCTCTTCCCTGGGCGGCGCCATCTGGGACCGGCGCCATGGTGCCAACGGCGGCAAATTCTACCGAGGAAGCGCGGCGCTGGCTGCCGGATCAGCGAGCCGGCTGCAACCCGCCTGCCCCAGCCGCCGAGCCGGAGGGCGCGGACGTCGTGCCACCGGACCCCGGCCCGGCCTGTTCCGCGGCAGGGGCCGGGCGGCAGTGTCCTCAGTCGGCGGGCGCGAACAGCTCCAGGGCGACCCCGTCCGGGTCGCGGAACTCCAGGATGTGGCCGGCCCCGGTGTCCTTGACGGCCTCGTGCGCCACCCCCAGCCCGTCGAGCAGGGCG
>Ga0210040_10010215_pt1 | contig 10799 bp, 8 predicted proteins | sample CryGeyCG12114_NA_FD_185462 | JGI IMG/M metagenome (GOLD analysis project Ga0210040, IMG submission 185462) | Groundwater microbial communities from aquifer - Crystal Geyser CG19_WC_8/21/14_NA (SPAdes) (version 2) | ecosystem: Environmental > Aquatic > Deep subsurface > Groundwater | place: USA... | reverse complement strand
GTTCGCTACAATCTGCCCAAGCTCTTTATCTATTTGCCCTTCTTTACCATATTCTACTACTCTGCCTACTTCTTTACCATCTTTCAGAACAATAAAAGTTGGTACGTTGGTAATGCTATAGGTCTTGTGAAGATTATCAGGAGCTGTTTTAGCCCGGTCTACAGCAATAAGGTTAATTTTGTCTTCCTGATAACCGCTTTTTTCTACAAGACGGTAAAATACCGGCAACAGATTTTGCGTGTCGTGGCACCATGTACCACCAAAAACAACCATACTAAAGTTTGCTCCATTTTTTCTAAAAGCCTCAACAGCATTTGAGTCAGCAGTTCCATACTTCATATTTTCTCCAAACCATTTAAATGCTGTGTCACTTTCAATTACACTGCGACTTATATATCCTTTAAGTACTTTATCTGCACTGTCTTTAACAATTGAAAATTTTGGATTGCTTACACTTGCCTGTTTTGTTTGTGAGGAAGCAACAAATGTTACTAAGACCATTGCACTAACCAATAGTTTTTTCATGGTTGCAAGTTAGCTTTAAGGTCTAATAAGAAGCTTTTAAATTTTTGTAAAGTTTGGGTAAGCTGCAATTGAAGATCCGCCTTTTTGCTGTTTGTCTTTATATATTCTTTCGCTCCCTCAATCGTGTATTTTCTTTGCCTTAAAAGCTGGTAAATCAACTGCAGGTTCTTTACATCTTCCGGTCTGAATAACCGGTCACCTTTCCTGTTTTTACGTGGTTTTAAAACATCAAATTCATTTTCCCAAAAGCGCAGCAACGAGGTATTAACCCTAAACCAACTGGCTACTTCGCTGATTGGGTAGTACTGTTTTTGAAAAAGTACTTCATCTTCAGGTATTTCTATCAGGTCTACCTCAGCATCAATTTCCTCAAACGATTTCCGGCCTCTTTTCTGCGGATTTTTTTTAATTTTTTCTTTTTTTTCAACTACAGGAGCTGTTACAACAGGTGGTTTACTTTTTAGCTTAACGGTAATTTTACCATCAGAAAAGATAATCGAGTCATCCGCAGGAAGTGCAGCTACCTTTGGTTCTTTTACTTTATTGGAACTTTCTTTTTTAGGGGTCTTTTTTGTTGCAGCAATATCTTTTTCTATTTCAACCTGTAAAACTTCTCCCGGCTTTATTTGTGCAGCTGTTTCTTCAATCTTTTTTGTTTCTTCCCGGCTTACGACAGGTGTAAAAGGTACTAAGTGATCTTCAAAGACAAAGACGTTTTCCCGCTCTTTTTTATCATCCTTTTTCCCGTTATTTTTCTGCTGTAAGTCTTCATCTGATAATTGTTCAACAGCTATACCGTTCATCAAATCCCGTTCAACCGGAGCTTCTTTTTCCGGTTCCCGTTTTTCTTCCTTTTTTGCGACTGGTTTTTTCTCTTCCGGTTTTTGTTCGGTAGAAGTATTTAAAAGAGAACCAAACAGGTCTAACTGCTGCATGTTGTAAAAATAGTAAATGAAGTTACTTTTTAAACGGTCGTTCTTTGAATGGTGGATAAATGGTTAGTTAATAATTAAAACAAGATTTAGTTTAGCAATCAAGAAGGGCAGAACGCTAAGAAGCTGTCTGAAATTAGTTTAGACTTTAATATCAGAACCTAAAGATGCCATGAAATCTTACAGATGAACGGAGCGTCGCAACGGCTGATCCTGCAAAATACAAATGCTGGTTTCCAAAAAAAAAGAAGTTTAGACAGTTTTTAAGAAGTTGTCTGAAATTTATTTTTTAGGTTACCAGCAGTGTTTTTTATGGCGTCACCGTTGCGTCGCATTACGTTCATCGATACACCATTTTGCATCTGAGGTTTCCAGACAACAATCCTTTTATTTTTTTTACAGCTTTTAAAAAGAAGATGCTTTTGTAGAAATAGAAAGCTTCTGTTGCAGGTTTGAGATCCTAAAAACTTTCTTTTTCACATCTTAAACTCGCTACCGCAGGCAACTCTATTTGCTTTTCTAATGATAAACTTTTTCTACAGCACCTTTAAACTTTTCTAAAACTACCTTTCTTTTCAGGCTCATCTTTGGTGTCATTTCGCCTGTCTCAATTCCCCACTCTTTTGGAAGCAGTTCAAATCTTTTTATTTGTTCTACAGGGTTAAAGTATTTATTAAAGCTGTCAATCAAATCGCGGAAGAAGTCCTTTACTTCCTGTTTGTCTACTGCTTCTTCATTAGTGGTGAAAGGTAAATTGTTATCCCGCATCCACTGGCGTAACATGGGAAAACACGGAACTATCAAAGCACCGACGAATTTTCTCTCCGCACCTATGACCATTACCTGTTCTACATATGCACTTTCTTTAAGTTTATTTTCAATTGGCTGTGGTGCTACGTACTTACCACCGCTGGTTTTAAATAACTCTTTTTTACGGTCAGTAATCTTTAAATACCTGCCCGAGTCCCATACACCAATGTCACCTGTTTGAAGCCATCCATCTACAATAACCTCTGCTGTTAGATCTGGTCTTTTGTAATATCCTAACATTACCGAAGGGCCTTTTACCAGTATCTCTCCATCTTCAGCCAGCTTAACATCTAAACCGACCAAAGGTGGACCTACTGTACCAAATTTTGTATCCGTCTTTGGCATTTTTCTATTGACGCAAATTACAGGGCTGTTTTCTGTTGGGCCGTACCCCTCGTATATGGGTATTTTAGCTGCTGTAAATATTCGCAACAGTTTTACCTGGCAGGCTGCCCCGCCCGTCACAACAAATGTGATCCTTCCACCCAATGCTTCTCGCCATTTGCTGAAAACGAGTTTATTTGCAAGAGCAAGCTGAGTATTATACCAAATGCCGCCGCTGTTTTGAATATCATAATTCTCCGCTAACTTTACTGCCAAGAAAAAGAGTTTACGCTTTAGCCCTGTCAACTCATTTCCTTTGGACATAATCTTTTCAAAAACCTTCTCTAAAAGTCGGGGAACAGTGGTAAAGCCATCAGGTTTTACTTCTTTCAGGTTTTCGCCGATCGTGTCTAAACTCTCTGCGTAGTATATGCTGATACCACTGAAAAGGAAAAGGTAGGTGACCATTTTTTCAAATATGTGATTAAGCGGCAGGAAGCTAAGCACACGCATTGCAGGGTCATCAGGAAAGGGAAAGCTTTGTTTGCTGAATTGAAGGTTGGTGTAAATGTTTTCATGGCTCAACATCACGCCTTTTGGAGTGCCCGTAGTGCCTGAAGTATATATAATGGTTGCCAGATGCTTTGGAGAAATAGATGCTTTTATTTCTTCAACTTTTTGCAGCATTGCTGGTTCATCTGATAGCAGGTTCATCCAATAATCTGCTCCTTCAATTTTGTCAAAAGTATAAATGTACTGTAAAGAAGGAACTCTGTCTTTTATAAAGAGCACCTTTTCGAGCAAGTCCACGCTGCTGACAAAAATAATTTTTGCATTTGCATCTTTTAAAATGAATTCAAGTTCAAGAGGGTTTGTAGTAGGATAGACAGGCACTAAAATAGCGCCGGTTTGTTGTACTGCCAAGTCTGTAAAAATCCACTCCGGTCTGTTATTACTTATAATAGCAACTTTATCTGCTAATTCAGGCGTCAGATTGTTGCCGCTAATCCCTTTAGTTAACAGACCTGCGCTTAATGCCTTAATTGTCTTTTGAGATTCTGTTGTACTATATGGTTGCCATTTACCCTCAATCTTTGCTGCCAGCATATCTTCTTTAGGAAAATTTGCCAACTGGTAATCTAAACAATCAAACAATCGCTTTAACTCCATGTAACTCGTTAGATTTTTAAAAAAATTTCATCCTTTCGCAAAACCTGCCTTTAAAAGCTGCTATCTTCTTTTTTTACTTTTAGTGCTCCTGGTTTCACTACTGCTTTTTACTGCCGTGATAAGCCTGAAAGTATTGCTTGACCAATGCAATACCCCATCCAAGCATAAGCCATACCGGCCAGGGGTGACCTGTAAAACCTGTTACACGTCCCGCTGTAAACCACCATACTGCCCAAATAAAAAGATTAAAGGCGAGATAATAATAAATACTTCTTCTGAAATTGACTCTTTTTAGGGCAATTTTTGAAAACTCCTCATCATTTGTTTCAATCATAACAAGTTGTTTACGGTAGTAAAATAAGCATTATAAAAGGAATAAAAAAAGTAGGCCGGCAACAGCAGTAATATTTACACGTTTGCGTAAATAAATATTACGAACGTTACAAAGGCAACAACCCGTTGCATTTATAATGAGAACATTGGATTGAATAAATTATATCGCCTTGTACTGTTGCCCTTCAGGCACTTTAAACACTTTACTCCTAAGAAAGGTGAGAAAAGTATTTAATTCGTCCTGGTGAAATTGAGACCAGGTTTGGTAAGTTTTAAGATTTGCTGCCGGTCCAAAAAGCCAAACATTATAAGCCTCAAATAAGCCTTCCTGTAGCAGTTGTTTTTGATGCTCAAATAATCTGAAAGGAAACTTATCACCATAAGTATTATACCAATCGAGTATAAACCTGGTACGTATAATTGTTAACGATTCAGGAGTTATACCGTAAGAAGTTTGGCTTTGTTGTTTATTTAAAATTTCAGCCACTGCCTGGCTAAACTGAATTTGTGGTTGCTTTTTTCTATTTGATACCTCGGGTGTATTAGTAATGGTGCTTCCACCAGAGATGAAGAATTCTTTATACTCGTCTAATAACAGATTTTTTATTTCTGTGCTTCGCGGCGTGAAGCTTTCCATGTTTATGAACATTTCACCATATAAAATGCTCCAAATAGTCTCCCTTCTTTGTGCATATTCTTTAGCTAAGAAATAATAGTTGCTGCTGTGGTTAGGGTCAGCTTTTAAACCTTGTTCCCATAGTTTAAGCGCTTCTTTAGAATCTTTAGAAGCTAACAGCTCTCCATATTCACTGTACAAAACGCCTTCGTTTGGAAATTTCTTTAGCCCTTCTTTATACAATTTTTCCGCTTCCTTATCTTCAGCAACCGATTTAAATGTTAAGCCCAGCATCTGAAAAGCTTGCACGTCTGCATCTTCGCGTGCAACAAGTGGTCTCCCTAATTCCATTGCTTTAGCGAAATCTCTCTTCAGGTAGTATGCATACATCAGATCCTTTGCTATCTGTAAATCAGTTGGCTCCATTGCTGATGCCTTGGTTAATACCAATATTGCATTCTCATAATCTCCCTGTTTAAGAAACCCTCTCGCTGTCTCATGCAAGGCGGCAGCATCCTGGGTTTGGGCAAATGAGAAAGACGCAGTAAAAAGAAAAAGAATCAACAAATATTTTTTCATAACAAATGAACTTGTATAAACTACGGGAGACGAATAAAGGTCGTCTTCCGGGATAATAATTAATCTATAAGATGTGTTAATAATCCATCCCGCAACTTTGGTTCAAACCAGGTGCTCTTTGGTGGCATTACATTTCCGCTATCAGCTATGTCAAACAATTGTTGTATGCTTACCGGGTATAAACTAAATGCTACTGCCGCTTCACCACTATCTACTTTTTTTATCAGTTCAGCTAAACCCCTGATGCCCCCGACAAAATCTATTCTTGTATCTATGCGTTGATCCTTAATGCCTAAAATTTTATCAAGAATATTGTTTTGTAAAATGGTTACATCTAAAACTCCGATAGGATCATTGGTAAAAGTTCCTTCTTTTGCTGTTAAAGCATACCACTTTCCACTCAGGTACATTCCAAACTCGTGAAGAGCTGCTGGCTTTACTTCAGTTTCTCCAGCCGGCTCTATTTCAAATTCCTTACCAGTTTTCTCAATAAATTCTTCTATAGATAAATTATTCAAATCTTTTACCACCCTGTTGTAATCCATAATGTGCAATTCATTTGCAGGAAACAGGGTAGTCAGGAAATAATTTGCATTTTCAGTGGCTTTAGTGCCTAAAGCTGCACGAACCTTCGCCGCCGAAGCAGCACGGTGATGTCCATCGGCTATATAGGTATAAGGCACTTCTTTTTCAAACAAAGCGGTAATATGGCTGATAGATGATGAATCATTAATAACCCAAATGGTATGTTGTATACCGTCAGCAGCAGTGAAATTGTAAATAGGATTGCGATCTCTCTTCCACTGGTTTAAGAGGTTGTCTATTGCCTCAACATTTCGATAAGCTAAAAATACATTTCCTGTCTGCGCACCTGTTGTTTTTATGTGATTAATTCTGTCTTGCTCTTTTTCAGGTCTTGTAAATTCATGCTTTTTGATTATACCGTTTTCATAATCATCAACAGAACTTGCACAAACGAGTCCTGTTTGGCTTCTTCCATTCATGACCAATTCATAAATATAATAGCAAGGCTTACTTTCTCTAAAAAGTACATTACGTTGTATAAAAGCATTCAGGTTTTGTTTCGCCTTCTCATATACTTCTGTACTGTGTACATTTGCTGACTCAGGCAAGTCAATTTCACTTTTTGTTATATGCAAAAATGAATAAGCATTGCCCTGTGCCTCTGTTTTAGCTTCTTTACTACTCAATACATCATAAGGTCTTGAAGCAACCTTAAGTGCATGCTCCGCTGCGGGTCTAAGGGCTTTAAAAGGAGAAATTTTTGCCATTAATCAAAGAAATTATAGCTGCAAGATAAGAAATGGCTGTCTTAACCATTTCCGTTTATTGTTAATCGTTTATTTTTTATATATTAAAAGCCGTAATAGCAGCATATTAACGGCTCTCTATCTTAATTATTATCCTTTTCTACTTGCAAAATCCGTCATTACCTGCACAAGCACTTCCACACTGCTTACCGGTAATGCATTATAAAATGAGGCTCTGAAACCGCCAACAGATCGGTGTCCCTTTACACCATATAGATTTTCTTTATTTGCAACTTCAAGAAATTCTTTTTCCAAAGCTTTATTGTCCAACACAAACACTGCATTCATTTTACTACGGTCTTCTTTTGTGACAGGACCTTTAAAGACAGGAAGTGAGTCAAGAGTAGAGTAAAACAGGTCTGCTTTCTCATTATTCAATTGCTCTATGCCATCAACGCCACCCATTTTCTTCAACCATCTAAGTGTTAGCATGCTTACATAAATAGCAAATACCGGCGGCGTATTTAACATAGAACCATTCTCGATATGATTCCTATAGTCCAATATGCCTGGTATTTTGCGCGTTACTTTACCAGGTACATCTTTTTTAATCACCAAAAGGTTTACACCAGCTATCCCAATATTTTTTTGTGCCCCGGCATAAATAAGAGAAAACCGGTTAAAATCCATTTGCCTGCTTAGAATATCACTACTCATGTCAGCAACCAAAGGCACATTGGTAGCCGGAATTGTGTGCCATTGTGTACCCTCCACCGTATTATTAGTAGTATAGTGCAGGTACATTGCATCAGCTGGCACAGTAAAATCTTTAGGCAGATATGTATGGTTTTTATCTTTAGAAGATGCCACTACATCGACATTGCCAAAAAGCTTAGCTTCCTTTATTGCTTTTGCGCCCCAGATACCATTATCTATGTAAGCTGCAGTTTTGCCATCTTCCAATAAATTCATTGGCACCTGCATAAATTGGGTACTTGCACCGCCGTGTAAAAACAATACCTCATGCTCCTCATCCAATTGCATTAAGTCTTTTACCAGCAATCTTGCTTCGTCTAAAACCGCCTCAAACATCTCTGTCCTATGCCCTATTTCCAGAATAGACAAGCCGCTATTATTAAAATTTAAAAGTGCCTCACTTGCCTGCTGTAAAACCTCGGATGGAAGAATACTAGGGCCCGCATTGAAATTATGTACCATAAATTTTAATTAAAGCGCAAAGTAAACGAAACGCAATAAGAACTTCAACCATTAGTTTGTTATCAATACGATTTGTTTTAGTTGAAAGCTGGCTTTTTAATTAGAATCAAGCGTAGTGACAAACTTTATTCATATATAGTGATTCAAAAATGATTTTATCTTAGAAGCCGTCTAAAAAATGAAACCTATTAAACCATTTGCAGTTGGTCAGGCGACCAACTGTGGCTTTTTGTGCCGTTGCTGGTCGCCTGACCAGCAAATTCTTCTATCATGCTATGCAATCTATAAATAATGAGGAGTGTTGTGAACAAAGCCGACCTTACAAAATGATTTACTGATGGACGTAATCCTCGAGCAGAGCGAAATCCTGATACTCTAAACGGCTACTGCTGGTAACTTAAAGAATAATTTTAGATAGTCTCTGAGAATTTCTGATAAAATTAAATTACTTGAAAGGCTTATCCGATAAAGGTTAAAAGATGCTCAGAGATATACTGTTGAACGGAGCGTCGCAACAAAAGCCTCATCGAAAGAACTGCTGTCGGTAACCAAAAAATCTAAAAAAACTGTCTAAATTTAATTTTTACGGAAACCAGCATTTGTATTTTATTGGATCAGCCGTTGCGACGCTCCGTTGATCTGTAGGTTTTCATGCATCTTTAGGTTCTAATATTAAAGTCTAAACTAATCTTAGACAGCTTCTAAGATTAGTAGCTTCTTAAGTATATGCCAACATTGAAAATATAAAGCATGCTGCTAAAAGCCAAGGTTAGTGCGTACCAAAAAAGTGGACCTTTTACAGGTAAATAAACAGTCTTTTGTTCCCCAAAAATTAATTTACCAACCCCTGATCTATCAAATGCCTTGCAATGTCTTTGAGCAACTGAGGTACATAAAGTTCTATCTCTCCAAAGTTTACATAACTGCTGCTTTGTTTGTTTACAAGCATTACCGGTACATTATTTTCTTCAAGCATCCCTTTTATAATAGTTGCTTCTGACAGGCTTTGGGTACTATATAAAAAATGCCATTTATCCATTATGCTATATAATCGTTATCCTCATTTGTAAAAGCTTCCGGGAGTACCTGGTCGCTTTTTCGTTTCATTAAATAAATAATGCCAATACCTATAACAACACTAATAAGCGCACTATAAGCAGGTATTGAAATGCTATCATTTGCCATCTTTTTCAAAAATTCACTTTTATCCGCATAATAAAATGCCAGGACAGCAAAAGAGTTGTTTAAGAAATGAATAATAATGGTATACCACAAATTTCTGGTAATGTGATAGATAATGCCCAGAAAAAGTCCAAGTGTAAAAATGGGGATTATTTTAAGAAAAGTGTTATGCAACAACGCAAATATGCCGGCTGAAATAAAAATTGCCAACCATGGCTGGTTACTTAATCTCAGCAACACCTTTTGCAAAGAACCTCTGAAAAACAACTCTTCCCCAATGGCTGGTAATAAAGCCATAATCAACAGATTTATCATCAGGTCACTTACAGATTTCATTTGCAGAAAAACTTCCATGGCCCGGGTATACAACGCCTCAATCTCGTCTATGGATTTTTGGTAAGAACCAAATTTTATATGTGCGTTGAGGTTTCCTAACCATCCTACAAAAGGTTGAATAACAACGAGGAAGACAATTGCTGCCATGGCAAGAACAGGAGATAGGGTAGGCTGCATACCAACATACGGTAATGCTTTTGGCGAAGAATAGTAACCAAGTAATAGTGCGGGTATAACAAAAGAAATGATGGAAGATGTAAGTTGTGCCCATTTAAAACTCGCTATTAACTCCGGTGTAGCAACCAGGTTTTTATTGGATAAAGCGGCTGATATATCTCTAAAAAAATACGATGAAACAAGAAAATTGACAAAGAAAAAACCTCCGGCAAACATAAGAAAGGTTAAAAACTGTATAGCGGGCGGTTGATATTTTAAGTAAGTGTTCATAAATCAGGAACTAATAAGAATGTAAATTTGCGCTTCCCTAAAAAGGGAGTGCAAGATAAAGGATGCAACTTATAAATAAGAGATTGCACGGGTTGCATTCTTAAAAGGATATTAAATTGAAGTATGATTACTATTGGCAATATACAATTAACCGGTTTCCCGCTGTTACTCGCTCCAATGGAAGATGTAAGCGATCCACCTTTTCGTGCAGTTTGTAAAGAAAACGGCGCTGACCTGATGTATACCGAGTTCATCAGCAGCGAAGGATTGATTCGCGACGCTATCAAAAGTCGTAAAAAGCTGGACATTTATGATTATGAAAAGCCAATAGGTATACAGATTTTTGGTGGCGACGAAGATAGTCTTGCAATGGCCGCTAAGATTGTTGATGTTACCAATCCTGATTTGCTTGACATCAATTTTGGATGCCCGGTCAAAAAAGTAGCCTGCAAAGGTGCGGGTGCGGGTGTCTTAAAAGATGTTGACCTTATGATTCGCCTCACTGATGCAGTTGTAAAATCTACCAACCTGCCTGTTACGGTAAAAACAAGATTAGGCTGGGACGATAATACAAAAAATATAGAAGAAGTAGCGGAGCGCCTGCAGGATGTAGGCATCAAAGCGCTGGCAATACATGGTCGTACACGTAGCCAGATGTACAAAGGCGAAGCGGACTGGAGCCTGATTGCTAAAGTGAAAAATAATCCCCGAATACAGATTCCTGTTTTTGGTAACGGTGATATCGACAGTCCTCAAAAAGCGTTTGAGTACAAAAACCGGTACGGTGTCGATGGTATCATGATTGGCCGTGCTGCTATAGGCTACCCGTGGATTTTTCGGGAGATACACCATTACTTGTCAACTGGTGAGCTTCTTCCTTCTCCAACAGTTGAAGAAAGAGTTGCTGTCAGTAAAAATCACTTACGCAAATCTGTTGAGTGGAAATGTCAAATCGTAGGTATCAATGAAATGCGCCGTCATTATGCCAACTACCTCAAGGGCTTGCCAGGCATAAAAGAATTCAGAAACAGATTAGTTACCCTTAAGGAAATCGAA
>Ga0210040_10010214_pt1 | contig 10800 bp, 8 predicted proteins | sample CryGeyCG12114_NA_FD_185462 | JGI IMG/M metagenome (GOLD analysis project Ga0210040, IMG submission 185462) | Groundwater microbial communities from aquifer - Crystal Geyser CG19_WC_8/21/14_NA (SPAdes) (version 2) | ecosystem: Environmental > Aquatic > Deep subsurface > Groundwater | place: USA... | reverse complement strand
GTGCAGTACACCCACTTCCGTCCCGCGTACTCGAAGTACCCGCGGATCTCGGACGCGCTGCAGTCGACGATGGAGACCGTCATGACCGACAAGGCCCCCGTCGACCAGGCGCTCACCACGTTCCAGAACACGGCCAAGGGCATCGTCGGCCCCGACGGCGCCACCGGAGCCTGACCCGTGACGGCCACCCTCACCGCCCCGCCGGGCGCCCGCGTGGCGCCCGGCGCCCGGCGGCACCGCGGGCCGAGCGCGGCGGCCAAGCTGCTGCCGCTGCTGCCGGCCATGGTCCTGCTGCTGCTGTTCTTCGCCGGACCGGTGATCTGGAGCATCTACACCGCGTTCACCGACCAGTCGCTGTCCGGGGCGGGTGCCTCGCACGCCCAGTTCATCGGGCTCGCGAACTTCTCGCGGATGGTCGCCGACCCGGCCTTCTGGCACTCGATCGTGCTGACCGTGATCTTCGTCGTCGGCTCGGCCGTGATCGGGCAGAACACCCTCGGCCTGCTCATCGCCCTGCTGCTGCGCCACCGTCACCGCGTCACGCAGGCCGCGGTGTCGCTGGTGGTCGTCGGCGCGTGGGTGATGCCCGAGATCGTCGCCGCGTTCTGCTGGTACGCGTTCCTCAACCCGGACGGCTCGCTGAACTCCTGGGTCGGGGGCCTCGGGCTGACGCAGAACTGGCTCTACACCGCACCGGTCTTCGCCGTCATCCTCGCGAACGTCTGGCGCGGCACCGCGTTCTCGATGATGGTCTACTCCGCCGCGCTGTCCGACATCGCGCCCGAGCTCGAGGAGGCGGCCTCGGTCGACGGGGCCAGCGGCTGGCGCCGGCTGTGGTCGATCACGGTGCCGCTGATCCGTCGCTCGATCCTCACCAACCTGATGCTGATCACGCTCCAGACGCTCGCCGTCTTCACCGTGATCTACGTCCTGACCGGCGGCGGGCCGGGCGGAGCGAGCCAGACCACGCCGCTCTACATGTACGAGCAGGCGTTCCAGTTCTACGACCTCGGCTACGGCACCGCGATGGCGCTGGTGCTGCTCCTGGTCGGTGCGCTGTTCTCCTTGATCTACCTGCGCTTCGTGTCGGTGGACGAACGATGACCGCCACGCTGAGCGCCGGCACGGCGGCGGGCACGAGCGGTGCGGTCGCGCAGCCGCCGCGCCGACGCGTCCTCGGCATCACCTCGCCGCGCAAGCTGCCCACCTGGGTCCTGGCGCACCTGGCGCTGCTGCTGGTCGTGTGCGCGTTCCTCGCCCCGATGCTGTGGTTGATCTTCGGGTCGCTGCACGCCGACTCCGCGCTCACCGTGCAGCTGGGCGGTCGGTGGAGCCTGAGCAACTTCGTCGCGGTGATGACGCCGGAGACGCTCTGGCTGCCGCTGCTGAACTCGTTCCTGCTGTCCGCGGGGACGGCGGTGCTGACGGTGATCTGCGCCGCGCTCGCGGCGTACCCGCTGTCGCGCTACTCGATGCGGTTCCGGCGGACGTTCCTCTACACGATCGTCTTCTCGACCGGGCTGCCGATCACGGCGGTGATGGTGCCGGTGTACGTGCTGTTCGCGACGTTCGCGATCACCGACTCCCGCATCGCGACGATCCTGTTCATGAGCGCCACGTCGCTGCCGTTCGCCATCTGGATGATGAAGAACTTCATGGACGGCGTGCCGGTGTCGCTCGAGGAGGCGGCCTGGACCGACGGGGCCGGGTGGTTCGACTCGCTGCGCGGCATCGTCCTGCCGCTCATGGCGCCCGGCCTGGCCGTGGTGTCGATCTTCGTCTTCGTGCAGCAGTGGGGTGACTTCTTCATCCCGTTCGTGCTGCTGCAGAGCCCGGAGAAGCAGCCCGCCTCGGTGAGCATCTACACCTTCTTCAGCTCGTACGGCGCGGTCGCGTACGGTCAGCTCGCCGCGTTCTCGATCTTGTACACGCTGCCGATCATCGCCCTCTACGGCGTGCTCTCGAAGGCCCTCGGCGGAGGCTTCAGCTTCGCCGGCGGCCTCAAGGGCTGACGCCTCCCGCTGCTGCCCGACCGCCCGTACGACTGCTCGTCCCCCTGCGTTCGTCCCACCTGCGCTCGTCCCATCTGCACGTTCCCCGACCGAGAGGTGAACCATGCCTGACCTGACCGACCCGGTGGAGGAGCGGCTGACGCGGTTCCGCGCCGAGCGGCTGCTGCCCGCGCTCTACCGCGAGCGGGTGGCCCTCGACGTGACGGCCTGGGAGGTGCCGGGCGAACCCGTGCCGTTCGCGGAGGCGGTCGACCCGGAGGTCTCCGACTTCACCCCGTTCGAGGTCGGCTCGGCGTACGGCCCGCCGTGGGCGACGACGTGGTTCCGGGCGGCGGGCGAGGTGCCCGAGGGCTGGGACAGCATCGAGGGGACGGCCGTCGAGGTCGTCGTCGACCTCGGCTTCAGCGACAGCGAGCCCGGCTTCCAGGCCGAGGGCCTGGTCTGGACCGCGGACGGGACCGTGCTCAAGGCGGTCGAGCCGAGGAACCAGGCCGTGCCGCTGGACACCGCGTCGCCCGCGCGGACGGGGTCGCGGGTCGAGGTGCTCGTGGAGGCCGCCTCCAACCCGCACGTGCTGGAGCACATGACGTTCGTGCCGACCCACCTCGGCAGCCGCACGACCGCGGGCAAGGAACCGCTCTACCGGCTCCGCCGCCTCGAGCTCGGCCTGCGCGACGTGGCCGTGTGGGAGCTGGACCAGGACCTCTTCACCCTGGCCGGGCTGCTGCTGGAGCTGCCGCCGGAGAGCCAGCGGCGTGCCGAGGTGCGCGAGGCGCTCGACCGGGTCGTCGACGTCGTCGACCCGCAGGACGTCGCCGGGACCGCCGAGGCGGGCCGCGCCCTGCTGCGTACGGTGCTCGACCGGCCCGCGAACGCCAGCGCCCACCAGCTGTACGCGGTCGGCCACGCGCACATCGACTCCGCCTGGCTGTGGCCGGTCCGCGAGACCGTGCGCAAGGTCGCCCGCACGTTCGCCAACGTCTGCGACCTCATCGAGCGCGAGGAGCAGTTCGTCTTCGCCGCCTCGTCGGCGCAGCAGTACGCGTGGCTGCAGGAGTTCTACCCCGACCTGTTCGAGCGCGTCCGCGGCCACGTGCGCGCGGGCCGGTTCGTCCCGGTCGGCGGCATGTGGGTGGAGTCCGACACCAACCTGCCCGGCGGCGAGGCGCTGGCGCGCCAGTTCGTGCTGGGCAAGGGGTTCTTCTCCTCCGAGCTCGGCGTGGACACGCAGGAGGTCTGGCTGCCGGACTCGTTCGGCTACTCCGGCGCGCTGCCGCAGATCATGGCCGCGGCGGGCGCGAAGTGGTTCCTGACGCAGAAGATCTCGTGGAACGACTCCAACGTCATGCCGCACTCGACGTTCCGCTGGGAGGGCATCGACGGCACCCAGGTCTTCACCCACTTCCCCCCGGTCGACACCTACAACTCCGACCTGTCCGCCGAGGACCTCGCGCGGGCCGAGCGGAACTACACCGAGAAGGCCGTGGCCCACCGTTCGCTGGTGCCGTTCGGGCACGGCGACGGCGGTGGCGGACCCACCCGCGAGATGATCGCGGCCGCCCGGCGGACGGCGTCGCTGGAGGGGTCGCCGGCGGTCCGGCTCGCCAGCCCGGTCGAGTTCTTCACCGACGCGCAGGCGGAGCTGCCCGAGGCGCCGGTCTGGTCGGGCGAGCTCTACCTGGAGTTCCACCGCGGGACCTACACCAGCCAGGCCCGCACCAAGCGCGGCAACCGGCGCAGCGAGCACCTGCTCCGCGAGGCCGAGCTGTGGGCGACGACCGCCGCCGTCCGCACCGGGGCGGCTTACCCGTACGAGGCCCTGCAGGTGGCCTGGCGCACGGTCTGCCTGCAGCAGTTCCACGACATCCTGCCGGGCACGTCGATCTCGTGGGTCTACGCCGACGCCGAGGCCGGCTACGCCCGGGTCGCCGAGTCGACGGGTCAGGTGATCGACGACGCCCTGCGGGCGCTGCTCGGCTCCGGGTCGGCGACCGTGGGGGCCAACGCGGGCCCGTACGCGGTCGACGGCGTGCCCGCGCTGTCCGTCACGGCCGTGCCCCTGCCCGCCGCGTCCGTGGTGGCGCAGCCGGACGGCGACGGCTTCGTGCTGGAGAACGACCTGCTCCGGGTCCGCGTGGACGCCCGGGGGCTGATCGTCTCCATCCTCGACCGGACGGCGGAGCGCGAGCTCGTGCCCGAGGGCCGGGCGGCCGGTCTGCTGCAGCTGCACCGTGACGTGCCCAACCGCTGGGACGCCTGGGACATCGACCGGACCTACCAGCGCACGACCACCGACCTCGTGGAGGCCGTGTCCGTGGAGGCTCTGCCGGCCGATGACGGCGAGCACGCCGGGCTGCGGGTCGAGCGCCGGTTCGGCGACTCGTCGCTGGTCCAGACGATCTCCCTCGCCCCCGGCGCCGCGCGCATCGACCTCGGCTTCACCATCGACTGGCACGAGCGGCAGAAGCTGCTCAAGCTCGCGTTCCCGCTCGACGTGCACGCCGACCACGCGTCGTCGGAGATCCAGTTCGGCCACCTCGACCGCCCGACCCACGCGAACACGTCGTGGGACAGCGCGCGCTTCGAGACCGTGGCCCACCGCTGGGTCCACGTGGGCGAGCCCGGCTACGGCGTCGCCGTGTCCAACGACTCGACCTACGGCCACGACATCACGCGGAAGAGCTCGGGGGTGCGGGGCAGCACGACCAACGTGCGACTGTCCCTGCTGCGCGCACCGCTGTTCCCCGACCCGGACGCCGACCAGGGCGAGCACGTGCTCAACGTGTCCGTCGCCGTCGGCGCGGGCATCCCGGAGGCGGTCGCAGAGGGCTACCGGCGCAACCTGCCGCTCCGCGTGGTCGAGGGGGTCGGCAGCGACCCGGTCGAGCCGCTCGTCACCGTGAGCTCGCCGGCGATCGTCGTCGAGGCGGTCAAGCTCGCCGAGGACGGCAGCGGCGACGTGGTCGTCCGGCTCTACGAGGCGTACGGGTCCCGGGCCCGCGGTCGGCTGACCGCCGGGTTCGACGTCACGGGCATCACCGAGACCGACCTGCTGGAGCGGCCGGTCGACGCGGCCGGCCTGCGGGCCGTCGAGGGTCCGGTGGCCGAGCTCGAGCTGCGACCGTTCCAGATCGTGACGCTCCGCCTGGCCCGCTGACCCGCTGACCGCCCGGCTGTCCACTCGGGAAAGTGGTCGCTCCGCAGCCGGATCTGGGGTCGTTCCAGAGGCTCGGGGTGACCACCTTCCGGGGAAGGTGGGCGCTGGATCACCAGGTGAGCAGCCGCGGTGCCGGAAGGGCGGCGATCACCGCGTCGACCGTGACCAGGACGAGTCCTTCGAGTGTCGCCTGGGCGACGAGAAGGCGGTCGAACGGGTCGCGGTGCTCCCACCGCATCGAGCCCGCGAGGAGGGCGTGGTCGACCGAGACCGGCAGGGGGACGGCCCCGAGATCGGCGAGGTGGCGACCCAGGGTGCTCGGCAGGGTCGGCGCGTCGAGCTTGCCGATGCGGACCTTCGTGCTGATCTCCAGGGCCGAGGCCGCGGAGACGAGGAGCGTGTTGCGCCGGTCGGCGAGCTCCTCGCGAACCGCTCCGGGCACGCGGCCCGGATCGCCCAGGAGCCACAGGAGGACGTGGGTGTCGAGCAGGTAGGACGAGCCCGTCGCCTCACCGCCCGGCTCACTCCCAGGCACTGACCTCGTGCTCGTCCAGCGCTGCATCGAAGTCGTCGGGGACGTCCAGCCGCAGCACACCGAACCGGCGCGGTGCGACCCCGTCGACGGGGACCAGCCGCACCACGGGACGACCGGCGCGGGCGATCACGATGTCTTCGCCGTGCTCGCTGCGGAGCAGGAGGTCGCTCAGGTGCGTCTTCGCCTCCTGCACGTTGACCTGGGTCACGGGTCGAGGGTACGCCGACTGGTCAGCACGACCAGACCAACTTGGTCACGAAGGGCCTGGCGCCCCGCTGACTGGGGCGCCGGCTCTTCGCCTCAGGCGCCGAGCCTCCCGGAGAGCCGGCGGTGGAACCCGGTGCTGCGCTCGTCCAGGCCGTCGATCGTGACGGTCGTGCCGTGGTCGCGGTACCTGGTCTCGATCGAGTCCAGGGCGGCGACGGTGGAGGCGTCCCAGATCTGCGCGCGGGTGAGGTCGATGCGCACCCGGGCCGGGTCCTCGGCGTACGCGAAGCGGTCGACGAGGTCGTTGCTGCTGCCGAAGAACAGCGGTCCGTCCACCGTGTAGGACGCGAGCTCGCCGTCGTCGGCCAGGACGCGGTCGACGGTGATGACGTGGGCGACGCGGCGGGCGAAGAGGATCATGGCCAGGACCACGCCTACGGCGACACCCAGGGCCAGGTTGCTGGTCAGGACGACCACGGCGACGGTGACGACCATGACCGAGGTCTCGGGCAGCGGCATGCGCCTCAGCGTGGACGGCTTGACGCTGTGCCAGTCGACCGTGGTGATCGCGACGACCATCATGACCGCCGCCAGGGCGACCATCGGGATCTGGCCCATGATCGAGCTCAGGCCCGTGACCAGCGCGAGCAGGGACACCCCCACGACGACGGTCGAGATGCGGGTGCGGGCGCGGCCCGTCTTCACGTTGAGGACCGTCTGGCCGATCATCGCGCAGCCGGCGATCCCGCCGTAGAGGACGGCGCCGATGTTGGCGACCCCGAGCGCCCAGGACTCCCGGCCCTTGCGGGACGGGGTGCCGGTCAGCTCGTCGACGAGCTTCGCCGTCAGCAGCGACTCCATCAGCCCCACGAAGGCGACGCTCAGCGCCGTCGGCAGGACGAGCCGGAGGGTGTCGAGGCTCAGCGGGACCCGGAGCGGGGTGAGCCCGGGCAGCCGCCCGGTCAGCGGCCCCTCGTCAGCGACGTCGGGAACCGTCAGGCGGGCGAGGATGACGACCGCGGTCACCACGACGATGGCCACCAGCGGGGCCGGGACCGCCCGGGTGAAGCGCGGCAGCACGAAGATGATCGCCAGGGTCGCCGCGAACAGCACGTACGCGAGCCCCGGCACCCCGATGACGTGCCGGACCTGCGCGACGAAGATCAGGATGCCCAGGGCGTTGACGAAGCCGATCATCACCGACCGCGGGATGAAGCGCATCAACCGCGCGAGGCCGGCCAGCCCGAAGACGATCTGGATCACTCCCGCCACGACCACCGTCGGGAGGACGTACGCGACCCCGTGCGCGTGCACGAGCGGGGCGACGACGAGGGCGACCGAGCCCGCCGCGGCCGTGACGACCCCGGGTCTGCCCCCGAGGACCGACATGGTCAGGGCGAGCACGATCGACGCCACGAGGCTGACCATGGGGTCCACGCCGGCCACGATCGAGAAGGAGATGACCTCGGGCACCAGCGCCAGCGTCGTGACCAGGCCCGCGAGCACCTCGCGGGTCAGCTGAGGAGGCGAGCGGAGCGCGGTCCGCACGGTGAACCGCACGGGGGGACCCGTGCGCTCGAGGCTGGTCAAGGCAGGGCTCCTGCGGGTCGGTCCGGGCTCGGACGGTCGTTGCCGACGGAATAGTGTCCCCCGGACAAGAGTTGAGCCGATGTCGCTCAACTTACGTTTGCGTGCTCGGCCTCTCGAAGCGCATAGTTGAGCAGAGGACACTCAACCCAGAGGACCACTGCCACCCATGGACACGAACAAGCTCACCACCAAGAGCCGCGACGCCGTCTCGTCGGCGCTCCGGCTGGCGCTCACCGCGGGCAACCCGTACGTCGAGCCCAGCCACCTCCTGCACGCGATGCTGCTGGTCCCCGGCAACGCCGCCGCCTCGCTGATCTCCGCCGTCGGCGCCGACCCGGCCGTGGTCGACGCCGCCGCGCAGGGTGCGATCAGCAAGCTGTCGTCGGCGACCGGTTCGTCCGTCGCGCAGCCGCAGCTGTCCGGCAGCTTCGCCCGGGTGCTCGCCGACGCGGAGACGCGGGCGGAGAAGCTCGGCGACTCCTACGTCGCCACCGAGCACCTGCTCATCGCCCTCGCCGCGGTGGCGTCCGACGCGGCTCAGGTCCTGAAGGACCTCAAGGTCACCCCCGCTGACCTCGAGAAGAAGTTCGACGAGCTGCGCGGCAGCAAGCGCGTCACCAGCGCCGAGGCCGAGGGCACCGAGTCCGCGCTCGACCAGTACGGCGTCGACATGACCGCGGTCGCCCGCACCGGCAAGCTCGACCCCGTCATCGGTCGTGACACCGAGATCCGCCGCGTCATCCAGGTGCTGGCCCGGCGCACCAAGAACAACCCCGTCCTGATCGGCGAGCCGGGCGTGGGCAAGACCGCCGTCGTCGAGGGCCTGGCCCAGCGGCTGGTCGCCGGCGACGTCCCCGACTCCCTCAAGGGCCGTCGGCTCGTCTCGCTCGACCTGAGCGCGATGGTGGCCGGCGCCAAGTACCGCGGCGAGTTCGAGGAGCGGCTCAAGGCCGTCCTGGGCGAGATCCGCGACGCCGAGGGTCAGGTCATCACGTTCATCGACGAGCTCCACACCGTCGTCGGTGCCGGTGCGTCCGGCGACTCGTCGATGGACGCCGGCAACATGCTCAAGCCGATGCTGGCCCGCGGCGAGCTGCGGATGATCGGTGCTACGACGCTCGACGAGTACCGCGAGCGGATCGAGAAGGACCCGGCGCTGGAGCGCCGCTTCCAGCAGGTCTACGTCGGCGAGCCCAGCGTCGAGGACACGGTCGCGATCCTGCGCGGCCTGCGCGAGCGCTACGAGGCGCACCACAAGGTCGCGATCACCGACGCCGCCCTGGTGGCGGCCGCGTCGCTGTCCAACCGCTACATCCCGTCGCGCCAGCTGCCCGACAAGGCCATCGACCTGGTCGACGAGGCCGCCTCGCGGCTGCGGATGGAGATCGACTCCTCTCCCGAGGAGATCGACCAGCTGCGCCGTTCGGTGGACCGGATGACCATGCAGCGGCTCGCGCTGGAGAAGGAGACCGACGCCGGCTCCGTCGCGCGGCTGGGGCGGCTGGAGGCCGAGCTGGCCGACGCGAGCGAGGAGCTGCGCGGCCTCGAGGCGCGCTGGGAGGCCGAGAAGCAGGGCCTCAACCAGGTCGGCGAGCTGCGCTCGCAGATCGACGAGCTGCGGACGGCGGCCGAGCGGGCGCTGCGCGAGGGTGACCTCAGCCGGGCGAGCGAGATCAGCTACGGCGAGATCCCGGCCCTGCAGGAGCAGCTGTCGCGCGCCGACGAGGCGGAGCGCAACACCACGCCGATGGTCAGCGAGGAGGTCAGCGCGCAGGACATCGCCGAGGTCGTGGCGAACTGGACCGGCATCCCCACCGGCCGGCTGCTCGAGGGCGAGACCGAAAAGCTCCTGCACATGGAGGACCGGCTGGGCGAGCGCCTGATCGGGCAGCGGCCGGCGGTCAAGGCCGTGTCCGACGCCGTACGGCGTTCGCGCGCGGGCATCTCCGACCCGAACCGCCCGACCGGCTCGTTCCTGTTCCTCGGCCCGACCGGCGTCGGCAAGACCGAGCTGGCCAAGTCGCTCGCGTCGTTCCTGTTCGACGACGAGCACGCCATGATCCGGATCGACATGAGCGAGTACTCCGAGAAGCACTCGGTCTCGCGCCTGGTCGGTGCGCCTCCCGGCTACGTCGGCTACGACGAGGGCGGCCAGCTCACCGAGGCCGTGCGGCGGCGCCCGTACGCGGTCGTGCTGCTCGACGAGGTGGAGAAGGCTCACCCCGAGGTCTTCGACATCCTGCTGCAGGTGCTCGACGACGGGCGGCTGACCGACGGGCAGGGCCGTACGGTCGACTTCCGGAACGTGATCATGATCTTGACGTCGAACCTCGGCTCGCAGTACCTGGCGGACCCCAAGCTCGACGCCACCCTCAAGCGCAACGCGGTCATGGGTGTCGTGCGGCAGGCGTTCAAGCCGGAGTTCTTGAACCGGCTCGACGAGATCGTCCTGTTCGACGCGCTCGACACCGCCGAGCTGGCCAAGATCGTGGAGATCAACCTGGGCCGGCTCAACGCCCGCCTCGCCGAGCGGCGCATCACCGTGGTGGCGACGCAGGCTGCGCGCGACTGGCTGGCGCTGACCGGCTTCGACCCGACGTACGGCGCCCGTCCGCTGCGCCGGCTGATCCAGACGACCATCGAGGACCAGCTGGCTCGGCGCGTGCTGTCGGGTCAGGTGCTCGAGGGCGACACGATCACCTTCGACCTCGACCCCGAGGGCGACGCCCTGCACGTGGTGACCGAGGCTCCCGTCGCGGCCTGACGCCCGCGGCTCCAAGCTTCTGTCCCGTTGACCACCTCACAGGTGGTCAACGGGACAGAAGTTCTCGCTACTCGGCGTTCAGGTATAACCAGCGCTCGCCGCGGCGGACGAACCGGCTGCGTTCGTGCAGCACGCCGGGACCGTCCGGGGCGACGTGCGCCGCCTCGAACTCGACCACCCCCTCGTCGTCGTCCTCACCGCCGGCCTCGACCACGAGCACGCTCAGACCGGTCCACGTCAACCCCGGCACGGGTTCCACCTCGGCGGGTCGCGTCCGCGGGTGCCAGGTCCGGAACACGTAGTCCGTGCGGCCCCGCGCGTAGGCGGCGTAACGCGAGCGCATCAGCTGCTCCGCGGTGGTCGCCCGGGCCCGGCCGTCGTGCAGCGGCTCGCAGCAGCCCGCGTACGCCAACCCGCTGCCGCACGGGCAGGCGGCCGTGCTCATGCTGGAGGTGCGGGCGCCACGGTGCAGGGCTGTCCCTCACCGACGATCGTCACTCCACCTATCCTGCCCCCGGGTCGGATCGAGCCCGGT
>Ga0210040_10010213_pt1 | contig 10800 bp, 12 predicted proteins | sample CryGeyCG12114_NA_FD_185462 | JGI IMG/M metagenome (GOLD analysis project Ga0210040, IMG submission 185462) | Groundwater microbial communities from aquifer - Crystal Geyser CG19_WC_8/21/14_NA (SPAdes) (version 2) | ecosystem: Environmental > Aquatic > Deep subsurface > Groundwater | place: USA... | reverse complement strand
CAAAACAGGACAGACAGATTGAGTGCAAGCAACTGAATGACTGACTGACTGACTGAGCCCAACGGGATGAGAGCGATGGGTATGGCGATGGCGATGGCGATATCATGACGACGCAACTGATGGCAAACAGATAGGTCCGACGAAGCTACAGTAAGCCAGAGTGGGCCGGGGTGGACTGAGCTGGACTGGACGGAACGGGACTGAATCGCCAAACAGACAGCGCGAGACCAACAATCACATACTAGTACAGACATACCTAAAGTCCCACGACGGCCTCACAGCGCACGAGCTGAGCTGAGCTGAACTGAACTAATTTATCCCCACCTCCAGTCCTACCCCTAAACAAGCCGCCCGACCTCGAGGATACGTATAGTATAGTATAGTATAGCAGCAAGTTCCCAACTCAGCGACGCACGCACGCAGGAAAGCAAGCAAGCACGATCCACGCGTGGTTGGAAGCAGCGGGACAATGTTTATCTAGGTACGTACGTACCTACGACTACCAACTGAAGGCTAAGCGGTGCTGGTGCCACTGCATGTCATAGTTATTCCTTCGTGGACGATAGGGGTTTTGCGAGGGAGATGAGATGAGATGAGTGAGAAAGGTATTGATTGATATGATATGATTTGAGTTGATTTAGGTTGGTGCTACGTTGAGGAGATAGGCCTTGTTTTACTGGAATTGACCAATGTCATATTATGTTATGCATATGATATTCTCCCCGAGCTGAGCCTTATATATGGCGGGTAGCTGATTTGATTTGATTTGAACCATGTATTCTTTAGTGGGTGTTCGCTATGGTAAGACCGCTCGCGACCTTTCCCTAACTGCAGTGTCGCAGGCCAATGCTCCTCGAATCACACTGTAATGGTTCCCCTGCAATAAAAGCAATGCAAATTAAGCACTGTGGTATCAACTCTATCATGCTCGTCATTCCTGACACCCCATCCCAATCCGAAAATTCATCGCCTGTTGTGCTCGCTTTGTGATGCTGTTCCTGGCTCTTGTCGTCATTGACATATCCCTCATACCTCATTTATTCGGGCTACTTAGCTCTATGCTGTCATAATGCCGACTAAGCACTGACAGCACTCAATCTCAATTTACTCAAGCCCGTCCGCGACCCACGGATAGCTTCTCGCCCGCAGCTGGCACCGTCAAGACTCATCTGGCCCTCGACCCTGCCGACTTCTTTGCCCCATGCATAGCCAGCGGCGAAGCTGATGGTTGAAAATACAATGACGACGCCAGCGGATATGAACCATGTCATCATGGTTGGGCTCACCAGCATTTCCTCGGGTGTAGGATGCTTGGTAACTGCCCTGAACTTCTTCGCCTGTCTTTCTTTGCTAGATTCGCGTGATTTTCGTTTTGGTGCAACCTTGGGTGAGCGGGATGGTGAGTGGTGGTCTCTGGCGTTCATTTCTGATTCTGGAATGAGGCGAAGTGCTGTTGGCTGGTTAGAGCGACGAACAGTTGCCGGCTCTGGATCACGGTCCTTCCGCACCGCGTTGGCGCAAGACAGCAGCGTAGTCAACGATGCTCGTAATGCGGCATCGTGATCAGGTGTTATGTTTGAAGTCGCTCGTTGATTGGGCGGTCTCTGTATGGTTGGGACACGGTTGGAAGGGATACGATGGGATGACGAGGGAGGAGGTTGTTGCTGCTGAGGCGGGAAGTATGACTCGGCGGGCATGGAACTCGACACAGGCCGTGCTGAGGGTGGATGAGAAAAGGCGTTGGGCTGTGGTGTAAAGACGTTGTGGTCCCTTGCAGGTACGCCTAGTGCCGTTTGGTTATCGTCTTCCTCTTCTGCATTGGATGTGTTGGAGACATCTTCATTGGAACTGCTCAACACTCGGTCGCTCTCGGATTCGCTCTCTTCGTACTCATCCTGACTGCTTCCTGCTGCGCTCGTTGACCTAGGTTGGGCTTGGTTGGTAGCGTTGAGGTTGCTTAGTCGCAGTTGTCTTGACCGTCTCGCCTCATCACGCCTCACTTGTAAGCCGGTCGTGATGATCTCCTCGTGCGCAGCCTGCGATGCAAGCGAAGACGAGGATGGTTGTGAGGAGATATCGATCCACGAATCTGCCCTTGGTGAGCGCATGTCGCATGCTTATCTACACGATGCTTACCTTCAAAGCGAGATCTTCTTGTACTTTGATGGGATTGTGCTGGCATGCTTAGATGATCCTGTGACCAAGTCTGTCGCCTATCAGGTCTTTCAGAGCCAAAAGGCTCCAGGGTGGTTGGTCTCATGGCGCAGCTGCTTGCGCAGACTGCCTATCAACCAATCGAGATCAGTTGAGTTGATGGCACTATGACTCCGGGTATGGGAGTCCTATACCAGCACGCAGAGTGGAAGAGAGTGCCTGGCCCGCGCGTCCCTTGCCTCGTGGTGTGCTTTGGGCGATGATGTCTGCCACTTCCGTGCACCGGAGGGTGGTCTCACCGCAAATAGTAGTAGCAGCGGGGTACACTTTGGTGGAGTCCTGCGATCGCTCTGATCGACGTCGCTACTGGTGAACTCCGACACAAGGTTGCACCAGGCAATGATCGGCCCGGAAGGTCGTTTGTCGAGAGTGTGATACTGGTGAGATCAGAAGACAACGGAGATGGTGATGAGCGTGATGAGCAACAGCAGGCCTGAGTTGGTCAGGTGCGACTGCTGTCTAGATGCGGGTGCCAAGGGAGCAGGGTTGAGCAGGGTTAATCAAGCATGCAGGGCAGTCAAACACGGTAAATGGCTGAATCCAACATTCCAGGTGACCACTCATGATTGCGCTCGATCACACCTGCTTATATGGAACGACGAAACAGTGGGAAAGCGAGTACATATTATCCGGTGATAGACAAGGAAGTCCAATTATGGTATTCAATTCATTGCATTTGTTCAACTTTTGGATTGTAATGTTCATTAGACGCCCCCAGTACCCACCATATGCCTCAAGTAGCCCTCTATACTTACAAGCAGTCGTAGACAATGGTAAGGTTGCCACTTCAAAGGTGACTCGTGATTGTCATGTTGTGTGGTTGATATCGTATTGTTCGCATGTTTGTCGGCCGTGCCAGTATTCAACATCATGAAGAAGTCGTCGGTCAGTTCGCGTCGATGGGTATCATGTCCGGTATCCAGGGTTTGTAGATCGCTGTGAGATTAGTCGAATGATTTCTTCGAGCCAGCAAAGTCGCCAAAGCCGCCACGGTTTGTGCTGCCACCTCGAGCGCCGAATGAACCACGACCACCTCGTCCTCGATCACCGCCTCGGCCCCGGCCACCGAAACCACCTCTGCCTCGATCACCACCGCGACCACGACCACCAAAGCCACCACGGTCACCGCCTCGTCCGCGGCCTCGTCCGCCGAAGCCGCCGTCTTGTCGCTCAGGTCGTGGCTGAGAGTAGTCCAGTCTGATGGGTCGACTGCCGATGTAGGCTCCTGACATGGCCTCAAGAGCGACGCCTGCTTCCTCGATACTGCTGAAAGTAACGTACCCGAAGCCCTTTAGACTTCCGGTTTCTTGGTCGGTGGGCAGTCGGACGCTCATAATCGTACCGTGCTCACCGAACGCCTCGCTGACTTGCTCCTGGCCAATATCGAACGATAGGTTACCAACGAACAGGGTGTCGGAAGGCTCGCTGAGCTGATCACCGTAGCTCTTTCTTCTGTCTTGCTGCTTGTTGCTGTTGTCGGGTTTGGCACTAGCCCAGTCAACGTTCAAGTTTCGGCCATCGAGCTCGAAGCCTTTCTTCGCCTCATAAGCTGCAGCAGCATCGGCAGCGTTGGCGAACTCAACGTAACCGAAACCCTTTGAGCGATTTGTTGCTCTGTCAATCATGACGCGAACGCCAGTAAGCTCACCGTGCTCCTCGAACGTCTCGCGTAGATAGTTGTCATCGACGTTCCAAGACAGATTGCCGACGAACAGGTTCTTGCTGCCAGTGTCCTCTGCTTCTGCACCCTCGGCTTTGGCCTTCTTGAGAGCACGTTCTGGCTGCTCTTCGGCCTTACGCTTGTTGGCGTTGACAGCTGGTTTCTCTTCTTCCTCATCCTCGCTATCGGAGCTCTCATCCTCGTCCTCATCAGAGCTCTCGGCCTTCTTGGCGCCGGTAACTTTAGGCTTGGCCTCGTCGTCATCTTCGCTGCTATCGCTCTCGTCGGAGGAATCGGCTTCATCGACAGCCGGAGCTTTTCCAAGGACGCCAGTAGCAGGAGCAGTGGTGGCCTCGTCGTCAGAAGAATCAGACTCAGACTCGTCGCTGCTTCCCTCTTTCTTAGCTGCAGCCTTGACGCCATTGGACTTCTTCTCGGCACCCTTCTTCTCTACAGCTTTCTTTGGCGCAGGTGCTTCGTCTTCGGAAGACTCAGACTCGTCAGAGGATTCAGACTCATCCTTGGCTGTGGCCTTCTTGTTACCGTTCGCCTTGCCACTACTGACAGCCTTGTTGGTCTTGACTTCGACCTCGCTCTCATCAGAGGAGGAGCTTTCGGAACTGTCTTCTTCCGCACTGCTGGGCTCTGGTGTAGGGTCCTTCGCCTTCTTCGACTTCTTGGATTTCTTCTCCTCTTTCTCAGCTACCTTCTTGGCAACCTCCTTGTTCTTGGATTTAGTATCTTTGGTGCCTTTGACACCAGCGTCCTTGACCTTAGTCAGGACGTCCTTTGACGGCTTTGCAGCCTTGGTGGTGGACTTTGTCTTCGACATTTCTATCGCAGGTTAGCCAGGAAGAGTTCGGTGAAGATGTGCGACTCACTGATTGAGAATCCCTCGGGAGCAGTTATACCCACTGAAGATTCTTGTTGAAAGATCTAGTTGTCTTCACCCACGATGATGTTGGATCAGACCCCTGGTGCCCACGACTTGCTTGTTCTGGAACAAGAAGTTTGATAGGAATACTCGAGTTTAACTGACCAATTGGCAAATCCCTCAGATCCCACAGGAGATTCGGAATATACTCACACAGTAGGGAAAGACAAGCAAGACCTGCTTTTTATCCTCAGTTGTAAAGCCGCAATGAACCCTCTGCCGTAGCCCTCAGGTATCAAACAAGCCCACAGATAGAGATACAAGATCAATCGATGCAAGACAAAGTATGTTTGCAAGATTGGTATGTGTTGTGAGAAGATATAGGTGAGCAGGAATCGAGTATCTTTTTGATCTAGAAATTTTGCGACAGACTTTCGCAGATTCTCCGCTAAAGCAAAATTTCCCTCCACTACAGCTTTTATCGATACGCTCCAGCCACCTCGCGTAACTTTCCACGTTCCGCTAACTTGAAGTCGGTCTAGGATCTGCCGGCCACCGAGATGGCTTCAGATGCCAGTGAGACGCGACAGCTTCTGGCCCAGAAAATTCGGTAATGGAAACAGCTTGAACGGATCAAGACCATTCATTGATGAAGTTCATGCTATTTCATAAACACAGTTCTGCCCACATCCATCCCAGATAATGTCGCAAGCTTCGACGCCTCACAAGCCCCGAAAGAAGAAGAGACAGCTTGTCAGGAGTAACACGTTGACGGATATTGCCAAGGTAGAACCTGGCTCAGACAGCATCAGTCCAGAATTCAATCTCGTGTCTTTCCTTCTACCCGCCAGAGGCAAGTCACAATGGATATCTATACCACTCATCCTGATATTCACCGGCCTCTTCAGATGGGCAACTGGAATATGGGGCTACTCCGGGCAGGGTATTCCACCAATGCACGGTGACTTCGAGGCACAAAGGCACTGGATGGAAGTCACGCAGCATACGCCGGTATCGATGTGGTATTTTTATGATCTGCCGTATTGGGGATTGGATTATCCCCCACTGACGGCATATCATAGCTGGATTTGTGGCAAGATGTATGTCTGGACTTGCCAGGGTTGTGCCTAAGGCTAATGCTTGCAGTGGCACTCTTATCAACCCAGAATGGTTCGCTCTCTTCACATCACGAGGCTATGAGAGTCAAGACCTGAAGGTCTACATGCGCGCGACGGTCATCATCTCGGAGTATCTCGTCTATGTCGCGGCTCTCATAATCTTCATCCGCCACTACAGTCGAAGCCAGGGCATCGGCACAACCGCAGCAAACACTGCACTCGTTGCGATCCTCATGCAGCCTGCCACGATGCTCATCGACCATGGCCACTTTCAGTACAATACCGTCATGCTCGGCTTCGTCATCGCTAGTCTCTCCAGCATCTACGCCAACCGACCGCTTTGGTCATGCATATACTTCGTCCTAGCCCTAGGCTTCAAACAAATGGCTCTTTACTACGCACCGGCAATCTTCGCCTACCTTCTCGGTTCCTCCCTCACACCACGCCTGCGAATCGGCCGCCTCCTCGCCATCGCCATCATCACAATCCTAGCATTTGCAGCAGTCCTCGCCCCTCTAATGGCAGGCACCCTCTACGACCTCTACCGTGGCTTCGACCTTCCCTACCGGCCCCCACCCGCCTTCCTGGCCCAACGCCGCATAACCCTCGACCCCAAAACGACAACCGGCGCACTCACTCTTCAACTCTCCCAAATGATCCATCGTATCTTCCCCTTCGCCCGCGGCCTCTTCGAAGACAAAGTCGCAAACTTCTGGTGTACCCTTCACACCTTCTACAAACTGCACCGTCTAGAAGCGTACATTCAACTCCCTCGTCTAAGCGCCTACTTCACCTTCATGACCATCCTCCCCTCCATGTCCGTCCTCTTCGGCTGTCCACGCCCCTCCCTCCTCCCATACGCCTTCGCGTCCTGCGCTTTCGGTTTCTTCCTCTTCAGCTTCCAAGTCCATGAGAAGTCCATCCTGCTCCCACTACTGCCCATGACACTGCTGCTTAGCTCGAAGAAGGGTTTAAGCAAGGAGTACAGAGCGTGGATCGGCTTCGCGAATGCCGTCGCGGTCTATACCATGTTCCCGCTTCTCCGCCGTGACGGGCTAAGAACGCCGTACACCGTTCTCTCGCTGCTCTGGTCTTGGCTTCTCGGTCTGCCGCCGCTGAGTATGAGCTGCTACTACGACCCTGATCTTCCGAATGTGCCGGGTCGTCCACTGGCGCCAGATGAACTCAGGACGCTGACGAAGATCTTCCACTGGTGGTTCTATGCCGTCATGGGCTTTTGGCATCTACTGGCTGCGTTCGCGGAGCCGCCGGCTACGAAGCCGGATCTGTGGGTTGTGGTTAATGCTTGTGTGGGCTGTGTGGGATTCGTGGTCTGTTATGTTTGGTGTACGTGGAAACTGATTCTGGAGAGCGGGCTGTTGAACGATTACTTTGAAGATACGGCGAAGTATATTGAGAGTTTGATGGGTGGGGAGGAGGTTTGGGGGGTTGGAGAGCAACAGGATGGAGTGGAAAAGGAGGAGAACGCGGAGGATACAATTGTTGTGCAGAGCCCGGGTAGTGGAGAGAAGGCGACGCCCAAGGGGAAGGGGAAGGGCGGGAAGAAGAGAAGGTAGATGGTGGAAGGTAATGGTTGGAAGAGACGGCGATGCTTGTGCTTGTGCTTGTCCAGCTTCTTCGTTCATACTAGAAAAGTGCTTAGTGAGACAGCATGGAGTTGGTGGTTGGAAACACAACACGACAATTCACGGCCGCCCGAATCTGCTACACGGGATGGTAATTGGTTGTTGCATTGAGAAGGATGATGGTCATGTAGCAAAGATAGACACTTCCGTCAAACACTGTTAATAATAATAAATTTAAGATGTGTCACATTCTCTCGTCGAGCTGACGAGTCTTTTCTCCGCCTTCTCAACTCTGAGGCGGACCGCGTAAACATCTGGAAGATGTTGCGACGGCAGACAGTAGCCAGCAATTGACGAGCACCTCTCAATGATTCGAGGCTACCCAGGTGAGGGAGGCAGCTGATGAGTTGGAGTATCGAAGCCATAAATCGCCGAGCCCACCGCCGAGAACGACGTCACTGCCTGCGCAGCGACACCCGACTCGGTCCAACATCTACACAAACTTCTATGGCATACAACCTGGCCTTACCCGTACCGAATTTACGGTTTTCACATCTCTAATCACAATGCGCGTTGCCTACGTCTCTCTACTTGCCGCCTCTCTCGCCACTGCCGGTGTCAGCGCAGCGTACAGCATTCCCCGCCCACCGTTCGTCGATCCGGCCTCAAACAAGCACAACCAAAGAGTCATGACACCCAACGATCTGGGTCCCCAGATACCTTTCGAGGGCAAGCCTCACCCTCCAAGCAACAACGACGCCGGTGGAAATGGCGACCTCACAATTTCAGACATCCTCCCCTCTCAGCGGCAGGTCAACATCTTCGCTGGCCTAACACGTGATATCTCATCTCTCACAACACGACTTGAGAGCCAATTACCCAGCAGCAATACCACACTACTTGCGCCATTGAACAGTGCCATGCAAAATCTGCCTCGGAAGCCTTGGGAAGACAGACCAGATGATACCACTGGCGTCAGCGCCGAGAGCAATGAGAACAAAGCCTCGTCAAATTTGAGGAGGTTCGTGCTCGAGCATGTCGTGCCTGTCAGTCCGTGGGAGGAGGGACAGAAAGTCAAGACGCTATGGAGCCAGGAGAATGATAGTGGCAATGGAGGCAGAGAGATCTGGTGGGAAAGAAGGGGTGGCGGAGACAGTGGCGAGACGGAGAAGAAGGTGATTATGCCCGGCGAGGTCGTCGTTGACGGCGTTATTGGACGTGTCGGTAACGGCGAGGTATGGAGTTTGAAGGGAGTGGTGAACTATGAATGAGTAATCAAGCGACGGCATCTTGGAGGCACGGACGTTACGAACACCAACAGGCATGAATTATGATAAACGAGGAACGCAATGGGAGGTCGATGATTGCGACACTTTCACTACACTAGAAATGCTTGACGTGTGTTCTCCCGAGGTGGACACTTTCAATATACCTAATACTCCTCCTGACATGCTCCATTCGTCACAGCTTCCAAGTCATTGTTTCGATAGCTGCGCCAAGATGGAATTCCTTATTGCACTTCGGGGCCTGGTTGACTCTGAATGGAAGTCACTCACTAGTGACAAGTACATCTGCCTATACTCTCGTGTAAAGCCCACAAACATATCCTAACTTTCCGCATTCTTTACCCAGCCGACATTGGCGCCGCCTTAAGCTGCGTCCTCACTGGTACAACCATCTCAATCCATCGACGCTATGGCGACCTTGCAAGACCTTCCACCCGAGCTCACCGTCCGAATCTTGCAATTCGTCTTCGCTGGCAAGAGGGTCACCTTTCGGCGCCCGAGCGCTTCTCACGATCCTAAACTCCTCTCAATCCTCACAATATCCAAAACCTTCGTCGGTCGCGATGTCGTGCTCGATGCAATGCTCGAGAGCGTGGATGTGGTGCTGTACAGCATTGGGGAGCTGTATAAGATGGGCACCTACCTCAGCAGCCATGACAAGAGCGCATTGCGGTATATTGCCGTTACGCCCAATTGCGAGCGTTACCCTGTGGTTGGCGATTTGTCACTGAGAGAGATCAAGGGTATTTTCCCTTGTCTCAAGGTCATCGATCTCGGTGATTGGCGCACTCCAAATTTCGGTATGCCGACCTTAAATGTGTCACATCGCTCAATACTGTATGCACCCAGCGTCCAGATCGCCTACGACAGCACTTTTTCTACCCTTCCATCGCCCATGCGGGACCGTGCCAAAGCCACAGGTGCCACATTCAACTTAGAGGAGGAGTATCAAAAGGGATACTTGGACATGAAGGAGGCGAGCAGATTGGTGGTAACACCGTGGAAGCGGCCTTCTAAGCGTTCCAAGTTCCGGTCCGAGTACGTGCACTTACAAGACACGGACCGCGACCGCGACCGCGACCGCAACACTTGGCAGAAGTCCCTGCTCCTCCACGGCAAAAGCCTCCAGGTTGAGATCAAGTTCTGGAAAGCCATCGATGTTTACCAGGATGGGCTGTCTGTGCGCTGGCATTCGGTAAGTAAAACCCCTGGTCCCCTGACGGAACGATCGTGGCTGAACAATGCATCTAGGCTAGATTCAGCACAAAAGACATGTGCGCTCGAATGCAGCTCCCAGGCATTGAGGTGGTCATTCCACAGGTGTATCCGAAATGGTTCGCTAAAACAGATACCATTCAGGGTGAATGATAGAACTATTGATGTGGAGCTCGGGGACGGTGTATACATTGAGCAGCTAGGGAACACCAACGGTTGATCAGATAGCTCGAAGTCGTTGAATTGGAGGATGGACCTAGCGAAAACGATGAAAGCATAGTCTTCAAAGCCGACTTCTATGAAGGCGCAGGGCGTACGCTCTGATGTAAGTTAGCACCATACACAAGAATCTCCAGGGTACTTGCCTGAGGGTTATGAAACACATCATCTGGGTCATACTTCAGCTTGAGCTTCTGCAATCGCGGATAGTTCGCGCCCCAATATTGCTCTTGCGCATTCGTCAGAGCAGGATCGACATAGCCTGCATATGCACCAAGCTCGGCCTCAGGCATGCTATCTTCGATAATCTTGTTGATGTTGTTCAAGAAGTTCTTCGTCTTCTGCGATACCTTCGGAATGCCGATTGCGTAGGTCTGAATATAGAATAGGGCATCACGATGTCCGTAAGCTGTTGCGTCTTGTGCAATGTCGTTGATGGCACCACCTTCGAGATCGAAGATGGCGGCCCAAGCAATCGTGCCTTTGTCATCGCTATCGAATAGCTTGAAGACATTCTTGATGGTCTCACTGGACATGAGCGTGTCGTTCCTGAACGCGAGGCTCTTCGAGTAGAATGGTACTGGGATGCCGCCGCCGGCTTGCTCTAGGACCTTCTCCGCCCAGTTTG
>Ga0210040_10010212_pt1 | contig 10801 bp, 13 predicted proteins | sample CryGeyCG12114_NA_FD_185462 | JGI IMG/M metagenome (GOLD analysis project Ga0210040, IMG submission 185462) | Groundwater microbial communities from aquifer - Crystal Geyser CG19_WC_8/21/14_NA (SPAdes) (version 2) | ecosystem: Environmental > Aquatic > Deep subsurface > Groundwater | place: USA... | reverse complement strand
CCTCGGCCGCCGACACCGCGGCGCGCGTCCTGTTGCCGCACCTCGCCGACGTCGTCGCGCTGTTCACCGGTGGCGACCGGGGGCTGGTCGACGAGGTGCTGGCCGATCGGCGGCTGGCCGGGCTGGCGGCGCTGCGCCGGGAGCCGCAGCTGGACGTCGGTGAGCCCACGAAGGTGGTGCTGCTCGAGACCCCGGCGCAGCTGCGTGCCGTCGAGGTGACGATCGTGGAGCCCGCCGACCGCTCCTGACGGCGGCCGCGCCCACCGGAGCCGATGCCGCCCGGAATGGCGAGAAAGTGTCGGGGACCACTCTCCAGAAGTGGCCTCCGACACTTCTCTGCATTCGAGTGAGCAGCATCTCACGCATTGCTGAGACTGATCGGCGCCATTCTGAGTTACTACTAAAGCAACACCCCAGCGTGGCCGATGAAGACCGCGACCACGGACCACTCGTCAGGAGACAGTCATGGGACAGCACACCGCCCACAGGCCCAGCACGCTCGGCAACATCCCGATGAGCTTCGCTCCGATGCTCTTCGCGGACCCGTCCTACCTCGAGGCCGACCGCGCCCCGATCGGCTCCTCGCAGCGCGACGGCGTGCGCTTCATCGCCCGCCTGGGCCGCATCCTCCGCACCCACAGCTGAACCATTCCGCCCTCCCGAGCGAGGGCCGCGAGAACGACGCGAGAACCGCCCCGAGAAGGCGGCTCTCGCGTCGCTGTCGTTCCGGGGCGGACAAGGCGGGCCGGAAGTCCCTCGACCTCCCGCTGCGGTCGGCGTAACGTCCTCCGACCGTGTCTCCCCTTGCCCCGTCCGAGACCGATTCCCCTCCCGATCCCGTCCTCGCCGCCGAGCGCGCCCACCTGGCGCGGGCGCTGGACTGCCTCTCCGGGATGCGGGTCGCCGCCACCGCGGTGACCGACGCCGGCGTGGACGCCTGGGCGTCCGAGCGCCTGGGTGCGGCCCGCGCCGAGCGGCTGCGCGCGCTGGCCGCCGATCCCGGCGTTCCGCCGTTCTTCGGCCGCACCGACAGCGGTGGCCCGGCGCCCGAGACCTTCCACATCGGCCGCCGCCACGTGCGCGACGACGCCGGCGACCCGGTGGTCATCGACTGGCGCGCCCCGATGAGCCGGCCGTTCTACCAGGCCACCGCCGCCGACCCCCAGGGCGTGGCGCGACGGCGCCGGTTCGGCTTCGCCGCCGGTGAGCTCACCGGCTACGAGGACGAGCTCATCCAGGCTGTCGACGACGAGGCCTCCCTGCAGGGTCCCGCCGCGAGCTCGCGAGCGGAGGGGGGCAGGGAGGTCCTTACATTCCTGCGGGCGGAGATCGAGCGCCCGCGCAGCGGCCCCATGCGGGACATCGTCGCCACCATCCAGCCCGACCAGGACGACATCGTCCGCGCTCCGCTGAGCGAGTCCATCTGCGTCCAGGGCGCCCCCGGCACCGGCAAGACCGCCGTCGGCCTGCACCGCGCCGCCTACCTCCTGTACACGCACGGCGGCCAGCTGGCGCGCACCGGCGTCCTCGTCGTCGGGCCCAACCGCGCCTTCCTGCGCTACATCGAGCAGGTGCTGCCCACGCTCGGCGAGGTCGACGTGGCCCAGTCCACGGTCGCCGACCTGACCGGTCGGGTGCCGGTGCGCGGGGTCGACGCACCGGCTGCCGCCGTGCTCAAGGGCGATGTCCGGATGGCTGAGGTGCTGCGGCGGGCGCTGTGGGGCGAGATCCGCAAGCCGGCCGACGACGTGCTGGTGCCGCTGGCCGGACGCCGCTACCGCATACCCGTCGAACGGCTCAAGCGCTACGTCGACGACCTCCGCCGCCGCGCCCGCGGGGACGACGACCAGCAGCTCCTCCACTACGCCGCCGGGCGGGAGCGGCTGGCGATGCTGGTCGCCGGCGACGCCCGCCGGCAGAAGGAGGCCGCGGGCGGCAGCCCGACCGAGGCCGAGACGCGCCGGGCGGCGCGCAGCCCGGAGGTGCGCGCCTTCTGCGACCAGGTGTGGCCGGCCCGCGACGCCGCCGGGCTGGTCGCCGCCCTCTTCACCGACGCCGCTCTCCTCGCCCGGGCCGCGCGGGGCGTTCTCGACGACGCCGAGCAGGCCCTGCTGCGCTGGACCGCGCCGCCCCGGTCGGTCCGCTCGGCGCGCTGGACGGAGGCGGACGCCGTGCTCGTCGACGAGGCCGCCGGGCTGCTCGAGCGGACCCAGGGGTTCGGGCACGTCGTCGTCGACGAGGCGCAGGACCTCTCCCCCATGCAGTGCCGCGCCGTCGCGCGGCGGCTCGCGGCCGGATCGCTGACCGTGCTGGGCGACCTGGCCCAGGCGACCAGTCCCTGGTCCGCGGCCGACTGGGGGCAGACCCTGGCCGGGCTCGGCCGTCCCGACACCGTCGTCCGCCCGCTGACCCGCGGGTACCGGGTGCCGGCCGAGGTGCTGGACTACGCCAACCGGCTGCTGCCGGTCATCGCACCGGGGCTCCCTGCCGCTACCGCCGTCCGCGGCGAGCCGGGGTCCCTGCAGATCCGGTCCATCACCGACCTGGCCGGTCCGCTGGCCGGCGTGGTGGGGGAGCTGGCCGCGGAGCCCGGCTCGATCGGGGTGGTGTGCGCCGACGACGTCGTCGGCGAGGTCGTCGCGCTGCTCGTCGCCGCGGGCATCCCGGCCACCGCGCTCGTGGACGACGGGGAGCCGCCGGCGCGGGTGGCGGTCGTGCCGGCGACCCTGGCCAAGGGGCTGGAGTTCGACGCGGTCGTGGTGGCCGACCCTGCGGCGATCGTGGCCGCCGAGCCGCGCGGGCTGCACCGGCTCTACGTCGTCCTCACCCGCGCGGTGAGCACGCTGGTCGTGCTGCACCGGGACGACCTGCCCACGCAGCTGGCCGCCGTCCCGGGCTGACCCGGCGTCAAGCCCGGGCAGCTGCCCGGCGCCGCTCCAGCAGCTCGTCCAGCGAGCCGGTGAGCAGCCAGCCGGCGAGCACCACGAGGTGCAGCAGGAAGAGCCAGAAGCCCACCGCCACCACGCCGCCGACGACCGTCAGCCCGCCGAACGGTGCGCCGAGGTCCAGCGGCAGTGACAGGAACAGCACGAACCCCTGCAGGAAGCCGGACACGCAGGCCGCGGTGAACAGGGCGCCGATGACCAGCGCCGGCCACCGCACCCGGCCGCCGCCGACGACCCGGAAACCCCAGGCGAGCGGCAGCGTGAGGGCGGCCAGGCACGCGTAGAAGCCCACCGCGACGCGGCCGGCTGTCGCCCAGGCGCCGCCGTCGTCGGCGAGGTCTGCCATCGCGTCCGCAGCCAGCAGCAGGGGGTAGAGCAGGAAGGGCGTGACCAGCAGGAGCGGGAGGGTGGTCAGCCGGCCCCGCCAGCCGGTCATCCCCTCCTCGCGGGAGCTGAAGCGCAGCAGGGCCCGCCGCAGCCCCTCCCCGTACAGCGACATGGGCACGAGGGCGAGCAGCCCCTGGAGCAGGCCGAGGTCGACGCCCGCCTGCACCAAGCGGGCGACCGCGTCGGGGGCGCCCAGCTCGGGGGGCAGTAGCTCGGCCAACCGCTCGCCGAGCTCGCGCACGCGGGCAGCCGAGGTGAGCCGGGCCGTGAGCGAGAAGGCCAGCACGAACAGCGGAACGATGGCGATGCCGGCGTAGAAGGTCAGCCCCGCGGCGATCAGCGCGAGATCGCGGCCCCGCAGCCGGCGGCGCACTCCCCCCAGGAGCGCCCGCACCCAGGCGCGGACCGAGGGAGCGGTCTCCGTCGTCAGCGGGTCCCCGTCACTGGCCGCTGTCGTTGCTGCCGGTCTCCTGGCAGCTGGCGTCGTTCGGGTTGCTGGCCTCCTCGGACGTCGAGTCGCAGTTGGTCTCACCGCGCTGCAGATCGGTGTTGTCACCGCAGGCGACCAGCGATCCGGCCACGGCCAGCAGGAGGAGGGGGCGGCGAAGGTCCATGCCTTCGGTAGTGGGCGCGCAAGGGTGTTCCGAAACGGCGCTCCGGGCCCGCAGTGGCGCTGCGGCAGCGGCCCGGCAGCGGAGAGTGAACGGGTCCATCACGGAGCGGTGATGACCGGAGGGGGCCGGTACCCGGGTGGCTTAGCGGTAAACCACACAGTTGTGGTTTACCCATTGTCACGGCTCGATAACGGGCTTACCGTCAGTGTGCCCGCCAAGGCGTTCAGTCACCAGACGGGCGTCAGCCCCCGCAGTTCCGATGAAACGGAGAGCCGCCGCTCATGGCGTCCCTGCAGCCCTTCCCCGGCCGCACCGTCCGACGTACCGCTCTCGCCCTCGCCGGAGCCCTCGGAATCCTCCTGGCCACCGTGCCCGCCTCCGCCGCCCCGGCAACCCCGGGAACGGCCGCCGAGGCCGCCGAACTCGTCGCCGCCCGCGGGCACGACCTCGAGGCGCTGTCCGAGAAGTTCAACGAAGCCCGCGAGACGCTCAAGGCGCAGCAGGCCGCAGCGCAGGCGGCGCAGGTCGAGCTCGAGCGCGCCACGGCGGCGCTGGCGCAGGCGCAGGAGAGCGTGCGGGGCGTCGCCCGCAGCGCCTACACCGGCGAGGGGCTCAACACGTTCCACGCCCTGATGATCAGCGGCTCGGCCGACGAGTTCGTCAACCGCATGTCCACGCTGCAGATGGTCGCCGGGCACCAGAACGAGCTGCTCGGCCGCGCGGCCGACGCCAACTCCGCGGCCGCGGCCGCGCAGCAGCAGGTCCAGGCGTCGATGGCCGAGGCCCAGCGCCAGTACGACGCCGTCGCCGGCCAGCAGGCCGACCTCGAGCGGCAGATCGCCGAGTTCAAGGCGGTCCACGACCGGCTGAGCGCCCAGGAGCGCCAGGCCGTCGTCGCCGCCGCGGCCAAGGCCCACGCGGACGCTGCCGCGTCCTCCGCGTCCTCCGCGTCCTCCGCGCCCTCCGCGCGGGCCAGCCGCGGTCAGCGGACCGAGCAGCTCGCCGCCTCGTCGGCGCCCGTCGTCGCCAACAGCGGTGCCGCCCAGGTCGCCGTCGACACGGCCATGGCTCAGCGCGGCAAGCCCTACGTGTGGGCCGCCGGCGGTCCCCGGGCGTTCGACTGCTCCGGCCTCACCCAGTACGCCTTCGCGGCGGCGGGCATCAACCTGCCGCACTCCAGCCGCATGCAGTCGCAGATGGGCCGCTCGGTGTCCCGGAGCGAGTTGCAGCCCGGTGACCTGGTGTTCTTCTACAGCCCGGTGAGTCACGTGGGCATCTACATCGGCGGCGGGCAGATGGTGCACGCCCCGACGTCCGGCGACGTCGTGAAGGTCGCGTCCGTCGACGTCATGGGCGGTTACGCCGGCGCACGCCGCCTCGCTGCCTGATCCCTCGCCCGGTCGGCTGCGGCAGACTGCGCGGGTGGTCCGGCGCTGGAACGGTCTCTGGCTGACCCTGGCGTTCGGCTCCGAGCTCGCCGCGCTGGGCGTCCTGGCGGCCTGGGGGTGGCGGGCCGGATCAGGTGCCGGCCGGTGGATGCTGGCCGCCGGACTGCCGTTGGCGGCCGCGCTCCTCTGGGGCGCCTTCGCCGCACCGCGGGCCCGGTTGCACGTGCCGGCAGCGAGGATCGCGGTGAAGACGGCGGTGCTGGGTGGAGCAGTGGTCGTCCTCGCGGCGCTCGGGCACCCGGTGTGGGCCGCGGCCCTCGCCGTCGCGTCCTTGCTCGGTGCGGTCGTGGCCCGTCCGCCGGAGCTCAGCCCGGCGCGCTGACCCGCTGCAGCAGCTCCCAGACGAAGAGGGCCCGCTCGCCGGCACCGGGTGTGCGCCGCGTGCGCCTCGGCGCGGGTGGCGCCGAGCCGGGGCAGCGCCTCGGCGACCAGGTCCGGGCGCACGTCGGCCATCCGGCGCAGCAGGACCAGGCAGAACTCCCGCCGCGCCAGACCCCGCACGGTCGCGACCCTGCCAGCACGGCCGCGTGCTGATCAGCCCGGCCATCACCACCGCACCGTGAGTTCCCGGTGGGGTACGGGATCTCACACCGTGGGCGGGCCTGCCCCGGCCGACGCCTCGGGCAGGATCGGGGCGTGACCCCCCGCACCGTCGCCAGCGCGTTCCGCGTCGCCGCCATCGCCGAGGCCTGCTCCTGGGTCGGGCTGCTGATCGGGATGTTCGTGAAGTACGTGCCCGAGACCAGCGAGATCGGCGTCAAGATCTTCGGGCCGATCCACGGCGGCGTCTTCGTGGCATACGTGCTGATCACGCTCGTGGCCTCGCGGGTGCTGCGCTGGTCGCCCGGCACCACGCTGCTGGCGCTGGCCGCCTCGATCCCCCCGCTGATCACGGTCTGGTTCGAGCGGTGGGCTTCCCGCACCGGCCGGCTCCCGGCGCGGGACGCCGTCCCCACCACCTGACCCGGCGGACGGCGCGGCGCTACGGTCGCCGTCATGCCCGACCCCGTACTGCCCACCACTGCCCGCACGCTGCTCGCCCGCGTGGCCCGCACCCAGCGGGACGGCCGGGCCCCCAGCCTGGTCGCGGGCGTCGTCCGGGACGGCGGGCTCGCGTGGTCCACGGGCCGCGGCGAGGTCGCCGACCCGCACACCGACGTCCAGTACCGGCTGGGGTCGATCAGCAAGACGGTGACCGCCGTCCTGGTCATGCGGCTGCGCGACGAGGGCCGGCTCTCCCTGGACGACCCGCTGGAGCGGCACCTGCCCGGCACGCCCCTGGGCGACCGCACCGTGGGGCAGCTGCTCTCGCACCTGGCCGGCGCCTCGGCGGAGAGCCCCGGCGGCTGGTGGGAGCGGGTTCCCGGCGGTTCGCTCGAGGACCTCGGGCTCGGGGACGCCGACGTCGTCCTCGGTGCCGCCCGGCGCTTCCACTACTCCAACCTCGGCTTCGGCGTGCTCGGCGAGCTCGCGGCGCGGATGCGCGGCACCTCGTGGGACGACGCCGTGCGCGACGAGGTGCTGGCACCCCTGGGGATGACCCGGACGACGCCGCGCCCCGTCGCCCCCGCGGCTGAGGGGCGCGCCGTCCACCCGTGGGCCGACGTCGTCCTCGCCGAGCCCGAGCACCACGCGGGCGTGATGGCGGCCGCGGGGCAGCTGTGGGCGACGCTGACCGACCTCAGCCGCTTCGCCGCCTTCCTCCTGGGCGACACCGCCGACGTCCTCGACCCGGCCACGCTCGAGGAGATGACCGTGCCCGCCGGCGTGGACTCCTCCGCCCCCGGCTGGTCGGCGTACGGGCTGGGGCTGCAGGTGATGCGCGTCGAGGGGCGGACGCTGGTGGGGCACGGCGGTTCGATGCCCGGCTTCCTGGCGGGGGTCTTCGTCGACCGCGAGGAGCAGGCCGGTGCCGTCTCGCTGGCCAACGCCACGGCCGGGGTGGAGCCGGTCGTCTTCGGGCTGCTGGCCGATCTGCGGGCCGCCGAGCCGCGGGTGGTCGAGGCCTGGCGCCCCTCGCCGTCCCCCGTGCCGCTGGACGTGCTCGGCGTCTGGTTCTGGGGCGTGTCGCCCGGCATCCTGCGGGCGGTGGCCGGCGGGCGGCTGCACCTGGGCCCGCTGCCCGGCCGCGCGGGGCGGGCCAGCCGGTTCGAGCAGCGGGACGGCGCCTGGGTCGGGCTGGACGGCTACTACGCCGGCGAGACGCTGCGCATCGCCGCGGACCACCTCGACCTGGGCACCTTCGTGTTCACCCGCACGCCCTACGACCCCGCGGCCCCCGTGCCCGGCGGCGTGGACGACGCCGGCTGGCAGGGGTAGAGCCCGGTCGAGTAGTTCTCGGGGGCGTAGTAGCGCTCGAGGTCGTCGAGCCGGTCGGCGGGCCGCTCCAACGCCTGCGCGATTCGCGCTCGCGAGGGGACGGCGTCGGGTGCCCAGCTCTCCGGGTCCCACAGCTGCGAGCGCAGGAACGCCTTGCCGCAGTGGTGGAAGACCTGCTCGATCTCGACCACCACGGCGAGCACCGGGCGGTGCCCCTTCACCACCATCCGGTCGAGCAGCGCCGGCTCGGTGACCAGCCGGGCGCGGCCGTTGATCCGCAGCGTGTCGGTGCGGCCGGGCAGCAGGTGGATCAGCCCGACGTGCGGGTTGGCCAGGATGTTGCGGTATCCGTCGGCCCGGCGGTTGCCGGCGCGCTCGGGCACCGCGACCGTGCGGTCGTCCAGGACCACGGTGAAGCCGGGCGGGTCGCCCTTGGGGGAGACGTCGCAGCTGCCGTCGGCGCCGCTGGTCGCGATCAGGCAGAACGGGCTGGCCGCCAGCCACGCGCGGTCGAGGTCGGTGAGCGCCGTCCGCTCCTTCGCCAGCGCCGCTGGCACCGGCTCACCGAGCAGGGCCCGGAGCTGCTCCTCGGTGGTGATCTCCTCCACCGCCGCATGGTGCCCTACGGCCCGGTCCCGAGGCTCGCCCCGAGCCTGCGAGGGGGTGAGGAGGACGGGGTCCGTCAACGGTCGAAGGCGTCGATCGTGTTCTTGACGACCACGCCGTACGCCAGGTGCGGGACGATGTCGCTGATCCAGTCCTTCGCCGACCACGTGCGCGGATCGGTCACGCCGAGCACGGTCATCGGGCCGTTGGCCGCCACCATCACCCCGAGGGTGGTCAGGGCGATGCCGACCGGCTTGGCCGACAGGTAACCCGACGCCCGGGCCAGACCACCGATGGTCCCGACGCCCACGCCGGCCACCAGCCCCACGAGCGGGCCGAGGCCCTGGAGGCGGTTCTGCCGCGTCTCGCCGTCGCCGGGGATCAACACGTGGGCCCTCGCCGCGAGCTGCTCCACCGTGTCCTCGGGCGTCGAGCTGGTGCCGCGCCCCCGCACGGCCATGTCCAGGTAGGTGACGGCGTTCAGCGCCGTGCTGCCCGCCGCGCCCGCCGCCGCCCCACGCAGGGCCCAGCCGAACGTGCTGATGCCGCGCCTGCCCTTGCCGCTCACCCCGAGGGGAGTCCGCTTCATGCCGGGGCCGGTACCCGGCGCGGGGGATGTCATCCGCCGTGCGCTGGCGGTCGGGTGCACCGCCGCGGAGGATCGAGGGGTGGACGACGTCGGCGCGCGGCTCGAGCAGGCGATCAGCGACCTGCTCGACCTCCGGCGCGCGGGCGCCACGATCTGCCCCTCCGAGGCGGCCCGGCACGTCGACGCCGACGACTGGCGCGACCTCATGCCGGCCGCGCGCGCCGCGGCCGGACGGCTGGCCGCGGCCGGCCAGGTGGAGGTGACGCAGGGCGGGACGGTGGTGGACGTCGCCACCGCCCGCGGCCCCGTCCGGATCAGGCGCCGGGAGGGCTGACGCCGGTCAGCGGGCCCGGCGACGGCGCAGCACCAGCGCTCCGGCGCCCAGGACGACGGCTACGCCGCCGAGGACCAGGAGCGCCGCGGCCGGCCCGTCCTGATCAGGAGACGTGGACGTCGCTGCTCGAGGCTCGACCGGAGCTGCGGGTTCGGGAACGGTCGGGCGAACAACGGGCCCTAGCGCCGCCAGCTCGGCCTCGAGCTGCGGCGTGAGCGGCGCGGACCCGTCGCAGAGATAGGCGTGGTACTGGTTGTCCTCGAGCTCCGGCCCCGAGCCGTCGAGGTAGGGGTCGGCCGTGCGCGTGGCGAACACGACGACCGTCTCCTCACCGGAGAGCTCCAGCCCGCATGAGGCGCCGGACACCGGGGACAGGATCTCCTGCCGCTCCGACACAGCGCCCTTGGCGACGGCGTCGACGGCGAACACGTGGAGGGCGGGGTCGGCGCTCGTCTCGAGCCGGCTCGGTTCGGTGCGCGAGACCAGGCGGCCGGTGAAGACGGCGTCCGCACGCTCGGCGAACTCCGCCGTCGTGCCGCCCGCGCAGCTGCACGCCTGCGCCGGCGAGGCCCCCACCACGACGAGAGCACCCAGGAACGCGCTCAGCAGCAGGAGGACTGCGGTGCGTCGCATGCGGGGATGGTGCTCCCTCCGCAGCGCGTGGGCCAGCCAGCGAGCGGCTCGAGCACCCCGACTATCCGCTGGACGTCTCCGACGAGGAGCTGGCGTTCTGCTTGACCACCGGATCGTCGACGGGGAGCTGGGCGCGCGGTTCCTCGCCGACGTAGGGGCGCTGCTGACTGCCGCGCGGCACCGCCGACCGGCCCCTGACCTGCGTAGACGACGTGTCGTCCCCGGAGCCCCGGGGTAGGTCGCACACGACCGATCAACGACACGAGGAGCTGAGAACGTGGCCAGCGTGCAGGAATCCGTCGACGTCGACGTCCCGATCCGGGTCGCCTACGACCAGTGGACGCAGTTCGAGTCCTTCCCCCAGTTCATGGGTGGGGTCGAGAAGATCACGCAGATCGACGACACGCGCACCCACTGGGTCACCAGCATCGACGGCGTCAAGCGCGAGTTCGACGCCGAGATCACCGAGCAGCACGTCGAGGAGCGGGTTGCCTGGACCAGCACCAGCGGCGAGGCCAAGCACGCCGGCGTGGTGACCTTCCACCGCCTGGACGACGCCAAGACGCGGGTCATGATCCAGATCGACTGGGAGCCCGAGGGCCTGGTCGAGAAGGCCGGCGCCGCGCTGGGCTTCGACGACCGCCAGGTGAAGGCGGACGCCAAGCGGTTCAAGGAGTTCATCGAGAGCCGCGGCGCCGAGACCGGCGCCTGGCGTGGGGACGTCCCGCGCCCCAACTGATGCACGACCCGCTGCCTCCGTCGGCTCGAGCGAGCCAGCAGCAGGCCACGACGGCGCCCGCCCTCCTGTGCGGAGGGCGGGCGCCGTCGTGTTCTCGGTGAGCAGCGTCACCCGCTGGTATGAGGAAACGACGGCGTCGACACCTGCGTGCTTACGTTTCGTCGGAATATGGTCGCATCTGCCCTGC
>Ga0210040_10010211_pt1 | contig 10801 bp, 6 predicted proteins | sample CryGeyCG12114_NA_FD_185462 | JGI IMG/M metagenome (GOLD analysis project Ga0210040, IMG submission 185462) | Groundwater microbial communities from aquifer - Crystal Geyser CG19_WC_8/21/14_NA (SPAdes) (version 2) | ecosystem: Environmental > Aquatic > Deep subsurface > Groundwater | place: USA... | reverse complement strand
TCAAATACGTGCTTATAAACGGTTGTCAATATCAAACACTTACTATCCATAACTTTTACCCCATCTTTTAAACGTGTAATGATTAACAGAAAAATAATTTATGCATAGTATAAGTAATGCACACAGAACTAAAAACATGGAGGGAAACCCTAGCTGCTGCTGCTAATGAGTGGTTAATATGCATAAGCAAAAAGGAGGGGAGAAGGCTGTACTCTGTTGATTAAAACAATGCTTATACAGACTAACTAACTAAGAACGCACATGCTTACATGGAGTGCATTAATTGCTGGCTGAGTGTGCGACGGTGCACGCAAAAAGATGGAGAGAGATTGGCTCAGCCCCTATAGTCTAAATGAGCCCATGTGCTAATGCACTTCCTTTCTTTCTGCTAATGAGTGAGCAGCTAGGAGAGTCTTGCGCTAAAACTAATAGTTTTTCTAGCTTTGTGGACACTACAGACAGGAAATGAAGGCGGAGGCTCTCTAATAAATCAATGGGAACTACCAGCCCCGCATTTTTTGTAAGATGCCACCAGTGGAGCAGAAAAATAAATCCTGTGTACAAACTCATTCATTTGGTGTGTGCATGCGGTTTTTTGTGTGTGGACATTGCGTGATTTATGATGGGAATGTTTCGTCGTGGTCGTAAATGGAGAAATTTAGATTTGCGGGTGAAAAGTAAACATATTTAGTTAGTTAGTTTAAGTAAAAGGATCGATAATGTTAACCATACTATGTGAGAAATATCATGTGAGTAAGTAGATGCATATTTTTAGAGAGAATGTAACACTATAAGATTGATGACTGACTGAGAGTGAGTTTTATCGCTCTTTTGAAAATGTATGAAGAATTTGGATAACACTAGTTAGTTAGTAATTACGAAAATCTCGTTATAGTAGTATTCCAAATGTGAGGTAATAACAGTAATTTAGGTATGACAAATTCTCCATTTTGTCTCCCCATCTACAGAATGAATTGACTTGTTCCTCTGTTTTGACGGTTCGATTTTTTCCCCTAATTACAATCAAATGAAATGAGTTCAGAAAAAAAGTGACTATCTGGTTATAAAACTGGAGACGAAGTAGAATACCATTCTCTTTAGATGAAAAGGAAATTATAGGGAAGGACTTGCTTACGTAGGCGCAATTGTCTTTTTTTCTCTCACTCTCTAGGCTTCAAAAAAGCTCTCGGAATTCATTAAGATGAGGATATTTATACTCTCACTCTGATGGCTACTACTACAGTATATGAACCAGCATATCTCACGCTCTTATTTAGACACGCTTGCTTGGCGACGCTACAATGACTTGAGCTCTTTGGATTTCATAATTGTGTGAGCCCTAGCTAAAGGACTGGTGGAAACTCACCAGAGACGTTAATTATATACGCTCAGAGACAGAGGGAAAAAACATTTTCTTCAACAGACGACGACTTCTTCTTTTTGCCAAATTACCTGTCGTCTTCCTCCTTTTGTCCTATATCATTAATTTCTTGAGCGCGTCAGCTGGAGTTTACCAACCAAGTGTGAACAAATGGGGGATTCAAATTAAATTAAAAACTTGGGTGCATCCATTCGGAAAACACTTGACGAAAGCTCAAGTAGACACTGGCAGCACACATTTTTCTCACAGTCATTCCCTATTTGCATTATTATTCATTCACTAATGAGGATAATAATAATTGACCTGCACGAAAAATCTACAATAGTCACACATACTCACTAACTAACTACGCCATTACAAAATGAATCCAGTCAAATGTATTGGGCTTACCACCCTTGAGCTGAAAAATAATTTTCAACGGAAAATATATTCACTTGTAAATTGTTCCTTTAACCAAACGGACCACAAGGAAAACAGACTCGAGTATTCATCATAAAATGCCCCTGTGGAGCTCATCCAAAATAATTTACAGGGCATGATCATGCATATACATGTGCAACATGAGAAAAGTCTGTATATATAGTATACACCATAGACCAAAACTCATTGGTAGGCTAGTTAGTTAGTTAGTTGCCAGCTTAACTCGTTAAAAAATGGAGAGCTTATGAGAGACTGATTAAAAGTCTGTGGCTGATGATAATAATCACACAGTAGTAGTATATGTAATAATGATGACTCTCCAAGAATCATTTCTCTTTATCAAATATGGTGTGCACGTCATTCATAATATCATTACAGTCTTGTGTGCAAGAAAAAACAAGTGGGGGATCGGATCACGACTCATTTATTCCCTATCACACCTCTATATCTCCTCTCATGAGTCTATTTATACAATCCATGGAGTTATTCAACAGTGAAAAAAATTTCCACGACTCCTAGTGTGCAATACAATGGATTGGGCGACTCACAGAAATTAACTAATCAAACAAAAGTATGGCTGGTCCATAGGTGGCCCACAAATGAGCAATATAACGTAACCCTATGTATCTTCCTGTTTTCTCGTAATGAGTAAAACACACACTGCTAAAAATAATCAGAGCTATAGTACCTTGTTAGTTTGAAAATATACAAAAGACACAATGAAACTAAAATGGGAAGCTCGAGCAAATGAGCCAATTTTTGTCTTCCGCTTTAGATAGGAAAAATAGCGGACACTAAAACCCTTGAAAATACTATTTCTTACCAGCAAATGGCCATTAAATAAAACAACGTTGTTCACCAAGGATTAAGGAGCTAGACAAAATCGTGTACAGCACACACATTAGAAACACAAGTAAATTTAATGTGACATAAGGGGAGATTGCCAAATGGGTCCTGGCAAAGCATTAAACCTTAATTTGGAACTCTTTTCTTTTTTGGCACCTAAGTGAGCAGTAGCAACTGTAACTCTTTGAAAACTCGACAAAAAATCCACAGTCAGTAGTCAGTACCACTATACTAATGGAGCCATTAATGGGACTTTTGGATTTACCCTGGATGCTCAGTGGACCGTGTAAATGGGTAAAAAAAATCCATGCTCTCTAAAAGATTTGTCCGAATAAACGATTTACAAAGTGAAGCCAATCTAATAATAACTGCTACACTGGTTTCGTCTTATATACATATGGGTACTGTGTACAACAAGTGAGCTTTTTAAAATCCCAAGTTTCCACTCCCAAAATATAAACAGTGATTTGGATTTACAGTACGTTCCACACGTCTAAACTCGAAGAGATGACGACAACATGATGCATGATGATGACTTGCCGTTTGAAAGCATAACTTGCTCAAGCTGTCAAATGTTCTCTTTAGTTTTTTTCCCTGAAAAAAACTCTATATCGGATGCACATGAGAGATAGTGGCAGCATGTAGTAGCGTGTAGAAGCTGACAAGATTGAAACAAGAGGGCTCCTTGATAAAGATAGCAAAATCAAAGAACATAATGAGAACAAGGAGGACAGGTAAAGAAAAGTTGGACTTGTGCTTTAGTTAGACAAGAGAAGCGGTGGCTGTGGCTACCACCACCGCTATTTTTTCTACTGGCAAAACAAAAGAGAGGATTTAATCTCGTCTTGTCTGTCAGAAGAAGATGAGAGTTGGAAAAAATGCAGATTGGTAGCAAGCAGCACAGGATAATTGATAAGGGAAGCTATATGTTCATTACAGAGGCTAGTGATTTGTTCGTCGGACGAATGACGGGCTACAATTATTATTGTTCCTTGTGCATTGCACTGGTAATACAAATGTGCTGGATGTAATGAAGATAATGGTTACTAAATGAATTCATTGTCAGGGTTTGGGCCCAATTATAAGGTCCATGTAGCTCGGCTTTTGTTAAGTTTGTAGAGCTACGTCTAATCATTGTTAGAAGACATGGCATTACTTTCTCATGAAGACGGCTCAGTTTTTGCGTTCGTTGTTCCACTTGAACAACATATAAATTAACTGGGCACCGGATTTCTCATTACGATTTTGAATCTTATTCCCAAAAAATAACTTAAAGTCTTGCCACTGGAATCCTCGTAAACAAAAACTGTAATCCATGTGCACAAAAACAATGTTTTTTCCGCATTCTTAAATCCTAGCTAAACAATTAATCACTCTGCACCATTAAAATCCGACCTTTACACCTGGCATCAGCAACTAACACAATGGCTATCCGATTATTAATGTGATGCAGTTTAAAAACGTATGAGAAAAGCCATGGCATGGAATACAAAGCTTCTGGAATGCTAAGATAGAGATGAATAATTACCCTTTGGTTACTAATTGAATGAGCCACTGAACACTGAGAACGCTCACGTACTCGCTTAATGAATAAAGAGGAGAACTCTCAGCCTCACATCTTATTATTATTCACTTACACTGGTGTCAAGTAAGTGAAGGAGCATTTGAAGACGGCCATGGAAAAAAAAACTCGTTTTGCATAATATTAATCCTGTTGGCTACCCGTACGTAACTCAACTCACCATGAACAATAGAGGATGCACCTGTGTGTATTCACTAACTAACTAACTAACTAATAACTAACTAACAAACATAAGGATACTAACTACCATACTATGCATGTACAATTCCCCTCATATCTTATTACAGAGTCAGTTACTTTAAGTTAGTTAGTTAAAAGTGACTTAGCAAGCAAATTAGAGAACATGTTAACTGTCTGTCAAACTAAACTTGAGAGTAAAAATGTACTCACGAAGTGAAATAATAAATTCAAGATTATGCAGGCAAGAGGTTTCGAGTTATAGAAGACTTTGACTTTAGATTTTTTGTACACATTCCTGGCCTTTGTTACTTTTAAATTAATAATGCAAGCAGGAAAAAAAGTGATATGATTTTTTTATTGTGACATGTGATTGTCAGAATGTATTTGTTGGTCATATTTAGCATTGACAATGTCACCTTCCTGTCAAGCACTCATTTAAAGTCGATAAGGACTGGCGCATATATTATTATTATGATTAGTTAGTTAGTTAGTCGAATTGAATTCCATCGCTCAGAGGATGACAATGGGTGCAACGATCTAATAATAATAATATAATGTTTGACAGTTCATTCCACATGCAACTGTCATTGTGGGAGCCCTTTTATGGACTGAATCAGATATAAATGAGAATGTTTTTTACATGTGTGTGCTTAGGCGTTTCTTCATTGTGTCAAAAATGGGATGAAAACATGCCAGGAAAAAAATAATTAGGAAAAAACTTGAAAGTTAAGGAATAAAGAAATATTGCTGAATTTACCGCCGTTTTATACATGTTCATAAAGTTTACTTCCCCTATGCAAATTTAATACGCAGATGGATGGGCTCTAATGATCAAAGTACTACGGCTAACTAGTTTGACTGAAAATTCATTAACAATCAATCATTATGAATTAAAAGACGATAGAGCTCTTTACTACCATGTATGTGCTATAAACGGCGATAAAATCTGTAGAAAACAATGAACCGGTTCCCCATGCTGGTGCAGTATGAATTCCTGAGTGATCTATGATGATAATCCACATTCTTTTACATGTTGTTAAAAATAGGATGATGATCAAAGGAGAGCATAAAAGGGTCATGAGATTGCTATATACACATACTATAAAAAGTATACGGAAGATCTCACATCATTACCAATAATATAACACAGAAAAACTATATGGGATGCAAATATTCATAATATGTACAATGGGAAGACTATGTACGCAGCGATTTAAAGTGCTAATCATTCCGTAGATGATGAGAATTAACTATTCATTACTTGGCATTGTCTCCATTTAGGATTATTGTTCAGCTGGGTTCGGTTAGATTCATCGGATAAGCTTTGAAATGCTGTGTTAACTTTGCTGCTACAGATGTACAAGATTGATAACACAGCGTACTGAAAAGTCAGGTCTGAGCGCCAATCAAACAAAACTTTCAGATTCTGAATAAATGAATCTAAACTTCGTATTTGGAGTATATTCATAAAACAACACTGTAAAACAACAGTCAAAGTACAAATCGTTTTCCAAGAATAAAATTCCACCAATAAAAACTCTGTAATTACATCTACGTTATAAAGTCTCTCTCATCTCTTTATCATGTAAATTTGAAGCAGCCAAGATTAAGAATTAAGACGGTATCGATCCTGATTGCATTACACAAAAATTCCTGTGTGCTCCACCCTACCCATAAAACACAAAAATTATGAAGACCAAAAGATTAATGTCCTCAAATTACAAAGTGTGAGCTACACTCACGTTAAACGATTAACCAAACAATACATATAGATTCTAAAACCGGATTCGTGATTCCCAATTATTTTGCATAACAACACCCGAAGACAAATACTCGTGAGTTAAATGCAACCTAATAAATTATCCATTCACCATTTAAAATTTCTTTGCTATTGTGTGCACTATGGAACAGCTTGATTCATCCCAAAAGATTATTACAGGTTGTCAGCAAATTATGCAAATTAAAAGACGGCAAACATCTCCTGTTGATTTACTGCTTAATCATAGAGCCACCAGATTAAGAGAGTATGTCAAGTCTATTCTCATGTCCCATGAATCAAAAACTGGAGATTCTAATGCAATTCAACAACACTCACGATTATACAACTTAATTATATGCACATGAAATTAGATTTTATACTGTATGCAACAAAAACTTCAATCAGTTCAACAGGTGATCATTACTCGAGTTGAAAACAGATTCGCTTATTATAAATCATGAAGAAGCTATTTGCGCAATTTTAACGACCACCATGAAGAAAATGAAGGAAAAAACTATTAAATTCAATTCACACAGTTTATATACTACCTACGCCAATGAGCATGGGATAATACCATTGGAGTCATAATGAGAGAAGCAAACATTAAGTACCAAACTTTTCAACTGTTTTATAAAAACTGACACACAACCAAATAATGTGAGTCGACAGGAAGTCACGCGAAAAAAAACTTGGTGGTCATGTAAAAGCTCACCAACCACGCATCCAGCCTACAGTAGGTAAGTTAGTAAAGTTAGTTAGTTAGCCTGCATGTAGAGTTCAAAAAAGAGCTTGTACAAACACCACAAAAGTTAAACGGTACTAGCCGCAAACAAGCAGGAGCTATTAGGTTCTTCATCTGGACCCTCATAAAGAAAAAGGAGTGTTTTTTTAACGTAAATAGATAGCAATGATGAGAAAAGTGCCATTTGCCTTTTCTAAAGTTACTTATGAGGTAGTTAGTTAGTTAGTTAGTTAGACTGTTTCACCTGTTTTCCAGATTTTAGGTCCTAGGAATCGAAAAAAACTAAATTATTGTCAATAATTGTATATCTGAGCAGATTTTAGCACACATGAATTTCCCATCTAAAGCTACATTTAAAGATTTCACCCAATATTTACCTAACCAAGGTCTCCCAGAAATACTAATGTGTGCCCTGACTGAGAGTGAAGCAGCCCAGCAGACCCATGCAAGGCAATTAGAGGGGAACTCGTACAAGTGAAAAAAGTGCTTTCGGCTCCGCACCTCCAGTTCTTATATGCTCTTTTATTGCATGGGAGTTCTCTAGAAAGAGGGAGACCACCGACCTTTATAATTACAGTGCTGGAGTACGTCATCATTTTGGCAACCAACTGCAGACACTGGCCATCACCAGTCCCTTGTTTTGATGAGCACCCATTTCCCTTGATATTTACTTTGGAGACCGATTAAACTCAACTACTGTAGCTTTGGGCGTCCATTAACTTTCCACAGGTATACAATTACCCCTTGAAAGGACAAATTCGTAGTAATCCTTGGAAAAACGTATTGTTTGATGAAATAAAAGTCAAGAAGATCTCCTTATGCAATAATAAAAGTAATCCATATTATCAAGAAATGTACATTACTAGCTTCGTCTTTTACGCAAGGTCTTTGCTCTCTTTGTATTGAAATTTATGAAAGAGAAAGGATTAAATTGAAAGAAGAAGAAGTCAAAGTCAACTCATAAGTTGTGCAGCCTCCACGTTATGTATTTATGGAAACGTGAATTGAACCCTTCTACAAAAAGGTGTTACCAAAATATTCCATAGTTTGCTCTTCCTTTATTACTACGAGGGTGACTGTGACAAAAAGGAAACTCTTGCACCTCTATTATGAATCCTATGCATAGCCAGACTCAATGAATGTGTCTCCCATATTAGTGCTGAGTGACTGTACGCTTTTTCTTAACAACTCGACTTGAACTACATAATATTAGTATACATACTATATACGAAGAGAGACTGAGCGAATTTTCTCTTCCCTGAGCTTTTAACTTTCTCTCTTGCCCTTTCTGTTCGGAATCAACGAACTCATGCGTGTTTATTGAAAAATCATTCTGCCTTGAAAGCATGCCATGAGCCTAAAACCCTGTAATCGAAAATTCATGTCTCACCCAGAACAAAAATCCTACAGAATCCATACATACACACTATATTTTTCACTCATAGTCTCATTCAAAAGCTGGAAGAAAAAAAAATTGAGTGAATTCATCTGAATTGAAGGTGGCTCCAAGGTCTTCCGTTTTCCAGGCGTCAATCCCACATATATATACAGAGATAGATGGAATATACTTACTTTTACTTAAACTTACTTGTTCACTTACTCAACTTATATACAAAAGATAGTTATACACTGTACATATTTTTACTACGCACTTACTTACTTACTTACTTAGTTTTGCCAACCCTTTTTTCCATACTTTACATTTGACACATTTCTCTCTTCATTTCATCTTCAAGTCTTCACATTTCCTTTTCTTTCACCATTTCCATCCATTTTCCTATACCTATAATGTACTGTCTTTTTTCCTCTCCCTCTCATGTCTTATGCATACACTCGCTTTCCTCTCAAACATCAGTCCGTGAGATAATAATACAAAACGAATATACATCCATACACGGGATTCCTAAGTAGCACCATTACCAATGTACTGGTCCCAAAAAAAGTTTCATGTCGCTAACGACAAAATGTCTAAGTTGAGTAAGTATCCATATTATGCAAATGAGGCATACACCCACCTTATGTAGTCACTCACACATGATATGTGTAAATGCATACAAGGCACATGTACAGACTACATAACTTGATTCATCATAACGGGGAAGAAAAAAAAGAAGAAAATTTCTTGTCTCGGACTTTTTTCCCTCTCTGTCATCTGTCGATATATAATATGAAGACATCAAACGTACCATGTACTCTACGGGCGCGTTATGTATGCACTACTTATTCACAACAAAGGACAAGATGGGAATACAAAATGGATGAGCACTTTTTTTCGGGTTAGTATGCACTTTACTTTTTTATCTCATCATCGTCATGTACTGCTTGTTGTCTTCCAAGTTGACTTATGAATGATTTGGGACACAAAGAATAAAGAAAAGCTGTGGCTTTATTTCTACACATGGAGTTTGACTATCCCCCGTAACTTACACTTGAGACTCAAATGATAGGCAATAATACCAATCAATGAATCAATACTACAAAACAAATCAATCTAAATAAAGCAAAGCAGTGGGAAGATTGGCCTTACAAACTATATATATTTGTGAGTTAAACAATTTTACATTCTTACCCATTAATGGAAGTAGCGGTGAGAAACCATGATAAAAAAGAACTGGCTACTTTAAGCCACAGCTGCCAACAAAGGTTGTCCGAGTCTTGGACACAGTTATCAAGAAACAGCTGAGTCCCCTCATCCATTTGAAATCTATGAAACTTGTCCCATGTTCCTAGTGGTGTTGAACTAAGCACACAATTCTGGTCCACAGTGTACCACTGGAAAGTTAATTCAAACTTAAATCAACGAGGAATGCATTATTTATAGTGGCAGGGGACAAATCATCATCATGTATGCATGAGTTTTAGAGACATGGAGGCTACTCTATTTTCAAAATGACTTTTGAGCACGAAAAATTAGTTGAGAGCTTCATACACCAATATTCCAAGCCTTGACGAAAATAAAGAGTTAGAGTTAGTTGCGAAAAGTCAAAGCAATTGCTTCGTCTTTTCTGACTATATAGAAAAATCGAAGATTACTACATAACCTCTTTTAGTTGGTTACAAAAGTTGAAAAAAGTTATATACTCATTTATATTCATCTCACCAAATACGCCACATTAACAAGCAAACTCACGACAATGATTAACATAATGCACGCGCCAAAAGCAGGCCATATATTTCAGCATTTAGTTGCGTCTTGCGTGGGCTTACAACTTTTCCCAAACAAGTTCAATATGATTGACAGTCAATAAAGTTGAAAAAGTCATGAAAATGATTCACGAGTGCTCCACCTTACAATTAGCTAACTAGACTACTAATTTCAAGAAAATTATTTGGAGGCGGGTCACGACCTCACACATGCACAGTGACATTGAACTGACTAACTGTAACTATACAAGCTAAATAGAAAGTGTTCAAATGACAAATTTATTATCAACCTCAACCCACAACAATTCCAATCCGTTATATAACGGTGAAACCCGAAGGTTAAGCATTTCCAGGTAAAATCATTATCATTAGATTGCCTGTGAAAGAAAAGCATGCACAATGACAATTTTTTTTGGGGACAAAAAGGGTTCCGCTGGGAGCCAACGGGAGGAGCCCAGTCTCTCGTACTTTTTTCTCCGTGATTTTTTAAAAGCTTTTTTATGTACGTAGGTAAAATCACTAAATCCTTTATATGAAGGCGCGTGCATTTCTCTCAGTGCTTACTTTTTCCATTACTCTGTGTGTGCTTCATTCAACTTCGTACATAACATATGCATTGAAGAAAAGAGGCCACCCTATGGGAACTGACGTAAATTTCAATTTAACTTTGGCAATCGCCATTTTCCCTTCTCAACATTCGTACCACTAGTCTATTTATATACGACTATGTATTTGCTATACCTCGCT
>Ga0210040_10010210_pt1 | contig 10801 bp, 12 predicted proteins | sample CryGeyCG12114_NA_FD_185462 | JGI IMG/M metagenome (GOLD analysis project Ga0210040, IMG submission 185462) | Groundwater microbial communities from aquifer - Crystal Geyser CG19_WC_8/21/14_NA (SPAdes) (version 2) | ecosystem: Environmental > Aquatic > Deep subsurface > Groundwater | place: USA... | reverse complement strand
CAGCACCCTCTTTCGTCAAGACAGTGATCAACGATAAGGACGCTAAAGAACAGGCAATGTTCACCAACGGATCACCTTTCTTGAGCTTGACCCATCCAACAAAGCCCAGACCACCTCCGACGAAGAGGACTAGTATGATTGCATGACCAATAGCAGCCTGATGCAACTGGTCTGTGAACAGAACGCTTATGCTCATGCTGACAATGGACACAACAGCTGTATAGAGGAACGCGATAAATGCCACGCGGGTGGCGTCCAGCATACTGCCGAAAGATCTTGCAGGGTGGAAGTAGACTGTGATTGTGGCTACCAGGTGCTTAGAGTCTTGTCTCCCAAAGAGCGTGCTGAAAGCTGGTACGAAGGTAGCCATACTGCCCAGCAAGTAGGCCAAAGCACATTTGAACATGCTCTTGCCGGTCTCGGACTGGGCAAAGTTCTTCGTCTTGTAGCCATACTCTTTGACCCTGTTCCATGCTGAAGGTCGACCATCTAACCAGTAGAAGCGGTTGGGGTCTCGTGGGCTTTCGGGCACATCCTGTAAAAGCCGCGAGTTCGAGCTATTAGACGAGGGACAACCATCTGCAAGGGTCAGAACGGGAGTGAGTGAGAATGTCCTTTTCGATTTTGTCGCAGTCTGAGGGTCTATGAAGGTGGCACGTCGCAGCTGATCGAGTCAGCGAAGTAACACGGAGTTGTTGTAGAGGTTAGGCACACCTGGGCTCTGATATGTCGAGGACTTCCGGGCGTGGTCGGTTCATTCGTAAGCGACATGCTGAAAAGGCTCCTGGTTGCATCACAGGGTAACGCGCCAAACGGATACCATACGCCCGACTAACAATACTCTCAAGAGGCTACAGCATATCCAAAACGATGGAGAGGAAACAGAGAGTACACCATAGCTAATCTCGAAGTGTTAAGAACAATGCATCAGCTGGTGGCCTGGAAACTGACCAGGCGTGCTGCGATATCAGACGGGTGGAGGAGGTCAACGCGCAGGCACGTGCTGCACGAAAATAAAAACGCGAACACGGCACAGCTTTGTTACAACCACAATGCTTACTTTACCCCTCGTTTTCAAGTATCACGGTGCGAACTGCTGTAGCATACTGAAAGCCATCCGTTGAGAGGCAGATGGAGCATGACGCTCATGCTGCACCTCCCAGTGGATTGCGCGTATTGTTTAAGCAATGGCAAAAGTCTTCAAGGGAGACAGTGGACTCTGATCCTGATGTGCTTGATACATCATGCCTGGATATCGATAGCCGTGTGAGCAAATTCAGTATTGATGATGAGCATCAAGCCTCCATCGCCAGATCGTTCGAGCAATTCATGTGCGATGGCAGCTATGCAAGTCGGAGGGCAAGAGTCGTTTGTTTCGAGGTGAAAGCCTTACCTGGTGGGCATTCACTGCCATTGCGCGGTATTGTACCGACAGCTTCTGATCATGGTAGGCTTGTTTCTCTACCCTTCTTTGCTGCCGGGCGATGTACAGGCTGTGCTACTTAACAAACTCCTACATCGAGACTTGAGCGATCCTAACCACACCAACAATCTCCATCTCCATTACGATATACCGAGCGACCCAGACACCAATGCGCTCCCACCGCAATCATTCTTCGAATTCGATATCCGACAGCAGCTCCAGCCAAAGGATAGAACGACCCATAAACCCAAATCAATCAAGCAAGTCCTCGAGAAGAATCTGAGATGGGTGACGCTCGGGGGCCAATACGACTGGACGAACAAGGTCTATCCAGATGAAAAGCCGCCGCCTTTCCCGTCGGACATAACAGACCTGCTCAAAGGTACCTTTCGAAACATTGAACCACAAGCCGCGATTCTAAATTTCTACTCTCCAGGCGACACGCTTAGTCTCCATCGTGATGTAAGTGAAGAATGTGACGAAGGACTTATCAGCGTCAGCATTGGATGTGATGCACTGTTCTTGGTCGCAAATGGTGATGGGACAAGGACAGAGGTTATCAGACTGAGGTCTGGAGATGTGATCCTGATGTCGGGTGAATCGAGGTACGCTTGGCATGCTGTGCCTAAGGTTGTCGCGGGCACGTGCCCGCATCCTTTGCAGGACTGGCCTTGCATGGATACATCTTCGTCCTTCTCACAATGGCGAGGCTGGCTGGCGAACAAACGCATCAATCTGAATGTACGGCAGATGCGGTAAGAGTCGTCCATTGCATCAAGGATGAGGCATGAATCACAAGCGAGCCACATGCTGGCTTTAACAAGCAGTGTCAGAGTTCGCTGGATCGAGGGTTCTTTGTAATAGTGAGATTTGAAAGCCTGGGCGTTGAGCTCCTCATATGGGCTCTTTCCTTTGTAACTCGCGATGCCGAGTAAGATAAGCATGCAGCAGCGGCCACTTTGTTTGTCCGGAGGGTGCCTGTCCAGTGCTCAATCACCTTTTGGCTCTACTCATAATTTTCACCGTAGCACCGGCTACGTTGCTCATGCGGCGCGGGGCAGGAACACGCGAGCGGAATCAACCCCCCTGTCATGAGTCTTTGACCCCAGGCTACCTTGACATATGACCAGTAAGCCATCGTTTGCAAGCTCTCTACAATATGTTCAGAAGACGTTGGACGGGTGAGAAGCGCTGCAGAGCCCCCACGCAGCTTGACATGATGGCTCCTCTCTCTGCCGTGTCTGCATGCCGCCACTTTGCTTATTACGAGTATTGCGCCGCGCCCCGAACTTGTCAACTTCCTTTTGCTGCATGCTCACTCGCGCTACAAGCCCCGGAGAACACCACGTCAGAAATTGGCATCTCGTTATCTCTTTTAGGCAGGTGGCTATATGTACCGTAAGTTCATGTTCTCCAACAGCACCCCCTCCATGGATCCTGCTGTGGAGACCCACTGGAGTGTTGAAGAGATATTATGATCTCTGCTCAAGAGCTCCAGCTGTGCTGGCTATCGTGGTCTTGTCCACGTCGCTGACAACAAACACGCCGCTCGTTGAATAACTCCCGAACGCTCGTCAACATGGTCACGGACTGGAAGTCGCTCGCAACAGGAAAAAGAGATGCGATCTTGAAATCAATTCCGGAGAAGTGGAGGTTGGGAAAAATCCCCTCTGTCGAGGAGCAGAAAGATGTGACGGGCCCATATATACAACAATTTTTAGACAAGAAAGAAATCGAGATCACAGAAACAGATGCCGTCGGGATCGCAGAAAAGGTCGCTGCAGGATCATGGTTTGCAGTCGACGTAGCCCAGGCATTCTGCCACAGAGCGGCCTTAGCGCATCAGCTGGTAAACTACCTACTGCTAATCCATATCGTCCGCTAACAAGTCAAGGTCAACTGCCTCCACGAGACATTTTTCGACGCCGCCATTGCAGACGCCAAAGCCCTCGACGCATACTACGCCGAACACAAGAAGACCAAAGGCCCACTGCACGGTGTGCCCGTCTCGCTGAAGGACCAGTTCCATGTCAAGGATGTCGAGACGACAATGGGCTACGTCGGCTGGATCGGCACGTTCGAGGGCAAGGAGGGTGACTCACGGCATAAGACATTCGAGAGCGAGATGGTAAGGGAGCTGAGAGAGCTTGGTGCGGTGCTGTACTGCAAGACAAGTGTGCCGCATACGCTCATGTCTGGTGAGACAGTGAACAACATCATCGAGTACACATGGAATCCAAAGGACCGGTACTTATGCTCTGGCGGTAGCTCTGGCGGTGAAGGAGCCCTCATCGGCCTAAAGGGCTCACCCGTAGGCTTTGGCACGGATATTGGTGGTTCGATCCGGATCCCTGCCGCATTCTGCGGTCTCTATGGCATTCGGCCCAGCGCTGGACGACTCCCATATGAAGGCATGGCCAACTCTATGGACGGTCAGAACTCTGTACTGTCCGTTGTTGGCCCACTTGCCACAACTGCCAGATCTGTGAGGTTTCTGGTCAAGTCCATACTCTCACAGAATCCATGGCTCTACGATCCCGGAGTGGTAGAAATGCCATGGCGCGACGATCAATACCAAGCAGTCTGGGACCGCGTCAACGACTCAACCGGCGAACTCACCTTCGGCCTAATGAAGACAGACGGTATAGTCAATCCTCAACCGCCAGTAGCACGCGCAGTTTCCATGGTAGCAAAAGCCGTCGAAAAAGCAGGCCACAAACTCATAGACTGGGAACCACCATCCCACGCAGGAGGCCTAGCGACAACCTTCAACACCTGGTCCTTCGACGGCGGCAAGGACATCCACAGCGCTTTCGCACTCTCGGGCGAACCCATCTCCCAGCAGATCAAGATGACCTACGGCACAGAACCGGGACCCGAGAAAAGTGCCACAGAAATAGCAAAGAACAACGTCGCACAACGACAGTGGAAGAAAGAGTGGACGGATGCATGGAATGGCACGGCGTCGAAGACCTCCACGGGCCAGCCGATCGACTGCATCATCGCGCCTCTAGCACCCTACGCTGCGGCACGACCAGAGAAGTACAAGTGGTACGCTTACTCCGCCTTCGTGAATGGGCTGGATTACACCTCGGTGGTGGTGCCGGTAACCTACGCCGACAAAAGCAAAGACAAGTACGAAGACGGATTTAAGCCCATGAATGAAAATGATCAGGCCGCTTATGAAGACTATGATGCCGAAATATACGATGGAGCTCATGTTGCGGTTCAGCTGATCGGGAGGAGGTTTCAGGAGGAGAAGATGTTGGCGATTGCCGAGTATGTTGGGCAGATATTGGGGAAGGAGAATATTTAATAGAGGCAAACCTACATGTTGAGGAACACGTTATCTGCTGCAATTCCGATGAGTGGTTTTGGACGAGAAGCAAATCGGCCAAGTGCATGTATGGATATCCTGGTTGGAGCCTTGCCTTCATATCACCAATTCCTCGAGCACACTCTCCATCTCCCCTCTATCAAGCGGAACACCGAGCAGTTCCGTCCCACCCACATCTTTCCTCGTCGTGAGCATCTGATGATCATGAAACTCCTTCAACAGAAACCTAAAGTTCATATCCGACGAACATATGAACTCCTCGCTTGCTTTCTGATAGAGGGTGCGGTACTCAATGCCTATGTCTTCCGCAGCATGAGTTCGCGTGTTATTCCGCTTTCGTGGTGTAGCTGATACATCGAGTAGACTTGGGTCGATGAATTCTTCGGCAGCGTCCATGCCATCGCCGGCATCAGCGTCGTCGTCCGCGAGGATCGTGAGGATCTCGGACAGCAGCAGACGATACAGGTTGCGAGCATTCTCTGGGAGTGATTTGAGCACAAAGCTGACACCTTGGCTTCCGCCTACACGTCGTCCCTTGCGACCTAGGAGCTCATTCACGTCGTCAACGACACTTGTCTCAACATCGTAAGATGCAAACGTCGTGGCATCATGGAACACGAAATTGTAGGTGTCCCTTGTGTTGCTGGGGAATAGGAGCTGGAAAGTTGGGGTGTCACAGGTGCAGAGGGTGTGTACGTTGGAGTGGGCTGAGAGACGGGAGAGGAGAGCCTGCGCTGTGGAAGAGCGGAGTGCGGATGAGGGATGGTCGAGACTATTGATGAGGAGGTAGACTGGCTGAGTTACGTTGTCGAGACGTGCTAAGAGCGTGTCGAGGATGTCTTGTGGTTGGCCTATTAGTTTCACCGGTGTCGGCTCTTCCTCGTCTGGAGATGATTGGATTGCGGTAGCGATTGTGTTGAGGACGTGCCGTATATTCAGCTTATGGGCATAGCCATTTGTTACTACGATCTTCGGATGTGCCTCATCTCTTTTCGCGGCCTGCCGGCAGAGGTGTTCGGCAAAATCCTGTACTAGCTGCCTCTTACTACCCCAGCCATAGAGGCATATGCTGAAGGATTGAGATAGCTCGAACTGCCATTGTGGAAAAGCTCGAGCATGCAATTTGGGGAGATATCTCTTCTCTAGGTCATGCGCATCTTTATGCTTTCTGACTTCAGCCAGGTAGTCATCATGGGAGAGCAGGCCAAGGACAGAGAAGGAATTCGTCGATGTGGGCTGCTGGTTTGCTGGGCCGACGCGGGTCTGGAAAAAGTAGCGTTCCTCGGGAGGGATATCTCCATCAGGGGTGGGTGTTCGCTTGTTTCTTGCACCTTTGGGACGTCCTCTACCTCGCTTCGAGGGTGTCTCTGGTGCTGGAGTCGTGCCATCACCGGCTTCCTCAACTGAGTCAACGAGAGCTTGTTCTGCTATAGTCTGCAGGGCAGGACCGAACGCTTCAAGCGTGTTGGCAAGCTCTTCATCGTCGACGACATCCTGCACCTTGCGCTTCTTTGCTGAGGGCATGGTATGCCGTACGTGTTATGAGGAGGGTGTCGGTACACGTGATGGAGACAGTTGCGAGGGAGATAGGGGCCCCTCCTTCATCACGTCAAGGTGGTTTTGATATCTGTCCCGTGCTCCGGTCTTCGATCCTGGTTGGCAGCAGGGTGTTCGCTGTTATCTGGTTCATGGTGAAGTGCCTCTTATGAGACTGCTGTGTGGCCTGCCATTCACTGCGCATGTGTATGATTTGCCGAAAGAGGCAAGTCTCGGGTCCCGGAAGGCTCCGCTGCGGCTGATCGACCAACTCAACCTTGTATGGTGGTACAGGCACGTAGGCGGTGATCCTGACAACTGGGACACTGTCAGCGCTTACACACATGTCGAAGTAGTAAAGCACAAAACACTACGATCCCTTAGAGAATTGTCTTGTGAAGACATCAGTTCCGCGGTAGGGTACGGGAGCCCTCTCACAGCGGCTGCGGCGCAAGTGGTGCTGGCCTGCGAAACGACCCGATCCAGCAACAGCGTTTGCTTCAGGTCACACGCTGCAGCATCTTGGAGAGCCAACACTCCGTAGAAAGGTAGAGGACATGGCGGGCTCTGGGGCGCTCGGTGTGGTCAAGGTAAGCACCGGAGCGCTGGACATGCCTCTACTGCGCTCGCAGTACTAACCCACCGATAGACCGTCATCGCGCCTTTGCTTGTCGCTGCCGCACTGTACCTTCTGCTCTCCTACCTCATTTTGCCTTTCTACAGGCGCTACCGAGCCGATATATCACGATACTCGCAGTATGCGCCATTATCATCTACGTTGCAATCCACCACCTCGATCTTTGGAGACTACATCCCAGAAGCACTACGACCCAGATCGATACGTGAGAGATTAGGAGACCTCTTCTTTCGCCTTGTCATACCGTCCGTGTGGGCATTGAGAAATAGGAGAGGTGAGCAAGATGGAGAACAGGGAAGGAGAGGGAGCGCGGCCAGTGAGGACGACGGCGGCCTGTTCGATGAAGAGAGTGGAGAGCGGATGGTAGGGTTCGACATGGATCAAGGCAGACGCGCTGTTGATGGCAGACGGAGAACTGATGGTAGGCTGGGAATAAGGGATTCTGGGGAAAGTGATGCCATACATGCTGCTGTTGGAGGAAGACCTAGATCTAGACACGAGGACGATGCTTCGACCCGAAGGCTGAGCAGAGAACTTGAGGAGGGCTTCAGAGACGACTCAGGAAGCGAATTATCTGATGAGGAAGTGACAGTCGGCAGGAGGAGACCGAGCATGGCGAGTAGTCGGTAGTAGCCCCAATGCACCTTGTTGAGACCTTGAGACTTTGAGGCCTTCTTCTACTGCACCAATCGTCAACAGCAACTGTGAGCGAATGAAGCACGTTACTTGTACCTGTAGAAATGGCGACATGACCTGCAGTAGTGCTGACCAGCAGGGGAGGAATGCGAATCTGCCGAGCCAGCACACGAGGATCCAGATCTGACGCACATGCTGCCCACAGAAGTACAGAAGTGGCACGGAAAACTCTTTCGTTGACCACGCAAATCGATCTCGCTAGAATGAGCTGCGGCATTGGCCCCTACTGTCTTGACTCTTCAATATCACCGCTGTCCTCTTCACCGCTTACGCACTACGCTACCTAAGATCGTGCTCGAAAGCCTTATGGACGTTCGATTCTACGATCGACTATCATCCGAGTTCCCATTATGACAGCCTCCGATGCGGTGAACGGCGCCCCGCCGAGGGGAAAAGTTATCCAAAAATACGGTGGTATGTTTGGAGTCGGCGAGAATGAGTCGAAGTAGACACCATCTGACACCCTTGCAGGTACATCCGTCGGCAAGTTCCCAGTTGACATTGTCAACGTCGTCAAATCGAGCCTTGTGGATAATGATGTTGCCATCGTGTGCTCTGCCAGGAGCAGTTCCACCAAAGCTGCTGGCACCACAAATAGATTGCTTCGTGCTGCTTCGGATGCTGAGAACCATTACTCAAAGTCCTTCCACACCTTGATCGCCGACGTTCGTGCGGATCACATCGACACAGCCGAGAAAGAAATCAAGTCGTCCGAGCTACAGGCAAGACTCAAACAGGAAATCAACGATGAGTGTGACCTCGTCATTCGCATCCTCGAGGCCGCGCAGACACTTGGAGAGACAAGTCCTAAATCGAGAGATAAGGTCATGAGTGTGGGCGAGAAGCTGAGTTGCAGGTTCATGGCCGTGATGCTGGAAGACAATGGCGTCCCAGCCGCATATGTCGATTTCGCAGACATCATTGACTTCAAGGTCAAGCACGGTCTGGACCAGGACTTTTACGACACAGTAGCGGCAAACATGGCAAAGCTTCTCCCAGACTTCTCAGCAAAGGTCCCCGTCATCACAGGCTATTTCGGGGCCATTCCGCGAGGTCTGCTCACCACAGTCGGAAGAGGCTACACCGATCTTTGTGCAGCTCTGGTCGCAGTTGGGACGAAGGCGCAGGAGCTCCAGATCTGGAAAGAGGTCGATGGCATATTCACAGCGGACCCCAGGAAGGTTCCAACGGCACAGTTGATCCCGCAGATCAGTCCTGCAGAGGCTGCAGAGCTGACTTTTTACGGCTCAGAAGTCATTCATCCCTCGACCATGGACCAGGTCATCCGAGCAAGAATCCCCATCAGAATCAAAAATGTTATGAATCCGCGGGGAAAAGGGACTATCATCTTCCCAGATAGCCCTCAAGAGTGGGAAAAGACCTTAGACGGCCATATACCTCAACTCTTCCGATCTCGGAGCTCAACTCTTATCAACGGCGCAGCAAAGCGACCAAAGCGACCAACGGCCGTGACCATGAAGGACAGGATACTGGTTGTTAATGTCCACTCCAACAAGCGATCTTTGTCTCATGGCTTCTACGCTGGCATATTTGCGACTCTGGACAGATGGCGGCTCTCCGTCGACGTCATCTCCACTAGTGAGGTCAACATCTCTATGGCCCTACACTCGGAAGCACCTCTGTACACCGGCGGAGGTGACGACGAATACAAGATTGTGGACCAGGATCTGCAAGGTGCCATCAATGATTTGAAGAAGTTCGGGGCTGTGGATATCATCCCTGACATGGCTATCGTGAGCTTGGTGGGTAAGCAGATGAAGAACATGGTCGGCGTGGCCGGCAAGATGTTCTCTACGTTGGGCGAGAACAGTGTCAATATCGAGATGATTTCACAGGGTAAGCTGCTCTCCACCATCAGATGATATGTAAAGCTAATGCAGGACCAGGTGCGAGTGAGATTAACATCTCTTGTGTTATCGGGGAAAGAGATGCCGACCGCGCTCTGAACATCTTACACACGAACTTGTTCACTTTTTTGGATAATTGAGACGGGCGCATCCACGGTCTTCTATACTGATCGTATATACCGACCTCTTCATTTTCTTTGTAGGCGTGATGAATATATCGGTACCATGTAAGCAGCTATAGCATCGCGGTTATCAATCCTAAAATAGGAGCAGAGTTCTAGAGTTTGAAGCATTGACTCTTCAGCCGTTATCCAACAAAGCAAGATCCATGTCAGAATGTCAAGCGTTGCATATGCGTTGGCCAACGAAGCAAGGGAGAGCTTGGACGACAGCCAGTAGAAGAGCAGTTCCTGAGCAAAAGTAACACTAGGCGCGTGCTAGCGTGAAGGGTGTCAGGTCAAGAGGAGCTTCACCTGTGCAATACGATTCGTTCCCTCCTGACACGGGCGTAACGCGTCCAGATCTAGCTTCATCGCACTCGGCCTTGACGCTGATGAGACAATTCAGAGTGCCATGGTAAAAGCCTGCAAAACTTACCTCGTACCAGGGCGAGCGGACAGCCGCTTGGAGTGTACTTCCTTTTTGTCCCGCACCTTGCTTATGACACGGTCTTCCAAGTCTTTCGTTTCACCCACTAATCTGCAATCTGCGCTCACCTCCGTACCTCTTCCATTCCCGTGCATAACACCACCTCACTTGTTTACTATACACCATTTGAAGTCACTGTCCAGTAGCTTGAACCAACGACGACGACATACTACATTTGGCCTATCATCGATTCTCGAGTTCGACCTCTTAGTAATTTTCGCACAGATACTTGGGCAATTCCTTAATCCACCTCCTTCGCGCTCGAGCCAAGCCACAAAAGACACCTCTAGTCAGGTAATCCTCATATCGAGTCCTGCATAGTGCAAAAGATAATCAAGAGGCAAAACTATTATCTTCGTGGTCAGTAAGTTGTCGGCGGCCAAAACCGCTGTTGGAGTTCGCTGTCGATCCCACATCGTGGCATCTGCAGGACAAGTCTCAACTGCGCCTTCACCCAACAGCAACAACAGCCACGTTTTGGATTCAGCTCAGCATCTCGTCGCGCAGACGCGCAGTCTTGTACAAAGATTCAGCTGAGCCCACCTTGGAGCTTCTCAACCACCATTCACCATGTCGCCGACGCGTCAACCACCAGCCATACAGATATACCAGGATTTTGCTGATCCGCACGCACAACCCCCACCACAGAAGAGGCC
>Ga0210040_10010209_pt1 | contig 10802 bp, 17 predicted proteins | sample CryGeyCG12114_NA_FD_185462 | JGI IMG/M metagenome (GOLD analysis project Ga0210040, IMG submission 185462) | Groundwater microbial communities from aquifer - Crystal Geyser CG19_WC_8/21/14_NA (SPAdes) (version 2) | ecosystem: Environmental > Aquatic > Deep subsurface > Groundwater | place: USA... | reverse complement strand
GAGTTTAGTGGTGACCAACTCGGCTCCCGCTTCATCCAGCACAAACTCGAGGTCGCCAATAGCGACGAGAAGGACCGAGTCTTCAGTGAAATCGCTCGCGACTCCAGACAGCTCATGACAGATGTGTTCGGCAACTATGTCATCCAGAAGATGTTCGAGCACGGCTCACAGTCGCAGAAGAAGGTGCTTGCTAGTCACATGAAGGGGCACGTGTTTGCTCTTTCAACACAGACGTACGGATGCCGCGTTGTCCAAAAGGCTCTTGAGCACATCCTCACTGACCAACAGGCAAGCTTGATTAGGGAGCTAGACGGCTGTGTCCTGAAAGTTGTCGAGAATCAAAATGGCAACCACGTGATTCAGAAAGCAATTGAGCGAGTGCCGGGCGAGCACATCCAGTTCATTGTCGATGCACACCGCGGACATGTTCACTATCTATCGAAGCATTCATACGGTTGCCGAGTTGTGCAACGAATGCTCGAACATTGCCAACCTCGTGCCAAACGACAGATCCTGGACGAGCTCCACCTTAACATTTCCGACTTGATTCAGGATGCATTTGGCAACTACGTCGTGCAACATGTGATCGTCAATGGCGAGCCACAAGACCGGAAGCCGGTCATCGACAAAGTACAAAGCAAGTTACTGGAGAACGCTATGCACAAGTTTGCCAGCAACGTCGTGGAGAAGGCGCTGGATTATGCTGAAGAGCAGCAATGTCGTGCTATGCTCCATAAGCTGACGGCACGAGACGAAAATGGTCAAAGCCAGATCATCAAGTTGCTCAGCCATCAGTATGGCAATTATGTTATTCGTAAGTGGACATTTGGTTGAAACGGTCTTTACTAACGGACGCGCAGAAAAGAGCGCCGCTCGTCTCTCTGGGCATGCACTTCAAGCTCTCATCGACGAGATGGAGCAGTATTTATCGACGCTCCGCCGAGTCAGCAATGGTAAGCAGGTCACTGCTCTTGAAGGCTCAATCCGAGACGCTCGACAACGACTCCATGGCCAGCAGTACGAAAACGGCATGACTCCTACACAGCCCAGAGGCAGTATTGGCCGACGATGATTGACCTCGATGGCCACTTCTCGATTTTGTACAGAACAATCCTCCACTTGTCCATCAACAGCAACGACAGACAGATATTCTTCGGCATTCCAGACACGAAGCCCAGCAAGCCGCTGGCAATTAATTATATACACAATCTTAGCAAGTTGCATTGTCTTTTCGGTGTATTAAGACTTCAGGTTGGATTGGTTGTTACGGTGTTGGCGCATAGACGGGAAGGAAGTGCGCCCAGATAGATAGAGCCATGCACGCATGAAACATTTGCATTTCCATAGCAGGCAAACCCGGTACCATTGATACTTTTGCGGCCAAGTTATGAGCGCAAAGTCAATACTTTATATCCCATGTCCATGCCATGCCCACCATGTCTTGCGTCAACCTCCGCGTTTCAACCTATGGTAAGAGCTGACCTGCTCCGCAGCATAGCTTTTCCATGTCCGACGTATTAACATATGCGCATCATGGCACCGCTCGACGTGCTTTGATCATTGATCGTAACTTCCTGAGCTGATTAAATGATTGACAGGGGCTTATAACGACGCGCAATAGAGTTCTGAGGATCAGCCACGTTCGGACCCCAACCACAAGACGGGACGGGACACAGGCCACGGAAACACGAAGAACGCGTTCAGCGGTATGCGCACCTCCAGCACTCCGCGATGGCAGCTGTTTCCTTTCACTCATCTCGCCTGTATTTCAAGCTATCCATGATTGTTATTGGCTTATGTCCAAACCATGTCGCAAGGCAGACGGCCAACGACCGTTCAGGTACGAAGGAATGGCGCTATATGATGAAATTGCCCGCAGATCCTTCTAACGTTCAAGTGGAGTGCCTGTACAAACACGTCTGCGTCGCTGTTGGCAGGCTTCAGCCTCATCCCTGTCGCGAGTGGTGCCAAGCATACAGGGATTGTCGGCCCCAAGCAAGCTTGAACGAGCTAACCCCAAAGAACACTCGAACTTATCTCGTTCTCTTCATTGATCCATCCTAACGTTCACGCCGTCCCTGTTCGAGGAGCTTAAACTGATTATGGCTTGACTATTCAAACGTGCTAACCATGCCGGCTTCGGGACGCTCATCTTCCTTCCATGCCAGGCACAACTTTGTGACTTGACTTTCGAACCAACCCAGTTCGAGGCGTCGATCGTTGTGTTCCTGGACGGGTGGCCCCGTGGGCTGGTTCACAATGCCAGCCATGAGTCCGACTGTTGTCGCAGTCTTTGCTCGAGCTCCTCAGTTTTCTAACCGTGCGACACTGATCTCATTGACTATCAAATGACCATAGTATAGATACTTTGCTACTTGAAAGAATGGCTGGCGCTGGAATAGCGATCGAACTGCCTACGAACCGCCAGTCGAGATATCTCAATGGTCCAGTACCAGACATTTACGATCCCAATTACATTCCAGTCCTCAATGGAGCAGAGATCAAGGTGAACTTCAGTCAACCATCCTTCTCTGGCCTACCAAGCATACCAACACCGTATCAGAATGCTTCGCAGACATCTCTAAAAAGGTCGAAGAGTGGCTCGGCACCAGAAACAGTCGTGCATAGTCCTACCCCAAGCCCTCGTCGGACGCAAAGAGTAGCAGCGAACAACGATGCTCCGCCACGGTCGCCACAAGAGATAGGAAGCTCATACGATCCATTGCGGGACAATGGCTACCCTACCAGCAGCTCCGACGACAATAGGACCGAGAGCAGTGAAGCAAGCACAACAGGCGCGTTTCCGCCACTGGAGGAGCAAGTGTTTATGATACCAGGAAACGCTACACCCAGAGTGGAGGAGATGCAGTTTCCGAGGGTGCCGCAATCGGCACGCTCGTCGATTTCTAGCAAGAAGTCGTTTGTTCCAACTTCAAGATACAACAAGAAACAGCCAAGCTTACCAAGCTTACCACCGAACGGGTTCCAGCAGCATAGACATACGCAAAGTCCACTCGGTTCTCGTGGAGTCGATCTCGAACTCAACCTAATCCAACAGCAACAGCAGCAATCCCAGCAGCAACAGCAAGTGCCACAGGAGAATATGCGTGCTACTCCAAGCCCGATCATACCACCTTCGATGGAAGCATCTCCTGCTACGCCACCAAAGTCAACACCTCGAGTGCAGCCAACGAAGTCCACAGCCTCGGAACGGCGCCAACGAGCTCTACACTCACACCCCTCGAACTTGTCACTGAAGTCCAAGCGGACTTCGATAGGCGAGGAATCAGCCGAAATTCCTCAGATGCCACAGACTACTATCGCAAATTCCAGGGCGTCGTCAGTCCGGTCGCGATCGCAGTCAATATGTAACTCGATTCAACCAACACCTGCCCCTGATGCGCCATTGCCGGAATTACCTCCGAGCGCAAGACGACCTCCTACTAGAGAAAGGCCACCGACCAGGGAAACGCCTGGAGACAAGTCTGCACCTTCGTCTCCGCCCAGGCACATGCCTAACATCCCTTCTACGTTTCCCTCTCCCATTCCTCCTGTGCCCCAGAATGATCACACCGAGATGGCCGAGTTCATGAAAACCAAGAAGACAACCGTATTCAGAAGGTTCGACGAGGTGCATGTCCGTCTGCTATTACACCTCCAAGACGAGATATCAGCACTAGAAAAAGAGCTACTAGAGATAGAAGAGGCCGGACCTGGTAGACCAGATACCACAATCAGGAAAGCTAATGTAATGCGCGAGTTGCGGAAAGTCCTGGCAGAATATGGTAAGTCTTCAGCTACACCCTGGCGACCTACAAAACTAATGTGTGCTTCAGATCACCTCTTCGCAAACTGGTCTTCGATGCAAGCCAACAGAGCAAGCGACGAAACGAAGGAGAAATTAGCGCAATGGCTCCAGAGTCCTGCTGCAACTTCGAAAAGCGCGACGGAGGATCTGGCGTGGCTGAACAATCAGAAGGATTTGAGCGCTGTGAGCATAGATCCGGAGAAGAAATCGCAGCCACAGGTTGAGGTGAAGCACAGTATCGAGAGCAGCACCAGCCCCACCCCTGAAGCAGCTACTACCGTACAAGGTGGAGGTGGAGGTGGCCTGTTGGCGTTTTTTGGATGTGCGAGTAAGAGGAAGTAATTCAGTGATACGAACCGCCTTGGTGCGTTTCTATTGTGGTTTACCCTTCAACTTTGATGCCAACAGCTGGCGAGTGTAGATGCTGGTAGACTCTAATATGTAGATCGGCTTAGCCGCTGTCGTGCTACTGCCCTCTGCCATGTACCTTCACGCAGCACCTTCGTCGTTCATCGTGTTGCACAAGCGTCTCGTTCCGGACTTTGTTCCCGAGTTTGTGTCACGCTCTCCTTTGCTCAAAAGAGAAACGCTTCATGTACCCCAGATTCTTAGCGTGACTTCATTACGTCTTAGCGCGTTCGAAAAATCAGGTACCTCTGTAAGTGCTTAGGAGAAAGCGCCAAACACAATTTTTGACAGTGTGTCATCCAAGCAAAGCAGCTCGGAAATTCTCTGAATCCGCGACTGCCTTTAGTGCATCTTTTCACATCTATCCTGAATCGTCCTCAGTCATATGAACCACAAAAATCGCATATTCAAGTATCAGTGAAGCAAAAGGAGAGCTTCAAGTTCACGTCTTTGCCGACAGCCATCCATGATCTGAGCTCAATCTATCGACCTCCATATACAACATGTTCCCTCCTCAGTCGAATGCCACTCTGGATATAGAGGCCCTGTCAGGTATCTGTGGCTCTATATCTATTGCATGTTGGGTAGTAGTCTTCAGCCCCCAAATCATCGAGAACTTTCGACGCGGGTCAGCTGAAGGCCTATCAATAGTCTTCATTGTGGTATGGCTCCTCGGGGATATTTTCAACATCCTGGGTGCAGTGCTGCAGGGCGTCCTGCCTACTATGATTATCCTAGCCGTCTACTACACCTTGGCAGATATCGTCCTGCTGCTACAGCTATTTTACTATCGTGGTTTTACGCTTACAGACGACGTCAAGAAGCCAGCAGACACAGACGATGAACGTCGACCCCTACTGTCAGAATCATCGCCTAGGACCGGCGAGCAACGCAGTAGCTCTTTTGGTGAAGACTTCCGCCGACAGGGACACCACCTCTCGCCCGCCACACCGCTACACGATGTACAACGCGATCCACCTGCTATCGCTAACAACAAACCCACCACGACAACACAAAAAGTGTTATTTAACCTTGCCGCGGTTCTTGTTGTCTGTGCAGCTGGCGCACTAGGGTGGTACATCTCCGCACATCATACTCATAAGCATCACCACCACCACCACCATTATCACAAGCACGAGACTGAGCCGTCCGAGCCTCTCGAATTTGATATCCTAGGTCAGGTCTTCGGCTACCTCTGTGCCGTGTTCTATCTTGCCTCGCGCGTCCCCCAGATCCTCTTAAACTATAGACGAAAATCTACCGAAGGCGTCTCATTGCTCTTCTTCTTGTTCGCCTGCATTGGCAACCTGACATACGACATGTCAATCTTCGCGTACAATCCAGAAAACAGCTGTCAGCGAGGTCCCGGACGATGCGAGCCAGGAGAGGCAGGCGCAATCTACGCGAGATACATTGCCGTCAATGCAAGCTGGATCGCAGGCAGTTTGGGCACATTGCTACTCGATGGGGCAATCTTTGTGCAATTTTTCCTGTACAAAAAGGATGAGGACGATATCTCCAGTCCTACAAATGTGAATGGGAACGGACACGCTGTGCCAGAACAAGCTATCAGCGACTAGAGGTCGGTGGTACATGTTCATCACACCAAACACAAGCCGATCAAGAACGACTTGGGCCGGTATCGGGCTACGCTGGAGAAACAGCAAGGTCAGAAACTGAGTCGGACGGCTTGTGCAATCGCATATAAGCAGAATAGACCTGGCATAGCTCAAGCACGACCTCATCCGAAAGCTACAGAAACGCAACATCCAATACCCTTCATTCTCACAAATTCTCGCTCCCATCCACACCCACCGCACCAACCGATTTACCCTTCAACCCACCCACACCCACCGCACCAACCGATTTACCCTTCAACCCACCCACAACCTCCCCACCCGGCCCGCATACAGTCTTCACCAGATCCCCTAATTCAGGAACCCACCCAACCTTATCCTTCACGAACTGCTCCTTATGCGGCTTCCACTCCTTGCCCGCGTTAGGCAAAATCCCCGCCGGAACACTGATGATCGCCTCGTTCAACGGTGTCAGAGCGGATATCTTAGCGCCGCAGATGGCGCAGAAGCGGCGGTAGAGCGGGAGGCCGGATTGGGTCGCATGGTCGGCGTAGACTGTGATGTTGGAGAGGTCGGGGGCGTCCGGGTCGCCGAGTGGTTGCAGGAGCGCGTATTGCTGGGGTGGATGGGTGTGAGATTTGGTTATGGGCATGCTGATGGATGGTGAGATGGACCACTTACCTTCTTGAAGTAGATCGAAGCTGTGTGGAACGTGCTCCCCGATGTGCGTCTGCTGGCTGTCAGCCGCTGGGTTTTTCCGAAAATTTCCTCCCTATTGTGTCGATGGTTGTACATACTTGCAGTTCTCACAATGACATACAACATTGTATATTGGTTCACCCGTGACCTTGAACTGTACGGCTCCGCACAGACATCGGCCTACCGCGCCCGTTTCTGCTTCTTCTGTCATGGCGTTGACTTGCTACACGGGTATCGACGAGGGATCCTCATTCAAGCAAGGAAATACTATACTGACTTGCATGCCCTTCCGTTTTCCATCGCTCTATCATTCTAATACAGTACGGTACAGTAAGTCGTTCTGGCTTGCAGTGCGCTGTTCCTCTTCTCCGCTCCGCTGACTGCCCTGCTGCAGATCTCGTCGCGGACTGTGTTAGCCGAGGTCCTTCGGCGCGCTAGTTAGAGATGGCTATAGCTGTCTGTGGCTGTGATGACTGAACACGATATACTAACTGTACTGTGCTGTACTGTGCGATTCATCGAAAGGACCTGACTGCCATGCCATGCCATACATCTATCGTCATACGGCGAGAGGACACTTCGAATCGAATAGTCGGTTGGGTAGGTAGGAGGTATATCAGGCCGCACTTCGATCTCGAACCACAGCATTGAGATGGCCGAAGTCACATCACATCACATCACATCACATCACATCACATCACATCACATCACATATCATACACGAATAAGGCAAGTACAGTCCTGGCGTCGTCCCGAAAGAAGAAAAAAGGTTATCGAGGCGGCGCATTGTCTATAGCCTAGGTACTCACTGCACCGGACTTGTTTCTGACAAAAAGAATGTCTTCTTGCGTCTTGTTGTCGGATCTGATTTTGAAGGGACGGGGTTGTGGTGCTCCCAACTTGAATATCAAGACGATCGGTGCGGCCAGGTTGATTGATTTGACGGTCTGGTCTCGGTTGCTGGTTACGCGGTGCTGGTTTGCGTGCTTGCGCGATCGTTGCAATGCTGTCCATGTGATCGAATCGAATCGTCGTCGCGATGTTGCTGGTTGTGAACTTGAATATGAGGCCAACGAGACGCGGATCGACACGTGGGAATGGAGGTGGGGATGGGGAAGGTTGGCTGACTGGCGCGGCACATCCGTCAAGTCAAAGCTGACGCCGGGCGAAGGTGCCAGCAGGAACAGAGCAAGGGGAGGACTTGTTTCAAGCTACGAGGTGCAGAATACGGGGACGTTGGGCACGCAGGGGAATAATCATAGCAACTTGATGGGATGCAAGCCTCGGGATGGAACTTTCGCATCGTTCAGTGCTTGCGCTTGGGAATCTAGCTAGCTGCGTGCGTCTCTATCTCTGCCTCCCGCGCGCGTTCACCGTTTGCATGCCTGCACCGTTCGTCCTCGAGTATCCATTTCTGCCTTTCATTGTTTGGTCGACCCATACTTATCCGGGCCTCGAGAAAGAGGCTCGAACAGTCACGATGGCCTTCAGAGGTCACTGTGACTAAGCGTGAAGGTCGACCGAGAAGTGCCTTGACTGCGGTCAATCCAACCAAGGTTGTGCTCGCTAGAGCTGGGCGGGGCTTCTCCTCCCCGATGTCTGTGTACGGATATGACTTGCCCAAGGTCAGCCGGTCAGGTTGAGGCCTGACACCTATCGATTGGTTCTTACCCAGACTCGCTCACGCAGAATCTAGGATGTTGTTCGAAGCCGCTAACGCAGGCTCGAAGTTGACCAGCGCGCTCAGCAACAGTCCTGGCGATGGATCTGCGCTAGCCCTGCAGCTGTGTGACTGCCCCAAGGCATAAGCACGCTGGCCGGATGATGAAGAGTGCTCGCCTGCGGTCAAATCAGCACGAGTTTTGCTCGCTAGAGCTGGGCACCAACACGTGTGGCTCTTCCTCCTTCACGTTAGCTGATCTCAACGACTTGCCCATTGTCATATCATCGACCACTCTCCGAGATAATCATCAGCATCTCCGAGGGACGCCATGCGGCCATTCCTCGGCGCTAGCCGTGTTGCTCCAGAAGAGATTTCGCGTAGTTTGTGATGATGTCCTTCGCAAGGACCATCATCGTGATGTGTGAGTGGTGCAGCGTCGATGTCTGCCCATTTCCTTCCAAGTGCGGTTTCCATAGATTGTGACTGTCACAGAAATTTGACACCGACATTCGCCGAGTTCCCCGGCAGTGGAGACGTATTCAAGAAACTTGTTAACGACGACATCTCAGGTTGGTTATTGTTCTTTTCCCTTCGCAGTCGTAGAGTTGACCTTGTATGTTGACCTAGCCGCTTCTGACTGTGTTGGGAATTCCATCAACTGTGAGGATTGCGGTGTTGGACGAGAAACTGGACTGGATATTTGTGGAGTGTGCCAGCACTTCAAACGATAGATCTTGTTGAGCGTGCCTGCAAGCCTGCGTATACCACTCAGGGTTGCTTCAACCGAACTTGACGGAGAAACGATGCCGGTCGATAGTGAATGGTATCAGCGCCGAGCGTTGCGGAGGGCATCGGGACCGGGATGCAACCCATTGTGTTTCTGGGAGAGTCGGTGAATGCAATGCTTCTGAGCGACGTGTAGAAGAAAATGCAAAGGACGCCGGGGTTAGCCATCCATCTACAAGGGCTAAAGAAGAGGACATCGTTTTCGCATTCCAGGAGGATCTCGGTGCGCAGTTGTGAGGGATGAAATGGATAGTGAAGATGCTGTGTCTTATTAGCAGGATTTGCGAGTGTTGATACTTTTAACGTACCCAAGCTGGCGCTTAGCATCACGGTGTAGTGCAATAGGGCTGTCGCAGTCGGATGCAAGCCGGCAGTAGGTTGCCAACCTGACCAGTGTCTGCTGAGTACTGCAGTACCCCCAATTTTCGAGCTGCCTTTTGGTCAAGACCACGTGAGACATGATGGTCCAGTCTGACACCATGCAGACCGGTACCTAGTCTTCCAACGCTGATCGTCGAAGGTCTTTGGGAAGGAAGGATTGTGGGAGAGGGTGCTTTGTGGTCGACCCACGGTATTGACTGATGTGCAGGCCGATTTGATGCAGAATGTGCAACCAGGAACAGTGAAGTCGTCGAAGTGAAGCTTGAAGTCGTGTATGTCCGGGAAATTGCCAGGCTCGGACGACAGTGACATCGAGACTCTGAATTGTTGCTGGAGTGAAAGTGGTGGGTGTTGTCTTGTGCTTTGACGCGCTCATGGCAGTCGACGAGTTCTTCTTCGCACGGGTCACACAGACATGACGCTGTCCCAAATGAACCCAAACCTGCTACTTCTAGCTTGTCCTGTACCTCATGTAGCTGGAGATCGGAGTACCAGGTAGAGTCAATCTGGAATGGCTGCTCAGGTTGTGAAGTCCCAGGTCGCACGGACGATCGACTAGCCATGCTGCTATCTTCAGTAGATGCTGAATACACGCATGTGCAGGCCAAAGAGTAGGGAAGAGAGTTTAGGGGTCTATCTGTGCGATACCCCCAACTTGGGCAGATGGAAAGAAAATTGGAAAGGTTGCGACGTCTGAGTGTGAAGATATAGCTTCGAAACTGCCAAGCTTGCCAAGCCCCATTGGCCTGATGCCTTCGATCAGTCACCAGCACCTGCATCACCTGAAACAAGTCTGACGTATAGCTTGAGTACATTCTCAGTGTTTCTTTTCACTCTCCTCACTAGGCGGCGTCCCATGCAGTGTCTCCTCATCAGCCGCCTTCCTCCTCAGTCCGAAGTCAACATTACCACTCCTTACATCCAGCAGCCCCACGGGTGAAGCATCAAACACATTGCCATCAATGACTGGCGCATCAGCCCCCTGCAAATAGAAGTACCAGAAATACGTGCCAACGAACAGACCACCGCCGATGATGTTGCCAAGCAGAGCAGGAATGATGCCTTTCCAGATGTACAGACCTACGGTGACACCTGGAGTATCATGCCATATACCCATGGGTACGAAAAACATGTTAGCAACCACTAAGTCTCACGTTAGCTCAGTTCCCGTTTTGCTAAGCGAGAACGGTCTCTTACCGTGATCGAAACCCAGAGAAACGAAGGCGAAAGTAGGCCACCAGACACCCACGATCTTGCTAACATATTCCCGACCGCTCATGCCGAGAAAGCAAGCCAGACACACCAGCCAATTGGCCCCGATACCACGGAGGAAGACCTGATGGAAAGCTGGTGTGACCTGCTTCGTAGTCACGAAACTGTGCACCTCATCGAGGTACGCCCCTGAATCAAAGACGCCGCCGTAGCCAGTGATGATTGCAACGATGAAAAGCGAGCCCGCGAGGTTGCCAAAGAATGTGAG
>Ga0210040_10010208_pt1 | contig 10802 bp, 12 predicted proteins | sample CryGeyCG12114_NA_FD_185462 | JGI IMG/M metagenome (GOLD analysis project Ga0210040, IMG submission 185462) | Groundwater microbial communities from aquifer - Crystal Geyser CG19_WC_8/21/14_NA (SPAdes) (version 2) | ecosystem: Environmental > Aquatic > Deep subsurface > Groundwater | place: USA... | reverse complement strand
GGGGGGGGGGGATTCGCAACAAGGGTTTCACCAGCCACGTCGCGGCGTGCAGCCAATCTACTGCTGCATCGCGGTTTCACGAATGAAAACCCAGTGCTACCGTTCAATCGGCGGGCGGGCATCAAGCATTCGACACCGTTGGCCGGGGAGAAGGAAAGCTGATGACGCCTATGAACAAGGCCGCAACACGCAACCCGGTGCTTACTCTGGCCGCCCTGTTGATGCTGACGGGGTGCAGCGGCGATGCCGGCACCGGCGTCCCGGTCGCGACAGCGCCGGTGCCGACCGCCACGGCCACTCCCGCACCCACGCCCGCCCCTGAGCCCACACCAACGCCGAGCCCGACAGCATCGCCAACTCCCACGCCAACGGCGGCCGCCCTGTCATTCGCCGCGCAGATGTCCCCTGGTTGGAACCTGGGCAATTCACTCGAATCGCTCGGAACTGGCCCGACACCCGCGACCAGCTCTCGCGAAACCGCCTATGGCAACGCGGCGGTGACGCAGGAGGTGCTGAACGCCGTCGCCGCGGCCGGGTTCAAGAGCGTGCGGATTCCGGTGTCATGGCTGCAATATGCCGACAGCAGCGATACGATCAGCGCCGCCTGGCTTACGCGTGTGGCGCAGGTCGTCGACTACGCGCGCAATGCCGGGCTGTTTGTCATCATCAACGTGCACTACGATGGCGGCTGGTTGCAGCCCACCTATGCTCAGCAGACCGCGGCCGATGCGCGGCTGGCCAAGTTCTGGACCCAGATCGCGACCAAGTTCGCGGCCTATGACGACCACCTCCTGTTTGCGGGCACCAACGAGGTGATGGTCACCAACGTCTACAGCGCGCCGACGCCTGAAAATTGCGCGGTTCAGAACGGCTTCAACCAGACGTTTGTCAAAGCGGTCCGCGCGACCGGCGGCAACAACGCTTCACGATACCTGTTGGTGCAGGGGTACAATACCAACATCGACTATACGGTAAGCTGCAACGCCACGCTTCCCGGCGACAGCACGGCCAACCGTCTGATGATGGAGGTGCACTACTACGACCCCTATGATTTCACGCTCAGCGAGAACAGCAAGGTGTGGCAGTGGGGGGCAGGGGCGACCAAGCCGTCGGCAACGGCCGGATACGGCGACGAAGCCTATGTCGACGCACAGTTTCAGAAGATGAAGGCGACCTTCGTCGACAAGGGCGTTCCCGTTGTGCTGGGCGAGTATTCCGCCATATCCAAAACGGAATACGACGCTTCGGGGATTTACCGCACCGCTTGGGACCAGTATGTGACGCAGTCGGCCCGGAACCATGGCATGGTTCCCTTCTACTGGGACAACGGCTTCACGGGCAATCACGGATCCGGCCTGTTTCGCCGCGACACGGCGAGCAGCGCCTATCCATCGCTCGTGAGCACGATCGTCACCGCGGGCAAATGACTTTTTGGGCCCAAGCGGTCATGTCATGAACGACAGAGATATATAGAGAACGCGAAGAGAGAACGCGGGAGCGAATCCCGCCTCGTCGGACGGGCTCGCTGCGCGACCCCGCCGGCCGGGCTGGTGCGTCTCGCTTGTAGCTATGCTACGCGCGTGCGCACTGGCCTCTTACTTGCTTCGCTCGACCTGCTCGAAGTCCAGCTCCACCGGCGTCGCACGCCCGAAAATGGAAACCGACACCTTCACCTTGGACTTGTCGAAGTCCAGCTCCTCGACGACGCCGTTGAAGCTCGCGAACGGGCCTTCCAGCACCTTGACCGAATCGCCGATCTCGTAATCGACCTTGACCTTCTGCTTGGGCGCGGCGGCGGCTTCTTCTTTGGAATTCAGCATGCGCGCGGCTTCCGCCTCGCTGATCGCCTGCGGCTTGCCCATCGACCCCAGGAAGCCGGTCACCTTGGGCGTGTTCTTGACCAGGTGATAGACGTCGTCGTTCATGTTGAGCTTCGCAAGGACGTAGCCGGGCATGAACTTGCGTTCCACCGCGATCTTCTTGCCGCGGCGCGCCTCGGTGGTGGTCTCTGTCGGCACCTCGATCTGCTCGACCAGCTGGTCGAGGCCGAGGCGCGTCGCGTCGGCCATGATCTGGTCGCGGACCTTGCCCTCGAAACCCGAATAAGCGTGAATGATGTACCAGCGCGCCATGGAGCGGGGCCTTATGTCAGTGGTTTAACGGGCGAGCTTCAGCAGCGCGGTGACGATCGCCTGGAACATGGAATCGACGGCCAGGAAGAACAGCGCCAGGACCGTGGTCATCACCACCACCATCACGCCCGTCATCACCGTCTCGCGCCGGGTCGGCCAGATGACCTTCTTGGTCTCGGTCTGCACCTGCCGCATGAACTCGATCGGGGAGGTCTTGGCCACGGCGTTGTCACCCTTGTTCAACAAATCGCCAACACGGAGGCAGAGTTCTCCAACCGCTCCCGGGGGAAGCGGTCAAGGCCCGTTCTCGATGTCGGATGCGGCCATGTAGCGCCGGCGCCGCCCCAAGGCAAGGGAGGGGGCCCAAGCTGTCAATGGGGCAACAACCCGTTCAGATTCTCAACAGCGGCGGGCGCCTAGGAAGGGCTCACCCGTGTAGCGTATCGGGAGCGGGATGGTCGGCGCGGCCGGTCGACCAGGGCGTGTTTCCTGCACGCAGGCGGGTGGGGAGGGATCCCGGCCCGCCCCCGCGGCCACTGTTACGCCGGCCCCGAAGGCTGGCAGGGGCACTCGGATTCGAACCGAGGGCCTTCGGTTTTGGAGACCGACGCTCTAACCAGCTGAGCTATGCCCCTACGCCGCACGGCCTCTAACGTCGGCCTTGCAGTGCTGCAAGCCCGGCGGGCGACTGTTCGAGTCTTTCGGTTGTCAATGGACGGCGTACAGCACGGCGCGCGTGTAGGACAGCCCCGATGTGCGGCGCACTGCCCGCAGGCCGTTGACCAATGACGGGCTTGTGTCTATGGGAACGCCCGTTCGCCGGACTCGCGTCGGCGGGCGCGCTTGAACATTGCTGGATGCAAGTGAAGGGCCGGGGAGGTGTTGAACGCCGCCTACGACCCTTGTTGTATTCCCAAGTGCTGTGATGGCTCCAGCAAAGTAACCTCGAAAGGTGAAGGGCTTCATGCCAACGATCAACCAGCTGGTCCGCAAGGGCCGCGACCCGCAGAAGGCCAAGTCTAAGGTCCCTGCAATGGAAGCAAACCCCCAGAAGCGCGGCGTTTGCACCCGCGTCTACACGACGACCCCGAAGAAGCCGAACTCGGCTCTGCGCAAGGTAGCCAAGGTTCGCCTGACCAATCAGCGCGAAGTCATCAGTTACATTCCCGGCGAGGGGCACAACCTGCAGGAGCACTCGGTGGTGCTGATCCGTGGCGGTCGCGTGCGCGACCTTCCCGGTGTGCGCTATCACGTGCTGCGCGGCGTGCTCGATACGCAGGGCGTGAAGGACCGCCGCCAGAGCCGGTCCAAGTACGGCGCCAAGCGGCCCAAGTAAGCCGCTCTCCGTATTTCAAGCTGATCGAAGGAAACCGAAATGGCACGTCGTCGTCGTCCCGAAAAGCGGGTCATCCTGCCTGATCCCAAATATAGTGATGAGGTTCTCTCCAAGTTCATGAATTCCGTCATGTATGACGGCAAGAAGTCCGTTGCCGAGCTGATCGTGTACGGCGCGATGGAAACCGTCGAGACGCGCGCCAAGCGCGATCCGCTGGGTGTGTTCCATGACGCGCTGAACAACATCAAGCCGGGCATCGAGGTCCGCAGCCGCCGCGTTGGCGGTGCGACCTATCAGGTCCCGGTCGAGGTTCGCCCCGAGCGTGCCCAGGCGTTGGCGATCCGCTGGCTGATCTCCGCGGCGCGCTCGCGTTCGGAGAACACCATGGCAGCGCGGCTCTCGGGTGAACTGCTCGACGCCTCCAACAACCGCGGCAACGCGGTCAAGAAGCGCGAAGACACGCACCGCATGGCCGAAGCCAACCGCGCCTTCTCGCACTACCGCTGGTAGGGTTGGAAACGCCTCACAATTAACCTACATAGTGGGGAGCCGGCCCGGGTCGGCTCCCCACATCGCTAAGGAAGCACCGATCATGGCCCGCAGCCATCCGCTCGACCGGTACCGCAACATCGGCATCATGGCGCACATCGACGCCGGCAAGACGACAACGACCGAGCGTATCCTTTACTACACCGGCAAGTCCTACAAGATCGGCGAGGTCCATGAGGGCACCGCGACCATGGACTGGATGGAGCAGGAGCAGGAGCGCGGGATCACGATCACGTCCGCCGCGACGACGTGCTTCTGGTCCGCGGAAGAGGGCAAGGGCCCCGAGCACCGCATCAACATCATCGACACGCCCGGTCACGTCGATTTCACCATCGAAGTCGAGCGTTCGCTGCGCGTGCTCGACGGCGCGGTTGCGTGCTTCGACGGCGTTGCCGGCGTGGAGCCGCAGTCCGAGACGGTGTGGCGCCAGGCCGACAAGTACGGCGTGCCACGCATGTGCTTCATCAACAAGCTCGACCGTACCGGCGCCGACTTCTATTTCTGCGTCAACTCCATCGTCGAGCGCCTCGGCGCCCGTCCGGCGGTGCTGTATCTGCCGATCGGCATCGAGGGCGGCTTCAAGGGCCTCGTCGACCTCGTCGAGAACCGGGCGATCATCTGGCTTGAAGAGAGCCTGGGCGCGAAGTTCGAATATCAGGATATTCCCGCGGACCTGGCGGAGAAGGCTGCCAAGTATCGCAGCGACCTGATCGAGATGGCCGTCGAGCAGGACGACGACCTGATGGAAGCCTATCTCGAGGGCAACGAGCCGAGCGTCGCCGACCTCAAGAAGCTGATCCGCAAGGGTACGCTCGAGATGGCGTTCGTGCCGGTCGTTTGCGGCTCCGCGTTCAAGAACAAGGGCGTCCAGCCGCTGCTCGACGCGGTGGTCGACTATCTGCCGAGCCCGCTCGACGTGCCGGCGATCAAGGGCGTCAAGCTCGACGGCGAGACGCCGGACGAGCGCCCGTCGTCGGACACCGAGCCGTTCTCGGCACTGGCGTTCAAGATCATGAACGATCCGTTCGTCGGCACCTTGACGTTCGCGCGCATCTATTCGGGCAAGCTGGAGACCGCGTCGCAGGTCACCAACTCGGTCAAGGACAAGAAGGAAAAGGTTGGCCGCATGCTGCTGATGCATGCCAACAGCCGTGAGGACATCCAGGAGGCGTATGCCGGCGACATCGTCGCGCTGGCGGGCCTCAAGGACACCACGACCGGTGACACGCTGTGCGCGATCAACGCACCGATCATCCTGGAGCGGATGGAGTTCCCCGAGCCCGTGATCGAGCTGTCGGTGGAGCCCAAGACCAAGGCCGACCAGGAGAAGATGGGCGTGGCGCTCAATCGCCTCGCCCGCGAGGACCCGTCGTTCCGCGTGTCGTCGGACCCTGAATCCGGCCAGACCATCATCAAGGGGATGGGCGAGCTCCACCTCGAGATCCTGGTCGACCGCATGAAGCGCGAGTTCAAGGTCGAGGCGAACGTCGGCGCACCGCAGGTGGCCTATCGCGAGTACCTCAAGAAGCCCGTCGATCTCGACTACACGCACAAGAAGCAGTCGGGCGGCACCGGCCAGTTCGGCCGCGTCAAGGTGAAGCTGACGCCGGGCGAGCGTGGCACGGGCTTTGTCTTCAAGGACGAGATCAAGGGCGGCAATATTCCCAAGGAATATATCCCCGCGATCGAGAAGGGCTTCCGCGAGACCGCGGAAACCGGATCGCTGGTCGGCTTCCCGATCATCGACTTCGAGGTCCTGCTGTATGACGGCGCGTATCACGACGTCGACTCGTCGGCGCTGGCGTTCGAAATCTGTGCCCGCGGCGCCATGCGCGAAGGGGCCCAGAAGTCGGGCATCACGCTGCTTGAGCCAATTATGAAGGTCGAGGTCGTCACGCCCGAGGATTATCTGGGCGACGTCATCGGCGACATGAACAGCCGTCGTGGCCAGATCCAGGGCACCGACAGCCGCGGCAACGCGCAGACGGTCGAGGCGATGGTGCCGCTGGCCAACATGTTTGGTTACGTCAACTCGCTGCGCTCGTTCACGCAAGGCCGCGCGCAATACTCGATGCAGTTCTCGCACTATGACGAAGTGCCGCAGAACGTGGCTGACGAGGTGAAGGCCAAGCTGGCGTAACGCCGGGCTGGCGTTACCGGAAATCAACCGCTAAGGGGCCGCGTTCGCGTGGCCCCGGCGGCACCGAAATCGAATCAGAAGGTAGGGAAAAATGGCAAAGGCGAAATTCGAGCGGAACAAGCCGCACCTCAACATCGGCACCATCGGTCACGTCGACCATGGCAAGACGTCGCTGACCGCTGCGATCACCAAGGTCCTGGCCGAGACGACCGGCGGCACCGCCGTTGACTTCGCCAACATCGACAAGGCGCCGGAAGAGCGCGAGCGCGGCATCACCATCTCGACCGCGCACGTCGAGTATGAGACCAACAACCGCCACTACGCGCACGTCGACTGCCCGGGCCACGCCGATTATGTGAAGAACATGATCACCGGCGCCGCGCAGATGGACGGCGCGATCCTGGTGGTGTCCGCGACCGACGGTCCGATGCCACAGACCCGCGAGCACATCCTGCTCGCTCGCCAGGTCGGCGTGCCGGCCATGGTGGTGTTCATGAACAAGGTCGACCTGGTCGACGACGAGGAAATCCTCGAGCTCGTCGAACTGGAAATCCGCGAGCTGCTGAGCTCGTACGAGTTCCCGGGCGACGACATCCCCATCATCAAGGGTTCGGCGACGGCCGCTCTGTCCGGTTCGGACCAGAAGCTCGGCCAGGATGCCGTGCTCGAGCTGATGAAGGCCGTGGACGACTACATCCCGCAGCCCGAGCGTCCGCTCGACAAGCCCTTCATGATGCCGATCGAGGACGTGTTCTCGATCTCGGGCCGCGGGACGGTGGTCACCGGCCGCGTTGAGACCGGCATCATCAAGGTCGGTGAGGAAGTTGAGATCGTCGGCATCAACGACACCCGCAAGACGACCGTCACGGGCGTTGAGATGTTCCGCAAGCTGCTCGACCAGGGCCAGGCCGGCGACAACGTCGGTGCGCTGATCCGCGGCGTCGGCCGTGAAGAGGTTGAGCGTGGCCAGGTGCTGTGCAAGCCCGGCTCGATCAAGCCGCACACCGACTTCTCGTCGGAAGTGTACGTGCTGTCGAAGGAAGAGGGTGGCCGTCACACGCCGTTCTTCGCCAACTATCGGCCGCAGTTCTACTTCCGCACCACGGACGTCACCGGCACCGTCGAACTGCCCGAGGGCACCGAGATGGTCATGCCCGGCGACAACGTCGCGCTCGGCATCAAGCTGATCGCGCCGATCGCCATGGACGTGGGCCAGCGCTTCACCATTCGCGAGGGCGGTCGTACCGTCGGCGCAGGGGTTGTCAGCGGCATCACGAAGTAATATAGGCTTCGGCTCCGGTAAGCGGCCGGTCCCGGGAAACCGGGGCCGGCCGTTGCCTTTTAGTGTGAGGCCGATCTTTCGGGGCCGGCCCGCCAGCTTAACGGTTAATCAGGAAGAGCCCGGCAACGGGCCTGCTCTTTCGCATCGGTAGGGTCTCATGGACAACAACATCCGCATTCGCTTGAAGGCGTTCGACCATCGCGTGCTCGACCAGGCCGCCGGCGATATCGCCGACACCGCGCGCCGCACCGGCGCGCTGATCCGTGGCCCCATTCCGCTGCCCACGCACATCGACAAGTTCACGGTCAATCGTGGTCCGCACGTCGACAAGAAGTCGCGCGAGCAGTTCGAGACGCGCACCTACAAGCGCCTGCTCGACATCGTGCAGCCGACCCCGCAGACGGTGGACGCGCTGATGAAGCTCGACCTCGCGGCGGGCGTTGACGTCGAGATCAAGCTGGCCTAAGGGCCTCGCTCCCGCGGTGGACCTGATGGTCCCGGGGGGCAACGACATCAGAGATACCGCTGGCGGCTCCGGCCTCCAGGACAGCGTCTCCCGTCATGCTCCGCAAGGGGCAACCAGCCCGGGACGGGGGCCACGCTTCGCATATCCGGGCTGACACGCACCTTCGGAATGGTCCGCTGGTGCCTCTGTGAGGGAGATGGGTCATGCGCACCGGCGTGATCGCGAAGAAGATGGGGATGACCCGCCTGTTTCAGGACGACGGTCGGCACGTGCCGGTCACCGTTCTGCAGCTCGACGGGCTTCAGGTCGTTTCCCGCCGCGAAATGGATACCGACGGCTACACCGCCGTCCAGCTTGGCGCAGGCGTCGCCAAGGCCAAGAACATCAACAAGCCGCAGCGCGGTCACTTCGGCAAGGCCGAGGTGGAGCCAAAGGCGATCCTCGCCGAATTCCGCGTGACGGAGGACAACCTCCTCGACGTCGGCGCAGAGTTGTCGGCCGAGCATTACGTCGCCGGTCAGCTGGTCGACATCCAGGGCCGCACGCAGGGCAAGGGCTTCGCCGGCGGCATGAAGCGCTGGAACTTCGGCGGTCTGCGCGCGACGCACGGCGTGTCCGTGTCGCACCGCTCGCTGGGTTCAACCGGTCAGCGCCAGGATCCGGGCAAGGTCTTCAAGAACAAGAAGATGGCCGGCCACATGGGCGACAAGTATCGCACCCAGCAGAACCTGGAGGTCGTCGGCACCGACGCGGCTCGCGGTTTGATCTTCGTCAAGGGCTCGGTGCCTGGCTCCAAGGGCGGTTGGCTGTTCGTCAAGGACGCGGTCAAGGTCGGCGCGCACGCCGATGCGCCGTTCCCCGCCGCACTCCGTCCGCGCGAGCACAACGAGGAGCCCAAGGTCGCGGCCGTCGAAGAGGGCGCGATCCACGAGCTTCCGCACGATCCGAGCGCCGAGGAAGTCCAGGCCGGCGTTGCCGCTGCCGATGCAGCCGGCGCAGGCATGGTCGATCCGGGCAGCATCCCTGCCGCCGACGGCGACACCACCACTGGTCAGGAGGGCTGAACATGAAGCTCCAGTCCAAGTCCCTGTCCGGCGAGGCCGGCGCAGAGATCGAGCTCAACGACGAGGTCTTCGGCCTCGATCCGCGCGCCGACATCCTGCATCGTGTCGTCACCTGGCAGCTTGAAAAGCGCCGCGGCACCGCTCGTGGTACCCGCGAACGCGCCGATGTCGCGCGCACCGGCAAGAAGTTCGGTCGCCAGAAGGGCGGCGGTACGGCGCGTCACGGCGACCGCAAGGCGCCGATCTTCATCGGCGGCGGCAAGGCGCACGGCGCCCGTGTTCGTGACTTCAACCCGGGCCTCAACAAGAAGGTTCGCGCGCTGGGTCTGAAGATGGCGCTGAGCAGCCACGCGCAGGCGGGTTCGCTGATCGTGATGGACAGCCTGGCGGTCGACGGCGGCAAGACCAAGACGCTGAAGGGCGATCTGGCCAAGCTCGGCTTCGGCACCCGCGCGCTGGTGATCGACGGCGACACCGTCGAGAACAGCTTCGCGCTGGCGGCGGGCAACCTCCACGAGGTCAACGTCATGCCGGCGGTCGGCGCCAACGTTTACGACATCATTCGTGCTGACACGCTGGTCCTGACCCGCGCGGCAGTCGAGAAGCTGGAGGCGCGCTTCAATGGCTAAGCCGCAGACTTCGGTCGACATCCGTCACTATGACGTGATCGTCGCACCGCACATCACCGAAAAGGCGACCTTGCTGTCGGAGCAGAATGCGGTTGTGTTCCGCGTCGCCAACAAGGCCACCAAGCCCGAGATCAAGGCGGCCGTCGAGGCGCTGTTCGGCGTGGACGTGACGAGCGTCAACACGATCGTCCAGAAGGGCAAGACCAAGCGGTGGAAGGGTACGCCCTACACCAAGTCTGACGTCAAGAAGGCGATCGTCACGCTCAAGGACGGCCAGTCCATCGACGTGACGACGGGAGCGCAGGGCTGATGGCACTCAAGCAATACAATCCGACCAGCCCAGCCCGTCGCGGGCTGATCCTGGTCGACAAGTCGGCGCTCTGGAAGGGCAAGCCCGTCAAGGCCCTCACCGAGGGCAAGAACAAGACGGGTGGTCGCAACAACAAGGGCCATGTGACCAGCCGCGGCATCGCTGGCGGTCACAAGCAGAAGTACCGCTATGTCGACTTCAAGCGTCGCAAGTGGGACGTCGAAGGCACCGTCGAGCGGCTGGAATATGACCCCAACCGCACCGCGTTCATCGCGCTTGTATCCTACGGCGACGGCGAGCAGGCCTACATCATCGCGCCGCAGCGCCTCGGCGTCGGCGACAAGGTGATCGCGGCCCGCAAGACGGACGTGAAGCCCGGCAACGCCATGGAGCTCGGCCAGATGCCTGTCGGCACCATCGTCCACAACGTGGAGATGAAGCCGGGCAAGGGCGGTCAGATCGCACGCTCCGCCGGCACCTATGTGCAGGTGGTCGGCCGCGACAAGGGCATGGTGATGGTCCGCCTCAACTCGGGCGAGCAGCGCTATATCCGCTCGGACTGCATGGGCACGGTTGGCGCGGTGTCGAACCCCGACAACCAGAACCAGAACCTGGGCAAGGCGGGCCGCAGCCGCTGGATGGGCAAGCGCCCGCTGACCCGCGGTGTCGCCAAGAACCCGGTCGACCACCCGCACGGCGGTGGTGAAGGCCGGACCTCGGGCGGCCGTCACCCGGTTACGCCTTGGGGCAAGCCGACGAAGGGTGCCCGCACCCGTCACAACAAGTCGACCGACAAGATGATCATCCGGTCGCGTCATTCGACCAAGAGGAAGGGCTAAATGGCTCGTTCAGTCTGGAAGGGCCCGTTCGTCGAACTGAGCCTGCTCAAGAAGG